>Ga0182736_1000958_pt1 | contig 33781 bp, 28 predicted proteins | sample eDN5th30CKraftBY_FD_128882 | JGI IMG/M metagenome (GOLD analysis project Ga0182736, IMG submission 128882) | Enriched backyard soil microbial communities from Emeryville, California, USA - eDNA 5th pass 30_C Kraft BY (version 2) (version 2) | ecosystem: Environmental > Terrestrial > Soil >...
AGAGTCGGCCAAGATCATCGGCCGCATCGTGCTGGACGCGTCGTTCTCGCCGGTTCGCCGCGTGAGCTACGCCGTCGAAAGCGCACGTGTCGAACAGCGCACCGACCTCGACAAGCTCGTGATGAACATCGAGACCAACGGCGTGATTTCGCCGGAAGAAGCGATCCGCCAGTCGGCTCGCATTCTGGTCGATCAGTTGTCGGTGTTCGCCGCACTGGAAGGCACGGAAGCGGCAGCAGAAGCACCGTCGCGCGCACCGCAGATCGACCCGATCTTGCTGCGTCCGGTGGACGATCTCGAACTCACGGTTCGCTCGGCGAACTGCCTGAAGGCCGAGAACATCTACTACATCGGCGACCTGATCCAGCGCACGGAAAACGAGCTGCTGAAGACGCCGAACCTCGGCCGCAAGTCGCTGAACGAAATCAAGGAAGTGCTGGCTTCGCGCGGTCTGACGCTCGGTATGAAGCTCGAAAACTGGCCGCCGGCCGGGTTGGACAAGTAATACCAAACGCAGTCGCGTAACTTGGCAAAGACGCGGATTTTGCTTTAAAATCCGCGTCTTGCTTTTACCTGACCGGCCCGTGCACCCAAATTAGGGTGCAATAGAAGAGCTGGATCAAAACTCGTTAAAGGAACTGAAATGCGTCATAAGCATGGTCTGCGGAAACTGAACCGCACGAGCAGCCATCGTCTGGCAATGCTCCGCAATATGTCGAACTCGCTGATCGAGCACGAAGTCATCAAGACGACGCTGCCGAAGGCCAAGGAACTGCGCAAGGTCGTCGAGCCCCTCATCACGCTGGGCAAGAAGCCGTCGCTCGCGAACCGTCGTCTGGCGTTCAACCGCCTGCGCGATCGTGATTCCGTCGCGAAGCTGTTCGACGTCCTCGGCCCGCGCTACGCGAACCGCCCGGGCGGCTACCTGAGCATCCTGAAGTTCGGTTTCCGCGTCGGCGATAACGCCCCGATGGCGCTGGTCCAACTGATGGATCGCCCGGAAGTCGAAGAGACGGAAGAAGTGCAAGAAGCGGAATAAATCCCGTTTTCGGTTGTTACCAGAAAGGCCAGGCTTAGAGCTTGGCCTTTTTGCTTTCTGGCTGCGACATTTCAGCGCGCCGAGGCGTAAAAGTGAGTGTCAGCCGCCGATGCTACGATACGCAATTAACCTCTCGGAGCACGCCGAGTGAACGTCCCCGTCGTTTTGATGCTGTCCACGCTGCCCGACGCCGCCGCAGCCGATGCGCTCGCGCAAGCGGCGCTGGACGCGCGGCTCGCGGCGTGCGTGACGAATCTCGGCGCCGTGTCGTCGCAATATCACTGGAGGGGCGTGCTGGAGTCGTCGCAGGAAGTGCAGTTGTTGTTCAAGACGAGCGTCGCGCGCAGCGCAGAATTGCAGCGCTTCGTCGAGGCTCGACATCCGTATGAAACGCCCGAAATCCTCGTCTGGCAGGTCGATGCATCGCCGGGATACGGCCAGTGGCTCAACGCAGAAACGCAGCGTCCTCTTCATGTTTGAGTTTTCTCGCCTTGTCACGCGGCGACTTTTCGGCGCGTTTCTCTTCCTGGCGGCGTTCGCGCTGCTGTCGGGCGCCGCGCGCGCAGCCGACGATTTCCTCGAGCCCGACGTCGCGTTCAAATTCAGCGCATCCGAAAAGCCGGGCGAAGTGGACGTGCGCTACAAGATCGCCGACGGCTACTACATGTACCGTGAGCGTTTCGCGTTCGCGGTGAAGAGCGGCGACGCGACCATCGGCGCGGCGCAACTTCCGGCGGGCAAAGTTCATTTCGATCAGACGTTCAACAAGGACGTCGAGACGTATCGCGGCGAACTGATCATCCGTATTCCGGTGACGAAAGCGAACGGGCCGTTCGAGCTCGCGGTGACGTCGCAGGGTTGCGCGGATGGCGGCATCTGCTATCCGCCGATGGAGAAGGCCTATCGTGTGCGCGGCGACGCGCTCCAGCCCGCGGGCGCGGCACCGACCGCGACGACGAGCGCAAACACCGGCGACACTTGGTTCGAGCGCGCGACCAGCGCCGACTACGCGCAATCGATGCTCGAGGGCGGCGGATTCTTCACAGTCGTCGGACTCTATTTCCTTGCCGGCATGGTACTGAGCCTCCTGCCATGCTCGTATCCGATGATCCCGATTCTGTCCGCGATCATCGTCGGCGAAGGCGCGCGCGTGACGCGTTCGCGCGGATTCGCATTGTCGGTTTCGTACGTGATCGGCATGGCGCTCGTCTATACCGCGCTCGGCGTCGCTGCCGCGTTGATCGGACAAAGCTTCGGCGCGTGGCTGCAGAACCCGTGGGTGCTCGGCGCGTTCGGCCTGCTGCTCGCGGCGTTCGCCATCGCGTTGATCTCGGGCGTCGATATCGCGCTGCCCGCGCGCTGGCAAGCGGGCGTCAACGAAGCATCGCAGAAGCGCAGCGGCGGCAAGTTCGCGGCAGTCGCGGCGATGGGCGCGCTGTCCGCGCTCGTGGTCGGCGCGTGCATGACTGCGCCACTTTTCGCGGTGCTCGCGTTCATCGCGCACACCGGCAACGCTGCGCTCGGCGGCGCCGCGCTCTTCGCAATGGGCATCGGACTGGGCGTGCCGCTGCTCGTCATCGGGCTCGGCGCGGGTTCGGTTCTGCCGCGCGCCGGTGCGTGGATGGACGGCGTGAAGGTCTTCTTCGGCGTCGTGCTGCTCGCGGCCGCGCTGTGGATCGTCTGGCCGGTCATCGGCGGCGTTGCGCAGATGCTGCTCGCGGCGCTATGGCTGCTGATCGCGGCGGCATCGCTCGGATTGTTCTCGTCGGGCGCGGCGGCGCCTGTCGGTGTGTGGAAGCGGCTCGGGCGCGGGCTCGGAGCGGCATTCGCGATCTGGGCGGCGACGCTGCTCGTCGGATTGGCGGCGGGTTCGACAGATCCGCTGCGCCCGCTTGCCGTGCTGGCTTCCCGCAGCGAGCCGTCGGCGAATGCGCAATCGCAGGGCCTGATCTTCGCGCCGGTGCGTTCATCGGCGGAACTGGACTCGGCGGTGAAAGCGGCGGCGCGTCCCGCGATGCTCGATTTCTACGCGGACTGGTGCGTGTCGTGCAAGGAAATGGAGAAGCTGACTTTCTCCGACGCCCGTGTGCAAGCGCGCCTCGCGCAACTGAATCTTCTGCGCGCGGACGTGACCGCCAACAACACGAACGATCAAATTCTCCTCAAGCGCTTCAAGCTTTTCGGGCCGCCGGGAATCATCTTCTTCGATGCGCAGGGCAACGAAGTCGCGCGCGTGGTCGGGTATGAATCGGCGGATACGTTCCTGAAGAGTCTCGATAAACTGAACGGATAAAAAAAGGGCGATGCACTCGCATCGCCCTTTCGGCGCTTACACGGAAGCGCGAATGATCCGCGCCGCATCCAGCGCGAAGTACGTCAGCACGCCGTCCGCGCCCGCGCGCTTGAACGCGAGCAGCGCTTCCATCATGACCTTGTCGTGATCGATCCAGCCGTTCTGCGCGGCCGCCTTGATCATCGCGTACTCGCCGCTCACCTGATACGCGTACGTCGGGAAGCGGAACTCGTCCTTCACGCGCCGCACGATGTCGAGGTACGGCATGCCCGGCTTGACCATCACCATGTCCGCGCCTTCCTCGATGTCCATGCGCACTTCGCGCATCGCTTCGTCCGAGTTGGCCGGGTCCATCTGATACGTCATCTTGTTGCTCTTGCCGAGATTCGCTGCGGAACCGACGGCGTCACGGAACGGGCCGTAGAACGCCGACGCGTACTTCGCCGCATACGCCATGATGCGCGTGTGGATGTGGCTTTCGCTTTCGAGCATCTCGCGGATCGCGCCGATGCGCCCGTCCATCATGTCCGACGGCGCGACGATATCCACGCCCGCTTCAGCTTGGGTGCGCGCCTGCTCGACGAGAATTTCGCTCGTTTCGTCGTTCTTCACGTAGCCTTCTTCGTCGAGCACGCCGTCCTGGCCGTGGCTCGTGTACGGATCGAGCGCGACGTCGGTCAGCACGCCGAGCATCGGGAAGTTCTTCTTCAGCTCGCGCACGGCGCGCGGAATGAGACCGTCCGGATTCGTGGCTTCGCGGCCATCGGGCGTCTTGATCGACGGTTCGATCGCCGGGAACAGCGACAGCACCGGCACGCCAAGTTCGACGCATTGCTCGGCGACTTTCATCAGCAAATCGACGGACGTGCGCTCGACGCCGGGCATCGACGGCACGGCCTGCCGCACATTCGTACCTTCGACGATGAACACGGGATAGATGAGGTCGTTCGTCGTGAGGATGTTTTCGCGCATCAGACGGCGCGAGAAGTCATCGCGGCGCATCCGGCGCGGGCGATGGTGAGGATAGAAGCTCATATTTCGACTCGAATTTGGGTGGTCTTCAGGGGAGGTCGAAAACGTGTTCCGAGACGCCTAAACCCTTGCCGAACAAGCACTTGGCTGCGTCTGAAACCGCTTTGAGACAATGGTATATCATACCGATCGAGCGAGGCGCTTGCCGCCGGACTCCCCGCTTCTCCTCCCTGAGCGGGTGCCTGTCGTTATTCGATTAGGCTATTAACCCGCCGTTATGCGGCGGGTTTTTTTATGCCGGCGCGCACGCGCCGCGCTCACTCGGCTGCGTCTTCTGACGCGTTTTCGCCGGCTTCTTCCGGTATCAGCCAGCTTTCGATCTGTTCGTGAGCCTCGTCGATGCCGGTCCGTTTGAGCGCCGAAAAGAGCTGCGCCGTAAGTTCGCCGCGATAGCCCGCGTCTTTATATTCGGCGAAGGATTTCTTGGTCGCACGCAGAGCGTTCGTCATCTCCTGTCGCGTCAATTTGTCGCATTTGGTGAGCAGCGCGTGAATCGGTTTTCCGGTCGGCGCGAACCAGTCGATCATGATGCGATCGAGGTCGGTGAGCGGCCGGCGCGAATCCATCATCAGGATCATGCCGCACAGTTGCGCGCGGCTTTGCAGGTACGTCGAAAGCAGCCGCTGCCAATGTTCCTTCGCGGCGCCCGGCACTTCGGCGTAACCGTATCCGGGAAGGTCGACGAGATAGCCGACCGGCGCGGCTTCCGGACCGACGGAGAAGTAATTGATATGCTGCGTGCGCCCCGGCGTTTTACTCGCGAAAGCAAGCCGCTTCTGATTGCAGAGGATGTTGATCGCCGTCGATTTACCGGCGTTCGAGCGCCCCGCAAATGCGATTTCGGGTTGCGGCGTCGGCGGCAGATCGCGCAGATGGTTGACGGTGGTGAAGAAGCGGGATTGATGAAGCAGGAATGACATGGGCGGGTCCAATCGAAAGCGCTGCGAAAACCGAAGCCTTGAGAACCCGGCAAATACTGGGCATGCCCCGACTGGCGTCTTTGCGTATAGCGGGTTATTGTACAATACGACGGATTTTTAAAGATCAGCGGGCACGCAAGACCCAAGCCGCAGGCGGCACCCACAAGGAGCGAGACAGTTTTCAGAGGCGTACTTTTGGGCCTCTTCGTTCAGCGAGTTCGGGTATCTTGCGGCGATGATCGGTCGCCGTCGTTTTTTGCAGAACCTCACATTCTCACAAGACGAAAAACAGGGTACGCGAATGAACCGACTGTACAGGTCTCTGGTGGTGATTCGGGCAGCGGCGGCTTTCGGTGCAGGTTTGAGTGGTCTGGCGGTATCGATGTCAGTGAGTGCGGCGGAGCCCGCGCAACCGGCCAAGCCGGATGTGACGCGAGGCCAGGCTATCGCGACTCAGGTGTGCGCGGCGTGTCACGCGGCAGACGGCAACAGCGCCGGCGCGGCATTTCCGCGGCTCGCGGGGCAGCACGCCGAGTACATCGTCAAGCAGTTGAAGGATTACAAGACGCAGCCGGGTGCAAAGGCACCGGCGCGCAACAATCCGATCATGGCGGGCATCGCGGGCGCGCTATCGGATCAGGACATGGTGAACGTCGCGGCGTACTTCGCGTCGCAGAGGGCAAAGCCCAATTACGCGCGCGACAAGAACGACGTCGCGTTGGGCCAGAAGATCTACCGCGGCGGCATCGCGGACAAGGGCGTGCCGGCGTGTGCGGCGTGCCACGGCGCGACGGGCATGGGCATTCCGGTGCAGTATCCGCGGCTGTCGTGGCAGTGGGGCGATTACACAGTGGCGCAGTTGAACGCCTTCGCATCGGGACAACGCAACAACAGCGAGCCGATGCACCAGATTTCCTCGCGCCTGAACGAAGCGGAGATGAAGGCGGTCGCCGACTACATCGCCGGTTTGCATTGAACGCATAGCAGTCAGCGTCCAGCGGTTCTCCATGCAGAGACGGAGAATCGCCCATACTACGAAGCCGGTCCCGGACTATCCGAGAAGACCGGCGCGAAAACAAGAAAAGGGTGGGACGTCGGTCGACAAAGACCGCCAGCGTCTCCACCCTTTTTTGCTGTCCAGCCGGAGTTTGAATGAGCGTCACCACATCGGGTTTGCAGTCGAAGTCGAGCCGTCGGGCCATCAGGCATTTCGTCGAACTCGTCAGTTCGATGCGCTTCGCCATCGCATTGCTGGTCATTCTGGCGATCGCGAGCATCATCGGCACGGTGCTTACGCAGGACGATCCGTATCCCAACTACGTCAATCAGTTCGGCCCGTTCTGGGCGGACATCTTCCGTGGCTTGAGCATCTACACCGTGTACAGCGCATGGTGGTTCATGCTGATCCTGATTTTCCTCGTGATCTCGGTGTCGCTGTGCGTGATCCGAAACAGCCCGAAGATGATCGCGGACATCAAGAGCTGGAAGGATCGCGTGCACGAAGGCGGGCTGCGCGCGTTCCATCACAAGGGCGAGTTCACGGTCACGGCCGATCGCGCGCAGACCGCCGCGACGCTCGAACGCCTGTCCGCGAAGATGGGCTACCGCTTCAAGACGCGCGAGACCGACAACGGCGCGACGCTCATCACCGCCAAGCGCGGCGCGATGACCAAGATCGGCTATATCTCGGCGCATCTGGCGATCGTCGTGATCTGTATCGGCGGTCTGCTGGACAGCAATCTGCCCATCAAGCTGCAGATGTGGATGTTCAACAAGACGCCGATCAACAGCAACGCCGTCATCAACGACATTCCGCGCGAGCATCGTCTTTCAACGTCGAATCCGACTTTCCGCGGCTACGCATGGGTGCCCGAAGGGCAGTTCGTCGGCACGGCGATACTGAATCAGCAAGACGGCTCGATCATTCAGGACCTGCCGTTCTCGATTCAGCTCAATAAGTTCATCGTCGATTACTACTCGACCGGCATGCCGAAGCTCTTCGCGAGCGATATCGTCGTGATCGATCACAAGACAGGCAAGCGCATTCCGGCGCGCATCGAAGTGAACAAGCCGTTCACCTACGACGGCATTTCGATCTATCAATCGAGCTTTCAGGACGGCGGCTCGAAACTCGAAATGACCGCCTGGCCGATGACCGGCGGCAGCGCGAAGACCGCGCCGTTCAGCGGGACGATCGGCGGCACGGCGCCCATCGGCGCGCAGTTCGCGGGCGCGCAGGGCGAGACGGTCGAGTTCACGGATTTCCGCGCGATCAACGTCGAGAACATGACCGACGGCAGCGGCGCGCCCGACGCGCGCGGCGTCGGCAAGAAGGAAACGCTGCGCGATGCATTCGACGAGCGCCTCGGCTCAGGCGCCAAAACGTCGAGACCGACGGATCTGCGCAATATCGGCCCGTCGGTGCAATACAAGGTGCGCGGCACGGACGGCCAGGCGCGCGAATACAGCAACTACATGGTGCCCGTGGACGTGAGCGGCCAGCGTATGTTCCTCGCGGGCATGCGCCTGAGCCCGAACGATCCGTTCCGCTATCTGCGCATTCCCGCCGACGATCAGGGCACCGTCAAACAGTGGATGGACCTGCGCGCCGCGCTCGCGACGCCGGCGACGCGCGCCGAAGCCGCGCATCGTTTCGCGTTGCGTTCGGTGCCGCAGGAAAACGGTGAACTGCAGAAACATCTGGAGGAAAGCGCCGTCCGCGTGCTGAATCTTTTCGCAGGCGCCGATGAAACCGGCAAGGCGACGACGAATCCGCAGATGATTGGCGGTTTCCAGAGCATCGCGATGTTTATCGACAAATCGGTGCCGAAGGGCGAGCAGGAGAAAGCCGCCGGCCTGCTGATGAGGATGCTCGAAGGCGCGATGTGGGACGTATGGCAGATTTCCCGAGAGCAAAACGGCCAGCCCGCGGCTAAAGTGGACGATAAGAACGCCGCGTTCGTGCAATCGTCCATCAACGCGCTTTCCGACAGCTTTCTGTACGGTTCGCCGGTCTTTCTGCAACTGGACAACTTCAGGCAGGTGCAAGCTTCGGTATTCCAGTTGACGCGCGCGCCGGGTAAAAATCTGGTGTATCTTGGCAGCCTTCTGCTGGTCGTCGGCATTTTCGCGATGTTTTACGTGCGCGAACGCCGGCTCTGGTTCTGGCTCAAAGATACGGGCCAGGGCGGCGCGAGCGTGCTGATGGCGATGTCCACCGCCCGCCGCACGTTCGATTTCGAGAAAGAGTTCGTGCGTACGCGCGCGCAGATCGCGGCAGCGCTCGGCGTGAAGCCGGAAGTACCGGCCGATCCGTCCCCGGCGCAAAACGCGCACCGGCATTCGCAAACCGAGACCCCGAGCTCGGAAGTTTCAACACGGTAAGATCATGGACCTCACACAGACTTCCTCCCACGCCTCCGCCAAGACGGAACGTCCGGCATCGGGGCTTCCCGATGTCGCCGAGTTCGACGATCGTCCGTTCCTGCGCAGGCTCACGCTGATCGACTGGCTCTTCGCCCTCGCGATGGTCGCGGGCGCGGGTTTCGCGCTGAACCGCTATCACGCGTACATGGACGTGTACGACACGGCCGTGCTGGTCGGCGCCGTGCCGACGTTCGTCGTGCTCGGCTGGCGCTGGAAACCGGTACGCCTGCTGATCGCGTTGATCGCGGTGTTGTCGCTTTTCTCGATCCAGCTCTATCAGCACGACCTCGCTCGCGCCGACACGAACTTCTTCCTCAAGTACTTCCTGTCGAGCCAGTCCGCGATCTTGTGGATGAGCGCGCTCTTCATCCTCGCGACGCTCTTCTACTGGATCGGCCTTGCGACGCGCTCGCAGACGGGCGGCGCGATCGGCTCGCGCATGACGTGGGTCGCGGTGCTGATGGGCTTCACCGGCCTGATGGTGCGCTGGTACGAGTCCTACATGATCGGCTCGGACGTCGGCCATATTCCGATTTCGAATCTGTACGAAGTCTTCGTGTTGTTCTGCCTCATCACGTCGCTGTTTTATCTCTACTACGAGCAGCATTACTCGACGCGCGCGATGGGCGCGTTCGTGCTGCTCGTGATCAGCGCGGCGGTCGGTTTCCTGATGTGGTATTCGATCGCGCGCGATGCACAGCAGATTCAGCCGCTCGTCCCCGCGCTGCAAAGCTGGTGGATGAAGATCCACGTTCCGGCGAACTTCATCGGCTATGGCAGCTTCGCGCTCTCGGCGATGGTCTCCGTCGCGTATCTCGCGAAGCAGCGCGGTTTCATGGCGGACCGCCTGCCGTCGCTCGAAGTGCTCGACGACGTGATGTACAAGTCGATCGCCGTCGGCTTCGCGTTCTTCACCATCGCGACGATCCTCGGCGCGCTGTGGGCGGCGGAAGCGTGGGGCGGCTACTGGAGCTGGGATCCGAAGGAAACCTGGGCGCTGATCGTCTGGCTGAACTACGCCGCGTGGCTGCACATGCGCCTGATGAAAGGCCTGCGCGGCGCCGCCGCCGCATGGTGGGCGCTGACGGGCCTGATCGTCACGACCTTCGCGTTCCTCGGCGTCAACATGTTCCTTTCGGGCTTGCATAGTTACGGCAAGCTCTGATCGGCAGCGTCGAATCGAAAAAGACCGCCATGCGTGACGAGCGCTGGCGGTTTTTTTTCGTTTTGCGGTGGAATACTGGCATCCAATCTGCTGTTTTCTCCGTACAAGAATGAACGGAAGGAGTCACGCTTCATGTGGATCAAACAAGGCCGTAATCTGTACGGCGATGACATTGCGAGTCACGAAATCACGCCGCGCGACGTGTTCGAGAATCGCCGGCGCACGCTTCGTTCGCTCGGCGCGCTCGCCGCGACAGGACTCGCCGGCGCGAGCGGCCTCGCCCACGCGACGCTGACATCGCCCGACGCCAAAGGCCAGAAGCTGGCCGCGACGACCAACCCGAAGTTCGTCGCGCTCGACAAGCCGACGCCGTTCAAGGACATCACGAGCTACAACAACTTCTACGAGTTCGGCACCGACAAGGACGATCCCGCCGCCCACGCCGGCACGCTGCGTCCGCGGCCGTGGAAAGTGTCCGTCGAGGGCGCGATCAAGAATCCGAAGGTCTACGACATCGACGACATTCTCAAGCTCGCGCCGCTCGAGGAACGCGTGTACCGGCTGCGCTGCGTCGAAGGCTGGTCGATGGTGATTCCGTGGATCGGCGTGTCGTTGTCGGAGCTCATCAAGCGCGCCGGGCCGACGGGCAACGCGAAGTACGTGCAGTTCATCACGCTGGCCGATCCGTCGCAGATGCCGGGACTTTCGACGCCGATCCTCGAATGGCCGTATTCCGAAGGTCTGCGCATGGACGAGGCGATGAATCCGCTCACGCTGCTGACCGTCGGCTTGTACGGCGAAGTGCTGCCGAATCAGAACGGCGCGCCGGTGCGTGTCGTCGTGCCGTGGAAGTACGGTTTCAAGAGCGCGAAATCGCTGGTGAAAATCCGCTTTGTCGAGAAACAGCCGCCAACGAGCTGGAATCTCTACGCGCCGAGCGAATACGGCTTCTTTTCGAACGTGAATCCGAATGTCGATCATCCGCGCTGGAGTCAGGCGACGGAGCGGCGCATCGGCGAGGACGGTTTCTTTCAGCCGAAACGCAAGACGCTCATGTTCAACGGCTACGGCGATCAGGTCGCGTCGATGTATGCCGGCATGGATCTGAAGAAGAACTTCTGAACGATGTCGTCCGCTTCCCAGATCAAAAGCGCGCGCGTCGCGACGGGACCGCGATGGATCGTTCCGGTCAAGATCGTCGTGTTCGTCGCGATGCTGTTTCCGCTCGCACGTCTCGTGCTGCTCGGCGCGACGGGCGGCCTGGGCGCGAATCCGATCGAATTCATCACGCGCTCGACCGGCCTCTGGACGCTCGTGTATCTGTGCATCACGCTCGCGATCACGCCCGTGCGCCGCCTGACGGGCGTGACGGCGCTCGCGCGCTTTCGCCGGATGATCGGTCTCTTCGCGTTCTTCTTCGCCGTACTGCACTTCACGACGTACATCTGGTTCGACAAATGGTTCGATGTCGCCGCGATGCTGAAGGACATCGGCAAGCGGCCGTTCATCACGGTCGGTTTCGCGGCGTTCGTGCTGCTGATTCCGCTCGCGGTCACATCGCCGAAAGCGATGGTGCGCAAGCTCGGCCGTCGCTGGCAGACCTTGCATCGCGCGATCTATCTGATCGCCGCGCTCGCGATCCTGCATTTCTGGTGGATGAAGGCGGGCAAACACGATCTCGAACTGCCGAAGATCTACGGCTCGATCGTGATCGTGCTGCTCGGCTGGCGCGTGATCGCCTGGCTCAAAGCGCGACGCGCATAAAAAAAGCGATGCTTGTCAGGGCATCGCTTTTTCGTTCGAAGCGCGGCGCTTCAGTCCGGCAGAATCGATTCGCCGGCGAACAGCTGCTTCACTTCCTCACGCTCGCGCACGAGCCGCGCGCGTTCCCCATCGACCATGATTTCGGCGGCGCGCGGACGCGTGTTGTAGTTTGAGCTCATCACGAAGCCGTACGCGCCCGCCGAGCAGATCGCGAGCAGATCGCCGGGCGCGATGGACAGCTCGCGATCGCGTCCGAGCCAGTCGCCGCTTTCGCATACCGGACCGACGACATCGTATGTATGCGCTTTCTCGTCGCGCTTCACGACCGGCACGATGCGATGAAACGCCTCGTACATCGCGGGACGCGCGAGGTCGTTCATCGCGGCATCGACGATGGCGAAGTTCTTTTCCTCGCCCGGCTTCAGGAACTCGACGCGCGTCAGCAGCACGCCCGCGTTGCCGACGAGCGAGCGCCCCGGCTCGAAATACACTTCGCGCTGACCGTGGCCGCGCTTCTCGATGTGATCGAGCAGCGTCTTCACGAACACGCCGATATCGGGCGGCGTTTCGTCGTCGTAGGTGATGCCGAGACCGCCGCCGACATCGACGTGACGAATGCTCATGCCGTCCGCTTCGATCTGCTCGACGAGTTCGAGCAGCTTGTCGAGCGCGTCGAGATACGGGCTGATTTCGGTGATCTGCGAGCCGATATGGCAATCGATGCCGACGACATCGAGATTCGGCATGGCATGCGCTTGCGCGTACGTCGCGCGCGCATCGCTGAACGCGACGCCGAACTTGTTCGACTTGAGGCCGGTGGAGATGTACGGATGCGTTTTTGCATCGACGTCGGGATTCACGCGCAGCGAAACCGGCGCTTTCTTGCCGAGCGACTTCGCGACTTCGTTGAGCGCGTGCAACTCGGGAATCGACTCGACGTTGAAGCACTTGACGCCCGCTTCGAGCGCCTCGCGCATTTCGGCCGCCGTCTTGCCGACGCCCGAAAACACCGTGTTCTCCGCCTTGCCGCCGGCCGCGAGCACGCGCGCGAGCTCGCCCGACGACACGATGTCGAAGCCCGCGCCCATGCGCGCGAACACGTTGAGCACCGCGAGATTGCTGTTCGCCTTCACCGCGACGTGCACCGTTGCCTTGCGGCCGGCGCAGGCATTGGCGTAAGCGTGATAGGCGCGCGTGAGGGCATCGCGCGAATAGACGTAGAGCGGCGTGCCGAACTGGTCCGCGAGCGACGCGGCTGAGACGCCTTCGACGTGCAACACGCCGTCGACGTAGTGGAATGCGGAATCACTCATGCGTGGAATCGAAAGTGCGCCACGAAGGCGTTAAGGCTCGAAGATCAGTAAGCGGACGACGCGGCTTTCGGCGCCGATGCACCATTGGGACTGGTTTTGAGATCGGTCTCGGGCGAAAGCGAGAGCGGCTGTCTCGATGCCGTTTCGCTGTCCGGAGCGACGTTCGAAGGCGGCGTATTCTGGAGGTCGTTGGGACGTTGCGGCAGCGGCGGCACTCTTGGCAGATACAGCGGACCGCGTTGCCCACAACCGCCGAGCGAGAGCGTTGCCGCGGCGCCGATGCTCAAAGCCGCTACAATCGCGCTCATCTTGAAAACGACTCGCATGACCGTCCCTATACGTTTAATCGATGGAGTTTAGCATGACAGACCAGGAATACCTGACGCTGGCGGAGGCCGCGCTGACGGCCATCGAGCGCTCGGTGGACAACGCCGAAGCGGACATCGAATTCGAGCGCAGCGGCAATGTGCTCACGCTGGAATTCGAGAATCGCACGAAGGTGATCGTCAACTTGCAGCCGCCGAAGCACGAAATCTGGCTCGCGGCGAAGGCGGGCGGATTCCACTACAAATACGTCGACGGCGCCTGGCGCGACACGCGCGACAACAGCGAATTCTTCGCGACGCTGAGCAAATATTCGAGCGAGCAGGCCGGCGAGCCGATCCGCTTCAAGGCATAAATCGAGGCGTAAAAAAAACGAGCGGCCTTTCGGTCCGCTCGCTTTGCTTTGCAGGGGCCGGGTTACTGCCCCTTGAACAGATTCATGATGTCCTGCTTTTCCTGCTCGCCAACCTCGGGCGCGGGCGCAGTCACGCCTGACACGCCTTCCTGCGGCGGCGCCTGGCTCACACCGATCGTTGCGACGAAGCCGCGGCCCGGCGTCATGTCGTCGTAGTACAGCTCGTTGCCGAGCGACGTGATATCGGGCGGCATCATCGGCTTGTACTCGGGCACGCCCTTCAGCGCGCGGCCCATGTAATCCATCCACACCGGCAGCGCGAGACCGCCGCCCGTTTCCTTGTCGCCGAGGCTGCGCGGATTGTCATAGCCGATCCACGCGATCGCCACGAGCGTGCGCTGATAACCGGCGAACCACGCATCGCGCGAATCGTTCGTCGTGCCCGTCTTGCCGGCCAGATCGCCGCGCTTCAGTTGATTCGTCTTCGCGCCCGTGCCGTGCTGCGCGACGCTCTGCAACAGGCTGTTCATCACGAAAGCGTTGCGCGGCGTGATCGCGAGCGGCGCGCTTTGCTGCGCGACGAGCGGCTGCGGATGCGACACGACGCGCCCGTACGGATCGGTGATATCGGCGATCAGATACGGATTCACGCGATATCCGCCGTTCGCGAACACCGCGTAACCGGCTGCCATTTGCAGCGGTGTGACGAGGCCGGCGCCGAGCGCCATCGGCAGATAGGCGGGATGACGGTCCGCATCGAAGCCGAAGCGCGTGATGTACTGCTGCGCGTACTTCGTGCCGATATGACTCAGGATGCGGATCGACACCATGTTCTTCGAGCGCTGCAACGCGGAGCGCATGGTCATCGGGCCGTCGAAGCCGCCGCCGTAGTTCTTCGGCTCCCACGCCTGGCCGCCCGTCTCGGCGGCGCTGAAGAAAAGCGGTCCGTCGTTGATGATCGTCGCGGGCGAGAGACCCTTTTCGAGCGATGCCGAATAGATGAACGGCTTGAAGCTCGATCCCGGCTGGCGCCATGCCTGCGTGACGTGATTGAACTTGTTCTTGTTGAAGTCGAAGCCGCCGACGAGCGCACGGATCGCGCCGTCCTGCGGCACCATCGACACGAGCGCGCCTTCGACTTGCGGCAATTGCGTGATGATCCAGTCGCCGTCGTCGTCCTTCATGAGACGCACGATCGCGCCCGGACGAATGCGCGAGTTCGGCTGCGCGCGCGACGAGAGCGCGAACTGCACGAAACGCAGATCGTTGCCGCTGATGGTTGCCGTGTTGCCGTCGATGAAGCTCGCCTTCACTTCCTTCGGACTCGCCGACGTCACGACCGCCGCGACGATCTCGCCGTTGTCGGGATGCTCGGCGAGCGCATCGTCGATGGCCTGCTCGCGGTCATCCGCGTTCGCCGGCAGATCGATGTAACCTTCCGGCCCGCGATAGCCGTGCCGGTGCTCGTAATCCATCAGGCCCTTGCGCACCGCGCGATACGCGGCGTCCTGGTCGGCGGAATCGATCGTCGTCACGACATTCAGGCCGCGCGTGTACGCTTCTTCGCGGTATTGCGCGTACAGCATCTGACGCACCATTTCCGCGACGTACTCGGCGTGCACGCTGAATTCGCGGCCCTGTCCCTTCACGACGAGCGGCTGCTGCACGGCCTGCTCGTACTCAGCCTGCGTGATGAAGTTCAGCTCGCGCATGCGTTGCAGGATGTACTCCTGCCGCACCTTCGCGCGCTTCGGATTGACGACCGGGTTGTACGCCGAGGGCGCTTTCGGCAGACCCGCGAGCATCGCCGCCTCGGCGAGCGAGACGTCCTTCAGATCCTTGCCGAAATAGACCCGCGCCGCGCTCGCGAAACCATACGCGCGCTGCCCGAGATAGATCTGATTCATATAGACCTCCAGAATCTGATCCTTCGTCAACGCGCGCTCGATCTTGTACGCGAGCAGCATTTCATAAATCTTGCGCGTGTAGGTCTTCTCGCTCGACAGGAAGAAATTGCGCGCGACCTGCATCGTGATCGTGCTCGCGCCTTGCGACGCGTGGCCGTTGGTCAGGGCGACCGAGCCCGCGCGCAGAATGCCGGTGAGATCGACGCCGCCGTGATCGTAAAAGCGCGCGTCTTCGATGGCGAGCACGGCTTTTTTCAGATGATCGGGCACGTCCTGAATGCGCACGACACTGCGGCGCTCTTCGCCGAATTCGCCGATCAGAACGTGATCGGCCGTGTAGATGCGCAGCGGCACCTTCGGCTTGTAATCGGTGAGCGCTTCGAGCGACGGCAGGTTCGGCATCGCAACGACGAGCGCGTAGCCGAGCACCAGACCCGCGCAGACGACGAGCGCGAAAACGCTGACGAAAAATCCGAGCATGAGCCTCGCCCACCATGGGCGTTTGGCTTTTTTCGGCTTCTCGGGCGGCGTGGACGGCGGGTTGGACGGGGAAGAGGATTGCATAGCACCACCAAAAACAGTCACGCGATTATAGCTGCCCGGGTTTCTGACTTTTCTTGACGCACACGGCGCACGCTGCCGCCGTGTGCGCCTGCACACGCGTCTGCCGTTGTCTTCAAGATACGCGCGATCCTGCGCGGAAGCATCCCTCCGACGCGAGCGTTGGCCATTCGGCCGAGTGTTCGCCGCGATCGGCGCTCGCGACAATTCTTCCGACATCAAGCGCCCGAACGGTTCGGTGCGCGATCGAATGGAAGGAGCGGTCATGAGCAAGGAAAACATGCTGCGCGGCACGATGCTGACGGTCACGCGGCGCTACGCGGCGGGCATCGACGTGAGCGAGGACGCGGTGCGCCTCGCCATCGTGAGCAGGCGGTTGAGGGCGAATGCGGCGGTGTGCGTCGAGCATCTGGAGTCGGTGGCGCTGCCGTCGGGTGCGGTGATCGGCGGCGATTTCGTCGATCGCGCGCCTATCGTCGCGGCGTTGCGCGAGGCGTTCGGGCGGCTGCCGGAAAGCGGCGCTTGGCGTGCGCTGCGTTGCGCGATGGGCTTGCCGTCGTCGGCGACGCTTACGACGCAAGTTCCGCTCGCCCGACTCATCGACACCCACGAGCAGCTCGCAGCCCCGATCGGCGGCGATCCGCGCGGCTTGCTCGAGCCGGCCGTACTCGCCGAAGCCGAGCGCGCGGCGGGCATCGAACGCGGCGCGCTGGCGGTCGACTGGTCCGTGCAGACGCGGGAAGACGGCGACGCGCTGGTCGCGATAGCGGCGACGGCGCGGCGACACGTCGAGGCGCGAGTCGAGACCGCGGCGGAGGCGGGCATCGCGCTATCGGCGATCGACAGCGAGCCGGCCGCCGCATTGCGCGCGATGCGCCATGCAGGTTCCGTCGAACTGGACGCCGACGCGCGCTATCTCGTCTGCTGGCTGGAAAGCAGCGGCTTGCACGGCTGGCTCGTCGGCTCGCGCGGCGTCGAAAACGAAGTCCGGTATCCCGCGCCCGAGCATCGGAGCATTTCGGACGCATTGCACGAACTCGCTGGCGAACACGCGCCGCTCGATTGCATCTACGTCGGCGGGCAGATCGAGTTGATGGCGCACGCGGGCCTTCCGCTTCCCGTGCTCGGCAAGACTTTCGGCTGCGCGGCATTGCCGTTCGAAGCCGCGCCTTATTGCAACGGGGTGGCCGAGATTCAGACGGTGCACAAGCATTCGCCGCGTTTCGCGGTTGCGGTAGGCCTGGCGTTGCGCGAGGTGATGCAATGAACGCTGCCATGCTCGACGGATTCAATCTGTTGCCTTATCGCGCGCGAAAGCGACGCGAGCTACGGCGGCAGCGGCTCGCGCTGATCGGCGCGGTGACGCTCGCGGGCTGCGCGGCCGTTGGCGCCGTCGCTGGCCGCGACTTGTTCGAGCGCGCGCGACTGGATGAACGGCGTGTCGCGCTGGAGACGTCGCTGCGTGCTTCGAGCGCGCAGATCGACGAACACGCACGGCTCGTGCGCGCAGAAAGCGAACGGCGGCGCGCGCGTGAGGCCGCGCAGCCGTTGGCGTTGCCGCGCGAGCGTTTCCTCGCGCTGCTCGAAGCGCTCGCCGACTCGCCTCTTCAACGCGGCGTCGCGCTTCAACGCGTGTCGCAGCGAACGAATGAGGTCGAGCTGGCGGCGCTCGCACCCGATTCGCAGGCAGCGTCGCAATGGCTCAAGCGGCTGGAGCGCCTGCGCGGCGTGCAGGCGGTGGAAGTGATCGAAATGAAACGGCGCGCGAACGGAATTCCGTCGACGCAGCCTGCCAGGCGCGCTGCATCGACGGCCTCGGACGAGCACGCCGCGCGATTCGAGTTCGTCGCGCTGGTGCGCTATGCGCCGGATCATTCGCGCGATGAAACGGCGTCACGTCAGGCACGTCCGGTTTTGGCGGCAACGCAGGGGGAACGCCCATGAGCACGATTCCGATGAACATCGCCATGAAGACGCGCTCGCGCGGCGCGCTCTCCATCCTGCAACCGCTCGACGACTGGTCGTGGCGACGGACCGCGTGTGTCGCGCTCGCGTTGAGTGTCGTCGTGTTTGCGTTCGGCCTGCGCGCGTGGCGCATGTCGGACGCGAGCCGGCTCGATGAAAGCCGCGTCGCGTTGGCCGCGGCACAAGCGAAGGCGCAGGACGCGGCGCGCATTGCCGACGAACTGTCCGGCTTGCGAGCGCGCGCGTCGTCGGGGCGCCTCGATCCGGAGCACTGGAGCGCCGCCGACGCGTTGCGCGCGGTCGCGGATCTGGCCGCCCAGAGCGGCGTGCGCGTCGCGGACATCGAGCCTGTCGCCGTCAAGGGCGGGGCGCCGAAGCAGCGAGAGCCGTTTCCTGAGCGCGCGCTCAAGCTGCGCGCGGACGGCAGCTTCGCGGAGCTACGGCGCTTTCTCGATGCGCTCGCCGGCCTGCCGCGACTCGTCGTTCCCGAGAACGTGCAGATCAAGCGGCAGGCGAACGCGCTCGCCATCGAAGCGACATTGCGCATCTTCGAAACGTTGCCGGCGGTCGCGCCCGCCGCAGTGTCGCGCGCCAACGCGTTCGTCATCGATCCGTTCGGCAGCGCGGACGCCGCCGCGCAGGGAAGCGACATGCTGCTGGTGGGCACGTTCGTCGCACGGCGTCGCGCGATGGCGCTTTTGCAAAGCGGCCGCGACGTCGACAGCTTCGCGCCGGGGCAGAAAATCGGCGACGAACGGCTCGGGCGCGTCGTGCCGCGCGCAATCGAACTCGCCCGAGAAGACGGCATGTCGCGCAAGCTGACTTTCGCGGAGGATCGCACGTGAGCCGGTTCGCGAAGCTTTCAGGCAGATTCATCGGAATGGCGGCTGCGCTGTCGATGTCTGCGCACACGGCGTTTGCCGCCGATAGCGCCGATGCGATCGTCCCGCCGCTTCCGCCGCTGCCCGCATCGTTCGACGCGCAGGCTGTCGACCCGCCTATCGTCGCGACGTCCGACGCGCAGCCCGCGAAGCCCGCGGCGGAGCAGGCGGAAACGGAGAAGACAGAAACGGCAGAGGCGCTGGAAGGCCCGCCCGTGCCTTTGCCGAAACTCGAGCGTCTGAGCGACGCATCGCAGAGCGACGACGACGACGGCAAGCCGATCACGCTCGATCTGAAAAACGCCGACTTGAGCGCCGCGCTGCACGCATTCGCGCGCTTCACCGGCCTGAACATCGTCGCGAGCGAAAAGGTGCGTGGACAAGTGTCGATGAATCTCGTCGCCGTGCCGTGGCGGCGCGCGTTCGACACGTTCCTCGAAGTCCACGGACTCGCGATGGAGCGGCACGGCAATGTCATTTGGGTCGCGCCGCTCGCGGAACTGGCGGCGCGCGAGAAGCTGCGCTTCGAGGCCCACGCGCGCGCCGCGGACCTCGAGCCGCTCGCGAGCCGTACGTTCGTGCTGCGCTATTCGCGCGCGGAAGAGCTGCGCAAGATGCTGTCCGGCTCGGGCAGCCAGCGCGTGCTGTCGAAGCGCGGTTCCGCCATCTCCGATGCCCGCACGAATCTGCTCTTCATCACCGATCTCGACGCTCGCGTGCGGCAGGTCGCCGAACTCGTCGCGCTGATCGACAAGCCGACGCCGCAGGTGATGATCGAGGCGAAGATCGTCGAGGGCGAGGCGGGACTGTCGCGCAATCTCGGCGTCAAGCTGGGCATCGCGGCGCAGAACGATCCGGCGACCGGGTTCGCGGGCGGCGCGGACGGTGTGGTATACGATTTGTCGGCGGGGCCGATCAACGGTTTCGACGCGGCGACGGCCGGGCTCACGTTGTTCGTCGCGCAGGCCACCCGGCTGCTCAACGTGCAACTGAGCGCGCTGGAGGCGCAAGGGCGCGGACAAATCGTTTCGCGGCCGCGCGTCGTGACGGCGGACCGCGTGAAGTCGATCGTCGAGCAGGGCATGGAAGTGCCGTATCAGGCGAAGGTCGGCAATGGCATGTCGGGCGTGCAGTTTCGGCGCGCAACGCTCAAACTGGAGGTTGAGCCGCAGATCACGCCGCATGGCCACGTCATTCTCGATCTCGACATCACGAAAGACAGTGTCGGCGAGCAGACGGCGAACGGGCCGGCAATCCATACCAAGCATATCCAGACGCGCGTGGAAGTGGAAAACGGCGGCACCGTGGCGATCGGCGGCATTTATTCCGATGACGAACACGAAGACACGACCGGCGTGCCGGGACTGTCGAGATTGCCGCTGATCGGCTGGCTGTTTCGCAACGACGCGCGGCGCAGCTCGAAGAGCGAGCTCGTCATTTTGATTACGCCGCATGTGATCGCGTCGAGCGGCTAGGCCCGTCACGAGGGCCGCGAAACTCGACAAAGCGGGCGGTTTGCCCTTAAGCTGCCGCACGAACAAATTGCATCGAACTGGAAGGAAACCGAGTTGCAGGAAGGGCACGCGAACGCGAACATTTTTTTCGTCGGACTCATGGGGGCGGGTAAAACCACCGTGGGACGTGCAGTTGCGCGCCGTCTGCAGCGCTCCTTCATCGATTCGGATCATGAGATCGAGGCGCGCACGGGCGCCCGCATCCCGGTGATCTGGGAACTCGAGGGCGAAGCGGGTTTCCGCCAGCGCGAGGCGAACGTCATCGACGAGCTGTCGCAGCGCGATGGCATCGTGCTCGCGACGGGCGGCGGCGCGGTGCTGCGCCCCGACAATCGCGAACATCTGAAGAATCGCGGCATCGTCATCTATCTGCGCGCCAATCCGCACGATCTCTGGCAGCGCACACGGCGCGACAAGAATCGCCCGCTGCTGCAGACCGAAGATCCGCGCGGCAAGCTCGAAGCGCTCTTTCAGGCGCGCGATCCGCTGTACCACGAATGCGCGCATTTCGTCGTGGAAACCGGACGGCCGACCGTGAACGCGCTCGTCAATATGGTCCTGATGCAACTGGAGGTCGCCGGCGTCGTCAAACCGGCCTGAAGATCACATGTCCGCCATGATTACCGTCAACGTCGAACTGGGCGAGCGCGCCTATCCCATTCATATCGGTGCAGGGCTGATCGGCCGCACCGAGCTCTTTGCTCCGCACATCAAGGGCGCGTCCGTGGCGATCGTCACGAACTCGACCGTCGATCCGCTCTACGGCGAGCAGTTGCGCGCGGCTCTCGCGCCGCTCGGCAAGAAAGTCACGACCGTCGTGCTTCCGGACGGCGAAGCGCACAAGAACTGGGAAACGCTCAACACGATCTTCGACGCGCTCTTGACCGAGCGCGCCGACCGCAAGACGACGCTGATCGCGCTCGGCGGCGGCGTCGTCGGCGACATGACGGGCTTCGCGGCCGCATCGTATATGCGCGGCGTGCCGTTCATCCAGGTGCCGACCACGCTGCTCTCGCAAGTGGATTCGTCGGTGGGCGGCAAGACGGGCATCAATCATCCGCTCGGCAAGAACATGATCGGCGCGTTCTATCAGCCGCAAGCGGTAATCGCGGACATCGGCGCGCTGCACACCTTGCCGGAGCGCGAGCTGGCGGCGGGCATCGCGGAAGTCATCAAGACGGCCGCCATCGCGGACGCCGAATTCTTCGACTGGATCGAAAGCAATATCGACGCGCTGAATCGCCGCGACGACGACGCCCTCGCGCACGCGGTGAAGCGTTCGTGCGAGATCAAGGCGTCGGTGGTGGCATCCGACGAGCGCGAAGGCGGGCAGCGCGCGATTCTCAATTTCGGCCATACGTTCGGTCATGCGATCGAAGCCGGTCTCGGCTACGGCGAATGGCTGCACGGCGAGGCGGTCGGTTGCGGCATGGTGATGGCGGCGGATTTGTCCGTGCGCCTCGGCAGGCTCGACGAAGCCGCGCGCCAGCGTCTCGTGCGCGTGATCGAAGCGGCGAAGCTGCCGGTCACGGCGCCGAAGCTCGGCGACGACCGCTACGTCGATCTGATGAAGGTCGACAAAAAGGCCGAAGCCGGTGAAATCAAATTCATTTTGCTGACCCGCTTCGGCGCGACCGAGATCACGAGCGCGCCCGATCAGGCCGTGCGCGCGACGCTCGCAGCCAGCGTCTGATCCGCGCGAGCGGCGGCCAGAACCATGACGATGCGGAGCAGCCGGTGAGCGAAGAAGAGCATCAAGTTTTGCCGGGCGCGCCGTCGACGCTCGCGCTCGAAGCGCATCTCGCGGCGTACGCCGCGCACGCGTCGCAATCGCGCGGACGGCGTTTCGCCGAAGCGCCCCCGGCGGCGCGCACCGAGTTCCAGCGAGATCGCGACCGCATCGTGCATTCGACCGCGTTTCGGCGGCTCGAATACAAGACCCAGGTCTTCGTCAATCACGAAGGCGACCTGTTTCGCACGCGCCTCACGCACAGCCTCGAAGTCGCGCAGATCGCGCGTTCCGTCGCGCGCAATCTGCGGCTGAACGAGGATCTCGTCGAAGCCATTTCGCTCGCGCACGATCTCGGCCACACGCCGTTCGGTCACGCCGGACAGGACGCGCTGCACGACTGCATGCGCGATCACGGCGGCTTCGAGCACAACCTGCAAAGCCTCGCGGTGGTCGATCAGCTCGAAGAGCACTACGGCGCGTTCAACGGCCTGAACCTGTGCTTCGAGACGCGCGAAGGCATTCTCAAGCATTGCTCGCGCGAGAACGCGCGCAAGCTCGGCGATCTCGGCGAGCGCTTTCTCACGGGCAAGCAGCCTTCCCTCGAAGCGCAGATCGCCAATGTCGCCGATGAAATCGCGTACAACAATCACGATGTCGACGACGGCCTGCGCTCCGGCCTCATCACGCTCGAGCAGCTTTCCGAAGTGAGCCTCTGGCACACGCATTTCGACGCGGCGCGCGCGGAGTATCCGGACATCGAAGGGCGCAGGCTCATTCACGAAACCATCCGCCGCATCATCAATACGCTGATCGTCGATCTGATCGAGGCGACGAGCCGCAATCTCCAACGCGTCGCGCCGCAATCGCTCGACGACGTGCGCAACGCGCCCACGCTCGTCGCGCACAGCGATGAAGTCGCGGCACAGGCGGCGCAACTCAAGCGTTTCCTGTTCAAGAACCTGTACCGGCACTATCGCGTGATGCGTATGGCCAACAAGGCGAAGCGCGTCGTGACGGGCCTTTTCGAAGCCTTCTCCGACGATCCGCGTCTCTTGCCGCCCGCGTATCAGGCGCGCGGACCGGTGACGGAGGAATCAGCGAACGACGCGGCTTCGTCGAGCCACGACAGTTCGCAGGCGCGGCTCATCGCGCATTACATCGCCGGAATGACGGACCGTTACGCATTGAAGGAATATCAACGACTGTTTGTCATCGATAACAATTAACTTATAACGTTTCATACGGAGACTCATCGATGGTCCGCAAGCCCCTGTTTCGCCTGGTCACGACCGCTGCCGCCTTGACGTTCGGCGTCAGCACCGCCGCGCACGCCGCGACGGAAATCCAGTTCTGGCACGCGATGGAAGCCGCGCTCGGCGAGCGCGTGAACGACATCGCCAACGATTTCAACAAGTCTCAGAGCGATTACAAGATCGTCCCGGTGTTCAAGGGCACGTATGACCAGGCGCTCGCAGCGGGCATCGCGGCGTATCGCAGCGGCAATGCGCCCGCGATCCTGCAAGTCTACGAAGTCGGCACCGCGACGATGATGCAGGCGAAAAAGGCCGTCATCCCGGTCTCCGACGTGTTCAAGCAGGCTGGCGTGCCGCTCGACGAAAAGGCGTTCGTGCCGACCATCGCCGGTTACTACAGCGACGCGAAGACCGGCCATCTCATCTCGATGCCGTTCAACAGCTCGACGCCCGTTCTCTACTACAACAAGGACGCGTTCAAGAAGGCCGGCCTCGATCCGAACCAGCCGCCGAAAACCTGGGCCGATGTCGAAGCCGACGCGAAGAAGCTGAAGGCCGCGGGCTATTCGTGCGGATATTCGTCGGGCTGGCAGAGCTGGATTCAGCTCGAGAACTACAGCGCGTGGCACGCCGCGCCGTTCGCGACGAAGAACAACGGCTTCGACGGCCTCGATGCGAAGCTCGAATTCAACAAGCCGCTGCAGGTCGCGCACATCCAGTTCCTGCAAAACATGGCGAAGGAAGGCACGTTCACGTATGTCGGCCGCAAGGACGAGCCGGTGTCGAAGTTCTATAGCGGCGATTGCGGGATCATCACGAATTCGTCGGGTTCGCGCGCGACCATCGCGAAATTCGCGAAGTTCGAATACGGCGTCGGCATGATGCCGTACGACGCGAATGTGAAGGGCGCGCCGCAGAACGCGATCATCGGCGGCGCGAGTCTGTGGGTTCTGGCGGGCAAGGATCCGGCCGTCTATAAGGGCGTCGCCAAGTTCCTCGCGTATCTCGCGACGCCGGAAGTGGCGGCGAAGTGGCATCAGGACACGGGCTATCTGCCGGTCACGCAGGCCGCGTACGAGCTCACGCAAAAGCAGGGCTTCTACGACAAGAATCCCGGCGCGGACATCGCGATCAAGCAGATGCTGAACAAGCCGCCGCTCGCGTACACGAAGGGCCTGCGCCTCGGCAACATGCCTCAGATCCGCACGATCGTCGACGAAGAGCTCGAGCAAGTTTGGGCCGAGAAGAAGACGCCGCAACAGGCGCTGGACGCGTCGGTGCAACGCGGCGACGAACTGCTGCGCCGCTTCGAGAAGGCGGGCAATTAAGGTCACGCGCCCGCGTGTAGAAGCGCGGGCGCTTCCGGGAAATCAAAGCATGGAAAAGCGCTCTCGTTTCGATACGAGCGTCTTGCCGTATCTGCTCGTCGCGCCACAACTCGCGATCACCGCGCTGTTCTTTCTCTGGCCCGCGGGCGAAGCCCTCTGGCAGGCCACGCAAAGCCAGGATGCGTTCGGCACGTCGAGCGAGTTCGTCGGCCTGCAGAACTTCAAACAACTGTTCGCCGATCCGCTCTACCTGTCGTCGTTCAACACGACGATGATCTTCTGCGCGCTCGTCACCGTGTCGGGCCTCGTGATCTCGCTTCTGCTCGCCGCGTGCGCCGATCGCGTGACGCGCGGCGCGAAGGCGTATCAGACGCTGCTCATCTGGCCGTATGCGGTCGCGCCCGCGATCGCCGCCGTGCTGTGGTCGTTCCTGTTCAATCCGAGCATCGGGCTCGTGACGTATGCGCTGGCGAAGCAGGGCGTCATCTGGAATCACGCGTTGAACGGCACGCAGGCCATGTTCCTCGTCGTGCTCGCGTCGGTGTGGAAGCAGGTCAGCTACAACTTCCTGTTCTTCTATGCGGGTCTTCAGGCGATCCCGAAATCGCTGATCGAAGCCGCCGCCATCGACGGGGCCGGTCCCGTGCGCCGCTTCTTCGGCATCGCGCTGCCGCTCCTGTCGCCGACGTCGTTCTTTCTGCTCGTCGTGAATCTCGTCTACGCGTTCTTCGATACGTTCCCCGTCATCGACGCCGCGACCGGCGGCGGTCCCGCGCAATCGACCAAGACGCTCATCTACAAGATCTTCGCGGAAGGCTTCCAGGGACTCGACATCGGCAGTTCGGGCGCGCAGTCGGTCGTGCTGATGGTGATCGTCGTCGTGCTCACCGTGGTCCAGTTCCGCTTCGTCGAACGCAGGGTGCAATACTCATGATCGAAAACCGTCGCGGCTTCGATATCTTCTGTCACGCGGTGCTGTTGCTCGGCGTCGCGTTGATCGTGTTTCCTGTGTACGTCGCGTTCTGCGCGGCCACGATGAATTCGAAGGAAGTGTTCAGCGTGCCGCTCTCGCTCGTGCCGAGCACGCATCTGTTCGAGAACATCGCGTATATCTGGGCGCACGGCAGCGGCAACGCGGCCGCTCCCTTCGGACGCATGCTGGCGAACAGTCTCGTGATGGCGCTGGTCATCTCCATCGGCAAGATCGCGGTGTCGATCGTGTCCGCCTATGCAATCGTCTTCTTCCGCTTTCCGCTGAAGAACCTCGCGTTCTGGCTCATCTTCATCACGCTGATGCTTCCCGTCGAAGTGCGTATCTTCCCGACCGTGCAAGTCGTTTCGTCGATGCATCTGTCGAACACGTATGCGGGATTGACGCTGCCGCTGATCGCCTCCGCAACGGCTACGTTCCTCTTCCGGCAGTTCTTCATGACGCTGCCCGACGAACTAATGGAAGCGGCGCGCATCGACGGCGCGGGGCCGCTGCGTTTCTTCTGGGACGTTGTGCTGCCGCTTTCGAAGACCAACATCGCGGCGCTTTTCGTCATCACGTTCATCTACGGCTGGAATCAATATCTCTGGCCGATTCTCATCACCAACGAAGTGTCGCTGCAGACGGCGGTGGTCGGCATCAAGAGCATGATCGCGTCCGGCGACACAGCGACCGAATGGCACTACGTGATGACCGCGACGCTGCTCGCGATGCTGCCGCCGCTCGCGGTGGTCCTGACGATGCAGCGCTGGTTCGTGCGCGGACTCGTCGATTCCGAGAAATAAAACATGGCTGCATTGAATCTAAAAAGCGTCAAGAAAACATACGACGGCTCGAACTATGTACTGCACGGCATCGACGCCGCGATCGAGGACGGCGAATTCGTCGTGATGGTCGGGCCGTCGGGCTGCGGAAAGTCGACCTTGCTGCGCATGGTCGCGGGGCTCGAAAGCGTGTCCGAAGGCGCGATCGAAATCGGCGGCAAGGTCGTGAACAAGCTGGAGCCGAAGGATCGCGACATCGCGATGGTTTTTCAGAACTACGCACTTTATCCGCACATGAGCGTCGCGCAGAATATGGCGTACGCGCTGAAGATCGGCGGCGCGGACAAGAAGACCATCGAGTCGCGCGTCGCGAATGCCGCGCGTATCCTCGAACTCGAACATCTGCTCGAACGCAAGCCGCGCGAATTGTCGGGCGGTCAGCGGCAGCGCGTTGCAATGGGCCGCGCGATTGTCCGCGAGCCGGCGGTGTTCTTGTTCGACGAACCGTTGTCGAATCTGGACGCCAAGCTGCGCGTGCAGATGCGCCTCGAAATTCAGCGGCTGCACGCGCGTCTCGCGACCACGAGCCTTTACGTTACGCACGATCAGATCGAAGCCATGACGCTCGCGCAGCGCGTCATCGTGATGAACAAGGGTCACGCGGAGCAGATCGGCGCGCCGACCGCAGTGTACGAACGCCCGGCAACCGTATTCGTGGCGAGCTTCATCGGATCGCCGGCGATGAATCTGCTCGAAGTACGTCTGTCCGAAGACGGATCGACTTTCGAGATCGCGGGCGGCGGTCCGAAGCTGCCGGTCGCGGGCGCGAATGGCGTGACGAGCGCGATGCACGGGCGCGAGTGGATCGTGGGCATTCGTCCCGAGCACATGACGCCCGGCAACGAGAACGCGCCAAGCGCCACGCTCGATGTGGATTCGGCTGAACTGCTTGGCGCGGACAATCTCGCGCACGGCAAGTGGGGCAAGCACGACGTCGCAGCGCGCTTGCCGCATGAGCATCGCCCGCAGCGTGGCGAGCGGTTGAGCGTATCGTTGCCCGCGCGGCATCTGCATTTTTTCGATCCGGCAACGCGACTGCGCGCGAACTAAAGGAGGCGATGCGATGAGAACCTGGCCTTATCCCGCGATCGTCGCGCATCGCGGCGGCGGCAAACTCGCGCCGGAGAACACGCTCGAAGCAATCGACGTGGGCGCGCGCTTCGGCCACAAGATGATCGAGTTCGACGCCAAGCTTTCTGCTGACGACATCGTCTTCCTGCTGCACGACGACGCGGTCGATCGAACGTCGAACGGACGCGGCGCGGCAAAAGCGATGACCTACGCGCAGTTGCGCGCGCTCGATGCAGGCACCTGGTTCGGCGCCGAATTCGCAAACGCGCGTATGCCGACGCTCGCCCAAGTGCACGAGCGATGCGTGAAGCATGGGCTTGCGGTGAACATCGAGATCAAGCCGAGTCAGGGGCGCGACGTGGAAACAGGCGTGCTCGTCGCGCGTGAGGCGGCGCACTTGTGGGCAGACGCTGAAGTTGCGCCGCTGATGTCGTCGTTCTCATATGCGGCGCTGGAAGCCGCACGCGACGTCGCGCCGAATCTTCCGCGAGGGATGCTTTACGAGCGCGTTCCCGTGAACTGGCGCGCGCAAACTTCAGCGTTATCGTGTGTGTCGCTGCACGCGAACCATCGCACGCTCGATGAAGCGCTCGTCGCGCAGATCAAGGATGCCGGCTTGCGCATTCTCGCCTACACGGTGAACGATCCGGCGCGCGCGCGGTTGCTCGCGCAATGGGGCGTCGATGCGATCTGCACGGATCGCATCGACATTATTGGCGCGGATTTTCTGGAGGCGTCGTAGGGTTGAAATGTCAGCGAACGCGAGCGAGCAGCACGCCCGCAACCAGCGCCAACCCGCCAACCAATGCAATGGTTTGCCAGGGCTTTTCGTGAAGGAAGGCGTCGGCGTCTTCGAACGCTGCGCCCGCGCGCTCGCGAAGCGCCGCGTGCGTATCGTTCAGACGTGCGCGCGCGCTGACGAGCCGGTCGCTGATCTGCGCGCGTAGCGCAGCCGCATCGGCCGACGTGCCTTCGGCCAGGGTGTTTTCGAGTTCGCTGAGAAGGGTGCGCAGTTCGGAGCCGATATCCTCGGCTGCTTCGCGGCCATGCCGTGCCATGCGTCGTGCGCGGCGGCTCGTCGTGGTCCAGGAATCTCCGATGGCGTCTCGCGTGTTAGGCAGTGCGTTCATAGATCGCTCCGTCGATGGATGAGTCGTGGATAGCCCGCGCGAGGTGGCGGGGAAACTCATCATGCAGCAAATTCGATGCCGATGCTTCGACGTTGCGCAAAGCTTCGGTAAGCGCGACCGCGAAACACATTCCGCGCGCGATCGCGCGTAAGAACTGCAAGCAAACCGTTTTTAGGAAGGTCACATTTACAAGGGCGATGCAAAAAGTAACGCCGGCATATGTGAATCATGCCGGCGTTATCTCTCTTTTTATGGCGCTTATATCGTCGTTACATGCTTGTGAGCAGTCTCACTTCAGAATCGATAGCCCACTCGCAAATATGTGACGATCGGGTTCAGCGTGATTTTCGCCTGCGATTGAACGTTGAGCGTGCCGACAGGCGTTTGAGCCTGCGTGTTCAACTTCGCGGTGGCCTTCAACGGAATGAACGACACGGAAAATCCGGCGAACCAGTGCTCCGTGAAATTGTAGGTTGCGCCGACATTAAACACGGGCGCCCACGAACTATCCGTGTCGACGGTGGTCGGACCATGCAGGACCGAGCCTTCGAATTGCTGATTCGTGATCTGCGCGTCGGTGAACCAGGTGCGCGTCACGCCAAGACCCACGAACGGACGGAACTTCGCCGTGGGAGCATTGAAGAAGTATTTGAATAGCAGCGTCGGGCTCCACTGCTTCGCGCTGCCGAGCTTTCCGTACTGGGACAAGGTGCCCTTGCCTTCGAGATCGAACGTGGGCGGCACGCCCATTTCGAGTTCGGCGGCAATGTGGTCGGTCGCGAAGTAGCCCAACGTGAAGCCGGCGGTGTCGGCGCTCGAAATGCCTGCGCCTGTGCCGGGAACGTCGATATTGACCGGAGATCCGCCTACACTTGTTTCTTTGAGCGGACCGCTACTGTCTTGCGGGGCGAAGTGAAACCAGCCTGCTGTTGCATAGAAGGATCCAGCAGATTGCGCATGTGCCGCGGTGGACACACACGCTAATGCCGCGATCCCCGTGATGACTTGTTTTATTTTCAATTTGTGCTCCTCCGAAAAAGCACGCTCATTATGAACACAAGATTTCACATTAACCATAGCGGTGCCGTAGAGCATTCTCCCTAGGGCAAAGAGCGGCTTTGGGGTCTGGTTGCACGGCAATTGCATGTGTTCTCTCCACGCTGCCGCAACGGCTCCAAAAGGTCCCCGAACGGGGTAACACAAACGCGACCAACGGAAAATCCAGAATGGCACGGCTTGCACGACTCTACGTTCCCGAACAGCCGCAGCATGTCATCCTGCGTGGTCTCGACCAGCAACCCGCCTTCGTCGACGACCAGGACTACGAGCTCTTCATCGACTGCTTGAGGACTGCTTCACGTGATCATCACCTCTCTATCCACGCCTATGCGCTGATGCCGCAGGCGGTACATCTGCTCGTCACGCCGCGCGACGAATCCAGTCTGCCCAAAGCGATGCAAGCGGTGGGACGTCGTTACGTGGCGCACTTCAATCGCCGATACATGCGACGCGGCACGCTCTGGGAAGGCCGCTATCGCGCGACGGTCATCGAGGGCGAACGATACTTTCTGCTCGCCACGCGCGTCGTAGAAATGGCGCCCGTGCGCGCGCAACTGGTCGCGGCGCCGCAGGACTACAAATGGTCCAGCTTCCGTCATCACATCGGGCTCACGCTCGATAGCCTCATCACCGACCATCCGCTGTTCTGGTCGCTCGGCAATACGCCGTTCGAACGCCAGCACGCCTACAAGGAACTGTGCGAGCAACCGCCCGATGAGCGCGAGGCCAACCGTCTCCTGCAAGCGACACTTAAAGGCTGGGTGCTCGGCAGCGATGCCTATCGGGAATGGGCGTCGCATGCTGCCAACCGCCGGGTGTCGCCGCTGCCGCGCGGACGTCCGCGCAAAATTCGCGAAACTCCACAGACTCAATAACGGCCTTCACGGGCGTTCCTGAAGCGAAAAACGAAACGGCGTCTCGAATTTTCCGAGTCTCGCCGTTTCTTTTTGACTGCCGGCGATGCGACCCCAATATGTTGGGGCACATTTGCACCATATCGATAATCGGTGTCAGATCATCAAGTTTTATTTGCCATCGCTTTGATTCGTCGCGTATATTTCGATTTCCGGCAATTGCCGCGGTGCAGCGTGCCGCGCACGACCGTGCTTCGTGACACATCAAGTTGAAAGAAACCGTCGCAAGCGACAAGAAAATGGTTCAACGGCCGAGTCGATTCGGCCCCTCACAGTAGAGACGGTGTCCCCATGAACGATCATCAGCAGCCGGCAGCCGGTTCGCTTCCCGCCGCGCAGGGCATGTACGACCCTGCGAACGAACACGACGCGTGCGGCGTCGGTTTCGTCGCCCATATCAAGGGAAAAAAGAGCCACGAGATCATTCAGCAGGGTCTCAAGATTCTTGAGAATCTCGATCACCGCGGCGCGGTCGGCGCCGATCCGCTGATGGGCGACGGCGCCGGCATCCTCATTCAGGTGCCGGACGGCTTCTATCGCGAAGAAATGGCCAAGCAAGGCGTGACCTTGCCGCCTGCTGGCGAATACGGCGTCGGCATGATCTTCCTGCCGAAGGAGCATGCATCGCGTCTGGCATGCGAGCAGGAACTGGAGCGCACGGTCAAGGCCGAGGGCCAAGTCGTGCTCGGCTGGCGCGACGTGCCGGTCGATTCGACCATGCCGATTTCGCCGACCGTGAAGGCGAGCGAGCCGCTGATCCGCCAGATTTTCATCGGGCGCGGCAAGGACATCGTCGTGACGGACGCGCTCGAGCGCAAGCTGTACATCATCCGCAAGACGGCGAGCCATCGCATCCAGGCGTTGAAGCTCAAGCACGGCAAGGAATACTTCGTGCCGTCGATGTCGTCGCGCACGGTCGTCTACAAGGGGCTGCTGCTGGCCGGCCAGGTCGGCGTGTATTACCGCGATCTGCAGGACGAGCGCGTCGTGTCGGCGCTCGCGCTCGTGCACCAGCGCTTCTCGACGAACACGTTCCCCGCGTGGGAACTCGCGCACCCGTATCGCATGATCGCGCACAACGGTGAAATCAACACCGTGAAGGGCAACGTCAACTGGCTGAACGCGCGCACCGGCGCGATCGCGTCGTACGTGCTCGGCGACGATCTGCCGAAGCTCTGGCCGCTGATCTATCCGGGCCAGTCCGACACGGCTTCGTTCGACAACTGTCTCGAACTGCTCGTGATGGCCGGCTACCCGCTCGTCCACGCAATGATGATGATGATCCCGGAAGCGTGGGAACAGCACACGCTGATGGACGACAACCGCCGCGCGTTCTACGAATACCACGCCGCGATGATGGAACCGTGGGACGGCCCCGCCGCCATCGCGTTCACGGACGGCCGCCAGATCGGCGCGACGTTGGACCGTAACGGCCTGCGTCCGGCGCGCTATCTCGTCACCGACGACGATCTCGTGATCCTCGCGTCGGAATCCGGCGTGCTGCCTATTCCCGAGTCGAAGATCGTCAAGAAGTGGCGTCTGCAGCCGGGCAAGATGTTCCTGATCGACATGGAGCAGGGCCGCATCATCGAGGACAAGGAGCTGAAGGACAACCTGTCCAACGCGAAGCCGTACAAGAGCTGGATCGACGCGGTTCGCATCAAGCTCGACGAGATCGAGCCGAAGGCGGAAGACGTCGAAACGCAGCGCCGCGAAGCCGCCGCACTGCTGGACCGTCAGCAGGCGTTCGGCTACACGCAGGAAGACCTCAAGTTCCTGATGGCGCCGATGGCGCAATCGGGCGAAGAGGCCGTCGGCTCGATGGGCAACGACTCGCCGCTCGCGGTCATGTCCAACAAGAACAAGACGCTCTACAACTACTTCAAGCAGCTGTTCGCGCAGGTGACGAACCCGCCGATCGACCCGATCCGCGAAAACCTCGTCATGTCGCTCAACTCGTTCATCGGCCCGAAACCGAACCTGCTCGACACGACGAACATCAATCCGACGATGCGCCTCGAAGTGTCGCAGCCCGTGCTCGACTTCAAGGACATCGCGAAGATCCGCGCGATCGACAAGTACACCGGCGGCAAATTCAGCTCGTATGAGCTGAACATCTGCTATCCGGCGGCGTGGGGCAAGGAAGGCATCGAGGCGCGTATCGCGTCGCTGTGCGCGGAAGCCGTGGATGCCGTGCGCTCCGGCTACAACATCCTGATCGTGTCCGATCGCAAGATGGACCGCGACAACGTCGCGATCCCGGCGCTGCTCGCCACGTCCGCGATCCACTCGCATCTCGTCGCGCACGGTCTGCGCACGAGCACGGGTCTCGTCGTGGAAACGGGCTCGGCGCGCGAAACGCATCACTTCGCGCTGCTCGCGGGCTACGGCGCGGAAGCCGTTCACCCGTACCTCGCGCTGGAAACGCTCGCCAACATGGCCGAAGGCCTGAAGGGCGATCTGTCGGCGGACAAGGTCATCTACAACTTCACGAAGGCGGTCGGCAAGGGCCTGTTGAAGGTCATGTCGAAGATGGGCATTTCGACGTATATGTCCTACACCGGCGCGCAGATTTTCGAAGGCGTCGGCCTGTCGTCGGAACTCGTCGAGAAGTATTTCAAGGGCACGGCGACGAAGGTCGGCGGCATCGGCATCTTCGAAGTGGCGGAAGAAGCGATTCATCTGCATCGCGAAGCGTTCGGCGAGAACCCGGTCCTCGCGAACATGCTCGACGCGGGCGGTGAATATGCGTATCGCGTGCGCGGCGAAGAGCACATGTGGACGCCGGATGCGATCGCCAAGCTGCAGCACTCGGCGCGCAGCAACTCGTATCAGACGTACAAGGAATACGCCCACATCATCAACGACCAGACGAAGCGTCACATGACGTTCCGCGGTCTGTTCGATTTCGAGGTGTCGCCGTCGAAGGCGATTCCGCTCGATGAAGTCGAAGCGGCGAAGGAAATCGTCAAGCGCTTTGCGACGGGCGCGATGTCGCTCGGCGCGATCAGCACGGAAGC
>Ga0182736_1000960_pt1 | contig 33766 bp, 24 predicted proteins | sample eDN5th30CKraftBY_FD_128882 | JGI IMG/M metagenome (GOLD analysis project Ga0182736, IMG submission 128882) | Enriched backyard soil microbial communities from Emeryville, California, USA - eDNA 5th pass 30_C Kraft BY (version 2) (version 2) | ecosystem: Environmental > Terrestrial > Soil >...
AGTGTATCTCTGTTCGACAGGACACCAATCACGGAGCTACTTAATGATAAACAATTTCAAATTTCAAAGAACGATATATATAAACAACTAAATATCTTTAATTTTTAAACCGGACACTAGTGAGTTATAAGTGATAAGTTATAAGTGATGAGCGCATCTCATATCTAATGTCTAACATCTCATATCTAACTACTATTATAAATTAATTCTCTTATCTTTACGAGCTTTATGAAGACCGAATGCTTATAACACTTAGAAAAATAGCTGTTCTGTTTACTTTTTCGCTGCTCGGATTAACCGTGGCGAAGGCCCAGGATTGGGAGTTAGGTTTGCAGGGTGGACTTTCGGGCTATCAGGGCGAACTTAATCAAAGTAATCCGTTGGCATTTAATGATTGGGCAATAGGTTTAATAGTCAGAAAGAATTTAAGCCGAAACTGGGCATTGCGATTAAATCTTTTGCGGGCAAATACCCATGGGGATGCTGCAAAAAACTCCAATGTAGCTGTGCAGGAGCAAAAATTATATTTTAAATCCCCAATTTATGAAGCTTCCCTTGTCGGAGAGTTTAATTTCTTTAAATTTGAACCATCGTATACGCGTATTTCTTATACACCATACGTGTTTGCAGGTATAGGAGGCTTTCATTTTCAACCAAAGAGCTATAGTTTTGATGGAAATTTAGTTGGCCTGCATGATTATTATACAGAAAATGTAGATTACAGCCGAATGGTTGTTAGCATTCCATTTGGAGTAGGTTTTCGGTATAATTTGAGGGGTCCTTTAACGTTAGGATTAGAAATAGGTTATCGTGTAGCATTTACAGACTATCTGGATGATATTAGTGGAAATTATATTGATGCTAATTTCGATGCCAAAGGAAATATGATAGCAGAAGAGGAAGTGAACCAACGTAGTTACTTCATTGACCCTTCCCAGCAAATGCCAATAGGCACACAGCGGGGAGACGGTAGGAAAAATGACAGCTATATGCTGGCAACAATTACGGTGACTTATGCCATATTTAGAGCAGGCTGCCCAGTTTATATTAAGAAGAATTAGATTTTAGAAATGACAACTATAGAACGCTTAGATCGGAATAAGTTGCCAAAGCATATAGCCATCATTATGGATGGAAATGGTAGATGGGCAAAGGAAAGGGGGAAGTTAAGAATCTTTGGCCATAAAAAGGGGGTAGAATCCGTTCGTGATATTATAGAAGGTGTGCTCGATGTGGGTGTTCAGTATTTAACATTATATACCTTTTCTACAGAGAATTGGAACCGACCTAAAATAGAGGTTGCGGCTCTTATGGAACTTCTAGTTTCTTCAATTGCCAAGGAAACGAAATCCATGATGGAGAAAGGTGTTAAACTAAATGCGATTGGAAATCTGGAGCAATTGCCTTCAAAGGCTCTAGAACATTTAAAACGTAGCATTGCCGAAACAGCTGGGAATACAAAATGCACACTTACGCTTGCTTTAAGTTATAGCTCCCGTTGGGAAATCGTTAATGCCGCAAAAGCTGTTGCGCAATTAGTAAAAGACGGACAAATGGAAGTGGGGGATATTGATGAACATATCTTTAATCAATATTTGAACACCTACCCGCTACCAGAGCCAGAATTGATGATACGCACCAGTGGGGAACAACGAATAAGTAATTATCTCTTGTGGCAATTGGCATATGCAGAATTGTATTTTACTGATAAGCTGTGGCCAGATTTCAGACGGGAAGATTTATATGAAGCAATTTTAGAATTTCAGCAACGCGAACGGAGATTCGGATTAACAAGTGAACAAGTGAAATAATATAAATAGGTTTCTTTTTAACCAGATAATAAGCTGCTAAGGCTTGAATTGACTATAAAAAAATACTTTAACAAAAATTAACAACTGTTTATTTTACTTTAGCGGCGATAAATAAATTCGATGAAGCGACTTTTTCTTTTAATAGGTTTATGTTTAATTGGAGCTCAAATAGCTTCGGCCCAGTTACGGTTAGGAAAGCCTACCAAACAATCCGGAGATCTAAGCTATTTACATCCAAAAGATTATATTATTGGTGGAATAACAATAAGCGGTACAAAATTTTTGGATAATGATGTATTGCTAACGATATCAAAGTTGACGGTAGGTGATCGGATTGAAGTGCCAGGAGAAGCTACTTCTAGTGCAATTAAGAATTTATGGTCGCAAGGTCTTTTTGATGATGTTCAGCTTACAGTGGATGTAATTAAAGGTGATAGCATTTTCTTCAATATTGATGTGGTAGAAAGGCCACGCCTAACGCGTATTGATCTGAAAGGATTAGGCAAAAGCCAAACAGAAGAAGTTCGTAAGCGTCTTAGCGAGAATACCGGGACCATTATTAACGAGAATTTATTTAATACTACACGCAATACCATTAAGCGGTATTTGCGAGAAAAAGGCTTCCTTTATCCAGATATTGAGATTACACCAGTGAAGGATACTACTGAGGCCAATAAACAAATTCTGAATGTTGTAGTGAATAAGAACAAGAAGGTAAAGGCTAAGAAAATCAACTTCACCGGAAACAAAGAGTTCTCCAATTATAAAATGCACAAGTACCTAAAAAAAGTTAAGCAAATGCGGTGGTGGCGTTTTTGGGGACCTGGTAAGTTTAACTACGAAAAATACGACGAAGGTAAAGAAGCGTTAGTTGCTAAAATGAGAGATAAGGGTTATCGCGATGCATCCATTGTTAAGGATACCGTAACCCAATTAGATCGTAAACATGTACAACTTGATATAGAAGTATATGAAGGACCTAAATATTACTTTGGTGATATATCTTGGTCGGGTAATGCTAAATATACCGATTCTGTATTGACGAAAATCCTGGGTATAGAGAAGGGCGAAGTATTTAGCGAGGAAAAATTAAATACGAAGTTATTAGGAGGAGCGAAGCAAACCGGAGCAGACGTTTCTGCCTATTATATGGATGATGGTTATCTAACGTTTCAGGTTGATCCTGTACAGACTAAAATTTATGGAGATACCATTGATTTAGAAATGCGTATGTACGAAGGTCCGCAATACGATGTTAACCGGATTATCTTAAAAGGTAACGACGTTACCAATGATCGGGTAGTGCGCCGCCAATTGCAAACAAAACCGGGACAGAAATTCTCTAAGACCAATATTATGCGTGATATTCGCGAAATTGCAACATTAGGGAATTTTGACGAGTCTAAAACTTCTCCAGTACCTAAGCCCAATCCAGCAGATGGTACGGTAGATATTGAGTATACGGTAGCAGAAAAGCCATCTGACCAAGTGGAGCTTTCGGGCGGTTTTGGTGCAGGGCGTATCATAGGAACACTAGGTTTAACGTTCAATAATTTCTCCACTAGCAACTTGTTTAATAAAAAAGCATGGAAACCCTTGCCTAGAGGCGATGGCCAGAAGTTGAGCTTAAGAGGACAAACGAGCGGTAAATCCTACCAATCGTATAGCTTCTCATTCTCCGAACCTTGGTTGGGAGGTAAAAAGCCAATCTATTTTGGTGTGAGTGCTTTTACATCGATGTCTGCCTACGGTGGATATGATTATTATACCGGACGTGAGTATATCACAGAAAGCACACCCAAAATTAGAATGAATGGTGTAACAGTGACTTTGGGTAAGCGTTTAAAATGGCCTGACTATTTTTTCCAGTTAAATTATTCGCTTAATTTACAACAATATAAATTGCGTAATTACGATGCGTATTTCTTGTTCAAGAATGGTACATCTTACAATATTAACTTGACGCAAGAAATTAGCCGGAACTCCCTGAGCGATCCGATTTTCCCTACCTCAGGTTCTAACTTGAAATTTACGATTCAGGCAACGCCACCGTATTCATTATTTAATAAAATTAACTATCCTACGGCACCTGATAATATTCGTTACCGGTGGGTAGAATATCACAAGTGGAAGTTTGATTCGCAATGGTTCCAAACAGTGGTTGGTAAGTTGGTATTTAAAGCACAAGCACAATTTGGTTTTATCGGATCTTATAGTAAAGTAACTGGTACCTCAGCCTTTGAGCGCTTCAAACTGGGGGGTGATGGTATGATGGGATTTGATTTCTTGCAGGGGTCTGAAATTGTGGCGATGCGCGGTTATGCCAATGGTTATGTGGTGCCAGAAACGCGGACGAGCGATTATGACATCACGGTAGCACGAAACTCGGGTAGTCCGATTTATACACGCTACCAAATGGAATTGCGTTATCCCGTAATGATGAATGAGCAAGCCAAGGTATTTTTACTGGGTTTTGCAGATGCTGGTAATACCTGGGATGCGTTTAGCGATTTTAATCCATTCAAAGTACGCCGCTCGGTTGGTGTTGGTGCACGGATTTTCTTGCCAATATTTGGTTTGTTAGGTATAGACTATGGGCATGCATTCGATCCAATCCCTGGTGTGGATAGAAGCCAGTGGCGTCAACCATTTACCTTTAGCATTATGCAACAAATGGGAGGATTTAATTAGGAGTTGTGAGTTGCCAGTTGTGAGTTATGAGTATCTATACAGCTTGCTAGGCGCGCGCAACTGACAGCGGATAACGGGCAACTAACATAAGCTTTTTGCTGAAAATGTTAAAAAATATTAAAATTTCTGCCTATTATTTATTTATGGTATTATCTTTGGCGGAAGTTTTGAAGAGATGACATAGTACTTACATTGGTTTTTAAACCTTTGCAGGTAATTGTTGTCTTTGTTGGAATTAAAGGAGTAAGGATATGAACACTAAAAGAATATTATTAACGTTAACTTTTATAGCTGCCATGAGCGTTTCGGCATTTGCACAACGTTTGGCTTATGTAGATAGTGAATATATTTTAAAGCATATTCCCGAATATGTTTCTGCCCAAAAGCAGTTAGAAGATATGTCTGAGAAATGGCAAAAAGAAGTTGACGCACGTTATAGCAGCATAGAGAGCATGTATAAGGCATATCAGCAAGATCAGGTAATGTTGAGTGATGAAATGCGTAAAAAGCGGGAAGATGAGATCGTACAGAAAGAAAAAGAGACGAAGGATTTTCAAAAGAAGATATTCGGATTTGAAGGTGATTTGTATCAAGAACGATTAAAATTGATCAAACCTATTCAAGAACGTGTTTCTAAAGCAATACAAGCAATAGCAGAAAGTCAAAACTTGGATGTCGTATTGGATAAAGGAAGTGAAGTTACTTTTCTTTTTGCCAATCCAAGGCTCGATAAAAGTAATGATGTAATAACCAAACTGGGATATAAACCAGAAGGGCTTGCAAAATAGGGAATACTTGCTTAAAATTGCAACAGCTTAGCAGATAAGCTGTTTTTCTAGGCAAGGATTAGTCCTAGATAAGAGTGTAATTAACTTAAACAAAAATTATATACGGCCTAGAGCCTTAAAACAAATTTAGATTACGAATGAAACATTTATTAAAGTCGGTTTTAGTAGCTGCTGGTTTATTTCTAACGGTTGGCGCTGTGAGTGCACAGCAAAAGATAGGTCATGTTAATTCGCAGGAAATTCTGTTATTAATGCCAGAATACAAAACAGCAAACCAAGCATTAGAAACTTTTGTGGGTACAAAGCGTACGGAGATTCAGCAAATGGATTCGGAGCGCCAGAAAAAAATAGCCGTTTTCTTGGATAAACAAAAATCCAGAAGTGAAGCTAACAAAGAAACTGTAGACAAAGAGCTTCAGACGCTAAATACAGATATTCAGGAAATGGAAGGACGGATGCAAGAAGTTCAGCAAAAGGCAGAACAAGAGGTAGCTCAAAAAAGAGAAGAGGTTTTTCAACCTGTTTTCGCCAAAGCAGAACAAGCTATCCATGCTGTTGCGAAGGAAAAAGCTTATGCCTATATTTTAGATATTGCACAACAATCCGTTCTTTATTTTGATGGCGGTGATGATATCAGCGCTGCGGTTAAAACAAAATTAGGTATAGATCCTAATGCTAAGCCTGCAGCACCAGCAGCGAATGCGCCTACAACGGCTCCTGCTACAACAACTCCACCAGCTGCACAATAGCTGTGTTTGAAATTTATAAAAAAGCCGTTCTTGTCTCAGGAACGGCTTTTTTATGGATAAGTAGTTGAGTAATTTATAAGCATTCTAAATACGGTGTGTTTGACAAAGTTTTGACAGTGTAACAAGTGTATAGCCGTACTTTTGTCGACAGTATAATATATAAAGAGGGCAAAGAAACCTTGGAGCATCTTAAAGTAATAGCATTTACACATAAGCATGTTGACCTAAAAGATTTAGGTAACCTAGTTATTTGTAATGAGGAGATTGAAAGCCGCTTAATCAATGTTAGAAATAACTTTGATATTGGAGAGCTTTTTTATATCGGTACATGTAATCGAGTAGAATTTGTTTTCCGTGGCAATCACGAATTAACAGCCGATTTTGTCAAAGCCTTTTTAAGAGGACTGAATTTCTGCGTGCCTGACGATCAATTTGATCAATTTTTAAATCAGGTAACCACCTACGAAGGAATAGAAGCACTACAACATCTTTTTCGAATGTCATGCTCCTTGGAAAGCTTAGTTGTTGGCGAAAAAGAAATCTTGGCACAGGTGCGTCGTGCTTATGAGAGATGCCGGAAATGCGGGCTTACTGGCGATTTTATGCGCTTAATGATGAATAGCTTGGTTAAAACGGCTAAGGAGGTGTATACAAATACTAAAATATCCAGAAATCCAGTTTCGGTTGTTTCTTTGGCCTACCGTAAGTTACGCGATTTAAAGTTTGCAGAAAATCCCCGTATTTTGCTGGTTGGTGCAGGAGAAACCAATCGAAATATTTCCAAGTACCTTCAGAAGCATAAGTTCTCCAATTTTGTAGTTTTCAATAGAACCATAGATAAGGCCAAGCGCTTAGCTAAAGAGCTTAATGGTAAGGCTTATCCGCTTACCGAATTACGCAATTTTAAAGAAGGATTTGATATCCTAATTACCTGTACCGGTTCTACCGAACCTGTAATCAATTCAACAATTTATGAAAGTTTGCTTAACGGTGAAACCGCTAAAAAGATTATTGTTGATTTAGCCATTCCAAACGACGTTTCTGAAGAGGTAATTGACACGCATCCGGTACATTATATTGAAGTAAGTGGTTTACAAGTTGTAGCGAATAGAAATTTACAAGAGCGTTATAATGAGCTCATTCATGCTGAAAAGATTATAGAAGACAACGTAGCAGAGTTTTTGCCTATTTTGAAACAAAGAAAGGTAGAATTAGCCATGAGTCGGGTGCCAGAAAAAGTAAAGGAAATAAAGTCGTTTGCAATGAATACGGTTTTTGCAAATGAGTTGAGTACCCTCGACCCCAATTCTAGAGAAGTCTTGGAGAAGATCATTAATTATATGGAAAAGAAATATATTAGTGGGCCAATGATATTGGCTAAGGAGATATTGATAGCCAATAGCAAAGACGTAACAGAAAATTAGCATACCGAGTGTTAGATGTTGTGCTTATTACCTATAGAGCCTGTTTAAATTTGTATTGTAAAAATTACTAGATGAATTTTAAACAGGCTCTTAGCTTATCAACTAATTTTTTATTTTTCCTCGACAAAAAGTTCTCAATGGCTGAGGAGACCTGCCGGCAGGCAGGGATCGATAAATCACATTAGTGCTCATGAATACAATTGAAGGCAAGCACGTGGTGAATAATTCCTTTTTTTCACTAGTGTTAACTTCCAATTGTGTTCAAGCTGGCTTTGCCGGTATATGCAAATGATTTATATTTGCTCATAAAAGGAAATTTATCTAAGTTTATAGCAATTAAAGATGGTTTACAAATACACCATCTTTTTTGTTATATTCAAAATTCAATTACAAGGTGGATAGAAAACTTATTATTGGAACCAGAGGTAGTGAATTGGCTTTGTGGCAGGCCAACCATGTAAGAGACCGCCTAGCGGAATATGGAATACCTGCGGAACTCAAGGTTATCAAAACACAAGGAGATAATATACAGCATATTCGTTTAGATAAATTGGAGGGTAAAGGCTTTTTTACAAAAGAACTGGAAGAAGAACTGCTATCAGGAAAGATTGACCTTGCTGTGCATTCACATAAAGATTTACCGACTGTTAATCCACCGGGGTTAACAATTGCAGCTGTATCCGAAAGAGAAGACCCTTCAGAATTATTGATTATATTAAAAGATTGCGTAGATTTTAAAAAACGACTATCCGTTAAACATAATGCCGTTGTTGGTACTTCATCTAATCGAAGAAAAGCACAGCTATTGTCTTTCAGGCCTGATTTAGAAATTGAAGATTTACGGGGAAATGTGAACACACGTTTACAGAAATTACGTGACGAAAAATACGACGCTATCATGCTGGCTAAGGCAGGTGTAGATAGGTTGAAGATAGATCTTAGTGAGTTTCAGGTGGAGGTTATTCCGCCAACAGAAATTATTCCAGCTCCGGCACAGGGTGTTCTCGCTGTACAGATACGCGATATCGACGAAGAACTGTATGGGCTCTTACAAAAAATACATAGACCTGATGTTGCGGAAACGATTGGTGTAGAACGTAAGGTGCTGAACCTTTTCGATGGAGGCTGTCATATGCCTTTAGGATGTTATTGTAGGAAAACATCAACAGGGTTCGAGGTTTGGACTGCAAAGGCTGCGAACGGCAACAGTTTCCCTTCTCGCTTGTATTTGAAAGCAAGCCATACAGCAGGTTTGCCCGAAAAAATTATGGCCAAGTTTAATGCAGAACGTAAATTACCTCGCACTGTTTTTATCACAAGAGATCTTTCGGAAACCAGTTTTTTAAAAAGATCATTAGACCATCATCATATTGCCGTAGAGGCAAGATCACTCATCAAGATTTTTCCAATTATTAATACCTTAGATCCTTATATATTAAAATATGTACGTTGGGTTTTCTTTAGTAGTAAAAATGGTATTGAGAATTTCTTTAGATTAAAACCGCGCTTAAGCAAACATGTAAAATACGCTGTAGTGGGTAGTGGCTCTGAACAGGCTCTCCGTAGTTATGGCATTATACCATCATTTAGCGGTGAGGCAGAAGGTATCGAAATGGAAAAAGTAGGTGATGCTTTTGCATTAGCGGCCGCCGGTTCTACGGTACTCTTCCCGCGAGCAAAAGGATCCCTTAAAACCATTCAAAGTAGACTCGGTGCAGATATAAAGATTATAGATTTACCAGTATATGAAACGAGAATAGACGAACAGGTAGAACGTTCTAGTGCTGAAGTACTTATTTTTACCAGTCCAACAAATGTAGAAGCCTATTTCAGGGACAATTTAGCAGAGCCTGAGCAACGGATAATCAGTATAGGAAATTCTACCGGAAAGAAGCTTGAGGAAATGGGTTTGCAATATAGTTTACCCTTTTCGCCTGATGAGGTAGGGCTGGCTGAGGCTGTTTTTGGAATGGATAACGTAAGCCGATTCCCCGAAAAAGGAGGTGCTACGGAAACTGTCACCCCATTGCTATAATATACTGGCAAATTAACGTTAGCCCGTTTTCATGACTATCTTTGTAGAAAGATAACCTCCACTTAGCTATAAGTATCTTTTCCGCTATAAAAAGTTCTAGATGGAAGAGGAGAGACAGATAAATCGCTTTTATATGCACCGTAATTAAATTGCATATAAATAGTAAGTTATCTAATAAAGCCGTTTTTATGCTTTATTACGGATTAGCAGATTTTTTCTGGAGGATTGTCGCAGGCAAATTAGAGTAAATACAATGATTTATCGACAAAGAAGATTGAGAAAAAATCCCATTGTAAGGGAAATGGTAGCAGAGACACATTTATCCAAGGATATGTTTATTTATCCATATTTTGTTGTCCCGGGAAAGCAAATTAAACACGAAATTTCGTCTTTACCAGGCGTGCATCATTTTTCTATTGATAAATTAATAGAGGATGTCGAGATAGGGCTGAAATTGGGTGTAAATAAAATTATGTTGTTTGGGGTAGGCGAAGAGAAGAGTTTGGACGCCCATAGCGCTTATGACCGAAACGGTTTAGTTCCAACGGCCATTAGAGCTTTGCGGGAAGCATTTGGAGAAGATCTGTATATTGTAACAGACGTTTGTGTATGTTCTTATACTACGCATGGTCATTGCGGAATTTTAGAACATGACTATGTGCAAAATGATGCTACGGTTGAGATTATCGTGAAAATGTCTTTAGCTCATGCCGAGGCAGGGGCTGATATGCTAGCGCCATCCGATATGATGGACGGCCGTATAGGCGCTATCCGGAAAGGCTTGGATGAAGCTGGCTATGTTAATGTGGCCATCATGTCGCACGCTACCAAATTTGCTTCGTCCTATTATGGCCCATTTAGAGAAGCTGCTGATTGTGCGCCTAGTAAAGGAGATAGAAAGGCTTATCAAATGGATTTTAGAAACCCTAATGAAGCGCTTAGGGAAGCATTGCTCGATGAGCAAGAAGGAGCCGATATTTTAATGATTAAACCAGCGCTTGCTTATCTCGATATCATTAGCCGTATTAAGCAGGAGTCAAATTTACCTTTGGCTTGTTATAATGTGTCAGGAGAATTCGCTATGGTGAAAGCGGCAGCAGAAAAGGGATGGATAGACGAACAGAAGATCGTGATGGAAACCATGTATGCTTTTGTAAGGGCCGGAGCCAGCGTGATCACAACCTATCATATCCGGGATATGGTGGCGCAGAAATGGATATAGGATAGCTGAGTAGTGGTTGAGTAGTAATAGTGGGAAAGTAGTTAAATAGTAATAGTAGTTAAATTATTGCGTAGTCAGTTTAGGCTTCATCAACAACTCTACAACTTAACAATTTAACTACTCTACGACTCTACAAACAACAAACAACAAGCAACAAACAACGAATAACTAATATAATGTTAGATTCAATTAAAAAAATATTTACCACAACTGAAGAAGATGTACGGCCCGCAGGAGCCAAGCCAGATATACTGCGTGAGAAATCTTCAGCATTATTTGAGAAAGCAAAAAAATATTTTCCCGGTGGAGTAAATTCCCCTGTAAGGGCATTTAAGTCTGTTTATGGTAGCCCTTTGTTTATAGAGAGGGGCGATGGGTGTTTTTTATGGGATGCTGATGGCAATCAGTTCATAGATTTTTGCTGTTCCTGGGGACCACTGATTTTAGGTCACAATAATAACAAAATTAAAGAAGCGGTCACCGCTGCTCTTCAAAATGGCTTGAGTTTTGGCGCACCAACGGCTTTAGAAAATGAGCTCGCCGAGCTCATGCTGAAGCACAATAAATATATTGAAAAGTTACGATTTGTAAGTTCAGGTACCGAAGCGGTTATGTCTGCCATACGTTTAGCTAGAGGATATACTAAACGGGATAAAATCATCAAATTTGAAGGCTGCTATCATGGGCATTCCGATTCGCTACTGGTAAAAGCGGGGTCTGGATTGATTACCTTTGGCGAAACCTCGTCTTTGGGAGTGCCTAAATCTTTTGCAGACGAAACTATTGTGGTGGGCCTTAATGATAAAGAGGCCTTAAGCAAAGCTTTTGAAGAATTTAAAGACCAGATTGCGGCGATTATCATAGAAGGCGTTCCAGCAAATAATGGGTTGTTATTGCAAAGTAAGGATTATATGCAGTTTTTACGACAGATAACCCAAGAACATGGTAGCCTATTAATCTTTGATGAGGTAATAACCGGTTTCCGTTTAGGGTTTGAAGGTGCGGCGGCTTATTATGAGATTCAGCCGGATATTATTACGTATGGCAAGATAATAGGAGGTGGTATGCCCGTTGGCGCTTACGCATCATCCGCGGAGATTATGGGGCATATTTCACCCGATGGCGGTGTTTACCAGGCAGGCACATTATCCGGAAATCCTGTTGCTATGGCTGCGGGTATTGCACAGTTGAGCGAACTTAGTAAAACGGGTTTTTATAAAGAATTGAATAAAAAAGCGGAAGAGTTTGTTGCTTCTATTCAACGCTATGCCAACGCAAAGAATTATAAAGTAAAAGTATTTAATATCGCTTCTATTTTCTGGATTGCTTTTACGGATAAAGAAAGTATACAGTCTGCCGCAGATATTGAGGCAGAAAGTATGGAAAAATATAAAGTGCTGCACCGAGAACTATTAAATCGTGGTATTTATTTAGGCCCTTCGGGTTATGAAGTAGGCTTTGTTTCTGCCGCCCATTCTAAGGTAGAATTAGAAAAAGCAAAAAGAGCTATATTTGAAAGCTTGGATGTGGTTTTTCGGTAAAAACGTGATAGTAGTTGAGTTGTTGAATAGTTGAGTGGTGAATTAGCCAATGGAACGATTAGCTAATGAATGCCAGTGCCACTTAATTGATGTCTTGATACTTATTAAGTCGTTAAGTCGTATAGTAGTTAAGTTGTAATAGTAGTTGAGTGGTGAATGAAGGAGGTTACGAGCTGTGCGTTTTTTACTTTTTACTTTTTAATTTTGAATTTTACTTTGAAAGTAGTGATTTAGTTGAATCGTTAAATAGTTAAAGCGTTATATAGGAAGCTTTTTGCTTTCCGCTTTAAGCTTTCCGCTCAAAAGGAACTTGAATATAGTGTTTGAACGTACTTAAAACGTATGACTTATAACGTAAAACTATAATACCTACATACTAAATACTTAAAAAATGCGTAAACCATTATTTTTATTTTATTTTTTGGTATTCTATGCCGTAGCACAGATTATATGGTGGGGAATGCTTTTAATGCAATTGGAACCCCTGCGTAAGGGAATGGTTATCGGAGAGGGATTTATTTTCATGAGTGTTTTTTTGGTCGGTGCAATAAAACTGAAAAAGGCGTTTGAGCATGAATATAAGGCACATAAGCAGCAACATAATTTTTTATTATCTGTGACACATGAATTAAAATCGCCTCTGGCTTCGATCAAATTATATATACAAACCATTTTAAAACGCGACCTAAATAAAGAGCAGCGAGAGCAATTTCTGGCAAATTCTTTAAAAGATATTGAACGTTTGGATGATCTGGTAGAAAATGTACTGATTGCTACGAAGCTTGAAAGAGTAGGCAAAAGTATCCCCAAGGAGAAATTTGATTTTTCGGAATTGATTAGCCGTATAGCAGATAGGCTGCAAGTGCACTCTTGTACATCACAGATTATAAAAACAGACATCCAACCCAGTATCTTTTATACGGGAGATAAGTTTGCCATAACGTCTGTAGTCACAAATCTGGTAGAGAATGCTATTAAATATTCGCCTCCATGTGCTCATGTAAATGTTAAAATCTACAAAAATGAGTCGGATCAAATCCGATTTTCGGTATCCGATTTGGGGATAGGTATTAATGATGAAGAAAAAAAACGTATTTTTAATAAATTTTACCGTGTAGGGAGTGAGGATACGCGTAAAACTAAAGGTACAGGTTTAGGCCTATATATAGTTAAATCGGTGTTAGATAAACATAACGCACAAATTAAAGTATTAAATAACACTCCTACAGGGAGCATTTTTGATGTAACATTTAATTGATATGCAAGCAAAACAACGTATACTTCTAGTAGAAGATGAAGAACATTTATTAGAAGCCATCAAGTTAAATCTTGAATTGGAAGGATATAAGGTTACTACCGCCTCTGACGGTAAGAAAGCACTTAAAAAATTCAAAGAGGAACGTTTTAACCTCATTGTTCTTGACGTGATGATTCCAGAGATTGATGGCTTTCAAGTAGCCGAAACTATACGTTTAGAAAACACAGAGGTTCCCATAATGTTCCTTACCGCAAAGAATACCAGCGAAGATCGGATTACCGGTTTGAAAAAAGGCGCGGATGATTATTTAGTGAAACCTTTCAATTTGGAAGAACTGATCTTGCGGGTTGGCAACCTCGTTCGTAGGGGAATGAAGGGAGACGATCTGAAAGAGTTAAACTCCTATCAGATTGGCGATAAAACCATTTATTTCAATTCTTTTGAGTTACATCATGCGGATGGTACCATAACTGCCTTAACGAAGAAAGAAACGATGTTGCTTAAATTATTGATAGAGCGAAGAAATGAAGCTGTGTCGCGCGAGCAGATTCTAGAAACTGTTTGGAATTATGATGTATATCCTTCTACACGTACAATAGACAACTTCATTTTAACCTTTAGAAAATATTTTGAACCTGATCAGAAGAACCCAATTTATTTTCACTCTATTCGCGGTGTTGGCTATAAATTTACGGATAATAAAGCGCATTAGCCTATGATGACTTCCAAAGCCAGGTTGGGCGTTATCGTAATTGCTGTATTATTCTTGGCTTTTACCGTTTACGCGAAAACTTATCAACTTACGGCCTTGATGGTAGCTTTAATAGGCTATACCATTTGGAGTTATTATCGAGATGGAACCGTATTGTTAGCCTCAGAGGCATTTAAGAAAAAGCAGTACGATTTGGCAAGAACCTTATTGGCAGATATTAAAAATCCAGAATATTTAAGAAAAAAAAGAAGAAACTATTACGAATTTATAAGCGGTAGTTTAGACTTGCAATTGCTTGATTATGAAAGTGCCGAACGGCATTTCCAATTAGCAAGTCGTTTACCTTTTCGTCGGAAGAATGATAAGGCGCTTATTTTTGTAAATCTGGCCAATTTAAATTTGAGGAAGAAAGACTATGATCGTGTAAAAGCGTATTTAGAGAAAGTGAAAGAACTTGAAGTAAGTAGCCGAATAGCACAGATCGTCAATAGAATAGAAAACGAAATACCAAAATAGAAGTGACTACAACATTACAAGACAGTTTATTTGTTCGCGCTGCATTTTCGAAGCAAACCGAACGGCCACCGGTATGGATGATGCGACAGGCAGGCCGGTTTATGAAAGAGTATTGGGAGATTAAGAACAAGTATTCTTTTCTGGAAATGTGCAAAACTCCGGAGATAGCTGCCGATGTTACCATGCTTCCTGTTGATTTGCTGGGCATTGATGCGGCAATTTTATTCTCCGATATTTTAGTTACTGCCGAGGCCATGGGCGGTGAGCTGAGTTTTACGCAAGGTATTGGTCCTAGATTTGCTAATCCAGTGCGTAATGAAGGCGATATTGATGCTCTAGATACCGATGTTTCCGCAAAACTACAATATGTAGCGGATGCCATACAGGTTGTTCAGCAAAGATTAAACGGACGCATTCCGCTAATCGGTTTTGCAGGTGCTCCATTTACCGTGTTGAGTTATTTGGTTGAAGGTGGTTCTTCTAAAGACTTTAAACTGACCAAGCTTTTTCTAAATAATCATCCTCAACTAGCCCATAAATTACTCGGCAAAATTGCTGAAGTAACCATTGCCTATCTGAATATGCAGGTAGCAGCAGGAGTAAACGCTTTACAGTTATTTGATAGTTGGGCCATGGCTTTATCATGGGATGATTATCAGGAATTTTCGCATCAATATAACGTTCAGATTATCGCAGCACTCAATAGAAAAGATATACCTATTATTTCCTTTTGCAAGGGAAGTTCTGTATTTGCTCCAATGATGGCTGAGGCTAAACCGGATGTAATTTCTGTCGATTGGAATGCCAACTTAAAACAAATAAAGAACAACTTACCAAAAGGAATTGCGGTTCAAGGTAATCTAGATCCTTTTGTTTTATATGCTGATAAATCCGTTATCAAAAAGAAAATTTTGCATTTATTTGAACGTATGCGAGGAGAAGAAGGCTTTATATTTAATTTAGGACACGGCATCATGCCCGATATCCCTTTTGATAATGTAAAATATGCCATTGACGTGGTAAAGGAGTTTAGGTACTAGTTTAGTTGTTCGCTGTTGGTTATTAGTTGTTCGTGATTTTATGACGAAAACCCGATACAAATAGAGCCTGTATTTATATAGGTTAGCAAACTGTGTAGATACTAACAACTAACTGCCAATAACTAAGAACCAATCAAAATGTATTTATACGCAAAAGCCATACATATTATTTTTGTAGTCTGCTGGATGGCGGGGCTTTTCTATATGGTAAGATTATTTATATACCATACAGAAGCTAAATCCCGGCCAAGCAATGAATATGAAATTCTTCATAAGCAATTTGTGCTGATGGAACGTAAGCTTTGGTGGGTAATTACTACACCTGCTATGTATCTAACCATTTTAGCAGCAGCGGTAATGATGCATCTTAATCCCGCTTGGTGGCTGCAGCCGTGGCTGCATGTCAAGCTGGTGTTTGTTTTGGGCTTACTTGTTTACCATTTCATTTGTCAGCGGATGATGTTTAACCTAGCAGCTGAAAAAAGTAGGTGGACCTCCACCAAACTTAGGCTTTGGAATGAATTGGCCACCTTACTGCTTTTTGCAATTGTTTTTACGGTTGTGCTTAAAAGTGCCATCAACTGGATTTACGGTGTCGTGGGCCTTGTAGTCTTTGCCATCATGTTAATGGTTGCGGTTAAGCTATATAAAAGGTTTAGGGAAAAGAAGACCGATTAGCGCGATAAACCTTAACGCAATACCGCTAAAGGCATATAAAATTGTATAACCTAATAAAATGCCATTTCTGGTGACAACAATAGCGTGCCATTGCAAGCTACCAATAAGACTGAGCTTAATCTAAAAAGTTTTAGGTAATATATCCGACTTTATTTACATTTATCGCCTATATCTCATTGCTGTCTATATGAAACCTCCTATACTGCTTATCATCCTATTAGCCATCGTTTACGACGCTTTTCCAAAAAATAGCCAAGATTCTATATTTCTGAGGTTAAATAACGTCATGAATAGACGCGAGTACTATAATACAGTTAAGGAAAATAGAATGCTAAAGCTGAAAAAAATGTTGCTTGACAAGCACATCCCAGCAGAGAAACAGTATGCGATTAATCTTAAACTGGGAGAGGAATACAAAAAATATAAGGCCGACTCAGCCGTATTCTTTATCAAAAAAAATAAGGAAATTGCCACGCAAATAGGTAACAAGCAGCTCGAATACGAAGCTGATATTCAATTAGCATGGTTATACTCAACAGAAGGTTTATACATAGAATCAAGAGAATTATTAGATAATATAGATCGGGCGTCTCTTTCCGAGGTATTGTTACCTGATTATTATGAGTCTTATCTGGCCTTTTGCAGTCATTACGGACAAAGCAACAATAACGCTATATATTATCAAAAAAGCGAGTGGTACCGGGATTCCCTCTTATCAATTTTGGATTCCACTTCACTAAAATACCAAATTACGGCGGCGACCAAAACATTATACCTGGGCCAAAGTGAAGAAGCCGAAAAGAAATTGCTCTTACTGTTGGAAAAAACTACAGATGATAAGCCAGATCGGGCATTAATTGCTTATTTACTCGGCGTTATCTATAAGGATAGAGGAAATATAGCCCTGCAACAACGCTATTTTTCAATTTCTGCTATTACAGATATGGTGAATGCTATTAAAGACAATGCATCTTTGCAAAGCCTGGCCTTAACCTATTATGACTTAGGAGATATTGATCAGGCCTATAGGTTTATTCAGACTGCCATAGATGATGCCATTTTTTGCAATGTGCGTTACCGTACAATAGAAAGCTCTTCTTTTTACCCTATAATCAATTCGTCTTTTCAGGAGAAAGAACGAGAACAAAAGGTAGAACTTCGATTTTACCTTATTCTCATTAGTCTGTTATCATTCGTACTTATTATAGGTATTGTATATATCTATGTCCAGATGAAAAAGCTTTCGAAAATAAGGAAAGCGTTATCGGCCTCAAATCAACAATTAAGTAAACTGAATCAAGATTTACATCAGGCTAATACTAAACTGTTTGAATCGAACCACATTAAAGAAGAGTATATAGCCCATTTTTTCGATCTGTGTTCTGCCTATATTGACAAACTGGAAAATTATCGGAAGTTCTTGTACAAAAAGGCGATAAACGGGCAGCTGGATTCGCTAATTAGGGATCTTAAATCTACTGATCTTGTTGAAAATGAGTTGGAAAAGTTATACGAGAGTTTCGATCGTATATTTTTAAATCTCTATCCCACTTTTGTGGCAGAGTTTAATAGCCTACTGTTACAAGACGAACACATTATACCAAAAAACAGTGATGTACTCAATACAGAACTGCGAATTTTTGCTCTGGTACGGCTAGGAATTAACGATAGTGTAAAAATAGCCAGTTTTTTGCGGTACTCTTTACGGACGGTATATAATTATCGGACCAAAATAAGGAATAAAGCCGCCGTTTCACGGGACGAATTTGAAGAGCAGGTTAAACAAATTGGAACATTAAGAAGATAATACCCCATCGTTTCTTTACTTTTTAAGTACTTTTTTGCCTATTTTAATATTCTTATTTAATTGTAAATAAGCGCCTTATCCTTTTTGCGCTTTACTTTATTTCTGCATAACTTCTTTTGGCCTATATAGGGGGGCAACTATTCCTAATTTTACCAAAGACAAAAGGCGTTCGAAATTGGCTTTTGTCTATTTCGAATAACCAATGTTATATTAAACTCGATTTTTTAACCTATATCAATGTATGAGTCAATTTAACTTTACTAAAACTGTCTTACCTATTATTTGCTTATTTTTAATAGGCCTTACCACCCTGCCCGCGCATGCCCAGAATGAAATGCGCGTAGAAGGGCGGGTATTAGATGCCAGAGAGGGGGAGCCCCTACCCGGCGTTTCAATTTTATTAAAAGGTACCCGAACCGGTACTACTACCAACGAAAATGGCCAATATGTGCTTAATGGAATTCCACCCGGTGCCATTTTGGTGATTTCCTATATAGGCTATAATACGATAGAATTGCCTGCTAACTCCACAAGGGTGGATGTAAAATTAGTCTCCGCAACCAACGTCTTGGAAGATGTTGTCGTAATCGGTTATGGCTCTGTAAAGAGAAAAGATGTAACAACAGCTATATCTAGTGTATCGTTGGAAGACGTGGATCAGCGTCCAGTTGTTTCTACAGGTCAAGCATTGCAGGGAAAGGCAGCAGGTGTAGCTGTTATTCAGCCTAATGGTGCACCAGGTGGCGAAACTTCCATCCGGATTCGCGGAACCACCTCATTCAATGGAAGTAACGATCCGTTGTATGTGGTAGATGGCGTACCGGTAGATAACCTAAATTTCTTATCGCCTAATGATATTGCCGATATGCAGGTACTTAAAGATGCCTCTTCTGCAGCAATTTACGGGTCAAGAGCCGCTAATGGGGTGATACTAATTACCACCAAGGCCGGTGTGGCAGGAGATGCAAAGATATCGTTAAATATCCAACTCACACAAAACCAGGTTTCCAATAAATTGAAGTCTTTAAATACCGCACAATACAAGGAGCTGCAGGATGAGATCGGATTGGTAAATCTTCCGGATGGATTGACAGACCAAACGGATTGGTTTGATGAGGCCTATACCAAAGGATTGATTCAAAGTTACCAAGCATCTGTCTCCGATGGAACGGATAAGCTGAAATATTTCCTTTCGGGAGGTTACATCAATGAAAAAGGAACATTGGATGCCGCATTCTATAAGCGGTATAATCTCCGGGCTAATGTAAATAATCAGGTGCGAAAATGGCTAAATATTGGTGCAAACATCGTCTATTCCGATTATGCTAATAACGGTGTTTCAACAGGAACAGGTGCCAATCGCGGTGGCGTTGTGCTATCGGTAATCAATACACCTACTTATGCCCCGGTATGGGACCCCGAGCATCCAAATCAATATTATAATAATTTTTATGGTGTTGGGAATATAACGAACCCAGTTGAAAACATGGCACGAAGCAAGAACAATAAAGCCCGTGAAAACAGGCTTATTGCATCCGGAAATGCACTGTTCACCATTCTACCAACGCTTACTTTTAAGTCGTCTATAGCACTTGACCGCAGAAATGCGCTAAGCACTACGTTTTTAGATCCCATATCAACAGCGTGGGGGCGGAATCAATATGGGGAAGGTTCCGATTCGCGTAACATGAATACTGTATTGACGTTCGACAATGTGGCAACCTATAGCAATACGTTCAATAAGCACGGCATAGATATTATGGGGGGTACCTCTTGGACACAATCAGAATATACCAATAACTGGATAAATGGATCGCATTACCGTAACGACTTAATACCAACCCTCAATGCCGCCAATAATATTTCGTGGACAGGCACTGGTTCCGGTGGGTCTGAATGGGCTATCATGTCTTATTTTGGTCGGATTGCCTACAATTACGATAGCAAATACCTGGTTACCGCAAACATACGTGCAGATGGATCTTCTAAGTTACATCCCGATCACCGTTGGGGCTTATTTCCTTCAATCTCCGGTGCCTGGCGCATATCTTCTGAATCTTTTATGGATGGATTCGACTGGTTAGACGATTTGAAAATACGTGGTGGATGGGGACAGACGGGTAATCAATCCGGTGTTGGCGATTATGCCTACCTGCAACGTTATAATATTAACCGGATAGAGTGGTTCAAGGAAGGTCAGGCAAATGCAGTTCCAACCATTAGTCAGGCCAACCTACGTACACCTGATTTAACCTGGGAAACAACAAATCAAACCAATATAGGCCTAGACTTTACTGCGCTAAAGAGTAGACTTACCGTTAATATCGATTATTATTATAAGCGTACAAAAGATATGCTGATGTATGTTTCCCTACCTGCTGGAGCAGCAGCTGCTAATGATATTGTTCGTAATGAAGGCGAGATGACCAACAAGGGGTTTGAATTTGCCATTAATAGTAGAAATTTAGCAGGTCCGTTTATATGGGATACCGATTTTAATATTTCCTTTAATAAAAATAAGCTCGAAAGTTTAGCATTGCAGAAAATATATAGTACAGCTACCACTACTGATGTAGTGCAAGAAGCGGTGGTTCGGAACGAACCAGGGCGTGCCCTCGGGGGCTTTTACGGGTATATCAGTGATGGCGTTGATCCGGAGACGGGAGAACTCTTATACCGTGATTTAAATAATGATGGCAAAACATCTTCGTCGGATAGGACTTATATCGGCGACCCCAATCCTGACTTTACTTTTGGCTTAACCAATACCTTCTCCTATAAAAACTTTAACCTGAGTATATTTTTGCAAGGCTCTTATGGAAATGATATTTATAATGCTTCACGCATGGATACCGAGGGCATGTATGATGGTAGAAATCAATCCATTCGCGTACTCGATCGCTGGCGCGTTCCGGGCCAGCTAACAGATGTGCCTAAAGCAGATTTTGCTATAAAAAATTCTACTTACTTCGTTGAAGACGGTAGTTATTTGCGGGTAAAGAATATCTCGCTGTCTTATAATATTAATGGAGCAGCCCTTGCAAAATTAGGTATAAGACGTTTGCAACCCTATGTTTCGGCCAGTAACCTGTTAACTTGGACAAATTATTCTGGTATGGATCCGGAAGTAAACCAATGGGGAAACAGTGGTTCGGTACAAGGCATAGATTGGGGAACCTATCCGCAGAATAGGTCAATTGTATTTGGTGTAAATGTTGAATTTTAAAATAAGATAAAATGAACCTAAAATATATATGTCGTATTATATTGAGCAGCACTTTATTATGCTCTTCCTGCTCATTAGCCTTTGATCCCGTAGATACTTATTCTGATATAACAGAGGGAGTAAACGAAGAAGGAGAGCAAGTTGCGTTTAAGGATAAGGCGGCCGTAGAAAGTCATTTAACAACGCTTTATAATCAAATGAGAGATCGTCAGGAGCACTGGTACCAAGATCTTTTATTACTCACGGAGTCGCACTCCGATAATGCTTATGGCGGAACAGTAGGGGCCGAGGTCATTCCTTTTGAGAATAATGCCATAGAAGGATCAAACCCGGTACTTAAACGCGACTGGAATAGGTATCTCGAAGATATTGCCCGTGCCAATAAACTAATTGTCAATATCGATGATGTGGATGACCCGTCCCTTACTACGGCACTACGGGAACGATATAAGGCAGAAGCAAAGATTTTTAGGGCCATGATTTTTTTCGATATGGTACATATATGGGGAGCTATTCCGGTTATTACCACTGAGGCCGGTGATATTACTGCTGAAACTATTGAAGATGTTTACGATGACTATTTCCCTCATCAAAACACGGAAGAAGAAGCTTATCAACAAATAGAAAAAGATTTGTTAGAGGCATTAACCGCTGCGCCTGACAATGACGCAAGCGATAAAACACGTTTCTCCAAGTCGGTAGCGCGCACCTTACTCGCTAAAGTATATGCCGAAAAACCTATACGCGATTATGCCAAGGTAATTCAGTACTGCGATGAAGTGACTGCGGATGGCTTTGATCTTGTTGACGATTTTAGCGATCTTTTTGGTATGAACGCTACCAATACAGATGCTAAGGCACGTAATACCAAAGAGTCTATTTTGGAAGCGCAATTCTTCTCTGGAAGTGGAAACTGGGTTACCTGGATGTTCGGAAGGGATATCGTGAATTGGGATAATAATTTTACTTGGGCAAAATGGGTAACGCCATCGCGGGATTTGATTAAAGCTTTTCAGGATGCGGGTGATCAGGTTCGTTTCCAAGAATCTATTGTATACTACACGTGTAACTGGAGTAATTATTATCCGGCAAACCACTACCCATTTATGTATAAATGCCGTTCTGCCTATAGCAGCATTATTAAATACCGTTATGCTGATGTGCTTCTACTCAAGGCGGAGGCATTGATTATGGGAGACTCACCAGACTTGAATGCTGCTGCAGATATTATTGATCGTATTAGGCATCGTGCCGGAGGTTTACCTAAATTAACAAGTTCGGTTAGAAGCGGTAAGGAGGCAATATTAGATGCACTTTTGAAGGAGCGCCGGTTAGAATTGGCCTTTGAAGGACAGCGTTGGTTCGACCTCGTACGCTTAAATAAAGTGCAAGAGGTTATGAATGCTGTTTTCGCCAAAGATTCGGGAAGAAAAGCATTGGCATACCCTTTCAATGAAACCTCTTATAGACTACCTATTCCGCAGGAGGTACTTGATCAAAACCCTAATTTAGTACAAAACCCAGGATATTAAATCACTTAAAATATATTTTAATGCTAAATAACACAAACTTCAAAATAACAATTACGGCACTTTTCTTACTGGGTTCCGTACTTATAGCTTGCAGTTCAGATAAAAAGGTTTCTCCAGAGCTACCACCTGAACCGGAAGTGCCTACCGTAAAAGGCGATGTTACCATTTATGTAACAACCAATAATCGAACTTATGATTTTGCGAAGCAAGCGGTTGATTTTGGTAGCGGATCGAACATGTCGCCCACAACGATTACGCTGGATCAGGCTACGCGCTATCAAACGATGGATGGCTTTGGCGCTGCCATTACCGGGTCAACCTGTTATAACCTGATGCAAATGTCGGCAGAAGATCGTGCTAAGTTTTTAGAAGAAACCTTTTCTACTACAACAGGTATGGGCCAGAGTTATATTCGTATAGCTATTGGTTGCTCTGATTTTTCGTTAAGTGAGTACACGCTCTGCGACGAGCCGGGCATCGAGAATTTTGCATTGCAAAGCGAGGAGAATACCTATATCATTCCTATTATCAAAGAGATTTTGGCGATAAATCCGGATATAAAAATTATAGGATCGCCATGGACTCCTCCCCGTTGGATGAAGGTTAATAACCTGACGGATCTGAAACCTTATAATTCCTGGACAGGAGGTAATCTAAACCCAACATATTACCAAGACTATGGTTTATATTTTGCGAAATGGATTCAGGCGATGAACCAAGAGGGCATCCAAATATATGCCATAACGCCACAAAACGAACCGCTCAATAAAGGGAATTCTGCTTCACTTTTTATGGGTTGGCAAGAGCAGCAGGCTTTTATAAAGAATGCATTGGCACCTCAATTGAAGGCCGCGGGCTTAAATACAAAGATTTACCTATTCGATCACAATTATAATTACGATAATTTAGCCGATCAGCATGATTACCCCGTGAAGATATATGGTGACGAAGCCACAGCCGCCCTTGTTGCAGGAGCGGCATATCACAATTACGGCGGGAACAAAGATGAGTTATTGGATATTCATCAACAGCGTCCGGATAAGGAACTTATATTCACCGAAACTTCTATCGGGACATGGAATGACGGGAAGAATCTTGCGACTAGACTGATGGACGATATGCAGGATGTTGCATTAGGAACAATTAACAACTGGAGTAAAGCGGTTATTGTTTGGAATCTGATGTTAGATAGCGAGCGCGGCCCTAACCGCGATGGGGGTTGCCAAACCTGCTATGGAGCTGTGGATATCAGTAAAAGCGATTATAAAACCATCACAAGAAACTCCCATTACTATATTATCGGACATCTATCGGCTGTAGTAAAGCCCGGAGCAACCCGAATTGGCACGAAAGGTTATAAGGCTGATGGAATCACCTATTCCGCCTTTGAGAATACGGATGGAAGCTATGCCTTTGTCTTGTTAAATAATAACGACGAGGCCAAAAAAATAACGTTGAACGATGGGACAAATTACTTCAGTTACGAGGTGCCTGCCAAGTCGGTAGTATCCTATCGCTGGAAGGATTAAAAAAAATAATCATTAAAAGTTCTAGCTGATAACAGAAAAAAGATAAACAAATGAAAAGATATTTATTTACTATATCGGTCGTACTTGGCATGATGGCTTGCTATTCATGTAAAAAGGAGGAGATAAAGGCCGAAGGGAATCCTACCATTAAGGTGGAAACCGAAATTACAAGTGCCCTTTTTGGCGATAGTCTACAATTCAAGGTTAACGCATCAGACGATGAGGTACCGCTTTCTACTTTAAAAGCGAGGTTATTCTTTAGTGATGAAATGGTTTCTGAGACGATTATCCGCACAAAAACAAATGGCGATTATACCGGGAAAATTTATATTCCTTATTATGCCAATATCCCCGATGGAACGGCGACGCTGAAGTTGGTGCTTCAAAACATCAATCTAACCATAACGGAGCAAGTATACGAGCTGCCCTTAAAACGTCCGGATTTCCCTTATCTTACTTTAGTGACCGAGAATGAAACCTACCGTATGGAGCGTACGGCATTATACGAGTATGCTGCTACAACCGAATTCCCACTTAAAGTTAATGGCTATATCAAGGCACCAGCTGTTGGAGATGCAGGGAATGAACTTACTTTTGGCTGGGAAGATAGTGCGATTCAAGAGGGGGTAATGACCGAAATTCCTTTCTCCAATAATTTTTCAGGCCAATATGATATTACCTTTAATACCTTCGATTATACCGCTGCTCCGTTTATTATTGCCTATTCCATAAATGGAACAGCCATGAATAGGATTGATGACGATAATTTTAAACTAGATCTTGATTTAACGCAGGGTGAGGAGCTAACTATTGAAGGGATTGACGATATCGATAGTTGGTGGATAGATCGCGACTTTTTTGGTGGTAATGCCGGCGATGTACTGACGTTCTTACCACAGTCTGGGCGTTATCGTATTACGGCAGATTTTGCACATAAATATTTTATCGTTGAAGCACTAGATGGTAATGATGTGGCCAAATTAAAAACCGATGGTACGGGTGCGATATGGATTATTGGCGAGGGGGTAGGGAAACCATCGCTAAGCGCCAATGCTGTTGGTTGGACTACAGAGAAAGCACTTTGTATGGCTCCTATAGGTAACAAGAAATATCAAATAACCCTTGTGGCAGGTGGTACGGTATCGGCAGATGACCTTAATTTCAAATTTTTTCATCAAAAGGATTGGGGCGGCGAATTTAATAACAGCACCCTTTCTACCACAAGCGATCTTATTTTCATTGGCGACGGTAACAACGGCAGGGATGCTGGTAACCTCGGGATTTTGGAAGGTAAGACCTTGGAAGAAGGTGCTACTTATCTATTTACGGTTGATCTTAAAGATGGAAATGATAAGGCCGTACTAACGGTAGTGAAGCAATAATTGGAATTTTATCAGTTTAGAATAGCGGCCATTTTAAATGGCCGCTATCTATTTAATTGCTCATCGTACTCATCTCTTTCTCCAATAGGGTATACTGATTACTCAGGTATTTTTCCACTTCAGCTTGTTTATACTTCTTCGAATTGTCTAACATAGCATTTAATACACCCATACCTAGGCGAATAGTACGCTCGTCTATAGCACTAGGTTTATCCCTAGCTATCGCCAAATTGTATTTTAGTTGTTCGCTGATATATTCCCCATTTCTTTTTACTAAATCATTGGCTTTATCTTTTTCGTTTACTTCATATAAAGTATCGGATAAATAATAATAATCCACTGCCTGATTCATTGTCAATACTTGTTTTGGCAGCACTTCAAGGCATTTGTTGGCTACTTTTTGGGCTTCAGCTCTCTGGTTAGTATCCAATAATTCTCTCGATAAGCTAGTAAAATTGTTAGTGAGTTGGGGCACCATATTTCTCGTGAGTGGGTCGAGATATTTTAACTTATTCACCCTGCCCCAAGCGTATTTATGCATTAAGTTGTCGTATAAGGCTTGATAATTTGTCGGAGGCACGGGCTGATCATTTGCCTGCTCTATCTTATTGATTTTAGACGATTCAATAGGCATCAATTGCGCTACCATTCCCTCGTTCACGAGGTATTTATTTAGACCCATTTGCGCGCTTGGAGGCATTCCGGAGGTAAAATAAATTGGCCGTTTCCATTGGTTATTGAGTAAGATACTCATCAGGGCTAAGTCAGAACGGGTAACATAATCTTTATTAAAATCCCATTCCATACTATCGGTAATGAAGTCTTCCCAGGCTTTAGGAACAACTTTGTTGTGCACAACCTGTGCTTTATTAATACCAAATTTCATGTGTTTGGTAGGCAGAAAGTTCTCACCCGTCGTTTTCGATTTATCATCAGGATGGTCGGAAAGCATTACGTCCAGGAGATCTTTAATTTCTACCCGCTCTGCTATGCCATAATCTTCATAACGAAGATAGTCCCGTACGCCTTTGGCTACTTTTCCAGGTTCGATAGCAACAGGTAGGGCTGCGGATTGGTTTATTTTCTGGCCCATCTGTTTGAAATACCAATCGGAACTTAGGTAACCGATATTTACGATTCGAATATCCGGGCGAATGTTTTCTACCTCCTGCGCATACCAGAGCGGGAAGGTGTCATTATCACCATAGGTAAATAAAATAGCATTCGGAGCACATGATTCCAGGTAGTTGCGGGCATATAAGTCTCGCGTGCTGTAACGTTGCGAACGGTCGTGGTCATTCCAGCCCTCTCTCAGCATAAGTAAGGGTGCCATCAACAACGTAATTGCAAAAGCAGCATAAGCTGCGGTTTTTCCATTCAATTTTTTCTTCAATAAATTTGTTAGTGCAATTACACTAAAACCTATCCAGATGGCAAAGGTGTAGAAAGCCCCTACATATACATAATCCCGTTCGCGGGGTTGTAAGGGTGTATCATTTAAATAAAGTACAATGGCTAGGCCGGTAAAGAAAAATAAAAGAGCCAGAATAGCCATATCCTTTTTATGTTGCCGATAATGCCATCCAAGGCCTATAATGCCTAATATTAGGGGAAGAAAATAAAACTCATTACGCGAGGGGTCGTTTTTAGCAGCAGCGGGCAGCGCATTTTGCCCACCTAAGCGGATGTTATCAACAGCTCTGATGCCGCTTAGCCAATTGCCATCCGTCAGGTTTCCAAATTGTCCGGTTTCATCATTCTGCCTTCCGACAAAGTTCCACAGAAAGTACCGCCCAAACATTACGCCTGCTTGATAGGTGGTGAAAAACTGTAAATTACTTGCAAAAGTAGGATGCTCATTATTGGCTAAACGTAGCCAATACCGGTAAAAATCGCTGTCTTTATCACTATGCACACGAGGAAAGAATGCAGTATGATCGTACTCGTATAAGGGTTTACGACCTACCACGGTATACTTGTCACTGTCCTTTCTATAAATTGGAGCACCATCCTCAATCGCTATTGGCTGCGAATCAAAATATTTTCCGGTAATCAACGGATTGGCCACATACTGATCGCGCGAGATATATTCCAAAAAAGAAAAGACATTATCAGGTGCATTATTATTAAGTGAGGGATTCGCATTGGCTCTGATATAAACCATAGCAAAAGAAGTATAGCCAAAGAGAACAAAGGTAAAACAAAGAAGAATTAAGTTCAGTTGTGGCTTGTTTCTCTTAATGGAATAGTGGAAACCATAAATTAATGCAGCTATTAACAATGCGGCCGATAAAAATATACCAGTACCGAAGCCTAAATTCAACTGATTGACAAAGAATACATCGAATTGGGCCGCTATTTTAATAAGGTATTGGATAACGCCCCATAAAATAGACGCCAGGATGAGAATACTCCATCCTAATGCTTTTGCAATCCCCATTTTGGTCACCTGAGGCGACTTTTTAAAATAAATGACCAAGGCTAATACTGGAATAGTGAGCAAGTTAAGTAAATGAACGCCTATGGAAAGCCCCATAATAAAAGCAATAAGTACCAACCATTTTTCCGATCGTGGCTCTTCCGCATGATTTTCCCATTTTAGTATTAACCAAAAAACGAGGGCGGTGCATAGAGAAGACATGGCGTACACTTCCGTTTCTACAGCAGAAAACCAAAAGCTATCCGAAAAAGCATAAGCCAAAGCCCCAACCGCACCGGCTCCAAAAATTTGAAGATAGTGTAGGGGAGTAGGGCTTACTGTTGGTTTGAGTAGTGCTTTTTTAGCCAGAAAAGTGATGGTCCAGAATAGAAACAAGATCGTTAGTCCGCTACATACAGCCGAGCCAGTGTTCATCCAATAAGCAAGTGCTGTTTTATCGCCAAAAGCGAGATTGGAAAAAATATTCTGTATCATCAAAAAAAGCGGTGCACCAGGTTGATGAACAATCTGTAATTTGTAGGCCGCAGCAATAAATTCTCCGCAATCCCAAAAGCTAACGGTAGGCTCTTTGGTGAAAAAATAAACGATGGTGGCTATGAAGCAGCAGCTCCATCCGAAGAAGTTATTCAACTTTTTATAGGTAATATCCATAATATTGGTCTTATTTACCTTTAAAAGTAGGAGGAGAAATTGTTAAAAGCTTACTGCTAAGTGTTAAATTTTGTAATGTATTGGTTTTTGTTACGTTATAGGTTGTCTTTCATCTTTTGAGAAAGATTATTGAAAATCAGTTCATAACTGTGATTAATCATTTCTTGAAGCTGTTTTAAGCTCAGTTCACCGTTTACGATTACGGTATTCCAGTGCTTTTTATTCATGTGATAACCAGGTAAAATACTGTCGGGGTATTGTTCCCGCAGTTCAACGGCCCGTTCAGGATCGCATTTTACATTGAATCTAAGGGGATGATTGTCTAATCCCGTTAGGAGAAATAGCTTTTCGCCAACTTTAAAAACTAAAGTGTCTGGACCAAAAGGAAAGCTTTCCGTTACACCTTTTTTACTTAGGCAATATGTTCTCAGTTCTTCGATGTTCATTTTTTAAATAAAAAGTAAAAATTCAAAAGTAAAAAAATGCTATCGGCTTTTGAGTTAGCAGTTGCGAGTTGTCAGTTGTGGGACCCATCGGGCGAAAACCTACCTCCTAAGGGATGGTACAACGCTTTCAGTAATGAGCGAACGATGATAAGTGCATCTAACATCTAACATCTAATATCTCAAATCTTTAATACAATACCGTAAATTTCATATCCAGCGGATTAAAGTAGCGTACTAAATCCTTTATTAAATCATCGCCATACTTGACATAGAACAGGCCAAAATTTTCTGTACGTTCTTGTAACTGTCCACCGGGAAAGAATTTTTCCTTCATTTTGTCGATTTGGATGATGGCTTCTTCGAAATTTAACTTATCGGCTTTTACAAATTTCTTTTCGAGGTTGGTAATAGCCTTGCAAAGTCTGGCTTTGATTGCTTCTGTACTTGGACGCAGGGTGGGATCAATTTTAGCTGCTCTTTGTTTAATTCGCTCAAATATAGTTTCCATTTCCAACCATTCCTCATTCAAATTTAGGCGGTGTTTAGAATGTATTCTTACGTATTCTCTTTTTAAATCATCGGCCTTGCGGAATATACTTTTGAAAGTGAGGTTCAATCTGAAGACCTTATAATCCAGGTGTTCGTCAGAAATCAGCGCCGAATTGCGCGGTAGGAGTATTGGGAAATCGATTTTATAATGGTCGAAATTACTTTTCAGTTGGAGCCAATAAACGATTTCAGAGCCTCCACCAATGTAACAAAGATTAGGCAGTACAAGTTCCTGATAGAGCGGACGCATAACTACATTAGGACTAAAGCGTTCGGGGTGCTCATCTATTTCCGCAATAAGCTCGTCTTTGGAAAAGAATTTATTGTGATGTAAAACTTCAAATTTACCATCCTTAGTTTCCACTATACGTTCTCTATACGTATCTGTTAAATAAAAGAAATTGATTTCACGGGCATGCACCTGTGTCTCAAAGCCTTCTTTCTCTAAGGCCTGTGTACTTGCTTTAATGTGTTTATGGCTATGTTGATGAAGAATGTCTTCCTTGATATAGGGCGCAAATATTTTCTTTAGTGGTGCAGAATCGGCATCTATTATGACCAATCCGTATTTACTGAATAGACCATTAACAAGGTAGCGCGTGGCATCCGCTAAATTTTCATGTTGCAGGTAGGCTGTTTCTACCAATTCAGCTAATTTGGCTGAGTTATGCGTTAGGCCTAATATTTTTTTATATTTCCTTACCGTGCGCGCCATCGATAGGGTTTCCATACGTCCTGTCGCTGCAAGAGCGGGTACATCCCACTTAATCATTTCATCTTGTAGCTGTGTATGGTTTATTTCGGCGAAATCGTGGTCTTCAGTGGCCATCCAATAGATCGGCACAAAATTGTAAGTAGGATATTTTTCTTTAAGTTCCTTACATAATTTAATGGTACTGACGATTTTGAATATAAAATAAAGTGGGCCTGTAAAGATATTTAATTGATGTCCTGTTGTTACCGTAAACGTGTTTTCATCGGCCAGAAGTTCGATATTGGTCTTTACATTAGGCGAACATTTTTCCAGCGCGCTATATTGTGTCTGTAATACCTGAACCAGCGTTGACCGATCGGTTTTTTTGTTTTTCTGCTCCAGTTGCTTTTCAAAGCCCTCCAGATTAGGCCAATGGCTTATAAAGGGAGTAAGTTTCTTATCGTTGGCTATATAGGCCAGTAAAGTATCTGAAAAACTGTTTGTATCGCCGTAATTAATATAACTTGCTTTCATTTATTTTGCTATCGATAATTAGCTGTCGGCAATTAGCCATCAATTTCGTAATTCCTCGAACTTATTGTAATGTTTAACCTATATTCTACTTTTCACCATCCCTACGGGAGGCAAGCTTTGAATTATTGATGTTTTACTTATTTCTCAAGGCATCAATGAGCTCTCCGCCAGCTGGCCGCTCGGTTTTTACTTTTGAATTATCATCCCATACAAATCAAAATCCTCAGCCCGGGTTATTTTAACATCCACAAATCGTCCTACAGCCGCGTAGTTTTCATCGGCGGCAATCAGTACTTCATTATCCACTTCAGGAGAGTCATATTCTGTACGGCCAACAAAGTAACCATTCTCCACCCGGTCAATTAGTGTTTTGTAGGTTTTTCCTACTTTTTCCTGATTGATCTCATAAGAAATTCCTTGTTGCAGTTCCATCACTTCTTCAACCCTTGCTTCTTTCTCTTCCTGGGGTACGGTGTCTTCCAGGGAGAAGGCATGGGTTTTTTCTTCATGCGAATAGGTGAAACAACCCAATCTATCAAAACGGGTATCAGCTACCCACTGCAGCATTTCATCAAAATCTTGTTGTGTTTCTCCAGGATAGCCACATATTAAGGTTGTTCTAAGCGCTAAAGACGGAACCCTATCCCGAATCTGGTTTACCAGATCGATGGTTTTCTGTTTTGTTATACCCCGGCGCATCGATTTCAACATATTATCTGAGATGTGCTGCAAGGGCATATCCAAGTAATTACAGATATTGCTGCGCTCATTTATAACGTCTAAAATATCTAATGGAAATCCGGAAGGGTAAGCGTATTGCAGGCGGATCCACTCGATGCCGTTGACGTCTGATAGGTGTCTGAGCAGATCGGCCAAATTCCTTTTTCCGCAAATATCCAAGCCATAATAGGTAAGGTCTTGCGCAATTAAGATAAGTTCTTTCGTGCCATTTTTAGCTAAATGCTTTGCCTCTTTAACCAAATCTTCGATAGACTTTGATATGTGCTTGCCACGCATAAGCGGTATAGCACAAAAAGAACAAGGGCGATTACAGCCCTCGGCAATTTTAAAATAGGCATAATGCGAAGGTGTGGTAAGCATACGCTCGCCAAGCAATTCATACTTATAGTCTGCGCCAACAGATGCAAGTAAATCCTGTAAGTCGTTCGTGCCAAAATAAGCATCGACATTTGGAATTTCGGCTGTAAGCTCCGGTTTATATCTTTCGGAAAGGCAACCGGTAACAATCAATTTATCAAGTTTCCCTTCCTCTTTTAAGGCGCTATACTGTAAAATGGTGTCAATAGATTCCTGCTTAGCATTATCAATAAAGCCGCAGGTATTAATAACCACAATATCGTTTTTATGGAGATTAGTGGCCTCGTGCACAACATCCATTTTGTTGCCGCGGAGTTGCCCCATTAAAATTTCACTATCGTGGATGTTTTTAGAGCATCCTAAGGTTACCACATTTACACGTGGTTTTGAAGGGGGGGTAATCGTTTTTTTCGTTCTCATCCTATGCGCACAACTCCTAATTGAATAAGGAGTTTACAAATTCTTTTTTATTAAATAGTTGTAAATCGTTGATGCTTTCGCCTACACCAATGTATTTTACAGGGATCTTAAATTGATCGGAGATTCCAATAACCACTCCGCCTTTGGCTGTTCCATCAAGTTTAGTAAGGGCTAAAGCGTTAACATCAGTGGCCTGGGTAAATTGTTTACACTGTTCGATGGCATTTTGTCCGGTAGAAGCATCGAGCACCAATAATATTTCATGTGGGGCACCGGGTACCACTTTTTTCATTACATTTTTGATTTTAGTAAGCTCATTCATTAAAGCAAGCTTATTATGCAGGCGGCCCGCGGTATCAATGATAACAACATCCTCTTGATTGGCAACGGCCGACTGCACGGTATCGAAGGCTACAGAGGCGGGATCCGATCCCATGGGTTGAGCTACTACACGGACACCTACACGTTCGCCCCAGAGTTTTAATTGGTCAACAGCAGCAGCTCTAAAAGTATCGGCTGCTCCCAGTACCACCTTATTTCCGGCTTCCTTGAGTTTGTGTGCTAATTTTCCGATAGTTGTTGTTTTGCCTACTCCATTAACGCCCACCACCATGATTACATAAGGTTTGTGTTTGCCGTATTCAAAATTATCGAAGTCATCGCTGTTGTTTTCTGCAAGGAGCACTTGGATTTCTTCACGAAGGATACCGTTAAGTTCGGATGTATTAACATATTTGTCTCTAGCAACCCGATCTTCAATACGTTCAATTATTTTTAATGTGGTGGTAACACCCACATCAGAGGTTACCAGAATTTCTTCCAATTCATCTAGTACCTCCTCATCTACGGTAGATTTTCCTACTACTGCTTTGGTAATCTTAGAGAAGAAACCTTCTTTTGTTTTTTCTAATCCTTTATTTAGTGCTTCCTGAGCTTCAGGACTTTGCTCTTTCTTTTTGAAAAAATCGAATAATCCCATAGTGTTAAGATACC
>Ga0182736_1000962_pt1 | contig 33749 bp, 38 predicted proteins | sample eDN5th30CKraftBY_FD_128882 | JGI IMG/M metagenome (GOLD analysis project Ga0182736, IMG submission 128882) | Enriched backyard soil microbial communities from Emeryville, California, USA - eDNA 5th pass 30_C Kraft BY (version 2) (version 2) | ecosystem: Environmental > Terrestrial > Soil >...
CGGGCACACCGACCGCTTCGTCGCCGCCTGCAGCGAGCGCGCGGTGAACAACCTGGAGTCGCTGGAGTGGGCGTCGGACGTGGCGGGGATGTTCCGCTTCGAGATCGGCGTCGACCACGTGCGACATCCCGAGGTCTACCGGCGGATGTCGCCGATCACCTACGTCCGCGACGTCACGACGCCGGTGCTGATCCTGCACTCCGACGACGACCTGCGCTGCCCGGCCGACCAGGCCGACCAGCTGTTCGTCGCGCTGCGCCTGCTCGGGAAGCCGGTGGAGTACCACCGCTTCGCGGGCGAGAGCCACGCGCTGAGCCGCTCGGGCTCGCCGCGCCACCGGGTCCGGCGCGCGGAGCTGATCCTCGAGTGGTTCGCCCGCCACCTCGGGGGGCGCGCGCCCGAGACGTCCGCGTGAGCAGGCGCGCGCGACCCTCGTGAGTGGCGATGGTCGCCTCAGCGACCATCGCCGCTCACGGTCACTTGCCGGCGATGGCGTTCGAGAGCCACTTGCTGTCGTTGAGGTCGATCTTGGTGCCGTTGACGAGGATCGTCGGGGTGCCGAACTGGCCGTTGGTCTGCAGCGCGGTGTTGGCGATCGACGCCTTGGTGGCGGCGGCGATGGCGGCGGCGTTGCCGTTGCCGGTGACGCACGACGACCAGTCGGCGTTCTTCGCGCCGAGGTCGGTGCCCTTCTGGACGAGCTGCTGCGCCGTGAGGCCTGCGCTCTTCTCCGCGGGCTGGTCGTCGTAGAGCGCCTTGTGGTACGCGGGCCAGATGTTCGCCGGGACGGCGCAGAGCGCGGCGTTGGCGGCGAGGGTCGAGTAGCCGGGCGGCGTGGTCTGGTTGTCGAGGATCGCGGTCGCGTGGTAGTTGACCTTGATCTTCCCGTCGTTGAGGGCGCTCGTGACGTCGTCGGCGTAGCGCGCCTCGAAGCGTTCGCAGACCGGGCAGAGGTAGTCCTCGTAGACGTCGACGGTGACCGGCGCGTCGGCCTTTCCCGCGGTGACGACCGTGCCGCTCGCGGCGACCGGGTAGCTCGGCTCCGTCGACTGCCGGTTCTGGATCACGAAGTACGCGACGACCGCCGCCACGACGACGACGGCCGCGACGACGATCAGCGCGATGCGGGTGCCGCCGGACGGACCGTGCTGCTTCGGCGTGATCCCCGCCGCGGCGAGCCGCTGGCTGGCCGCCTGCCGGCGCTGCTTCTCGCTGCGCGAGGCTCCTCCCACGTCAGACCCTCTCACTCGACCGGTGTCGCGGCTGCGTCCGGTTCTCCAGGCGCCCGTCGAGCGCGAACAACGTGCGTGGGCGGATCGTCAGCCACCCGGCGAGGATGAGGAACCCCGTGTCGCGCAGCAGCTCCGTGCCGTAGGCCGTCGCGTCGGGGGCGACCTGCCCGCCGCCGCCGAAGCAGCCGCAGTCGATCGAGAGCCCGCGCGCCCAGGCCTGCGAGACGCCGGCGATGTAGACGAGCAGCAGGACTCCGGAGAGCACCGCGACGGCGCGCGTGCCGACACCGATCAGCAACAGCACGCCGAGGGCGATCTCCAGCCAGGGCAGCACCGTGGCGACCGGCGACACGACGGCCGTCGGCAGCACGTCGTAGGCCTTGACCGCGATGTAGGTCTGGTCGGGATCGGCGACCTTGATCCCGCCGGACACCAACCAGACCGCGGCGAGCCCGAGACGCGCGAGCGTCCCGATGACGTCGAGGATCCGTCCACGCTCCACCCGATCAGAGTATCGGCGGATCCTGAGAGCCCGATGCGGGCACTCCGGCCCGAACGGGCCACCCCGATCGGGTCACGGCGTAGCCGGCGGCCTCCCGGTCGGGCACGGCGCCGCGATCCGCGCACCCGCGCGTCGGCCGCCCGCGACGCGGCGCAGCCCTCAGGCGTGCCTGCCCCGACCGGAGGGCAGCCTCGCTTCGGTCCATCGTGGACGAACTCGCGAGGTACCGTGCAGCCATGTCCGTGCCTGCCGACGAGGCCGCCGAACACGCCCACGACCACCGGCACGCCGACGTCTCCGGCGGCTGGCTGCGCGCCGCCGTCTTCGGGGCGATGGACGGGCTCGTCACGAACATCGCCCTGGTCGCGGGCGTCGGCGGCGGTGGCGTCGACCGCGAGGGCATCATCCTGACCGGCGTCGCGGGGCTCGTCGCGGGCGCGTTCTCGATGGCGCTCGGCGAGTACGCCTCGGTCAGCGCGCAGAACGACGCGGTGCGGGCGGAGGTCGCCGTCGAGCGCGAGGAGCTGCGCCGGCACCCGAACGCCGAGCGGGCCGAGCTCGTCGCGCGCTACCGGGAGATGGGGCTGTCGCAGGCCACCGCGGAGGCCGTCGCGACCGAGCTGCACGCGGATCCCGAGCTCGAGCTGAGGCTGCACGTCACGCAGGAGGTCGGGATCGACCCCGACGAGGCGCCGTCGCCGTGGGTGGCGGCGGGGTCGTCGTTCCTGTGCTTCGCCGTCGGCGGGGTGATCCCGCTGCTGTCGTTCCTGTTCGGGTCGTCGTCCCTGTGGCTGGGGCTGGCCGTCGGGGCGCTCGGGTTGTTCGTCGCCGGGGCGCTGACCTCGCGGTTCACCGCGCGCTCGTGGTGGGGAGCCGGGCTCCGGCAGCTGATGTTCGGCGCGATCGCGGCGGGCGCGACGTTCCTGGTCGGGTCGCTGATCGGTGTGGCGACGAACTGATCCCGGGGCGGTGGCGCATCCCGTCTGACACCCTGGACCCCGTCAGCCCCGCGTCGACCGCCCCGGAGGCCAGCCGTGACCGCCCAGCCCGAGCTCACCGACCTCGGTGCGCTCGGCGCCCGGAGCCTCGTCGAGCTCGCCGTCGTCCGACTGCGCGCGGAGATCCTCAGCGGCTCCCTCGCCCCGGGCGAACGGCTCGTCGAGGAGCAGCTGACCCGCCGCTTCGGCACCAGCCGGGCCCCGCTGCGCGAGGCGTTGCGGCTGCTCGGGCAGCAGGGCCTCGTCGAGCACCTGCCGCGGCGCGGCGTCCGGGTGGCCAGCCTGTCGGCCCGCGACATCGACGAGCTGTTCGGACTGCGCGACGTCCTCGAACGGTTCGCGGTCGACCTCGCGCTCGGTGACGGTCCGCCGCCGGCCGAGCGGCTCGCGGTTCTCGAACGCGCCACCGAGAAGGTCGAGCGGGCCACCGCCGCGGGCGAGACGCTCGACCAGGCCGAGGCCCACCGGGAGTTCCATCTCGCGTTGGTCGGACTCGCCGGGCACCAGCACCTGCTGCGCGTCTACGAGCCGGTGATCCTCCAGCTGCAGCTCTACATGGCGACGAACATGCGCCGCGAGGCCGAGGTCCGGCCCGCGTCGTCGGGCGCGCAGCGGCACCGCCGGCTGTACGAGGCGGTGGCGAGCGGCGATCGCGCGTCCGTCCTCGACGCCCTCGGGGCACACGGCGCCCGCGCCTACCTGACCCCCGAGCTCGAGGCCGACTGACGTCGTCGCGCCTCCTGAGCGACCCGCCGGAGGCGTCACACGGTCGTAACCGTCCACGACGGTGCTCGACACCAAACGGTCGACAATCGACAAGGTGCCGACAGAGACCACCGCCGTCCCGACCGGGATCGCCGCCCTCCTCGCGGGCTATCGCGAGGGCGGGCTGCAGGTGCGCACCACCGTGGAGGCGCTGCTGGAGCGCATCGCCGCCCGCGGCGAGGACGGGGTGTGGATCAGCGTGGCGAGCGCGTCGACCCTGCGCGCCCGCGCCGCAGAGCTCGACGCCCGCGGCGCCGCCGGGCTCCCCCTGTTCGGCGTCCCGGTCGCCGTCAAGGACAACATCGACGTCGCCGGCCTGCCCACGACGGCCGCCTGCCCCGCGTTCGCCCGCGTCCCCGATCGCGACGCCGGGGCCGTCCGACGGCTGCGCGACGCAGGAGCGCTCGTCGTCGGCAAGACGAACCTCGACCAGTTCGCGACCGGGCTGACCGGCCAACGATCGCCCTACGGCGGCTGCGAGAGCGTCTTCGGCGGGGACCTGATCTCCGGCGGATCGAGCTCGGGCAGCGCGGTCGCCGTCGCCGCGGGCCTGGTGCCCGTCGCGCTCGGCACCGACACGGCGGGCTCCGGCCGGGTCCCCGCCGCGCTCAACGGGATCGTCGGGCTCAAGCCGACACGAGGACTCATCGGGACCTCGGGTGTCGTGCCCGCGTGCCGGTCGCTGGACTGCGTCAGCGTCTTCACCACGGACCTCGGCGACGCCGCGTCCGTCCTCGCCGTCCTCGCGGGCCCGGACCCCGACGATCCCTGGTCCCGGACCGGCGTGCCACTGCCGCCCGTCGCCGCGCCGAGGCTCGCCCTGCCCGCCGACCTCGGCCCCGCCGACGGTCTCGACCAGGCGATGGGCGCGAGGTTCGACGAGGTGGCGGCCGTCGCGGCGGGGCGGGCGGCCGGGGTCGTGCACACGCCTGTCGACGCGCTGCGCGAGGCCGGCGACCTGCTCTACGACGGCCCCTGGGTCGCCGAACGGCTCGCCGCGCTCACCGGGTTCCTCGCCGACCATCGCGACGACGTCCTGCCCGTCACCCGGGCCGTGATCGAGCGCGGGAGCGGCTACGACGCCGTCGCCACCTTCCGTGCGCGGCACCGGCTCCAGGAGCTGAGGGCGTGGTGCCGCGGCCTCTTCGCGCGCGCCGACGTCCTGCTGCTGCCCACCGTCCCGACGACGTTCACCCGCGCCGAGATCGCCGCGGACCCGGTGGGACGCAACGCGGTGCTCGGCCGCTACACGCAGTTCACGAACCTGCTCGACCTCGCCGCCGTCGCCGTGCCCGCCGGGTTCACCGCCGACGGCCGGCCCTGCGGGGTGACCCTCGTCGGCCCCGCCTTCTCCGAGACCCGGCTGCTGGCCGCAGCCGCCGCGCTCGTCCCTGTGGAGGTTCCATGACAGTCAGCCCACACGTCGCCACGGACACGCGCACCGCGACCATCGGACCGGTCGCGGCCCGCCCCTACGCCTGGCCGTACGACGGTGCCGTCCCCGCGTCGAGAACCGCGCTGATCTGCATCGACTGGCAGGTCGACTTCTGCGGACCGGGCGGCTACGTCGACCGGATGGGGTACGACATCGCCCTGACCAGACGGGGGCTCGGCCCGACCGCACGGCTGCTGGCACACGCCCGCGAGACCGGGATGCTCGTGATCCACACCCGGGAGGGCCACGCGCCGGACCTGTCGGACCTGCCGGCGAACAAGCGCTGGCGCTCACGCCAGATCGGGGCCGAGATCGGCTCCGCGGGCCCCGCCGGACGCATCCTGGTCCGCGGCGAACCGGGCTGGGAGATCGTCCCCGAGGTCGCGCCGGTCCCCGGAGAGGTGCTGATCGACAAGCCGGGGAAGGGTGCGTTCTACGCGACGCAGCTCGACCTGGTCCTGCGCAGCAACGGGATCACCCACATCCTGCTGACCGGGATCACGACCGACGTCTGCGTGCACACGACGATGCGCGAGGCGAACGACCGCGGCTACGAGTGCCTGATCCTCTCGGACTGCACGGGGGCCACCGACCCGTCCAACCACGACGCCGCCCTGCACATGGTGACCATGCAGGGCGGGGTCTTCGGCGCCGTCGGCACCGCCGACGCCGTCGTCGAGGCGACCAGCTGGAGCACCACGTGAGAGTCCCCGTGCAGGTCGACGCGAGCCCGGCGCCGTTCACCTTCGACCCCGCCACCACCGCGCTGGTGGTCATCGACATGCAGCGCGACTTCTGCGAGCCCGGCGGGTTCGGCGAGACCCTCGGCAACGACGTGTCGTTGCTGCGCAGCGTCATCCCGCCGCTGCAGCAGGTCCTCGCGACCGCCCGCGAGCTGGGCATGACCGTGATCCACACCCGGGAGGGCCACGTCCCGGACCTGTCGGACTGCCCGCCCGCGAAGCTCAACCGGGGCAACCCCTCGCTGCGGATCGGCGACCCCGGCCCGAAGGGCCGGATCCTCGTCCGCGGCGAGTACGGGCACGACATCGTCGACGAGCTGGCGCCCGCCCCGGGCGAGCTCGTGATCGACAAACCCGGCAAGGGGTCGTTCCACGGCACCACGTTCGGCGCGGAGCTCGAGGCCCGGAACATCCGGTCGCTCGTCGTCACGGGCGTGACCACCGAGGTCTGCGTGCACACCACCGTCCGGGAGGCCAACGACCGCGGCTACGAGTGCCTGGTGCTGTCGGACTGCACCGGCTCGTACTTCCCGGAGTTCCACCGCGTCGCACTGGAGATGGTCGCCGCGCAGGGCGGCATCTTCGGCTGGGTCGCGCCGTCCACCGCCCTGTTCGACGCCCTCGTGAAGGAGTCCGCCGCGTGAGCGAGACCAGCGAACCCACGGTGCAGCCGATCACGCTGTCGTGGTGGGTGTCCGGTGACACCAACGCGTTCTTCGGCCTCGGGTTCAACACCCTGGTCAACGTCCTGACCCTGTCCGGGCTCTGCCTCGCGGTGGTCAACATCCCGGGTTCGGACGTGTTCGGGGTGATCCTCCCGGCCCTCGGCGTCCAGCTGTTGATCGGCAACGTCTACTACACCTACCTCGCGCGACGGCTGGCCCGGCGCGAGGGGCGCACCGACGTCTGCGCGATGCCCTACGGGCCGTCGGTGCCGCACATGTTCATCGTCGTCTTCGTCATCATGCTGCCGGTCTACCTGCAGACGAAGGATCCGCTGACGGCCTGGGCCGCCGGGCTGGCCTGGTCGTTCATCATCGGTGTGATCGTGCTGCTCGGCGCGTTCGTCGGGCCGTTCATCCGCCGGTACACACCGCAGGCGGCGATGCTCGGGACCCTGGCCGGGGTGTCGATCGCGTTCATCTCCATGCGGCCCGCGGCGCAGATGTGGGAGGCGCTGTGGATCGCGCTCCCGGTCATGGTGATCATTCTGATCGGGTTCTTCACCGACCTCCGGCTCCCGGGGAACATCCCGGTCGGGCTCGCGGCGCTGCTGGTCGGCACCGCGATCGGCTGGATCGGCGGGTACATGTCCGCGCCCGACGTCGTGACGGCCGCGAAGGACGTCGCGCTCTCGCTGCCCACCGCGGACCTCGGCCGGCTCGGCGACGGGCTCGCCGACGTCGCGCCCCTGCTCGCGACGGCCATCCCGCTGGGCATCTACAACTTCACCGAGGGCATGACGAACATCGAGTCCGCCGCGGTCGCGGGCGACGAGTACAACATGCGGGCGATCCTCGCCGCCGACGGCACCGGCGCCATCGTCGGCTCCGTCCTGGGCTGCCCGTTCCCGCCCGCGGTCTACATCGGGCACCCCGGCTGGAAGGCCGCGGGCGGCCGGACGACGTACTCGCTCGCGTCGGGCGTCGTCATCGCGCTGATGTGCTTCCTCGGGCTGTTCGGGCTGCTCGGGGCCATCCTGCCGACACCCGCGATCGTGCCGATCCTGCTCTACATCGGCCTGCTCATCGGCGCCCAGGCGTTCCAGGAGACACCGCGCCGGCACGCGGTGGCCGTCGTCATCGCGATCATCCCGAACATCGCGTCGTGGGCGGCGGGGTTGATGGACAACGCCCTGTCCGCGGCGGGGACGTCGGCCGCCCAGGTCGGCGACGAGGCGCTCACCAACGCCGGGCTCGTCTACCACGGGACGGTGCTGCTCGGCGGCGGCGCCATCCTCGCCGGCCTCGTGCTCGGGTCGATCACGGCCTTCGTCATCGACAAGAACTTCTTCGCCGCGGCGGCCTACTCCGCGATCGGGGCCGTGGTCGGCTTCTTCGGGCTGATCCACGCACCACAGGTGGGGTGGAACGTCGGCGGCCAGATCGCGCTGGGCTATCTCTTCGCGGCCGTCGTGCTGGGCGTGTTCGGCCTGGTCGTCCGGCGACGCGGCGTCGGTGGCGACGGGGTGCGCGCGGACCAGCCCGTCGCGGCCGACCTCGTCGGCGCCGAGCCGGGCGAGGGCGTGCCGACGCCGCGCCACGCCGCGGAACCCGCGGCGGCCCCGATCGACCTGTCCGACGGCCCCGGCCGGCCCGCGACGGCGTAACGGCCCACGAGTGGCGGTGGTCGCCATGGCGACCACCGCCACTCACGGGTCAGCGACTGCGGGCCCCTCGGGAACCTGACGGCCGTGGGGCCGCATCGGAACCTCGCAGGGCTGCGGCGGAACCCCGCGGGGCTGCGGCGGAGCCCCGCGGGGCCGCTCCGGTCGGCCCCGCCTCGGCGGCGACGACGTCGGGGATCGCGTCGTCGGCAGGAGCGGACCCGCCCGCAGGCCGGGTCTCGGGCGCACGCGCCCACAGCGCGAACGCGACGACGGACACCGCGCCCGTGACCCCGAACGCCCAGCCGTAGCCGACCTGCTCGGCGACCGCGCCCGCCACCAGGGGGCCCGCGATCGCCCCGAGGTCGCCGGCCATCTGGAAGCCCGCGAGGACGGTGCCGCCCCGGGCCCGCACCCCGATGACGTCGGCCACGGCCGCGGTCATCGCGGGGTTGACCAGCCCACTGCCCACGCCGCACACCAGCGAGATCGCCAGGAACAGCGGCAGCGACCCGGCGAGGCCGAGCGCGGCCGTCCCGATCGCCGAGACCACCAGCCCGGCGATCACGGGCGGCTTGCGCCCGGCCCGGTCGGCCCAGCGTCCGGACAGCAGCAGCGTCGCGGCGTTGCCGACGGCGAACACCGCCAGCGCGTAGCCCGCCCAGGCGTCGCCCTCGCGCAGCACCTCCACGACGAACAGCGGCACCATCGCGACGCGCACGCCGAAGACGGCCCATCCGTTGGCGAAGTTCGACGCGAGCGCCGCGCGGTAGGTGGGATGCCGCATCGCCTGGCCGAAGGTGGCGCTCGGCTCCGCGTCGGGGTCGGACGAGACCGGCGCGCCGGTGCGCCCGCGCAGCATCACGCCGGTGAGCAGCAGCGCGATGACGACGGCTGCCGCGTAGACGAGGAACGGGACCCGCAGGCCGAACCCGATCAGCAGCCCACCCAGCAGCGGTCCCGCGATGTTGCCGAGCAGGAAGCCCGTCGCCCACGCCCCCGAGGCCCGGCCCCGGGCGGCCGGCGGCGCCAGCCTGACCAGGAGCGAGATGGCCGAGACGGTGAACATCGTCGAGCCGATACCGCCGAACGCCCGGAAGAACAGCAGCTGCGGGTAGTTCGCGGCGAACGCGCAGAGCAGGCTCGAGACCGCGGAGATCGTCAGACCCGTGACGTAGACGCGCAGCTCGCCGAACCGCGACACCAGGCGGCCCGCGACGGGCGCGAAGCCGAGCCGGAACACCGCGAACAGGCTGATGACCAGGGAGACGGCCGTGACGCCGACGTCGAAGCTGCGGGCGAAGGCCGGCAGGGCGGGCGCGACGAGACCGAAGCCGATCGCGATCACGAAGGCCGCCGCGACGAGGACCCGGATCTCCGACGGCAGGCGGGCCGTCGTCGCCGCCCCGCCACCGGACCTGCCCCGCATGCGCACCTGATCCCTCTCGTCCACTTCGTGAGCAAGGCTAATCGACGTCGCGGTCACCCGGTACGACGGGGACGTCCGGATCGGCCCCGCCGTCGGTGCCGACCGGCGTCCGCGGGCAGGGCACCAGGAGAGACAACACCAGGACAAACGACACCCGGAGAACGACACCGGGGCCGCTCCGCTCGGCGAGCGGTGCGGCCCCGGTGGGTGGGGTGTGGAGGTGCCGGGAATCGAACCCGGGTCCTCCGTTGCTTCACGAGGGCTTCTCCGTGCGCAGTTCGCTACGCCTCTACTCGGATCCTTCGGTCACGCGAACAAGCCGAAGTGACGATCCCAGTCGCTGTGAGATGTCCCGTGCGCGCCCGCGACCGGCCCGCACGGTAATCCCTCTGAATGATGCCGGGGTCCGGGGCGAGGGAGCCCCCGGTCCGACAGCCACGCTCCTCGCTCAGGCGGCGAGGGCGTAGGCGCGCTGACTCTTGTCGGCGCTTGATTTTTTGCGACGGGTGGTTTGCGAGATCATCGTCGCCTTCCTCGGCACGCTTCACCTCGATCGACATCCGGAGTCGAAACCGTTCACCCCCTTGCTGCCCGCCCACGCGGACGGACACGACATCTTAACGCGCCGGCCGCGTCGGATCATCCCGGTTTCCCCGGGCGTCGCGGTCTCACACGTGTCACACCCCGAGCAGCGCCGCCGGCGCGTCGTGCAGGACGGACCGCAGGAACGGGACGCCGAGGCGGTCGTCGGCCGCGGCCCAGCCGGCGATCGCGGCGAGCTGCACGTGGTAGGCGTACGGGATGTTGGGGAAGTCGGTCCCCAGCACGACACGGTCGGCGACGCCCGCGAGCCGGGCCGGCCAGTCGTCGGGCAGCGGGGCGATCTCCGCGGTGAACGGGACACCCACGACGGTCGTGTCGAGGTGCACCCCGGCGAAGCGGTCGACGAGGTCGAGCGCCGCGCCGAACTCGGGCATCCCCGCGTGCGCCAGCACCACCCGCAGCCGCGGGTGCGCGGCCAGCACCTCGGCGAACACGTCGAGACCCGTGTGGTCGCCGGGGACGGGCCCGTGCCCGCAGTGCACCATCGCCGGGACGCCGGCCTCGGCCAGCAGCCCCCACGCCGGTGCGAGCAGCGGGTCCCGCGGGTCGTACGCGCCGACCTGCACGTGCACCTTGACCAGCCGCGCCCCGGCCTCGACCGCCGCACCCAGATAGTCGACGACGTCGGGCTCCGGGTACATCGTCGCCGTCGGGACGGCGCCGGGCGTGGTGGCGGCGAAGTCGAGTGCCCACTTCGTCAGCCATGCGGCCATGTCGGGCTTGTGCGGGTAGACCAGGGGCGCGAACCGCCGTACGCCCAGGCCGCGCAGGATCGCGAGCCGCTCGTCCTCGGGCAGCTGGTAGTGGATCGGCCACGGCCTGCCGTAGTACTCCTCGCCGCGCGCGAAGTGCGCCCACACCTTGGTCATGACGCGCTCGGGCAGGAAGTGGGTGTGCGCGTCCACGAGGCCGGGCAGGCCCAGGTCGGCGACGAACCGTGTGACGTCCGCGTCGTCGGCCGGCGGCGCGGGAACCGTCACCGCATCTCCCGCGCGCGCCCCTTCGCGGCGCGCCCGAACTCGCGGCGGACCTCGCGTTCGGCGTCGCGCTTGGCGAGATCCTGCCGCTTGTCGTAGGACTTCTTGCCCTTGGCCAGCGCGACCTCGCACTTGACCTTGCCCTCGTTGAAGTACAGCGACAGCGGCACCAACGTGAGCCCGCCCTCGCGGGTCTTGCCGACGAGCCGCTCGATCTCGGCCCTGTGCAGCAGCAGCTTGCGGGTGCGGCGCGGCTCGTGGTTGGTCCAGCTGCCGTGGGTGTACTCGGGGATGTGCAGCCCGCGGAGCCAGACCTCGCCGTCGTCGATCGTCGCGAAGGCGTCGGCCAGCGAGGCACGGCCCAGCCGCAGGCTCTTGACCTCGGTGCCCATCAACGCGACACCCGCCTCGTAGGTGTCGAGGATGCTGTAGTCGTGACGCGCGCGGCGGTTCTGCGCGATCACCTTGCGGCCTTTCTCCTTCACCCGACCAGCCTACGCGGCCGCGGAACCGGTTTCAGACCTTGACGTACAGCCGCAGCGTCACGTACCCGGTGACGCCCGCGATCGCGGCACCGATCGGCAGCAGCCAGATCGAGGTCTCCAGCACGTCGTAGATCGTGATCGGCGGGATGACGCCGTTCTGCGCGATGCCGGCCAGCAGGTCGTCGATGAACGCGAACTTGGCGACGACGAGCCCCACCCCCGCCAGGACGGCGCCGACCACGCCGGTGAGGACCGCCTCGATGAGGAACGGCAGCTGGGTGTACCAGCGGGTCGCGCCGACGAGGCGCATGACCCCGACCTCGACGCGGCGGGTGTACGCCGACACCTGCACGGTGTTGGAGATCAGCAGCAGCGCGGCGACGGCCTGCACGAGCGCGAGCGCGAACGTCACGTTGCGGACGCCGCCGAGGAAGTCGAACAGCTTCCCCACGACGTCGCGCTGGTCGATGATCGTCCGGACCCCGACCTGGCCGTTCATGGCCTGCCGGACGGCGTCCGCGCCGGTCTGCTGGTCGGCGAGCTTGACGCGCAGCGTGGCGGGCAGCGACTGCGGGCGGGCGACGTCGGCGATCGACTGGCCGGCGAACAGCTGCTGGAAGCGGGTGTAGGCCTCCTGCTGGCTCTCGAACGTCACCGACTCGACGAGCGGCGAGTTCTCCAGCGTCTTCTTCAGGCCCGAGCAGATCGGCTGGCTGCAGTCCTGGTCGGCGGCCGAGACGTCCTGGGTGAGCGCGACCTGGATCTCGAGGCGGTCGGCGTAGAGCGACTCCGTGGAGTCGATCGTGCGCACCGCCAGCATGCCGGTGCCCAGCAGGGCCAGCGAGATCGCGGTGGTCAGCACCATCGCGACGGTCATCGTGACGTTGCGCCGCAGGCCGGTGGCGACCTCCCGGCGGACGAAGTCGGATCTCACGCCGCCTCCGCGGGAACAGGTACGTCGACGGAGCGCATCTAGCGGCCGACCCCGTACACGCCGCGCGACTCGTCGCGCACGACCTGGCCGAGGTCGAGCTCGACGACGCGACGGCGCATGGAGTCGACGATCGAGTGGTCGTGGGTGGCCATGACGACGGTCGTGCCCGTCCGGTTGATCCGCTCCAGCAGCAGCATGATGTCCTGGCTGGTGTCGGGGTCGAGGTTGCCGGTCGGCTCGTCGGCGAGCAGGACCAGCGGCCGGTTGACGAACGCCCTGGCGATCGCGACGCGCTGCTGCTCGCCGCCGGACAGCTCGTGGGGCATCCGGTCGGCCTTGCCCTCGAGCCCGACCAGCTCGAGCACCTCGGGGACGACGCGGGCGATCGTGGCCTGCGGCTTGCCGATGACCTCGAGCGCGAACGCGACGTTGCCGCCGACGGTCCGGTTGGGCAGCAGGCGGAAGTCCTGGAACACGACGCCGATGCGCTGGCGCAGCCGCGGCACGCGCCTGCGCGGGAGCTTGGCGACGTCGAGGTCGGCGACGGTGATCCGGCCCCGGGTGGGGACGTCCTCGCGCAGCAGCAGCCGCAGGAACGTCGACTTCCCCGAGCCGGACGGCCCGATCAGGAAGACGAACTCGCCCTTGTCGACCGACACCGAGACGCGGTCCAGCGCGGGGCGCGTCGACGTCTTGTACATCTTGGTGACGCGTTCCAGGCGGATCACGGTCGGGACGGTACCGGGCGCGGCCCCCGCAACCCGCGTTCGACCCGCCCCCTCGGCGCGGCGTGGCGACCGCTCGCGGATCCCGCCCCGGCCGTCACCGAGAGTGAGCGGCAGCGAGGAGCCCTCGTGCGTGGCGACGGTCGCCATGGCGACCATCGCCGCTCACGGTCAGTTCGTCTCGGCCTGCTGCTGGCGCCGCCACCGGATACCGGCCTCGATGAAGCCGTCGATGTCGCCGTCGAGCACCGCGCCCGGGTTGCCGACCTCGAAGTCGGTCCGCAGGTCCTTGACCATCTGGTACGGGTGCAGGACGTAGGAGCGCATCTGGTTGCCCCACGACGAGCCCGTGTCCTTGAGCGAGTCCATGAGGGCCCGCTCCTCCTGGCGCTTGCGCTCGAGCAGCTTGGCCTGCAGGACGACCATCGCCGTCGCCTTGTTCTGGATCTGGCTGCGCTCGTTCTGGCAGGAGACGACGATCCCCGTCGGGATGTGGGTCAGCCGGACCGCGGAGTCGGTCGTGTTGACGCCCTGGCCACCCGGCCCCGACGAGCGGTAGACGTCGACGCGCAGGTCCTTCTCGTCGATGTCGATGTGGTCGGTCGACTCGACGACGGGCGCGACCTCGACGCCGGCGAACGACGTCTGGCGGCGGCCCTGGTTGTCGAACGGCGAGATGCGCACGAGCCGGTGCGTGCCCTGCTCGACCGAGAGCGTCCCGTAGGCGTAGGGCGCGTGGACCTGGAACGTCGCCGACTTGATGCCGGCCTCCTCCGCGTAGGAGGTGTCGTAGACGTCGACGCCGTAGCCGTGCCGCTCGGCCCAGCGCAGGTACATGCGCATGAGCATCTCGGCGAAGTCCGCGGCGTCGACGCCGCCCGCCTCGGAACGGATCGTCACCAGCGCCTCGCGCTCGTCGTACTCCCCCGACAGCAGCGTCCGCACCTCGAGGGACTCGATCTCCGCGCGCAGCGCGACGCGGTCGCGGTCGGCGTCGGCGATCGCGGACTCGTCGCCCTCGTCCTCGGCCAGCTCGTAGAGCACCGGCAGGTCGTCGAGCCGGCGGCGCAGGTCCTCGACGCGGCGCAGCTCGCCGTTGGCGTGGGCGAGGCGGCTGGTGACCTTCTGCGCGGTCTCCGTGTCGTTCCAGAGATCGGGCTGACCCGCCTGCTCCTCGAGGTCGGCGATCTCGACGCGCAGCGCGGGCAGGTCGACGACCGCCTCGATGTTCTCGAGGGTTCCGGCCAGGTCCTTGAGGTCGGCTGCGACGTCGGGGTTCACGACAGACGAGGGTACGCGGTACGCGCCGCCCGCTACTCGGTCGGGATCGCGTCCAGCAGCTTGACCATGGCCCGGATGTGGGCGACGGCGAAGTCGGCGACGGCCTTCTCGTAGGGGTCGGTCTCGGTGCGCGCCGCGGACCGGGCGCCGTCGAGCCGGACGGCGTAGGCGACCCGTGCGGTCCGCACGAGCTCGGTGCGCTGGCGGACCGTCAGCGACCGCGAGTGCAGCAGCCGCAGGACGAGCGGGCTGCGCAGCGAGTCGGCGCCGCCGCCCGCCATCAGCCAGGTCTTGAACGCGCGCCGGCCCGGCTGCGTGATGACGTACTGCTGCGAGGCACGCGGGCCCTGCTTGCCCGGCTTGAGCAGGCCGGCCTCGGTGAGGGCGGGCAGCTCCCGGTAGACCTGGCTGCGCGTCACCGAGAAGAAGGCGCCGAACCGGTCCGCGGCGGCCGCGACGAGCTGACCGCCGGTCATCGGCCCGCTGTGCAGAAGTCCGAGCAGCGCGGCGGCGGTCGCGTTCACAGTCGTGGGCCCCGGCATGTCCCTACGGTCCCACGCCGGGCCGAGGTCCGCATCCACAGCGGACGGACCCCGGCCCGGCGCAGGTCCCTCTCGCGACGGTTCAGCCGATGGTCAGCTCCGCGATCCGCGCGCGCTGGGCGTCGGCGTCGCCGAACTGGCCGGCGAGCCGCTTGGCCCGCTTGTAGAACAGGTGCGCCTCGTGCTCCCAGGTGTAGCCGATGCCGCCGTGGTACTGGATCATCGCCGCGGTCGCGGCCAGCGCGGCGTCGGACGCCTTCGCCTTGGCCACGGCCACCGCGAGATCGGCCCCCTCGGCACCGGTGTCGACGGTGTGCGCGGCGTAGAGCACGGCGTGCTCGGCCATCGTCACGCCGACGTGCAGGTCGGCCAGCGCGTGCTTGATCGCCTGGAACGAGCCGACGGGCACGCCGAACTGCTCGCGCTCGCGGTCGTAGGCGACGGTCCGGGTGATCGCCTCGCGGGCGACACCGGCCAGATCGGACGCGACGAGGACGGTCGCCCGGGCGGTGAGATCCGCGACCGTCGCGGCGCCGGCACCGGGGAGAGCCTCCCCCGGGCCGTCGACGGTGACGGTCGCGAGCCGCGTGGTGCCGTCGTAGGAGCCGACCGGCTCGGCCGTGAACGCGCCGCGCTCGACGAGGACGAGCCCGTCGCCGTCACGGACGACGATCACGTCGGCGACCGCCGCGTACTCGACGGCGGTCCGGCCGGCGCGCAGCGAGAAGGCGCCCACGGCCGCGCCCGACGCGAGCCTCGGCAGCCACGCCGCCTGCTGCTCGGGCGACCCCGCGAGCCGGATCGCCTCGGCCGCGAGGACGGTCCCGCGCCACGGCCCGGGTGCGACGCCCGCGCCCAGTGCCCGTGCGATGACCTGGGCCTCGACGAGGCCGAGCCCGAGGCCGTCGTGCTCCTCGGGGACGGTGACGGCGAGCCAGCCCTGCTCGCCCGCGGCCTTCCACAGGGCGGCGGGGTGTCCGTCGCCCGCGGCGTCCTCGACGACGCCGCGCACGGCCTCGAGGTCGAACCGCTCGGCGAGGTACGTCGTGACCGCGGTGCCGAACTCGCGCTGGTCGTCGGTGAGTGCGAAGAACATCGTCCCCCCTACCGCGGCAGGCCGAGCACGCGCTCGGCGGTGATCGTGCGCTGGACCTGCGAGGAACCGCCCCAGATCGTCACCGACCGCGACCACATCGACTGCGCGTGCAGCGGTCGCAGGTCGAGGTCGCCCCCGGGGGTCGACAGCGCGTCGAGGGTCGCGTCCTCGCCGAGGATGTCGTCGTAGACCTCCCAGAGGTCCTGGAACGTCTCCGACCACTGCAGCTTGGTCATCGACGCCTCGAACCCGAGGTCACGGCCCTGCTCGACCTGGGTGAGGACGTGCATGGCGTGCAGCCGCAGGCACTCCAGCTCGGTGAGGACCCTGGCGAGCCTGCCGCGGACCACCGGGTCGGTGTCGCGCCCGAGCCGGCGCGCGACCTCGACGATCTCGTCGTACTGCCGTCGGAACTCGGTGTACTGCCCGATCCCGGACGCGCCGCGCTCGAACGACAGCAGCAGCATCGCGGTGCGCCAGCCGTCGCCGATCTCGCCGAGGACGTCGGTGGCGGGGACGCGGGCGTCGTCGAAGAAGACCTCGCCGAACTCGCTGGCCCCGCTCATCTGCTTGAGCGGGCGGGCGTCGACGCCGTCCTGGTGCATGTCGATGAGCAGCATCGAGATCCCGCGGTGGCGCTGCGACCCCGGCTCGGTGCGGACGAGGGTGAAGATCTTGTCGCCGTGGACGGCGTTGGTGGTCCAGACCTTCTGCCCGTTGACCACGAAGTCGTCGCCGTCGCGGACGCCCCTGGTCGACAGCGCGGCGAGGTCGGACCCGGCGCCGGGCTCGGAGAAGCCCTGGCACCAGATGACCTCGTTGCGCAGCAGCGGCCCGACGATCTCCTTCTTCTGGGCGTCGGTGCCGATGGCCATCACCGTCGGGGCGAGGAACGCCAGACCCAGCGGGTTGACGGTGCGCGGCGCGTGGGCGCGGACCGTCTCCTCGTCGTAGATCGCCTTCATGCCCGGGGTGCCGCCGCGCCCGCCGAACTCGGTGGGCCACTCGATGCCGGCGAACCCGGCGAGCGCCTTGTCGCGCTCCCAGTCGCGACGGACCCGGAAGCTCTCGTCGTCGCCGAGCGACTCCCAGAAACCGGGCCGGGTCCACTCGTCGGGGATGTGGGCCGCGAGCCAGGCCCGCAGCTCGCGGCGGAAGTCCTCCTCCGCCGCCGTGTACGTCAGGTCCATGCGGCCTCCTCGCGCGGTCCGTCCGGGCTCGCCGCCAGCTTGGCATACTCGCGAGTAACTTTCTCCCCCCGGGCGATCCGCGCCGGATCGGGTATGCACCCGGTAGCCTGCGAGTATGCGCAGTGAACGGGTGACGGTGACGCTGCCGGCGGAGCTGGTGGCCGTGGCACGGGACGCGGTCCGCCTCGGTCACTCGGCCAGCCTGTCGGCGTATGTCGCGGAGGCGGTGGCGGCGCGACAGTCGCGCGACCGGTCGCTGGCGACGCTGGCCGACCTCTACGGCGGGCCCCCGCCGCCCGACGAGCTCGACGCGGCGCGGCGGTCGCTGCGCCTCGTCCCGCCGCCGGCGACCGTCGGCTGACACGCGGTGATCGGCGGAAGGATTCTCGACGCGTCGGCGCTGGCGGCGTTCGCCACCGGTCGCCCGGTGTACGTGCGGGCACTGGTCTGGGCGGCCGTCGAGGCGAACATCGTGCTGGCCATCCCCAGCGCCGCGCTCGGTCGGGCCTGGTCGCTGGTCGGCCCCGAACATCATGCGGCGCTGCAGGTCCTGCTCGGCCTGCCCAACACCGTGATCGACGAGCTCAGCCCCGCCATGGCCCAGGAGTCCGGCCTGCTCATGGCCGCCTCGGGGCAGGACGATCTCGTCACCGGCCAGGTCGTCGCCGCGTCCCGGCGCCGGGGCTGGCCCGCCGTCACGGGCGAGCCGGCCGCGCTGCGCAAGATGGACGAGGGCGTCCGGATCGAGGAGCTTCCCTGACCCTGTGCACTCACGAGGCCGTGAGGCGCTCCCGGAGCCGCGCGATCGCGTCGTCGTCCAGACCGTTCGCGCGCAGCCAGCCCGCGGCGCCGCCGTGCTCGCGGGCGAGGGTCTCCAGGACGGCCGCCATCACCTCCGCGCGCGGCAGGTGCGGCGTCAGGTCCGCGGGCATCTCGCCGCCCTCGATCGTCGTCCAGCGCCGGAACAGCGCCTCGACGCGGGTGGCCGAGAGGGCGTAGTCGTCGACGATCGCCTCGTGCTCGACGCCGACCGTGTCGAGCACGAGCGCGACGAGGACGCCCGTGCGGTCCTTGCCGGCCGCGCAGTGCACGAGCGCCGGACCGGCCTGCGGCGCCGCGAGCCGCCGCACGGCCTCCACGACGTTGTCCGGGCGGTCGGCCAGATAGCCGAGGTAGTTGCGCAGCAACGGGTCGGTGTCGTCGCCGGTCTCGGGCAGGGCCCGGCCCTCCTCGGGGATGAAGCTCAGCGCGACGGTCTCCACCCCCGCCGTGGCGACGGCCGTCGGGCCGTCGCGGTCGATCTCGCGGGTGGTCCGCAGGTCGAGCACGAGCGAGAGCCCGAACGTCTCGACGAGATGGCGCACGTCGGCCGGGGTCACGTAGTGCAGGGACGCGCTGCGCAGCAGCACCCCGGAGCGCGTCGTGCCGCCGCCGACGACGGGCAGCCCGCCGACGTCGCGCACATTGTCGAGTCCCTCGAGCTCCAGCCAGCGGTCGACTGCCGTCACCCCCGCACGGTAACCCGGCTCAGCCGACCAGCTTCTGGACTGCGCCCCGCGTCACCACCAGCGGGTCCGGCGGCCCCACCGGCGCCCCTTCCGGCGTGACGAACGTGAACACCATGACGACCTCGTCGCTGTGCACGGAGATGACCAGGATGTCGCTGCCCTCGGCGCCGATCCGCCAGCCCGTGGCCTCGCCGCCGCCGACGTCGGCCTTCAGGTCCTCCGCCGGCGTGACGACGACCGACCGGCCGCCGAGCGTGCCCTGGCCGCAGTCGAGCCCGCGGACGCCGGCGTCGAAAGCGGCCTGGGCGGTCGCGCGGTCCGCGTAGACCGACACGGCCTCCTGGACGCGGACCGCCCCGCCGGGTCGCTCGAACGCGACGCCCACGCGCACCGCGTCCGGGAACTGCGCGACGACGCCGGGCCCACCGCACACCGCGGGCGCCGACGGGTCGGGCCGGGGCTCGGCGGCCGAGACGAACCCGGGGCCGAGGTCGGCGTCGGTGAGCAGGAAGGGCCGCAGGCCGTCGGCGGCCACGGCCAGGTTGCGGGCACCCGGGATGCCGCTGGCCGCGGGGGGCGCCGTCGCGGTGGCGGCACCGGCCGGCACACCCAGCGGCGCCGTCTCGTGCGCGTCGGTCCAGGTGCCCGAGGACGTGCTCGACGACGCGGTCGGCGCCGGCGCGCCCGTGACGGTCGTCGAGCACGCCGAGAGCGCGACCAGTGCCGCGGCGGCCGTCGCCACGAGCGGGAGCAGTCCCCGGTTCCCCGTCCTGTGCATACCCGGCAGTGTTCGCCGCCGGCCCTGCAGGGTCAGGGGTGCCAGCATCCCGAAACGGGGGCCTGCCGGCACCTCCCCGCGGGTCCGCTCGATGTCAGTCCGCGAACGGCGCCGGGTTCAGGACGCGACGGTGCAGCTTCGCGACGATCTGGCCGTCCTCCTCGCTGGCCGCCTTCGCCGCGACCCACTCGGGGTCGGTGAGGAACGCGCTCCACTTGGCGTCCATGTCGGCCAGCGAGTCGAACCGCATGACGTAGACCAGCTCGTTGTTGGAGTTGTCGCCCAGCGCGGTGAGCGACAGGAAGACGCAGTCCATGCCGTGCTTGGCGAAGATCCGCTTGGTGTGGTCGTTGAACCGTCGGACCAGCGCGGGCATCCGCCCCGGGACGGTCGTGTACTCGCGGATCTCGTAGATCATCGTCGCTCCTCGTCGGGGCCTCGTCGCCGCTGATCGCGCCGTGGTGATCGTAGGAAACCGAGGCGTCCCGGGGTGGCGACGACGGTCACACCTCGCGAGCCGCGGGGCGACGCAGCGCGGGCGGCAGCAGCTGCGCGCCGTCGCCCTGGACGGCGACCCTGTCCCCGGGGTTCCACAGCCGGCAGCGGGCGAGCGACAGGCAGCCGCAGCCGATGCAGGAGTCGAGCCCGTCGCGCAGCGCGACGAGCGCCTCGATCTGCTCGTCGAGCCGGCCGCGCCACGACCGCGAGAGCCGCGTCCAGTCCGCCTTGGTCGGCGTGCGGCCGGCGGGCAGCCGGTCGAGAGCGTCGCGGACCTCGTCGAGCCCGACCCCGACCGCGCGCGCCGCACGGATGAACGCGAGCCGGCGCAGCACGCCGCGCTCGTAGCGCCGCTGCCCTCCCGATGTGCGCGAGGCGCTGACCAGCCCCTCGCGCTCGTAGAAGCGCAGCGCGGAGTGCGGGAACCCGCTGCGTTCGACGACCTCGCCGATCGTGAGCAGGTCGTGGCTGTCCATCGATCCCCCCGGCCCCTTGACCTCAAGCTGACTTCAACTTCCATCGTAGGGGGATGACAACCACAGCGCTCGTCACCGGGGCCGCGCGCGGCTTCGGTCTCGCCCTCACCGCGGCCCTCGTGGCGCGCGGCGACACCGTCGTCGTCGACGGCCGCGACGCCGCGGCGCTCGCCGCCGCCACCGCGGACCTCCCCGGGCCCGGCACCGTCGTCGCCGTCCCCGGCGACCTCACCGACGCGGCACACCGCGGGGCGCTCCACGTCGCCGTCCGCCGGGCGGGTGGCCTCGACCTGCTCGTGCACAACGCCGGGACGCTCGGCCCCAGCCCGTTGCCGCGGCTGGCCGAGCTGGCGCCGCACGCGTTCGCCGATCTCTGGGAGACCAACGTCGCGGCACCGCTCGCGCTGACCCGCCTGCTGCTGCCGTTCCTGCGCACCGGACCGGCCGGGACGGTCGTGACGCTGAGCTCCGACGCCGCCGTCGAGGCCTATCCCGGCTGGGGTGGCTACGGCGCGACGAAGGCCGCGCTCGACCAGCTCGCCGCCGTCCTCGGCGCGGAGGAGCCCGGGCTGCGGGTCTACGCGTTCGACCCCGGCGACATGCGCACCGACATGCACCAGCGCGCGTTCCCCGGGGAGGACATCTCCGACCGGCCGGAACCGGCGACGGTCGTCCCGGCCCTGCTCGGGCTGCTGCGGCAGCGGCCGCCGAGCGGCCGGCACCGGGCGGCCGACCTGCTCGAGGCGACACGATGACCGTGTCGTTCGTGCTGCCCGACGGGCTCTCGGCCACCGCGCCGCCCGAGTCCCGGGGCGTACCGCGCGACGGGGTCCGGCTGCTCGTCGCCCGGGCCGGGCGACCGGTCCGGCACCGCCGGTTCCGCGACCTCGCCGCGTCCCTCGCGCCGGGCGACCTCGTCGTCGTCAACACCTCGACAACGGTGCCCGCGGCGGTCGCGGGCACCCGCGGCGACGGCCGCCCGGTCGTCCTGCACGTCAGCGGGCCGGCACCGGGGGCGCCCGACCGCTGGGTCGTCGAGCTGCGCACACCGGACCGGGAACGCGTCCACGACGGCCGGCCCGGCGAGGTCGTGACGCTGCCCGCCGGGGCGCACGCCGTGCTGGTCGCCGCGCACCCCGATTTGGGTGCGACGACGAGCAGGCTCTGGCGCGCGATCGTGGAAACCGGGACGCCGGGACGCGGACTCGCGGACTGGCTGGAGCTGCACGGCAGGCCGATCACCTACCCGTACCTGGGGACGGTTCCGCCGATCGAGGCGTTCCGCACCGTGCTCGCCAGGCCCGTACGCGGGTTCGCGAGTGCCGAGATGCCCAGCGCCGGACGGCCGTTCACCCGCGCCGTGCTGGACCGGCTCGCGGCACGCGGCGTCGGAGTGGCGGAGCTCGTCCTGCACACGGGCGTCTCGTCACCGGAGGTGGGCGAGCCACCGCTGCCCGAGCGGTTCCGGGTACCCGCCCGCACCGCCGACGCCGTCAACCGGACCCGCGCCGTGGGCGGCCGCGTGGTCGCCGTCGGCACGACCGTCACCCGGGCCCTCGAGACCGTCGCGGACGAGGACGGCACCGTCCGCGCCGGCAGCGGCTGGACCGACCTCGTGCTGGGCCCGCACCGGCCGGCGCGGGTGACGACAGGGCTCGTCACCGGCTGGCACGAGCCGCAGGCCTCGCACCTGCTGCTGCTCGAGGCCGTCGCGGGTCGGGAGCTCGTGGCCGCGGCGTACGGGGCGGCGCTCGCCGAGGGCTACCTGTGGCACGAGTTCGGCGACAGCTGCCTGCTCCTGCCCCGCCACGGACGGTGAGCCGGCCGGCAGGACGGCTCCCGGGACGTGTCGCGCAGCCGGGGACGACCGGGACGTGACCGGCCACACCGGACCGTCGGCGCCGAACGGCTTCCGCGGTGATCATCCGGGACCGGGTCGTTGCTGCGGGAACGACCGCCGACCGTGTCCGGTGACCGCTCGTCGCCGGGTCGGCGCGACCGGCCGCCGCAGCGCCGACCGTCGAGCGGCGGGCGGTGAGCGCCGACAGGCACCGGATCTGCTTGTCTCCAGCCGTTCACCTTCCGTAATCTCCTGGCCGCAGTCACGATCCGATCACGAGCGACAACCGAGCCGGACTCCCCACCGGCTCCCGGGCCCCGAACCGGATGTCCGCGAGTGACGGCTGATCGCGGAAGGACAGGTCTTGGCAAGCCACCGCTCCCCAGGCGGCAGGCGTGTGCCAGTGGATTCGGCCCCGAACCGAGCCACGTCACGGCACCAGACTGCCCGTAGGCCGCTCGTCACCGAGCAGGCCCGGCGCAACGCTGCGCACACCACCGCCGCCCTCGGCGCGGCCGTGGGCGTGGTCACGACCGGCGCCTTCGCTCTCGTCATGCCCAGCACCACCGGCGCCCCGAGCATCGCCGACGCCGCCGAGATCCCGACGTCGCTGGCCGCCAACGCCGTCGCACTCCCGGTCGACCCCGCTCCCGCCCACAGGTCGTCGTCGACACTGGGCACGCTGTCCCCGGTCTCGTTCGTCGTCAACGCCGCGGACACGCAGACGCCGGCCGACTCGACCGACCCCGACATCGCCGCGCTCGACAAGGGCGGCAAGCTCGCCGACCAGCTCGCCGCGCTGCACGCGCAGGCCGCACAGGAGGCGGCCGAGAACGCGCGGATCGACCAGATCGTCGCCCAGGGCGGGCTCGACGGCTGGATCGCCGAGGCGCTGCGCATCATGGACATGCCGCAGTCCTACGCGCCGGGCATCAAGAAGATCATCATGGCCGAGTCCGGCGGCAACCCCCGCGCGATCAACAACTGGGACGCCAACGCCGCCCGCGGAACACCCTCCCAGGGCCTCATGCAGACGATCCCGTCGACCTTCCGCAAGTTCGTCGCGCCGAGCCTGGCCAACCGGCCGATCACCGACCCGGTCGCGAACATCACCGCGGGTGTCCGCTACATGATCGCGACCTACGGCGTCGACACGCTGGTGTCCGGCGGCCGCAGCAACCACCTCGGCCAGTACATCGGCTACTGACGGCTACGGGCCGCGCCGCCGCCGGACGTCCCGGCCGTCCCCGCACGGCCGCGGTGGCCGGCCGACGACGTGCCCGTAACGTCCCGGTGACACCTCCGTCGCCGCCCGTGATCTCCGGGATGCGAGAATTCCCCACGATGTCCGCGCTGCCCGCTCCCCCCGTCGTCGAGACCGGGACCGCGAGCACCCGCCGCTACCGGCCGGAGCTGCAGGGCCTGCGCGCCCTCGCCGTCGCGCTCGTCGTCGTCTACCACGTGTGGTTCGACCGGATCTCCGGCGGCGTCGACGTGTTCTTCCTGGTCTCGGGATTCCTGATCACCGGGCAGCTGCACCGCACGGCCGCCCGCGGGCCCATCGGGTTCACCCGCACCTGGGGGCGGCAGATCGCGCGGCTGCTGCCGGCGGCGGCGGTCGTCCTGGTCGCGACGGTCGTCGCGGGGCTCGTCGTCCTCCCGGAGGCCCGCTGGCTGCAGACGATCCGGGAGGTCGCCGCCTCGGCGTTCTTCCTGGAGAACTGGCGGCTGGCCGCGGACTCGGTCGACTACTCGGCCCAGCACCAGACCGCCAGCGTCGTGCAGCACTTCTGGTCGCTGTCGATCCAGGTGCAGTTCTACATCGTGTGGCCGCTGCTGGTCGGCGCGGTCGTGCTCGTCGCGGGACGCGCGCGCCTGGACCGCACCCTCACCCGGGTGCTCGCCGCGGTGCTCGTGGCGTCGCTGTCCTACTCCGTCTTCCTGACGATCAGCGACCAGCCGCTCGCCTACTTCCACTCGCTGACGCGGGTGTGGGAGTTCGCACTGGGCGGGCTGCTCGCGCTGTGGATCGACCGCGTCGACCTGCCGCAGAAGCTGCGGGTGCTGCTCGGCTGGACCGGGGTCCTCGGACTCGTCGCGTGCGGCGCGGTGCTGCAGGTCGGGAGCGTCTTCCCCGGGTACGCGGCACTCTGGCCGACGGGCGCGGCCGCATTCGTCCTGCTGGCGGGCGCGACCGGGCACCCCCGCGGCGCCGACCGGTTCCTGTCCACGCGTCCGCTGCGCTACCTGGGCGACATCAGCTACTCGCTGTACCTGTGGCACTGGCCCGTGCTGCTGTACGTCCTCGTCCTCACCGACAGCGCCACCGCCGGGCTCGAGGGCGGCATGTTCGTGATCCTGCTGTCGCTCGTGCTGGCGGTACTGACCCATCATCTCGTCGAGGAACCCATGCGACGACGCAGCCGGTCACCCCTTCGGCAGTACCGGCTCGGCATGGTGGCGCTGGTCCTCGTGCTCGCGTCGGCGGGGGTGTGGCAGGCGGTCGCGCTGGTACGGGCCGACCACGGGGCCGCGATCGGTGACCCCCAGCACCCCGGCGCGATGGCCACCGTCGCGGGCTACGCCCATGTGGACTCCGGCAGCATCGAGCCGCTTCCGCCCATGGTCTCCATCGCCGACGACTGGGCCCGCCAGGACGACGGCTGGACCTGCGGCCCCGACGCCGCCCACCCGCCGCTCGAGACGTGCACGCTCGCCACCGACGGCGAGCCGGCGCGGCGGGTCGTCGTCGTCGGCGACTCGCACGCGCAGCAGTACCTCGGCGCCCTGCAGCCGATCGCCCAGCGGCACAACTGGGAGATCGTCTCCATGCTGCGCGGCGCCTGCCCGTTCTCGACCACGTCGGACACCGAGCCCGGGAACACCGAGTGCCTCGACCGCAACGGCGCCGCGATCCAGGCGATCCTCGACATGCGTCCGGACGCCGTGTTCACCCTGGCCAGCCGCGACGTCCGGGCGGGCCGGACCGAGCAGACGCCGGCGGGATTCGTGGAGGCCTGGACGCGGCTGTCCGACGCGGGGATCCCGGTCCTGGCGGTGCGCGACAACCCGCGCTTCGACTTCCGCCCGCCCGACTGCGTGCAGGAGAAGGGCCGCGGCGCGCCGGAGTGCGGTGCCGAGCGCGACGCCTGGTACCCCGCGGTGCCGTCGTACGTCGCGGCCCCGAACGTCCCGCCCAACGTGCGTTTCCTCGACTTCAGCGACCTGCTGTGCACGCCCGACGGGCAGTGCCCGGCCGAGATCGGCAACGTGCTGGTCTACATGGACGACAACCACCTCACCGCCACGTTCACCGCGTCGATGGCGCCCGTCGTCGAGCAACGGATCGACGCCGCGCTGGGGTGGTGACGGGCGCCGGGCCCCGGGCGGCGGCTCAGTCCAGGACCGGGCGGGCCCGCTCGTCGCCCACCGCGACGACGTCCCCGGCCCGCAGCTGGGCGCCGCGGCGGGTCTCGAGCCGGCCGTTGACCTGCACGGCCTCGGACTCGACGAGCTCGCGCGCGTGCACACCGTCCTCGGCGAGGCCGGCGAGCTTGAGGAACTGACCGAGCCGGATGGGCTCCTCGCGGATCGGGATCTGACGGATCGGGGGCCTGGTGGGCATGCCGCCCATCATCCCCGGCCGCTCGGCGCCGCCCCGAGCAGCTCCGCGTGCAGCGCCCGGCTCACCGGCCCCGGGACGGCGCCGAGGTCGTCGCGCAGCACCCGGGTGAGCCGCTCGTAGACCTCCAGCGCGGCACCGCGGTCGCCGCGACGGTCGAGCGCGCGCATCAGCAACCGGTACCCGGTCTCGGAGAGCGGGTCCTCGTCGACCAGCGCGCGGGCGCTGCGCTCGGCGCTCGCGAGCTCGGTCGGCCCGAGCTGCAGGCACGCCTCCGCGTAGCAGGTCAGCGCCCGGCGCCGGTCGTGCGCGAGCTCCTCGCGGCGGCGCAGCACCCAGGGCTCGTCGAAGTCGGCGAGGAACGTGCGCTGCAGCACGAACAGCGCGCTCAGCGCCTCGGTCCAGGCCCGCCTCCAGTCGCGCTGCGCCGTCGCGGCCTCGGCGGCGTGCAGTGCGGCCCCGGCGACGGCGCCGTCGACGATCGACCCCTCCGGCAGGACCAGCTGCAGACCGGACCGGCCCCGGATCTCCGCGGGCGCGGCCAGGGCCCGGACCTTGGACAGCAGCGCGGTGAACGTCGCAGAGGCGCCGTCGGGCGGGGCCGCCGGTGCCCACAGCCGTTCCACGACCGTCCTGCGGTCGACCGGGCCGTGCCGCGCATCGGCCAGCAGCGCGACCAGCAGCCTGCCGCGCCGGCCGGGCAAGGCCTGCTCGACGGACCTGCCGTCGACCGCGAGCGCGAAGCGTCCGTGCAGCTGGATCCGGACCACGACGCACAATTGCAGGTTTTCGGCAGGGTCGGTGTCAATACTTTCGGATCGGCAAGGGCGCCGGAGCCGGCGCCGCGGAGTCCGACGATCGGAGCAGCTGTGAACCAGGTGACCTGCGAGTGCGGTTTCCAGACCCGCGACGCCCAGGAGGGGCCCGTCGTGACGGCGGTGCTCGACCACGTCCGGTCCGACCACCCCGACCTGCAGGGATCGGTGACACCGGAGGTCGTGCGCGGCTGGATCGAGATCGTCCCCGACTAGGGGCGCCCCTCGGCGGCCTCGGCTCGCGCCCCCGGAGGAGTTTGGGCCCTGGTGAGGCCGCGGCCGTGCCCGCCAGGGTGGACGGCATGACGAACCCGCGCAGGGCACGGATCGCGATCGTGACGGGCGGCGCGTCGGGGATCGGGAGGGCCCTCGGCGCGGCACTCGTCACCCGCGGCGACACCGTCGTGCTGGCCGACGTCGACATCGAGGGGGCGACGTCGGCCGCGGACGCCATGTCCGCCCGCGGTCCCGGGACCGCCGTGGCCACCGAGCTCGACGTCCGCGACGGGTCGGCCGTCGAGAAGCTGGTCGCCGACACCGTCGACGCCCGCGGCGGGCTCGACATCATGGTCAACAACGCCGGGCTCGGCATCGGCGGCCCCGTCGAGGAGCTGACGTCCGCCCACTGGGACCGCGTCGTCGACGTCAACCTGCGGGGCGTCGTGCACGGGGTGCACGCGGCCTATCCCGTCATGGTCGAGCAGCGGCGCGGGCACATCGTCAACACGGCGTCGATGGCCGGGCTCGTCCCGTGCCCGGGGCTGACCTCCTACGCGACGACGAAGTGGGGGGTCGTCGGGCTGTCGCTGAGCCTGCGCGCCGAGGCCGCCCGGTACGGCGTACGCGTCACGGTCGTGTGCCCGGCGGGAGTGGACACCCCGTTGCTCGACAAGGGCCCGCCGTCCGATCTGCCGCGCATCCCGTCCGACGACACTGTCGACACCCGCAGGATGATCACGAAGATGAGCGGCGGGAAGCTCTACGACGCCGACACGCTGGCCGCCGACGTGCTGCGCGCCGTCGACCGCAACAAGGCGCTCGTGGCCGTGCCCCGGTACGCGGGCCTGATGTGGCGGTTGACCCGCCTCTCCCCCGCGGGGATGACGCGGCTGAGCAGCATCATGGCCGCACGCGCGATGCGCTGACCGTGCGTGGCTGCCGGAGGCGTGCCGGTCGCCTCAGGCGGCGACGTAGGGCAGGGTCAGCGGGCCTTCCGGGAGCACGCACACGCGCGCGTCGGGACCCGCGGCGGCGAGGGCCTCGTCGACGGTGGCGCGGACGTCCTCGCACGGCAGCAGGTGCGCCGAGCGCAGGTCGTCGGCGTCGAGGAAGTCGGTGCGGACCGCCACCTGCGCCCGGTCGAGGACGCGGGCCAGCACCTGCACCTGCCACTGGTCCGGGACGGTCCGCTCGCGGGCGGCGATCGACTCCAGCAGCGCGCGCGGGGAGTCGGCGGAGGCCAGCACCTCGCGGAACGAGCCGTGGTCGGGGAAACCGTCGCGGCACTCCGCGGCGCAGACGATCCGCCCGCCGGGGCGCACGACGGTCGCGGCCGCCGACATGCCCTTGACCGCCTGGTAGAGGTTCTGGTCGAGGGGGTGCCCGGCGTTGGTGGTGACGACGACGTCGAACAGCCCGTCGACGGGGACCATGGCGACGCGGCGCGCCTCCTCCCGCGCGACGGCGTGCATCGCGAGCACCTCCCCGCCGAACGCGGCGACGACGCGCTGGTCGCGGTCGAGGATGACGTCGCAGGCGAAGTCGACGCCGGTCGCCGCGGCGATGGCGCGGACGTCGTCGTGGACGGGGTTGCCCTCACAGATCCCCCAGATCGCCTTCGGGTCCCCGATCCGCCGGGCGTCGTGCAGCGTCAGGACGGTCTCCAGCGCCGCGAGCCCCGGCGCGACGAGCTTCGGACCGCCGCTGAAGCCGGCGAAGAAGTGTGGTTCCACGAAACCGGTCGTGAGCCGGACGTCGGCCTCCACCCAGTCGCGGGCGAGCCAGACGGGCACGTCGGCGCCGTGGCGGCCGCGCCACACCAGGGTGGACTCGTCGCGCGCGTCGTGGTTGACGACCCGGTAGGTCCCGAGGATCTCCTTGCCCAGCATGGCGAGCAGCTCGTCGTCGGTGTTGCCGCGGTGGGTGCCGGTGGCCACCATGATCGTCACGTCGTCGGGTGCGACGATCCCGTCGAGTTCGGCGAAGATCTCGGTGAGCATCAGCTCGCGCGGTTGCGGGCGGGTGCCGTCGCAGATCGAGATCGCGACGCGCTGCCCCGGCCGGACGACCTCCCGCAGCGGCGGCCCTGCGACCGGGTTGCGCAGCGCGTCGCGGACGAGCTGCTCCGGTGGCGTCGTCACCGTCAGGTGCCGTGGCTCGACGACCGTCGTCCGGCCGGCCGGTAGGTCCACCTCCAAGCCGCTGTGGCCGTATGCGAGTCGGACCGTGCGCTCACCCACCGTTGTTCCCCTCCCGGCAACCGTCCATCGACGACAGGCTGCCGTATCCGGGACGACACTGCGACGGTGCGGCCATTCGTCGCACCGGCGATTCCGCCGAACGGACCTGGCGGCCGCCGTGCGCGACGTGGATAACGTAACGGCGCCCGCGCCCGACATCCCTCACGGAACCGGATTTCCCCGGTCCCGTGCCGCTCCCCAGGCGACGCACCCGACGACAGGCAGGTCAGCCCGCCGTCACCGCTCCATGTCCGTTTTCCGCACGTCCGACGCGCGAGGTGCTCGGCACCCCGCCCTCCAGGAGGAAAACCTCTGTGACCGGACCGATCCCCACGACCGAGAACGTGCCCGAATTCCCGGTCGCCATGCGCGGGTACGAGCGCAGGCAGGTCGACGAGTACGTCGCCGGGCTCGTCGAGAAGCTCGGGCGCATGCGTACCGAGATCGCCGAGGGACAGCGCAAGCTCCGCCTCGCGACCGAACATGCCGAGGCCACCGAGCGCGAGCTGCGCGAGGCCCGCAACCGGCCGGCTCCGGAGCCGGCCGCGCCGACCGAGGAGGGTTTCGGCTTCCGCGCGGAGAAGCTGTTGCGCATGGCCGAGCAGGAGGCGACGGAGTTGCGCGCCAACGCCTCCCGGGAGGCGTCCGGCATCGTCGAGAAGGCGCGCACCGAGGCCGAGCAGCACCGCCATGAGGTGGAGCAGAGCCTGATCAGCCGGGCCTCGGCGATGGAGCAGCAGGCCGCGCAGCGTGCGTCGGAGCTGCAGGACCGCGAGCAGCAGATCGCCGACCAGCTGGCCGCCGCCCGCGAGCAGGCCGACGAGCTGCACGCCAACGCCGCCCGGGCCGCAGAGCGGCTGCGCCAGGAGTCCGAGGCCGCAGCCGAGGAGACCCGCAAGGTGGCCGAGCAGGCTGCGCGGCGTCGCGAGGACAAGGCGAACCAGGAGGTCGAGCGCCTCACGGCCGTGCAGGCCGACGTCCGCGCCGAGCTGAGCCGGCTCGCCGGCGTGCTGGGCAAGGAGCTGGGACAGCCGGCCCCGGCCCCGCGCGAGGGCTCCGGGTCCGTCCCCGGCCGCCGCGGCGCCCACGCCTCGCAGGCCGCCGCCACCTGACGCCGACCATCGCGGCGCCGGTTCCCGACGGGTACCGGCGCCGCGACGTGTCGGGCCGGCGTGCCGCGGTCCGCGAGCGCCGCCCGAGATCCGGATCGCCCTGGGCCCCATGCCCTGCAGCGCCGGCAGGCCCTACGCCGGGATGCCGCCGAGCTGCGCGACCCGGGTGCGGCCCGCCGGGGTCGGCGCGCCCGTCGCGGGCCGTCCGGTCCCGCGCGGCGGGTCACCGTCGGTGGCGCCGCTCGTCCACCCCCCGGCCCGGTGTCGCCGTCGCGTCGCCGGCCAGCTCGGCCGTCGCCTTCTGCTGGAGCGCGGCGGCCTCGGTCATGAACCGGTCGACGACCGCGATGGCGATCGAGGACGCCGTGACGCTGGCCCGCTGCCTGCGCGACCATCCGTCGATCGACTCGGCTTTCGCCGGGTACGAGTCGCAGCGCCGCGAGCGGGTGGAGAAGGTCGTCAGGCAGGGCAGGCGCAACGGGTCGGGCAAGACCGCCGGGCCGGTCACGCGGGTCATCCGCGACAAGGTGATCATGCCGCTGGTCGCCGCCCGGGCGGCACGGACCGGTGCAGGCCCGAGCGAGTGGCTGTTCGGCCACCACATCGAGTGGGACGCGCGCGTCGGCTGACGGCTGCACCTGCGCACCACGGCCGGGACCGCCCGGCTACTTCATCGTCGCGAGCTGGATGAGGTTGCCGCAGGTGTCGTCGAGCACCGCGGTGACGACGGGCCCGAAGTCGGTGGGCTCCTGGGTGAACACCACGCCCAGCCCGGTCAGCCGCTCGTGCTCGGCGTACACGTCGTCGACCGCGAACTGCGTGAACGGGATGCCGTCGGCGACGAGCGCCTCCTTCAGCGGCTTCGCGGCGGGGTGCCCGTCGGGCTCCAGCAGCAGCTCGACCCCGTCCGGCACCGCGGGCGAGACGACGGTGAGCCACCGCGCCTCGCCCATCGGCACGTCGGTCTTCTTGAGGAACCCGAGCTTCTCCGTGTAGAAGGCCAGCGCCTTCGCCTGGTCGTCGACCCACACGCTGGCGAGGTTGATCCTGATCACGGGTCGGTTGCCTCCCTCTCGACGGGCCACCGCTCGACGATCGCCCGCAACGGGCTGGTGTCGATGTGGTGGAACTTGTACCGGCCCTGGCGCCGGGTGTGCACCAGGCCGGCCTGCTCGAGGACGGCGAGGTGCTGCGAGATCGCCTGCCGCGACGAGGTGAGGCCGTGCCGCATGACCAGCCGGCCGCACAGCTCGAAGAGGGTCTGGCCGTCCCTCTCGATCAGCTCGTCGAGGATCGTTCGTCGCGTCGCGTCGCCGAGCGCCTTGAACAGGTCGGCGTCCACCACCGGATTTATACGCAAGTCACCACTTGCGTGTCAACGCTCACCAGGGCACGACACCCGCGTCCTCGAAGAACCCGCCCGTCGGCCCGCCGTCGGGCAGCGTCGCGAGCCGGATGGCCGTCGCCGCGCCCTGCTCCGGTGTCCGGTGGCCACGGTGGCCGTTGAGATCCGTCGCGACGTAGCCGGGGCACGCGGCGTTGACCAGGATGTTCGTTCCCTGCAGCTCCTTGACGTACTGGATGGTCACCGCGTTGAGGAAGGTCTTCGACGGCGCGTACGCGGCCGAGATCGGGCCGACGTCGCCCCCCTGGCTCTGGCGTGTCAGCGAGGCGACGCCGCTGGACATGTTCACGATCCGTGGCGACGTGGAGCGCCGCAGCAGCGGCAGCATCGCGTTGGTGACGCGGATGACCCCGAGCACGTTGGTCTCGACGACCGTCCGCACCGTCGCGAGGTCGACGACCGTCGGCTCCTGCGGCCCACCGCCGGTGATGGCCGCGTTGTTGACCAGCACGTCCAGCCGACCGGCCCGCTCCTCGAGCAGCTGGGCCGCAGCGGCGACGCTCTCGTCGTCGGTGACGTCCAGCGGTACACCGAACGCGTCGACGCCCGCGGCCCGAAGCTTCTCGACGGCCACGGCGCGACGCCCGTCGTCACGCGCACCGACCCCGACCGACATCCCGCGCGCGCCGAGGCCCGCCGCGATCTCGTACCCGATCCCCTTGTTCGCGCCGGTGACCAGCGCGATCGTGCGTTCGCTCATGCGGTCCACAGTGCGCCCGGAGTGGTCGCGCGCTCCAACACCGATCGGGTCGCCGTCGATATCACCGCGGTATCGACGCAGGTCCACACGGGTACTGTGGGTGTGGTGGAGACACGGGAGCTGCGGTATTTCGTCGCCGTCGCCGAGGAGCTGCACTTCGGGCGGGCGGCCCGGCGCCTCGGGATCGCCCAGCCCCCGCTGTCACGGGCGATCGGCCTGCTCGAGCGCAGGCTCGGAGCGACGTTGCTCGAGCGGACCAGCCGCTCCGTGACACTGACCGAGGCCGGGGAGGTGCTCCTGCGCGAGGGCCGCGCCGCGCTCGCCGCGATCGACGCCGCCGAGCGCCGCACCCGCCGCGCGGCAGCCGGGAGCGGCGACGCCGGGCTGGTGCTCGTCACGAAGGCGGGCGCGTCGAACGAGCTGCTGGCGAAGCTGCTCGACGCCTACGCGGCCGAGCCCGGCGCCGTCCCCGTCGACGTCGTGCTCTGCGGACGCGGCGAACAGGAGCCGATGCTGCGCGACGGCCGCGCCGACGTCGCCCTCCTGCACCGGCCCTTCGACTCGACGACCGGATTCGACTGCGAGGACCTGCACACCGAGGGGCAGGTGGTGCTCCTGCCCGCGGGACACCCGCTGACCAGCCACAGCCGGCTGCGCACCGACGACGTCGCCGCGGTACCCGGGCTCCCGCAGCCGCGCTGGCCCCGCCGCGACGGCACCTACCCGGCGGGCCCCGGTCCGGAGGTCCGCGACCACTCCCAGCTCCTGCAGCTGATCGCCCTCGGCCGGACGCTCGCGGTGCTGCCCGAGTCGGTCCGCGTCCACCTGCGCGACGATGTCGTCGCCGTCCCCCTGGTCGACGCCCCCGCGGTGACCACGGTGATCGCCTGGCCCCCGCAGAGCCGGTCGCGCGCCGTCGCCGACCTCGTCCGGAGCGCGGCGCGGCTCTGACCGGCCGATGAGTTCTTGGCGGCGCCAGACGTAGATCGTCTGCTCGCTGATGTCGAGATCAGTGGCGGTCTGAGCGACACGGTGACAGCGGCGGCGCGCTACATCGACCGCCGGGTCACCCGCTGACGCTCGGCCACCGAGCTCTCGTCGGCGCCCGCGGACGGCGTCGAACCCGCTGTCGACGACCGCGTCCGCGCCATGATCTGCACGGCCAGGTAGATGTCGACGATGGTGGACAGGTCCCGCAGTGAGCTCCCGATCAGCTCTTCGGCACGACTGATGCGGTATCGCACGGAGTTCGGGTGGATGTGGAGGCCATTAG
>Ga0182736_1000963_pt1 | contig 33743 bp, 33 predicted proteins | sample eDN5th30CKraftBY_FD_128882 | JGI IMG/M metagenome (GOLD analysis project Ga0182736, IMG submission 128882) | Enriched backyard soil microbial communities from Emeryville, California, USA - eDNA 5th pass 30_C Kraft BY (version 2) (version 2) | ecosystem: Environmental > Terrestrial > Soil >...
CCGGACCGACCATGCTTCAACGAGCGCCGAGGCAACGGTCGAGCTCGTCCAGCACGGCGAGGTCCTCGAACTTGCGCGCGAAGTGCCCGCCGGTGGCGAGCGCGGCGCCGAGATCGTCGACGCCGAGCACGTGCGGGTTCGCCGAGCCGGGGGCGAACTGCGCGAAGCGGCGGTCGTCGTCGCGCAGCCGCAGCCCCGAGCTCGCGAGCACGGTCGCCGCGAAGCCCTCGGTCGGCACGATCGTGTGCAGGAAGTGGTCGACCACGGGCGCGGGGGCCGTGAGCAGCGCGTCGACCGCGCGGGCCGAGAGCGTGAACCAGTCCGACCCGTGGTAGAGCGGCAGCGGCGGCCGCGCGGGCAGCCCGACGTACGTGCCGGACGGCAGCCGGCGCACGTGGATCAGCGGGTCCAGCCGCGCGAGCCGGGCCGAGCCCGGGCGCCAGCGGTACCGGTAGCGGCGCACGAACTCGTCCTGCGCGCGCAGCGGCGCCACCGGCGCGTGCTGGATGAACGCGTCCACGTCGGCGCCGAGCAGCTCCGCCTCGATCTCGCCGACCGGCCGGATCGGGTAGTCCTGGCCGGACAGCAGCACGACCCAGTCGAACGCCGCGCGCTCGCGCAGCCAGCGCAACGCGCGCAGGACGGCGGCGAGCTGGGACCCGTGGCCCCACTCGATCGGCACCGGCGGGATCCGCAGCGCGTCGACCGGGCCGAGCGTCGTGCGGCGGTCGTCGTGGTGGACGGCGACGACCGCGTCCGGCGAGCCCGCGCGCAGGGTCGCGACCAGCCGCGCGGCGAGCTCCGGCAGCGTGTACGACAGGATCAGATACGCGACCATCGGGGCACTAGCCTTGCAGCCCGTGATCGCGCTCCTGCACCACCGCTATCGCCACGCGGGCGGGGAGGAGCGGGCGGTCGAGGATCTCGCGTGGCTGATCCGCGAGCATCTGGGCGAGGACGTCGAGGTGCTCGAACGGGCCTCGGCGGAGGTCTCGTCGCGTGACGCCGCGCTCGGCCTGGTGCGCGGGGGACTGCACCCGGAGGAGGTCGCGGACGCCGTCCGCCGCACCGGCGCCCGCGTCGTGCACGCGCACAACGTCCACCCGACGTTCGGCCCGCGCGCGCTCGAGGCGGCGAAGCGGGCCGGCGCCCGCGTCGTCGTGCACCTGCACAACTACCGGCTGGTGTGCGCCGTCGGCACGTGCTTCACGCGCGGCGCGGACTGCACGCGCTGCCACGGCCGCAACACGCTGCCGGGCGTGGCGCTCAACTGCCGCGGCGCCTCGCGCGCCGAGGCAGCCGCGTACGCCGCCGGGCTGGCGCTGCACCAGCGGCGCCTGCTCGCCGCCGCCGACGCGCTGATCGTCCCGAGCGCGTTCGCCCGCGACCGGCTGCTCGCGCTCGGCGCGCCGCTGCACGACGCGCACGTGCTCGGGTCGGTGCAGCGCGACTTCGCGCCGCGCTCGCGCGCCGCGGCCGGCGAGTACGTCCTGGCCGCCGGCCGGCTGACGCCCGAGAAGGGGTTCGCGGACGTCGTCGACGCGTGCCAGGCGGCCGGGCTGCCGCTGGTCGTCGCGGGCGACGGCCCGGAGCGCGAGCGGCTGCAGGCGCGGGCGCCCGCCGTCCGCTTCACCGGCCAGGTCGGCGCGCAGGAGCTGGCGGCGCTGCGGTCGCGCGCGGCGGTCGCGGTCGTCCCCAGCCGCTACGCCGAGATCCTCCCGCTGGCCGCGCTGGAGGCGATGGCGGCGGGACTGCCGACCGTCGCCGCCCGCTCGGGCGGGCTTGCCGAGGCCGTGCCGGAGGAGGGCCTGTACGCGCCGGGCGACGTTCCCGCGCTGGTCGAGCGGCTGCGCGCGCTGTACGGCGACGCCGCCGCGGGCGAGCGCGCGCTGGCCGCCGCCCGGGCCCGCTGGGCGCCCGAGGTCATCGCGGACGCACTCGCCGGCGTGTACGGCCGCAACTTCGCGCCGTCCGCCCGGTTGTGACGGACATGCTCCGCCGAGTGCTTCCACTTCTCCTGCTCGCTCCGGTCGCGCTGCCGACGACCGCTCACGCCGCCACGACCACCAAGAAGGCCATGTGGGGCCCGGTCGAGATCGAATCGGAATCGCAGTTCCCGGTCTACCGCGCGCTCGGGGCCGGCATCTACCAGACGACGCTCGACTGGAAGGAAGTCCAGTCGCTGCAGCCCGACGACGCGAAGGACGCCGACGACCCGTCCTACGACTGGCCGGACGAGATCGACACCGTGATCTCCGAGGCCAAGTCCGCGCACCTGCAGGTCGCGCTGACGATCACCGGCACGCCGCGCTGGGCCAAGAAGGCGTCCGACTACGCGACGTTCGCCGGCGTCGCCGCCAAGCGCTACCCGACCGTGCGGCTGTGGGGCGTCTGGGACGGCGCGTACAAGGGCGGCGCGAGCAAGTACGCGCAGCTGCTCGACGGCGCCTACGCGAAGCTCAAGGCCGCGAACAAGCGCAACCAGGTGATCGGCGGCAACTCCACCAACGCGTCCGCGGCGAGCTGGATCGGCAAGCTCAAGCTGCCCAACGGCAAGCGCCCGCGGCTGGACCTCTATGGCCAGGACGTGTCCGGCACCAAGGCGCCGACGAGCAAGTCCCTGAAGACGCTCGAGGGCCGCGTCAAGTCCGCGTTCGGGACCAAGAAGCTGTGGCTCACCGCGTCCGTGACCGCGCGCGGCGCCAAGCAGGCGTCGTGGATCACGTCCGCGCTGAAGGCGACCAAGCGCGACGCGAACGTCTACACGTTCAGCTACCGCGGGCTGACCGACGACGGCAATCGCCAGGGCCTGGTCGACGCCGACGGCGCGAAGCGCCCGGCGTTCAACGCGTTCAAGCGCGGCTAGAGCTGCGGGGCACCCAGCGAGCGGGTGACGCCGCGGAGGTCGAGCGTGAGCTGGGCGCGCTCGACCACCGCGCGGTGGTCGACCGTCGGGTGCGCCGTGACGATCAGCGCCAGCTCGGCACCGTCGGCGGCCGCGGGCAGCTCGACGCTGCGCAGGCCGAACTCCGGCAGCTCCGGCACGTGCGGGTCGTGGTAGGCGACATCCGCCCCGCGGTCGCGCAGCAGCCGGATGATCTTCAGCGCCGGTGACTCGCGCAGGTCGCCGACCCCGCCCTTGTACGCCACGCCGACGACCAGGATCCGGGAGCCGCGCACGGCCTTGCCGGCGTCGTTGAGCGCCCGCTCGGCCCGCTCCAGGCAGAAGTACGGCATCTGCTGGTTGACCTTGCCCGCGAGCTCGATGAACTCGGTCGAGAGGTCGTACTCGCGCGCCTTCCAGGTCAGGTAGAACGGGTCCACCGGCAGGCAGTGCCCGCCCATCCCCGGCCCCGGCTTGAACGGCATGAACCCGTACGGCTTGGTGGCGGCCGCGTCGACGACCTCCCAGATGTCGATCCCCATCCGGTCGGCGAGGATCGCCAGCTCGTTGACGAGCGCGATGTTGACGCTGCGGAAGATGTTCTCGAGCAGCTTCGAGAGCTCGGCGACCTCGGGCGTGGACACGCGCACGAGCTCGTCGCAGATGTGCGCGTAGACGCCCACGGCGGCCTCCGTGCACGCCGGCGTGAGCCCGCCGACGATCTTCGGCGTCGTGCGCAGCGTGTAGTCGGTGCGGCCCGGGTCCACGCGCTCGGGCGAGAACGCCAGCGCGAAGTCCGTCCCCGCGGTCAGCCCGGACTCCCCCAGCAGCGGCACGAGGTGCTCGCGCGTCGTGCCCGGGAACGTCGTCGACTCCAGCACGACCGTCTGCCCGCGGCGGATCACCCCCGCCAGGGCGCGCGCGCTCGACAGCAGCGGCCCGAGGTCCGGCTCGCGGTTGCGGGTCAGCGGCGTCGGGACGCAGACGAGGATCGCGTCCGTCTCGTGCAGCTCGACGTAGCGCGTCGTGTACGCACAGCGCTCGCGCACGGCCGCGAGCCGGGCATCGGGGATGTCCTCGACGTGCGAGCGCCCGTTGCGCAGCGCGTCGATCTTCGTCGCGTCGACGTCGACGCCGACCACGTCGACGCCCGCCTCGGCGAACGCGACTGACAGCGGCAGCCCGACGTACCCGAGACCGATCACTCCGACCTTCATCGCGCGAGCAGCTCCACGTCGGCGCGGACCATCAGCCGGATCAGTTCCTCGAACGACGTCGTCGGCTCCCAGCCGAGCAGCCGCTTGGCCTTGCCAGGATCGCCGACCAGCAGGTCGACCTCCGCCGGCCGCAGGAACTGCGGGTCGAGCTTCACGTACGGCTCCCATTCCAGTCCCGCCTCGTCGAACGCGACCTCCACGCAGCGGCGCACCGTGTGCGTCTCGCCCGTGGCGATCACGAAGTCGTCCGGCTCGGAGTGCTGCAGCATCCGCCACATCGCCTCGACGTAGTCCTTCGCGTAGCCCCAGTCGCGCTTGGCGTCGAGGTTGCCGAGCGAGAGCTCGGAGCGCAGCCCGAGCTTGATCGCCGCCGCGTGCCACGTGATCTTGCGCGTGACGAACTCCAGCCCGCGCCGCGGCGACTCGTGGTTGAAGAGGATCCCGGACGTCGCGAACAGGTCGTAGGACTCACGGTAGTTGACCGTGATGTGGTGGCCGTAGACCTTCGCCACGCCGTACGGCGAGCGCGGGTAGAACGGGGTCGTCTCGGTCTGCGGCGTCTCCAGCACCTTGCCGAACATCTCGCTCGACGACGCCTGGTAGAAGCGCGCCTCCGGGCAGGTCTCGCGCACCGCCTCGAGCATGCGCGTGACGCCCACGCCGGTGAACTCCGCGGTCAGCGTCGGCTGGATCCACGACACCGCGACGAACGACATCGCGGCCAGGTTGTAGACCTCGTCCGGCTTGGCGGCGCGCAGCGCGTCGACCAGCGAGCGCTGGTCGAGCAGGTCGGCCTGATGCAGCGTGATGCGATCGCGCAGGTGCTCGATGCGGTCGAACTTCTCGGTCGACGCGCGGCGGACCATGCCGTGGACGTCATAGCCCTTCTCGAGCAGAAGCTCCGCCAGATACGAGCCGTCCTGGCCGGTGATTCCCGTGATCAACGCGCTCGGCATCGGTGTTCAGTGTCCTCCTCGGGAACGGTTCAACGGGCGCCGAGACGAATCGCCCGCTCGCGCGGACCTTCGCTGAAACGGCCGGCGACGCGGCCCAGCAGGCGTCCGCCGGGCGGGATCGGCAGGCGGGCGAGCAGCGCCGGCGGACCGAACGCCGCCATCTTGCCGACGATCGCGCCGTCGCGGCGCAGGGTGCCGGCCTCGTGCAGGTCCTGCACGCCCCGGCGGACGCCGTCGCTCGCCATGTAGTCGTCGAAGACGACGACCGCGTCGGGCGTCAGGTACGGGGCCCAGTGGCTGACGTCCTCGACCACCGCGTCGCGGCTGTGCCAGCCATCGACGAAGTGCAGTCGGATCGGCTCGCCGTCCCACGCGGCGGCGGCGTCGACCGAGTAGGCGTGCTTGAGCTCCACGTGGTCGGCGACGCCGGCGCGCTCGAGGTTCGCGAGGAACTCGAGCCGCGTGTCGTGCTCGGGCAGCTCGGCGATGCCGAGCGCGCGCGTGTGCGGGTCGACCGCCACCACGCGGCCACGGCCCGACGTCGCGACCGCGGACGCCAGGACCACGGTCGAGCGACCGAGATAGGAGCCGATCTCGACGATGACGCCCGGGCCCGGCGTGACGAGCGCGGCGTGGTAGAGCAGAGACAGCTCGGGGCGCGTCGTGTAGCCGTCGATGGCCTGCGCACGCGACCAGGCGTCCTCGAAGCCGGGCTCGGACGCCTCCAAGACGATGCGTTCCCGGTACGCGTCCGCGCCGGTCAACAGACCCTGGCGCAGCGCACGCGCGTGCTGAGCGACGGACGGCATGGCCCGCCAGGGTAGCTAAGGTCGCTTCGATGCCGCCCAAGGTCCTGTTCCTCGCCGAGCCCGGCGAGGACTACGTCGCCGATTCGCTGTTCCACGGCCTGCGCACGCTGCTCGGGGCGGACGCGGTCGACGTTCCACGCCGCGACCCGCTGTACGCCGGCGCCGACCTGGGCCGCCCGCTGTACGGTCGCGGCTTCGGTCTCTATCGCCTGCTCGAGGACATCCCCGTCGATCGCGAGCGGGCGCTGGAGCGCGCCGCCGACGGCGAGTTCGATCTCGTGGTCAGCGGGTCGATCTGGCGCGACTGGGACTGGTGGGTGCGCGCCTGGCGGACGGTCGGCACGCGCGCTCGCCACGCCGTCGTCGACGGCGCCGACGTGCAGTGGATGTATCCCTACGGGCCGACCTGGTGGCGCTCGCCGCGGCGCTGGACGCTCCCGCGCGCGCACCGGCGCGCCGCCTACTTCAAGCGCGAGCGCTCGCGCCTGACGGGATGGCTGCGCTACTACGGCCTCGTGCCGCCGCCGCTCAGCGACCACGTGCCGATCCTGCCGGTGGCGATCTCCTACCCGGCCGAGAAGATCGTCGACCGCGTCGGGGAGAAGACGCGGCTCTTTCAGACGCACATCGTCGATCCCGAGCTGGCGGATGGCGTCACGGGCTACGCGTTCGAGGACGAGGACGCCTACCGCGCCGATCTCGCGTCCGCGCGCTACGGGATCACGGTCAAGCGAGACGGCTGGGATGCCCTGCGCCACTACGAGATCGCGGCGGCGGGCACCGTGCCGGCCTACCGGCAGCTGATGCGCAAGCCGCCCGGCTGCGCGCCGTTCGGCCTGCGCCCGGGCGTCAACTGCCTCGCGTACGACGACGCGGCGCACCTGCGCGCCCAGATCGACCGGATCCCGGACGCGCTGTACGCCGAGCTGGCCGAAGGTGCGCTGGCCTGGGCGCGCGAGAACACGACCGTGCGCAGCGCCGAGCGCTTCCTGGCCGCGGCCGGGGTCTAGGCCGCGGCCGCTTCGCGTTCGCGCAGCCACGCCACGGTGGCGGCGATGCCTTCCTCGATGCCGATCCGCGCCTTCCAACCCAGCACCCGCTCGGCCTTCTCGACCGACGGCCACCGGCGGACCACGTCGACCTCGAAGCTCGGCAGGTGCTCGAACTCGAGCTCGTCCGGGTCGTTGCCGCTCAACCGCCAGCAGACCCGTGCGATCTCCGCGACGGTCAGCTCCTGCCCGGCGGAGATGTTGAAGTCCTCGTTGAGCCCGGCCTCGCTGGCGGTCGCGACCACGATCCCGTCGGCGATGTCGTCGACGTGCGTGAGCGTGCGCGTGTGCTCGCCGGTGCCGAAGATCGGCAGCGGGCGCAGGCGCCGCAGCGACTTGCGGATCAGGTCAGGAACCGCGTGGGCGATTCCCGGCTCGTTCTCCGGCATCTCGCCCGGCCCGTACGCGTTGAACGGCCGGCAGATCGTGAACGGCAGGCCGTGCTCGGCGTGCGCGGCGCGGCAGTAGACCTCGCCGGTCAGCTTCGAGAAGCCGTAGGCCGACGTCGGCGTCGGGCACTCCGGCAGGTAGTCCTCGCGCGTCGGGTACTGCGACGCGTTCTCGAACACCATCGAGCTGGACACGTACGTGAAGCGCTCCACGTCCTCGTCCAGCGCCGCCCGGAAGACGCCGTTGTAGAGCGCGTTGTTGACCTCGGTGAGCGTGTACGGGAGCTTGTGGAAGTTCGCGATCCCGCCGACGATCGCCGCCAGGTGGATGACGTGCGTGCAGCCGCGCATCGCTCGGCGCGCCTCGTCGAGCTCGCGCAGGTCGCCGCGGTGGACCTCGCAGCCCTCGCGCATCCAGTCCGGCGCGTCGCGCTGGTCGGACACGCGCACTTCGAAGTCGGGGTCGCGCAGCAGCCGGCGGACGACCGCGGCGCCGATCGTGCCGGCGCCGCCGGTGACGAGGACGCGGCTCATGCCTGCAGCGCGGCCAGCTCGGCGACGTACGCGAACACCTGCGCCGTGCCGAGCGCGTTCCACGGATCGACGACGAGGCAGTTCTCGCCCGCCGCCTCGGCGATCGAGCGCAGCGCCTCCGGCGTGGAGTACGCGCTGTGGTTGGTCGCCACGATCACCACGTCGGCGCCGGTCACGGCCTCCTCGAAGCTCGCGGTCGGCGTCGCGACGACCGGGTCGTGCACCGCGACGTCGGCCAGCTCGCGTTCGAGCAGCCGGATCAGCTTGTGCGAGAGCGAGTCGCGCTCGTCGTCGGTGTCGCGCTTGAACGCGAGGCCGAGCACGGCGACCCGGCGCTCGCGCAGCGTCCCGCCGACGCGGCGCTTGATCCCGTCGACCAGGAACAGCGGCACCGTCTCGTGCACGCGCGAGACCGCGAGCAGCATGCCGGGAGCGCTCGAGCGCTCCTCCGAGAACGCGAAGTCCTTGCGCAGGCAGGTGCCCGCGGTCAGCCCCGGCCGCGCCATCCCGCCGCGCGGGTAGTCGCGGTTGATCAGCTCGATCACGTCGAACACGTTCGCGCCGTGGCGCTCGCAGTCCATCATCAGCAGATTCGGCAGCGCGAACGTCGCGTAGCGCAGGATGTTGGTCCAGATCTTCGCCAGCTCGGCCTGCACCGGCGTGGTCTGCACGATCGGGGCGCCGAGCGGCTCGAACAGCCGCGCCGCGCGCTCGCCGGACTCCTCGCCGACGCCGCCGACGATGCACGGCAGCGTGCCGATCTCCTCCATGAACCGGTCGGCCGCGATCCGCTCGGGCACGTGCGCGACGAACAGATCCTCGCCGACCCGGAACCCGCGGTGCTTCTCGAGGTACCCGGCGACGAAGTCGGTCGTGCCCGGCGCCACCGTCGAGCGCAGGACGAGCAGCTGCTCGGGGCGCACGAGCGGCAGCAGGTCGTCCAGCACCGCCCGGATCGCGCCCATGTCGATCTCGATGTGCGAGAGCGCGGGCGTGCCGAGCGTGAGCACGATCGCGTCCGCCTGCGCGGCGTCCGCGGCGCGCGCGGACAGCGTCAGGTCGACGCGCGCCAGCACCTCGTCGGTGCCGGGTTCCTTGAACGGCATCCGCTTCTCGCCGATCGCCGCCAGGCGCTCGCGGTCGGCGTCGACGCCCAGGACGGAGAACCCGGCGTCCGCGAAGCTCAGCGCGAGCGGCAGGCCGATGCGGCCCAGGCCGATGATCGAGACGTCATAGCGCATGTGAAGGCAAGGAGGCTACTAACGGCGGCGGTACAGCATGTCGTACGGCGTGAGCGCCTCGAGCGGCTCGTACCGATCGCCCAGCACGGCCTCGATGGCCGGACGTCCCGCCGCCATGTCGCGGATCTCCACGAGGATGAAGCGCGGTGCGTGGCGGTCGAAGTCGAGCCCCTGCAGCACCTGCGGCTCGAACCCTTCGACGTCCAGCGACAGCAGATCCACGTCGCGCACGCCCGCCTCGTCCAGGACCGACGTGAGCGAACGTGCGGCGACGGCGAACTCGTGCTCAGGCTCCTCCTGGCCGAGCCGGTGCGCGTCGGCCACCCATTCGCGGTCGGCCTCCGCGGAGTCGCGAAAGCCGGTCACCGTCGTCATCAATCCGGCGTAGCGCAGCGTGATCGTCTGGCCGGGGACGTCCTCGGCGACCAGCGCACAGTTGAACACGCGCGACCCGGGCCGTTCGCGAACGGCTTCGCGGTACAGCTCGGGCACCGGCTCCACCAGCACGCCGCGCCACTTGCGGGCCCGCTCGAGCCAGTACGTGTTCGACTGCTCATAGCCGTCGTTGGCGCCGGCTTCGACGAAGACCCCGGCGTCGAAGTCCACGTACCGCTGGAGCTTGGCGTCCAGATCGAGCAGCGCCGGCCGGGAGCGCGAGAAGTCGCCGCGCGCTTCGAGGGCGTGGCGGCGGCGCCGGGACAGCGCCCGCCGTGCGCGCCACACCGAACGGCGCAGCGGCGCGGGTAGGGCTGCCAGGGCCCGGACGACCCATGCGCGCCAGGGCTGCGTGACCATCAGTTGCCGTGCGTGCGCGACGCGAGGTATTGACGTGCGAAGCCGGCCACGAAGCGCGGGTTGTAGCGCATATAGCGACGCCAGAGCCGGCGCGGCTCCTGGGCGAGCCGGAACAGCCACTCCAGCCCGCAGCGCTGCATCAGCGGCGGCGCCTGGGGCACGAGGCCGGCGTGGAAGTCGAACGCGGCGCCGACGCCGACGAGGACGGGCGCGGACAGCCGGTCGCGCATCCGCGCCATCCACTTCTCCTGCTTGGGCACGCCGATGCCGACCCAGACGACGTCGGCGCCCGAGGCGTCGATGTCGGCGGCGATCGCCGCTTCCTCGGCGTCCGTCAACTCGCGGAACGGCGGCGCGTAGCCGCCCACGATCTGCAGCCCGGGGTGGCGCAGGCGCAGGGTGCGGGCGAGCTCCGCGAGCGCGCCCGGGTTGCGGCCGCCGTACAGGTAGAAGCGTGTGCCCCGGGCGGCGGCGTGAGCGCACGCGCGGTCCATGAGCTCCGGCCCGTAGACGCGGTCGCTGAGACCGTGGCCGAGCAGGTTCAGCGCCCACACGAGCGGCTGTCCGTCGGGGACCGTGAAGTCCGCGCCTGAGACCGCGGCGCGAAGCTCCGGATCCTCCTGGCAGGCCATCACCGTGTGCACCGCGGCGACGCAGATGTACGCCCGGCTGTCCGCGGCGATCGCCTCGTCGATCCACTCGAGCGTCCGCGCGTAGTCGGTGAGCGCGAGATCGACGCCGAGCACGGCCTGCGTCGGCATCGCCTGAGCGCCGACCACTGGGACGGGCCGTGTGACGCGCGGTTGCGTGAGCGGTGAGGTCATCTCGGGCGGGCGCCGTTCATCTCAGGCGCTATAACGCGGATCGCGCGGCGAAGTCGCGCGGATCAGGGCGACATCGTAGGGGACGCGCCGGGCGGAGCTGGGATGGCGGCTGCAGGGCGCTCGTCAGACTGACCGGCAATGGAGGTCGATATCGACAACCCGGAGCCCGATCTCCTGGACTCGCCCGAGGCCGGCGGCGTCGCGATCCGCGGCGTGCTGGTCCGGACGGTGCTGTTCGCCGCCGGGCTGATCGTGAGCCTCATCACGGTGCCGTTTCTGGTGCGCCATCTCGGCCCGGTCGAGTGGGGCTACTACGTCAGCGTCACCGCCATCGTGGCCGTGATCGCCGGCATCACCGAGGGCGGCCTGACCAATCTCGGCATCCGCTACTACTCGACCGAGCACGATCCCGTGGCGCGCGGGGAGATCGTGCGCAACCTGATCGGGGTGCGGCTCGTCGCCACGACCGTGGCGATCGCGCTCGTGACCGCGGTCGCCGCGCTGGCCGGCGCCGCCCGTGAGATCGTGCTCGGGCTGCCGTTGTTCGGTCTCGGCACGGTGCTCACGATGATGTTCTCGACCTACGCCGTGCCGCTGCAGGCGCAGCTTCGACTCGGGCTCACCGCCGGATTGGAGTTCGCGCGGCAGACGGCCAACGCCGTCGGCACGATCGCGTTGATCGTCGCCGGAGCCGGTCTCTACGCGTTCTTCGGCTACTGGGCGGTGGTCTGCGGCGGGATCACCGTCGTCACGGCGCTGATCGTCCGGCGCACGATCCCGATCCTGCCCGGCTTTGACTGGCCGACCTGGCGACGGTTCCTGGGAGACGCCGTCGCGTACGGCGTCGCGTCGGCCGCGGGACTGGTCTATTTCCGGATGGGCGCGTCCCTGATGACGTTCCTGTCGACCGACCTCGAGACCGGCTACTTCGGCGTGGCGTTCCGCGTCCTCGAGACCGGCGCGATGGTGCCCTGGCTGCTCGTGACGTCGGTGTTCCCGATCCTCGCTCGAGCCGCGACCACGGATCGTTCGCGGCTGCGCTACGCCACCCAGCGGGTCGTGGAGGTCGGGTTGATCGTCGGCGTGGCGATGACGCTCGTGCTGGTCGTGGGCGCGAAGCCCGTGATCCAGGTGATCGGCGGGGCGGAGTTCCGCGACGCGGTTCCGGTGTTGCGCGTTCAGGGCCTCGTGCTGATCGCGACGGTCTTCGTGTCGACGTGGTCGCTGCTCCTGCTCTCGCTCGACGAGCAGCGGATCCTGCTGGCGATCAACGGCAGCGCGGTGGTGCTCACGTTCGCCGCGGCGTTCGTGCTGATTCCCCCGCTCGGTGCCATCGGCGGCTCGCTCGACGTCCTGCTGGCGGAGGTGCTGGTCGCCGTCTCGTTCGTCGTCGTGCTGTGGCGACGACATCCGGACGTGGCGCCCGACCTGCGGCCGCTGTGGCGGATCGCCGTCGCGGCGCTCGTCGCGGCCGCCGCCTCGCTGCCCTTCGGCGACGTGATCGCGACCGCCGTCGCGGTGGTCGTCTACGCACTGCTCCTGCTCGCCCTGCGCGCGATTCCGATGGAGTTGTGGGACGCGCTGCGTCGCTCGCGCTGAGCTACGGTGTCGGGCCGTGCTTGACCCACGCATGCTGCGTCTCTTCGACCGTCTCCGCGTTCGGCTCGGCGTCGACCGCTGGCGTGACCCCAACACGGGTCAGGTCGTCGGTGCGCTGTCGGCGCGCGAGGCGGTGGCGTCCGGGTGGGCGACGATCGGCCGCAACACCTACGGTGGGGTGACGATCCACGTCGGGGCCGGAGACACGGGGCGCGTGCGGATCGGAGCGTTCTGCTCGTTCGCTCGCGACGTGGAGCTGATGGCGGGCGGCGCGCATCGGATGGATTGGATCTCGACGTTCCCGTTTCGCCCGTTCTGGCTCATGGAGGGCTACGACCGGGATGGGCACCCCGCACCCGGGCGCGGGATCGTGATCGGCAACGACGTGTGGTGCGGTGCCGGCGCCACGATCCTCGACGGCGTCACGATCGGCGACGGCGCCGTGATCGGCGCGCGAGCGGTCGTCACCAAGGACGTGCGCCCGTACGCGTTTGTGGGCGGCAACCCGGCGCGCGAGATCCGCCGGCGCTTCAGCGACGCCCAGATCGACGGCCTGCTGGCGACCGCGTGGTGGGACTGGTCCGACGACGTGATCAAGGAGCGCGTGCCGCTGCTGACCAGCGGCGACGTGGACGGCTTCCTGAGGCGGTACGGACCCTCGTGAAGCCGCGTGTGGTCATCCTGCGTGGGCACAACGCCAACGTGTGGGAGCTGCGCATCTGGTCGCGGCTCACCGCCGAGTTCGACGTGCGCGTGCTGGTCACCGGGTCAAACCTGCACGAGGTCGGGGATCCGGGCATCGAGGTCGTGCACGTCGCCACCCCGCGGGACACGCTGCCCGGCGGTCGCGCGGCGGGCGCCGCGGCGTACGTGATCGGCGAGCGCTACCGCGACCTCGAGCGTCATCTGGCCGGCGCCGACATCGTGCACGCGGCCGAGATCGGCACGTGGTTCAGCGCGCAGGCGGCCAACGCCAAGGGCACCGCCAAGCTGGTGCTGACGGTGTGGGAGACGCTGCCCTGGCGCTCGACGTTCCGCTGGCCGCGCGAGCGGCGCTACCGGCGCGACGTGCTCGGCGCGCTTGACCTGTGCCTCGCGACGACGGGTCGCGCGCGCGACGGGCTGCTGCTCGAAGGCGTGCCGGCGGACCGCGTCGAGGTCTGTCCGCCCGGCGTCGACGTGGCGCGCTTCGCGACGGCCGAGCCGGCGCCGGCCACCGGCGAGCACCTCGTGCTGTCGGCGGGTCGGCTGGTCTGGGAGAAGGGCCATCAGGACGCGATCCGGGCCGTCGCCGCGCTGCGCGCCGGGTTGTTCGGTGCGCCCCGCACCGACGTCCGGCTGGTGATCGTGGGATCGGGGCCGGAAGAGGCGAAGCTGCGACGCTACGCCGAGGAGCTTCAGGCACCGGTCGAGTTTCGTGCGCACGTGCCGTACGACGAGATGCCGGGTCTGCACCGATCGGCGTCCGCGCTCGTGCTGGCGTCGCTGCCGACCAAGACCTGGGAGGAACAGTTCGGGATGGTGCTTGCGGAGGCGATGGCGGCGGGAACGCCGATCGTGGCGTGCGATTCGGGCGCGATCCCCGAAGTCCTGGCCGGGCAGGGAACGCTCGTCCCGGCCGGGCATTGGCGTGGGATCGCGGAGGCGCTCGCCGCCGGGCCGTTGAGCGGACCCCCGGGGCGGCGCGTCGCCTACAGCGCCGAGCGTCTGGACGAGTTCTCGCTCGATCGCGCCGCCGAGCGCATCGCGGCGACGTACCGGCGGGTGCTATGAGCAAGCCGGCCGGCTACTACGCCGAGGCGCGTGCCGATCTGGTGGCCGAGTTGCCGCGTCCGCTCGGGCGCGTGCTCGACGTCGGCTGCGGCGAAGGCAACGTGGGCCGCGCACTGCGCGCCGCGGGTGCCGCGGAGGTGCACGGGATCGAAGTGATGCCGGCCGCCGCGGCGCAGGCGCGTGAGTCGCTCGACAGCGTCTTCGCGGGGACCGTCGAGGCCGCGCTGGAATCGGACACCCTGCCGGACGGCTTCGACACGGTCTGCTGCTACGACGTGCTGGAGCATCTGGTCGACCCGGCGATCGTCCTGCGCGGCCTGCGCGCGCGCACCGTCACGGGTGGCCACCTGCACATCTCGATCCCGAACGCCCGTCACTTCTCGCTCGTCTACGACCTGGTGGTGCGCGGCACGTTCGGGTACGCCGAGTACGGGCACCGCGACGCCACCCATCTGCACTGGGTCACCCGGCGCGACCTCGTGGCGCTGGTGGAGTCCACCGGCTGGCGGGTGCTGCGGGTGGCCGGCGACGTGGCCGGCGGCCGCAACGCGCAGGCCGATCGCCTGACCCGCGGGAAGGCGCGCGAGTTCCTGGCGCTGCAGTGGCGCCTGCTGGCCACGACCGCGTAGGCCATGGCCGCCTGGTGGATCTGCGTCCTCAACTGGAACGCGCGTGAGGACACGTTGCGCTGCCTGGCGTCGCTGCGCGGCGCCGGCGCGGCGGGCGTGGTCGTCGCCGACAACGGGTCGGCGGACGGCAGCGTGGACGCGATCCGGGCGGCGTACCCGGACGTGGACCTGATCGCCAACGGCGCCAACCTCGGCTACAGCGGCGGCAACAACGCGGCGATCCGGCACGCGCTCGCGCGCGGCGCGGACTGGGTGGTGCTGCTCAACAACGACGCCGAGCTCGAGCCGGGCGCGCTGGCGGCGCTCGCGGCGGCGCCGGAGGCCGGCGTGCTGGCGGGCAAGCTGCTGTTCCCCGACGGTCGCGTGCAGTGGGCGGGGCAGCGGCTGGATCTGCGCACCGGCTACTCCGGGCGTCCGGCCGGCTTCGGGCAGCCCGACGGACCCGAGTTCAGCGTCGCCGGCCCGGTGCCGCGCGCGGTCGGGGCGCTGATGGCGGTCTCGCGCCCCGCGATCGAGGCCGTCGGGCTGCTCGACGACGACCTGTTCGCCTACGTCGAGGACGTCGACTGGTGCCTGCGCATCCGCGCCGCCGGGTTCGCCTGCCGGTTCGTCCCCGAGGCACGCGCCCGCCACCGGCTCGCCGGCTCGACCGGGGGCGCGGCGGCCTCGACCACCACGATGTACTACGGCACCCGCAACACGATCGTCGTCTGCGAGCGCCGCCGTCCGTTCGGCCCGATCCGCACGGCGTTGCGGCGGGCGACCATCGCGGGCAGCTTCCTGGCCCGCGCGGTCCTCGTCCAGCGCAGCGCTCCGGCGGTGCGTGCCGTACTGGCCGGCTGGGCGGACGCGCGGGCCGGCCGCCTGGGCCCGCGCTAGCCTGCGCCGCCATATGCCGTCCTTGCTCCGCGACCGCCTGCTGACCGCCGCCGACACGTGGGAGCGCCACCTCGTCGTCGCCGACCTCGCGGGCGCGCCCCGCCAGGTGGTCGACGTCGGCGGCCTGCCCGGCCAGCTGAAGGCGTTCCTGCCGGGCGCCTGCGTGCTGGCGGCGAACATCGCGCCACCCGCCGATCTGCTGGTCGACCCGGACGGGCTGCCGTTCAAAGACGCGACGATCGAGGTCGTGACGAGCCTCGACGCGCTCGAGCACGTCCCGCCCGCGCACCGCGCCGGCTTCGTCGCCGAGCTGCTGCGGGTGACCGGCCGCCGCCTGATCCTCTGCTGCCCGTTCGGCACACCCGAGCACGCGGCCGCGGAGCGGGAGATCGCCGCCTGGTACGAGGACGTCGCCGGCGAGCCGCATCCGTGGCTGGCCGAGCACCTCGCCAACGGGCTGCCGACGCAGGAGGAGCTCGAGGCGTGCTTCGGGCCTGGGGCGACGTACCGCTACCACGGGGACTTCCGCGTCACCAACGCGCAGTTCAAGGAGATCGTCGGCGCGCGCATGCGGCCTCGTCCCGGCAGCGCCTGGCGTTTCGTCAGCCACCGCGTCGCGCACCGTCCGGACACGCGGCTGAGCGAGACGCCGACGCCCTACTCGAACCGCGTCTTCGTGGTCGTCGACCGCGCGGCCTCGTAGACCGCGAACGTCCGGCGCGCCGTCGCCGCCCACGTGTAGCGCGCCGCGCGTTCGAGCCCGGGCGCGCGGCGGCGCTCGACCTCGCCGCCGCCCGCGGCCAGCGCGGCCAGCGCCGCGCCGGTGCCGTCGGCGTCGCCCGGATCGAACCACGCCGCAGCCTCGCCGGCGACCTCGCGCAGGACCGGGATGTCCGCGGCCGCGACCGGGACGCCGCGGAGCATCGCCTCCAGCACGGGCAGCCCGAAGCCCTCGTGGCGCGTCGCGGTGACGTAGCCGCGCGCCGCCGCGTAGAGATCCTCGAGCGTACCGGCGTCGACCGCGCCGTAGAGCCGCACGTCGCCGGTGACGCCACGCTCGGCGACGCGTCCGGCGAGCGCTTCGGTGTCGTGACCGGCGATGGCCAGGAGCGGCCGTTGCGCCGGGGCGATGGCCGCCAGCCCGGCCAGCAGCGCGTCGTGGTTCTTGTGCGGGACGTTCGTGCCGACCGCCAGCAGCAGCGGTCGCCCGCCGGTGTCGATCGGGCGCGGCGTGCGCGCGGGCGGTGGATGCGCGCCGTGGGCGATGACCGCGATCCGCTCGCGCGGAAGCCGCAGCTCGGCAACGATCTCCGCGCGTGACGCTTCGGTGGCCGTGATCACGCGGTGCGCGCGCCGGGCCGCGGGCACGAGCACGGCGTCGGTGCCGAGCCGGGGGACGCGGCCGACGAGATCCTCCTGGCGCCGGTACATGAGGTCGTGCAGGGTCAGCACGCGCGCGAAGGGCCCCCACGCGGGCCCGAGGTTCGCGGGCGAGTGCAGGACGTCGACGCGCGCGGCGGCCGCGGCCCGCGCGAGCCCGATGGCCTCCCCGTACGCCCACGGTGCCGCCCGGCGCGCCCAGACGCGCCGCAGCACCACCGCGCGGTCGGCGGCGTCCGCCCACCAGCCTGGGCCGGTCGCGGCCGTCTCACGGTTCAGGAACGTGGTGACGTGGAGCGCCGGCACGGTCTCGCGCAGCGCCAGCAGCAGCTCGCGCGCGTACGCCTCGCGCCCGCCGGTCTCACCGGGTACGAGAAACAGCAGGTCGAGGCCGAGGCGCAGCTCCATCACATGATCCCGCGGGGAGAGGTCACCCGGGCTCGGCCTAGTCGCGCGTCGCCGCCGCCAGCGCGCGCGCCAGCAGCAACGGCACCCCCACCAGCGCGATCAGCGCCAGCACCACGTAGGTCCACGCCCCCACCCAGCCCGCACGGAACAGCGCGGCGCGGTCGAACATCGCGCCGAGCAGCGAGCCGAGCGAGCGCGGCTCGGAACGCTCGAAGCCGAGATTGAGGTCGACGTTGAGCGGCTCGCCGTTGTGGGTCGCGCTCGACGTGCGCGCCGCGCTGTCGCCGTTGCCGTAGAGCGCGGCGCGCGCGGTGCCCACGTTGCGGATGCAGACGCTCAGCGGCTCGGTGGCGTCGACGTGGCCGACCTCCACGGCGTGCAGCGGCGTCTCACCGATGTCGGGGTACCCGCCCGGCAGCCGTCCGCGGGCGAGCGGCGCGCCGCCGGCCTTCGGCGCGACCGTCACTTCCAGCGGCGGCCCCGGCCGGCCGTACGTGCCGACCGCCAGCACGACTCGATCGAACGCGCCGGCGGCGTCCGGGACCGTCACAGGTTCCTGGCAGGCGACGTCCCCGGCGTCGAGCACGGCGGCGGGCGCCCCGCTCGTGACGCCGAGCGTGAACCCGTCGCGCGTCGTGGTGGTCAGGGCCAGCACGAGCAGGATGAGCAGTCCGGCCGCCGCGATCCCGAGCAGCAGCGTGCGCGGGCTACGCATAGAACCGCACCATCACGAGCGCCAGCGAGAGCATCTGCAGCACCATCAGGCCGCCCACCGCGACCGCCGTGCCGTACGGGCGCAGGCGCGGCGAGAAGCGCTTGATCGCGAGCGCCAGCACGAGCCCGGCGACGCCGACCAGCGGCAACAGGTAGCGGCCCTGATTGAACCCGCTCGCGCCCGCCTTGATCATGCGGTACTCGCTCCAGTGCAGGCCGGCGAGCAGGGAGACGGTGACGATCGCCAGGAACGCGAAGATCGTGCGGTCGCCCTCGTGCCGCGTGCGCCACAGCTGCATCGCGGCCCCGATCACGACGGCCACGGTGACCGCGGCCAGCACGACGTAGACGCGATTGCGGAACAGCACTTCGGTCCAGCCGAAGGCGGCCCACGTCCCCTTCAGCCAGACGTCATAGACCGGGATCGTGTGCGCGTTGGTCGGGAACGCGTTCATGAACGGCGGCCGCGGCAGGTAGAACTGCCAGACGTACGAGAGCAGCTCGCGCACGTTGACGGCGCCACCGCCCGCCGCGCTCTGCACCTGCGCCGCGGCCGGCCGGTTGAGCGCCGACGCGATCACGAACCAGGCGCCCGCGGTCACCGCCAGCCCGGCCGCCCCGGCGAGCGCCGGCCGCCACGGGAGGCCGCGGCGCTTCCACGCCACCGCCACGACGAACAGCGCGCCGGGCAGCAGGGCGTAGCTGGCCGCCTTGACCACGATCGCCGCGCCGACCACGGCGAACAGCGCCAGCGCCCCCCACGTCGTCAGGCCCCGGCGCAACGACCGCACACCCAGCCAGAGCGCGACGCTCCAGAGGGCGAACAGCATCGCGTCCGGCGATACGGAGGCCGACACGAAGGTCAGCATCGGCGCCAGGCCGGCCAGGCCCGCGGCCGCGAGCTGCAGCACCGAATCGCGGCCGAGCGCCTCCCCGCAGAGCGCCCAGACGGCGGAGACCGTCACGGCCAGCCAGAGCAGCGACATGATCCGCGTCGACAACAGCCGCGAGAAGAGATCACCGCCGGGCGTCAGGTCGTACGCGACGGCTTCGAGCGCGTAGTACAGCGGCGGGTTCGCCGACGCCGGGTTCGGGCCGCCGCCGTCGGTGCGGGTCGTCTTCGGACGCGTCGCGTCGGCGGCGCGCCACTGCTTCCAGACGCGGGGGTTCCACTCCATCTTGGTCCCGCGCTGGGCGGCCGCCTGGTCGGAGTTCGAGGCGCTGCCGGCGTCGATCTGCTCGGACGACAGCAGGCCCTTCCCCGGGGCGCCCGGCAGCTCGCCGCTCTCGGCCAGCGTCTGCGTGTAGCCGAAGTGCGCGTTCTCGTCGGGCGCCTGGAACGGCGGCGTGACGAACGCCCACACCAGCGCGAGCAGCAGCGACGCGGCGATCAACGCCGCCAGCGGAGGCGGAACTCGGCGGCGCTCAGCCATCGGCGCCTCCGAGCGCGGCGCGCACGGCGTGCCAGTACGCCGCCTGCAGACGCTCCAGCACGGGGACGCGAACGTCCAGGTACGGCGAGTCGAGCGAGGCCGTCAGCGCGGCCGCGAACGTCCCCGCGGCGATCCGGCGCGAGCGCTGGATCCGGCGGCGCCGGCGCAGCGCCCACGGCAGGGTGCGGACGACCGCCGCCTGCGCGCGCAGCTTCGCGGACAGCCAGCCGCCCCGGGCCGCGACCGCGAGCAGCGCCACCTCGAACGCCAGCAGCGCCGGGAGCAGCAGCGCCAGCAGCGCGGCCGGGTACGCGCCGAGCACCGTCCACCAGCGGTTGCGCTCGAGGTGAAACCACTTGTAGTCGCCCTTGACGAAGTCGTACTCGTGCTCGACGCGCGCGTCCGGGACGATCCCGACGCCCCACCCGAGCAGCCGGATGCGCAGCGCCAGGTCGAGATCCTCGCCGTACATGAAGTAACCGGGCTCGAAGCCCCCGGCGGCCGCCCACACCTCGCGCCGGACCACGAGCGCCGCGCCGGACGCGAACGACACCTCGTGCGGCGCCGGGCTCGCGGACGCGACCGGCACGCCGCATTCGCCCGCCCAGCCGAAGCCGAGCCAATGGGTCACGCCGCCGGACGTGTTGATCTCGGCGCCGCCGGGCAGCGTGACCAGGGCCTGCCACGCACCCCAGTCCGCGTGCTCGGCCGCTGCCGCCCGCAGCCGGTCCAGCGCCCCCGGCTGCACGACGGCGTCCGGGTTCAGCAACAGCAGCAGCGGCGCGCGGCTCGCGTCCGCGCCGGCGTTGGCGCCGCCCGCGAACCCGAGGTTGCGTCCCAGGGCGAGCAGCCGCGCGTCCGGCGCGTGCTCGGCGAGCGTCGCGCCGAGGTCGTCGCGGGAGGCGCAGTCCACGATCAGCAGCTCGTCACCCGGCCGCAGCTGCTCCCTCAGCGCGTGGAGCGTCGGGGGGAGATGCGGCGTGCTGTCGTGGGTGACGATGACGACGGCGAGGGCCGGTCCGGAGCTCATGTGACCCGGGCGGGCGACCGCTCGGGCTCGTGCGCGGTGTGCCCCTCGGATTCGTCGATCCGTGCGGACAGGTCATCCAGCCGCTGCTGCATCAGTCCGATGCGCTGGGCCAGCACCTTGTTCTGGTCGGCGAGGCGGGAGGTCGTCAGCGAGAAGTGCAACAGCATGACGAGGATGAACGCGAACGCGACGACGAACAGCGCCGACGGCGGGTAGTAGATCCCGACCGCGGACGCGATCAGCTCGAGCAGCCCGCGCCACACCGCGAGCGCCAGCAGCGTCGCGGAGGCGATCAGCCACAGCAGCGCGTAGCGCTCCATCAGCGCCCGGCGGCGGACGAGCTCGAAGACGAGCAGGAACAGTCCCGCCGTCACGAGGATCGCGACGATCTGGATCCGGGTGTCCATCAGATCGAGGACTCCGCGGTCACCGGCGCGCGGTCGCCCGGCACGACCACGGGGCGAGCGCGGAGCAGCCCGACGAAGATCGCCAGGAGCACCTTGACCATGTAGTACACGGAGCGCTGGGCGTTGATCGAGGACACGCCGGACGTGCGCGCCCGCATCCGCACCGGCACCTCCGCGCCCTCGAGCTTGTGGAAGTGCAGCAGCAGCACCGCTTCGACCTCGGGATAGTCGTGCGGGTAGTCGTGCGCGAACAGCGCGATGCCGTGCGCGTCGACCATGCGGAAGCCCGACGTCGGGTCGGTGATCCGGCGGCCCGTGATCCGGGACAGGATCGAGGCGAACAGGCGGATCCCGAGCCGGCGGGACACCGATGACCGGAACGCGTCGTCGCCGCTGTCGATGAAGCGCGACCCGGTCACCATGTTCAGCCGTGCCGAGGTCTGCAGATGCGCGAGCAGCTCCGGGATGTGCCGCGCGTCGTGCTGGCCGTCGCCGTCGACCTGCACCGCGACGTCGTAGTCGTTCTCGGCCGCGTAGAGGTAGCCGGACTGGACCGCGCCGCCGATGCCCAGGTTGAACGGGTGGCGGAGCACGACCGCGCCGGCGGCGGCGGCGGCGCCGGCCGTGTCGTCGGTGGACCCGTCGTCCACGACGAGCACGTCGAAGTCCGTGTGGGCGAAGATGTCCGCGACCGTGGCGGCGATGGCGCCGGCCTCGTTGTAGGCGGGGACGATGGCGAGATGACGGCTCACTGGGACCTCAAACGGCGCGCGAAAGCAAAGGTTGCGCCCGCGCATAGCCTACTGCGGCACCTGGTCGGCTCCGGCGGCGAGAATGCCGCGCAGGGCGGCGGCGACCTGCTCTCCGGCGCGGTCCCAGGTGCGCTGCTCGACGAACGCCCGGGCCCGCCGGGCCATCGCCGCTGCGTGCTCGCGATCGTCGAGCAGGCGCTCGAGCGCGTCCGCGATCGCGTCCGGCCGGCGCGCGGCCAGCTCGACCACGTCGCCGCTCGGGCCGAGCGCCGACGCGACGTTGTCGCCTTCGAGCTCGACGGTCGGCAGCCCGCTGGCCATCATCTCGTGCGCCACCAGCGAGTGCGTGGTGAGCGAGAACACGATGCCGGCCGCGGCCTCCCGGTAGAGCGCGGCCAGCCGGGCCGGCGGGACGACGCCGAGGTCCTCGGCGGGGAACGGCAGTGCCGCCTTCTGGCGCGAGCCGAACAGCACGGGGCGGATCGTCGGGCGCCGCTCGGCCAGCAGCGCCAGGCCCGCCATCGCCAGGTCGACGGCGCGGCGCGGCGTCTCGCGGCGCGCGTAGACGGCGATGATCTCGTTCTCGCGCCGCTCCGGCCCCGCGAACGTGAACGTCTCGAGGTCGGTCCCGCACTCGAACCACTGCGCGTCCACCCCGTAGCGCTCCTTGAGCACGTCCGCCATCCACGGCGTGAAGGTGATGCACGAGAGGCCGGCGAGGTAGCTGTCGTGCGCCCAGATCGATTCCGCGGACGTCGCGTAGAACTCCGTCTCGTGGTCCTGGACCAGGTAGGCCTTCGCCCGGCAGCGCTCGAGCGAGCGCACCGCCAGCACCGTCTGCCAGCCCGTGGCGATCGCGACGTCGGCCGAGTCGAAGTCCTCGAGGCCGAGGAAGACTTCGGCGTCGATCGGCACGAAGTGCTCGCGAATCTGGTCGCGCAGCACCGAAGCGCGGTCCGAGGACACGCCGCCGGGGTCGTGCACGTGGATGACGTTGCGGTGCCCGCGCTGCTCGAGCTGCCGGATCAACCGGAAGATCGTCGTGTGGCCGCCGGAGCCGATGCGCCACGGCGGCACCACCCACGCGAGCGTCCACGGGCCGGTGGTGTCGCCGGAGTGCGGCTCGGTGATGCGGCCCGGCGCCGGATAGGCGTGCACGACGTCGCGCCAGACCCAGTTCGCGGTCAGCTTCGTGGGCCGCGCGTCCGGCTGCGTCGTCGTGCTCAAGAGCGGGCTCTCCGGAATGCTGAACGGGGTGAACGAGTCGCGGCCCTCGAGCGACAGCCAGCGGCGCAGCCTGCGCGGAACGCGGTCCGCGCGGGTGCCGACGATCGCGCCGGCCTGGCGCAGCGTGTGATGGCGCGCGGACACCGCCAGCGGGCGGGCCAGCGCTCGCCCGGTGACGCCCTGACGCGCCAGCCACCGGCGGTCGTGCCCGACCAGGCCGCGGATCGTCATCGGCGTTCGCACCGGGTGCGCGACCTCGACGTGGTCGAGCACCTCGCGCAGGGACCGGAACTCGTCGAAGTAGCGGCGGAAGAAGCGGGTCGGCGGGTAGTCGTGCGAATGCACGACGCGCATCTCCGGCTGGTAGACCTTGGCGTAGCCGGCTTCGATCATCTCGCGCCCCAGCAGCTGGTCCTCGGCGTACGGGACCGGCCGGTACGGGATCTCCCGCCACGCCCACTTGGCCACGGCGCCGTTGACGTCCGAGAAGAACGTCAGCCGTCCGGGGAACGCCCGGTAGGCCGCGAGGTCAGCCGCGGAGCGCCCGAGGCGCTGCACGTCGATGCCCTCGCCCCAGGTGGCGAAGTGCCGCTCCATCTCGCACTTGATCATGTGCGACGCGTCCGGCCGCGGATCGTGCGGGCCGAAGACCAGCGCGACGTCCGGCGCCTGCGCGAAGCCCTCCAGTACCGCCGCCAGCCAGCGCTCGTCGGCCGGAGTGGCGTCCTGGGTGAGGAACGCCACGTGGTCGCCGCGGGCCAGCTCGACCATGCGGTTGCGCGTTCCGCCGTGCGAGAACTCGGCGGCCGCGATCCGATGGATGGTGGCCCCGTGGCGCTCCGCGATCGCCAGCGACCCGTCGGTGGACCCGGAGTCCATGACGAGCAGCTCGACGTCTGCCTCCACGCGCTGTGCACGGACGGCGGCCAGCACCTCGTCGAGATACCTGGCGCCGTTGTAGACCGGGATCGCGACCGTGACGACGGCGCTCATGGCCTCCGGAGCTTCCGGCGCACCTTCGGTGCCAGCCGCTTGAACAGCCGCAGCGGCGCCGTGATCTGCCACGACAGCGACGTCTCCATGCCGCGCGCCATCTGCTCGTAGTACTCCACCTCGCGACGCTCCGCGCGCAGGCGGGCGTTCTCCTCCCAGAGGCGGGCGCGCTCGGCGGTGAGCTCGGCGACGCGCGCCTCCGCGGTCTCGGCGCGAACGCGCCAGTCGATGTCGGTGTGCTGGGTCACAGGTTCTCAGCGATCAACGGCGCCTCGCGGCTGAACACCCACACACCCAGCGCGAGCACGCACAAGGAGATCGCGAGCGGGAGCAGCATCATCGCCGGGCTGGCGATCTGCCACGGGTGCGGGGCGCTGAGATCGACCACCGCGTGGCGGGTCTCGGTCATCAGCACGGCGATCGGGTTGGCGAGGTACAGGTCGGCGTACTTGGCGGGGACGGTCGTCGCCACGTAGAGGATCGGCGACGCGTAGAACAGCATCTGCGACACGACCTCCCAGATCGGCTGCACGTCGCGGTAGCGCACGAACAGGGCCGCCAGGAGCAGGCCGAGCCCGGTCGAGAACACGACGAGCCCACCGATGATCAGGGGCAGCTCGAGCCAGTGCGGGTTCGGGTACACGCCGGAGGCGATCGCGAAGATCAGGACGGCGACCAGCGTCATCCCGAGGTTGAACAGCGCGGTCAGCACGACCGAGAGCGGGATCGCCAGGCGCGGAAAGCGCATCTTGCGCAGCAGGCTCTCGCGCGTCACGAGCGAGGCGACGCAGCCGCCGACCGCCTCGCCGAGGAAGTTGAACAGGACCAGCGAGAAGAGGATGCAGACGCCGTAGTTGTTGATCGCCTTGTTGACCGAGACGATCTCGGTGAACACGAAGTAGATGACGCCGAAGAACAGGAACGGGCGCGCGAGCGTCCAGACGTAGCCGAGGACCGACCCGTAGAACCGCAGCTTCCAGTCGGTGACGGCGAGCGTCCAGGTGAGGCTCCAGAACCGGCGCAGGTCGTTGCCGACCAGCGTGGGCTGCTGCGTCTCGATCGGCGAGGCGACGGCGCTCATGAGCGCTCCAACGTAACCTGGTACGGCAGGTCGACGACGCCGCCGAGCGCAGGCCCGCCGTAGATCTTCACCCGCGCGAGGTCATCGCGGAGGTCGATGATCGTCTTGGCGTCGGGGTGGATCACGGACGGGGTCAGCTCGTAGATCCCGCTCGTGAACCAGTTGCCGACGGCGATGCGGACGAGCACGCGCTCTCCGGCCGCGAACGCGCCGGTGGGCTCGCCGAGCGACCCGCTGGTGCCCGCCAGGACGATGTGGCGTGCTTCGTTGCGCAGGTAGAACGCGAAGTGCGGGTCGGTGATCGGGGTGCGGAAGCGCACGTCCGCGCACATCGTCAGCGGCTGCCCGTACAGGGCGGACGCCACCCGGTTCCCGTGCTGGTCCTCGAACCAGGCGTCGGCGATCTCGGCGGGCCCGAGCCCGCCGTCGTCGTCACGCGGGACGGCCTCAGGCGGCGGCGCGGTCAGGTCGGGGCGCACGCGGCCGAAATTGAGCTCGTTGTAGGCGCGGGCGATCACGCCGGGCTTGTCGACGCTCACCATCCGGCCGCGCTCCAGCAGCAGCGCGCGATCGCAGAAGCGCTCGACCGAGTTCATGTCGTGCGTGACGAACACGATCGTCTTGCCGGCCGCCTTCAGGCGCTCGAACTCGTTGAAGCACTTGTGCTGGAACGCGGCGTCGCCGACCGCCAGCACTTCGTCGATCAACAGCACGTCGGCGTCGACCTGGATCGCGACCGAGAACGCCAGGCGCACGCTCATCCCCGACGAGTAGTTCTTCAGCTTGAGGTCGAGGAAGTCCTCGAGCTCGCCGAACGCGATGATCTCGTCGAAGCGCTCGCGGGCCTGCTTGCGCGTGAGGCCGAGCATGACCGCGTTGATGAGGACGTTGTCGCGCGCGGTCAGCTCCGGGTTGAAGCCGACGCCGAGCTCGATGAACGGCGACAGCCGCCCGCGCACGATCGCGTCGCCGCGGTCGGTCCGGTAGATGCCGGCCAGGCACTTGAGCAGCGTGCTCTTCCCGGAGCCGTTGCGGCCGACGATGCCGAAGAACTCACCGGGCTGGATGCTGAAGCTGACGTCGTTGACCGCGTTGAGCTCCTCGAACGTGCGCGTCGCGAACGGATGCAGGACGCGCTCCTTGAGCGTCGAGTAGCGGCGGTGCGGAATCGCGAAGCGCTTGTGCAGCTCGCGAACCTCGACGGCAGGCGGCACCGATGTCCCGCTCAGTACGCCTGTGGGCATGGTGGCGGGATTGTCGAACGTGGCGGACAACGCGGATCAACGCTAGCAACGGGTGGGGAGGCCGCCAGTTGCGAGGACGCGTCAGACGTGCGCGACGAAGTTGACCCGCTCGGCCGCCCAGAACACGCGCTTGAACTCGTCCAGCGGGTACGGCCCGTTGCCGTCGAGGTCGAAGATCCGGTAGCCGATCTCGCCGACCAGCAGGCCGTGGATGTCGTCAGGCGTGGTCCCGAACACGTTCGCCGAGCCGAGGCCGTGCTCGAAGATCACCGTGGGCCGCTGCGCCTTGAGCGTCTCCAGCGCCCCCTCGATCACCTGCTGCTCGGCGCCTTCGACGTCGATCTTGATCAGCGCGCGCGGCACGTCCGGGTCGAGCAGCTCGTCGAGCGGAGCGAGCCGCACTTCGATCTCGACGACGTCGCCGTCCGCGCCGGTCGGAAGCGGGCGGAACTTCAGTCCGCTCCAGCCGTCGGCGGCGCGCACGTGCGAGAACGTGGCCGTCCCGGTCACGTTGGACGCGGCCGCCTCGTGCACCTCGGCCGTGGGGAAGCGCGCGCGCAGATCGGCCGCCAGCTCGGGGATCGGCTCGAACGCGACGTGGTGGCCCTGCGGGGCCACGCGCAGCATCTCGGCCAGCAGCGCGCCGTGGTTGGAGCCGACGTCGACGGCGTTGTCGCCGGGCCGCAGCAGGAAGCTGACCAGGCGGCGCATGTTCGTCGAGTCGAGGCCGTCGCGCAGCAGCCAGTCCGGGGCCGGCTGCGGCTCCGGAGGCGCCGGTTCCGCGGGCTGGGCGGGCTGCGCACGCAGCCGGCGCAGCCACGCGCGTGGGTCGCGGGGGCGGCTCATGGCTGCTGTGCCTTCCGGGCTCGTGGGTTGCTGACGCGATGAGCGAAGCGCAGCCCGGCGACCAGCGGCCCGCGCGTGACCGAGCGCTGGGTCAGCGCCGAGAGGGCACGCTGCGCGTCGTCCGGCAGCCGGCCGTCCTCGCCGACGAGCGTGAACCCGGTCGGTCCGATCTCCTGCCGCAGCGCCCAGTAGCGTCCCTCGAACTCGCCGCGCTTGGCCTCCGTCTCGAGTATCTCGAGTGCCGCGCGGCGGCTCATCGGGGCCGGCATCCGCAGCACGTCGCGGTACGCGCCGACGGACATCCGGGCGGTCTGCTGCCACGTGTGGTTGCCGATCGCCGTCTCGAGCGCCGCGACGAGCCGGCGGCGGGCGCCCTCGTCGCGCAGCACCGCGATCGCGGCGTCGGCGGTGGCGTCGACGTCCCACGGCTGCACGATCCCGGTGACGCCGTCGAGCGTCTCGGCCATCGACGTCACGTGGGCGAAGAAGCAGGGCTTGCCGGCAAGGCCGGCTTCGAACGGGAGGAAGCCGAAGCCCTCGTAGGTCGTCGGGTACAGGACGGCGGCCGTGCGCCCGAGCAGCCACGCCTTCTCGTGCTCGTCGAGCGCGCCGAGCGTGACGACGTGCGCCGCCACGTCCTCGTGCGCGGCGAGCCAGCCGGCCTCATCGCCGTCCGACGAGCCGCGCGCGACGTGTGGCCCGGCGAGCACGAGCATGCCGTCCCAACCGTGGCGTTCGCGCAGCGCTTCGAGCAGGCGCAGCGCGAAGACGCGGTTCTTGTGCTTGAAGTCGGTGCCGAGGCAGAGCAGGAACGGCGTGTCCTCGAGACGCTCGGCTCCGTCTGGGCGCCGCGGAGCGGCGTCCAGCTCGAGCCCGTGATCGGCGCCGAGCGGGATGATCCGGGTGCGCGCGTCCTCGACGAGGCCGTCGGCGAGCGCGTCGTCGGCGCCGCGTCGCGTGCAGAAGCTGACCAGGTCGGCGATCGCCAGCCCCGCGCGCGTGAGAGACCGGTAGCGCAGCCAGTCGTCGACCGTGCCGAAGTACGTCGGGTTGCGGTAGGCGATCACGTCGAGGTGCGTGAGCACGATCCGGTCGCCGAGGCCCGGCAGGATGTGGAGGTCGGCGCCGCTGCTGATCTGGTACGGCCGGTGCACGATGTCGGTCGGTCCGTCCGCCAGCGCGCGCTCCGGCGAGACCAGCTCGATGCCGTCCATGTCCGCGAAGCGGTCACGCGCGTACTCGCCGAGGTTCGGCGGCACGATCACCCGCAGGTTGACGCCCCGCGTGCGCCACAGCGCATCGATGAACTCGATCGTGTTGATCTGCGAGCCCGTCGGGGTCGGCGTCAGGATCCGGCCGTCGATCGTCACGCGCAGCCCGAGCAGTGCCTGGCGCGCGAGCGCGAGGGTGCGCGCGAGCGGGCTCGTCGCGTCGGCCATCGCGTCGGCCACCGCGGCTTCGTACCACGGGTAACGGACGCGGATGATCTTCTCGTGCTCCGCCTGGATCGGGTTGCTCTCGCCCAGCGAAGCGCCGCCCCGGTGCAGCACGAGCACCTCGTCGGCGACGACGTGCTGCAGGCCGGCGGCGATGCACCGCTGCGAGAAGTCGACCTCCTCGCCGTAGCCGGGCGAGAAGACCTCGTCGAACGCGCCGACCAGGTCGAGCGCCGAGCGCCGGACGAAGAAGCAATGCCCGACCAGCGTCGGGATGCGCGGCCGCAGCGCCTGCGCCTCCTCGCGCACGCGCGCGCTCGCGCGCTCGAGGCTCAAATGCCCGGGCAGCGTCCGTTGCGGGCGGTTCCGCCACGGCACCGAGACGATCGATCCGTGGTTGGTCAGCGCGGTTGACGACGCGACGTTGGTGTCGACGTACGCGGCGGCGCGCAGGCCTTCCAGCCAGCCGGCCCCGACCTCGCAGTCGGAGTTGACGACGGCGACGTCCGCCGGCGCGGACGCGGCGAACGCGGCGTTGCAGTTGCCGGGGAACCCCAGGTTCGGCTCCTGGCGCAGCCAGCTGATCGTGTGGCGCAGCGAGCCCGTGCGCTCGAGCTCGCCGACCCACGTCCGCGCCGCCGGGTCGGGGTCGGCGTCGTCGGCGATCAGGATCGGCACGTCGGCGTGGGTATGGCGCAGCAGGCTGCGCAGACAGCACTTGAACTCCTCGTGAGCGCCGTGGAGCGGGACGCAGACGACCGTGTCGGCGCCGCCGGCGTCAACGCGCTGGCCCGGCTTGAGATCGACGACCGGCACGCCTATACCGGGGTGGCGAGCAACTTCACGCCGCTGATCAGCAGCGCACTCAATGGGACATGGCCCACCTCCAGCGGGAGGTGCACCGTCTCGCTGGAGATCTCCACCTTGACCGCGCGCAGACCGGCGACCAGCAGCGCGCGGTGCAGCTCGTCGAGCGTGAGGCGGTTGAGGCTCTGGAACTCGTCCCACGCGTCGCGCCGTGGGTCGGTCGCGGGCTTGCCTTCGACGGCGGCGCGGATCTCGTCGGGAGTCGACTTCAAGTGCGGGAACGGCTCACGGATCGAGTACCAGAGGTGACCGCCGTGCATCGAGTAGTAGAGCGGCCAGATCTGCAGGAAGAACACGCCGGTCGGACGGAGGATGCGGCGCACTTCCGCCAGCATCACCGTGGGGTGCGACACGTGCTCGAACGTCGACCACGAGTAGACGACGTCGAACGACGCCGACGCGGCCGGGATCCGTCGCGGCTCGGACTCGACGAACGCGAGCCGGTCGGCGTCGGGAAACGGCGCTTCGACCCCCGCGTCCGCCGCCGCCGCACGGAGTGCCTCGACGTCGGTGACGGTGACGTCATAGCCGACGATCTTCGCCGGCTCCGCCTTGTGCAGAACGCCGAGATCGATGATCCCATCACCCGAGCCGATGTCGGCGAGATGCTTGCCGGCGAGCGGGATCCCGTCGGCGGCGATGAAGTTGATGATCTCCTCCGCGGCGCGGCCGTAGTGATCGGGAAACCAGCGCTCGAGGTCCCGTTCGGTGGGCGTGCCGGGAGGAAGCTGATCGACGAGTTCGGTCACGCGCGCAGGCACGGTATCAGCCGTCGATCGAGCACACGCGCAGCGCCTGCCGGGGGGAGAGCCGGACGTGCCACGGGACGTCCAGCGAATCGCGCTTGACGGCCAGCGTCGCGTCCGTGCCGCCGGCGATCGCGCCGATCGTCACCGCCGGCGAGAACTCGTTTGCGAGCCGCCGGGCGCGGACCTCGACCGGCGGCCCGGGCTGCGCGTGCACCGTGAGCCCGCGCCCGGGCGCGACCGCGAGGTCGAGCGCGGCGCCGCTCCCTGACGACTCGAAGCGCAGGCACTTGCCGTCGGGCGCCGTCCGCCCGCCCGCGGCGCTCTCCACCGGTGGCGCGGCTCCGGTCGCCGGCGCGCTCGCCTGCTGCACCGGGGCCAGCCCGAGCGCGCGGGCGAGCGCGGCGTCGAACGTCGCCTGGGCGGCCGGGCCCCCGCGCCGTATCTCGGCGAGGCTCGGTGCGGGCGAGCCGAACGCGTCGATCGCCTCGAAGTAGGAGCGCGCGGTGACCGGCGGCGCGCGTTCGGGATCCGGGGCGAAGCTCGGATCGACCGAACCACGCGCGGCCTCCAGCGCGGACAGCTCGGGCAAGAGCGTCTGCGACACCGAGCGGAGCCCGGAGGCACCGTCGCCGAGCACGCCGGCGCCCGAGACGCAGGCGAGCGCGGTCACGAACCCGATGCAGGCGATCAGCAGCGGGCGGCGCCCGAACGAGCGGCCCCCGAGAACGCTGACGCTGAGCAGGAGCAGCATCAGCGCCGTCGGGTAGATGTAGCGGCTCGTCTCCGGCGGCACGGGCGGCTGGAACTCGGCGCGGCTGAGGCCGGTCAGAAGCAGGAGCGCGAGCGCACCGGCGGCCAGGCCCGCGGCGCGGATGGCCTCGGTCGGCCGGACGATCGCCGCGGCGCCCACCACGACGGCGGCGGCGACCAGCAGCGGGCGCCCCCAGTCGAGTCCCAATCCGGCCAGACCGCCGACGCCGGCGGCCGCCATGTCGAGCGCGTAGCGCACCGCGTGCGCCGGGTCGGCGAGCTGCCGCTCCGGCCCGTTGCCGCCCCAGCCGGCGTACAGGACGGCGAGCACCGCGATCGGAACCGCGACGAGCCAGATGCGCGCCCATTGGCGGCGGATCACGATCTCGACGCCGGCGACCACGACGAACGCGAGCCCGAGCGCACTGCTCGTGAACGAGACGACGAGCAGCAGACAGGCGAGCCAGTCGCGGCGGGTGCGCGCATCGAGCACGAGCAGCGTGGCGAGCCCTGAGACCAGCGAGAGCAGGAACCCGATCTGGAAAGCCCACACGATGTCCTGCCACGCGCTGCCGAGGAACAGCAGCAACGCGGCCGGCACCAGCGCGAGCCACGCGCCGACGCGCCGGCGTGCGTAGACGTACAGCAGCACGCCGCAGGCGACGTGCAACAGCGCGACCAGCAGCCGGTACGGCAGGTAGCTGCCGAGGCCGAAGATCTGCAGCATCGTCTTGTAGATGGCGACCGGCAGGATCGACGGGTGGTCGCCGCCGTGCGGCGCGAGGAACGTCGTCAGCGAGATGCCGCGACGGTGCAGGATGAAGTCCCACTCGTCGTAGAAGAACGTCAGGCCGCGCCCGGCGTGGAGGACGACCGCGAGCGCGACGACGCACACGAGCGCGAGCGCCAGCTCCGGCGCGCGTGCGGCGGCGCGGTCGGCGCGGGCGGGGTGGACGGACGCCGCCACCGCGCCTACAGCGTCGCGGACAGCCGGGGCGCGGCCGCGGTCAGATCGACGATCGCCTCGGCGCTGCGCCGGCCGGCCTCGCCGTCCCAGCCCTCCGGGGCACGCGCCTCGCGTGGCGCCAGGCCGAGCAGCGCCGGGATCTCGGGGATGCGGTCCGGCCGCAGGCCGAGCAGCGTGTTCGTCCCTTCGCTGATCGTGACCGGCCGCTCCGTGTTGTCGCGCAGCGTGAAGCAGGGGACGCCGAGCACCGTCGTCTCCTCCTGGATGCCGCCGGAGTCGGTCAGGACGGCGGCGGCCGAGCGCTGCAGCGAGAGCGAGTCGAGATAGTCGATCGGCTCGGTCAGCAGGCAGGCGGCGGCCAGCCCGTCGAGCAGCCCGGCGTCGGCCAGCCGGCCGCGCGTGCGCGGATGCAGGGGGAACACCACGGGGAGCTCGGCCGCGAGCGCGATCAGGCCGGCGACCGTCGCGGCGAGCATGTCCGGGTCGTCGGTCAGCGCCGGGCGGTGCAGGGTCACCAGCGCGTAGCCGCGGTCCCGCAGGCCGCGCGCCTGCGCCGCACCGCGCAGCGCGGCCTCGTCCAGGTGCCGGAGGAGGCTGTCGACCATCGTGTTGCCGACGAACCTGATCCGCTCGGGCGCAACGCCCTCCGCGGCGAGGTTCTCGTCGCCGTCGCGGCTCGGCGTCAGCAGCAGGTCGGCGACGTGGTCGATGACGACCCGGTTGTGCTCCTCGGGCATCGTGCGGTCGCGGCTGCGCAGGCCGGCCTCCACGTGCACCACCGGGATACCGAGCTTGCACGCGACCAGCGCGGCGCCGACGCTCGAGTTGACGTCGCCGTAGACGACCACCGCGGCGGCGCCGCGCGTGGCGAGCAGCGTGTCCGTGCTCAGCATCACTTCGGCGGTCTGCCGCGCGTGGGTCCCCGAACCGATGCCGAAGCGATGCGTCGGCTCCGGCAGCGCGAGGATGTCGAAGAAGCTCTGCGAGAGACCGGGGTCGTAGTGCTGGCCGGTGTGCACGAGCTCCTGGGCCACGCCCTCCCGGCCAAGGCCGCGCCAGACGGCGGCCGCTTTCATGAAGTTCGGCCGCGTCCCCACCACGTGGAGGACCGGCGCATCGCGAGTCGTCGGCACCGCGGGCAGATTAACGCGCGCTCGGCGGACGCACTCAGCGCAGCGCCCGCGAGCAGGCCGCCGCGCCGCCCGCGGGGCGAACGTCGATGCCGGGGATCCGGTCCGCCAGCGCCTGGGCGGCGGCCGCGCACGCGCCGTCGCCCGCCGCGGCGAACGTCCCGGCGAGCTCGAGCCACACACGCCCGCGCTCGAGCGGGAAGTCCGACAGCGCCGGCATCAGGCGGCGCGCCGTCGCCAGCGCGCCCGCGACGTCGCCGGCCACGCGCTGCGCCTCGAAGCGCCAGCGCTCGAGCGTCAGACCGTGTGCGCCGGCGTCGCGGAGCGCCGCGTACTCCGCGTCCGAGTACGGCTCGAGCGCGAACCGGGCCCGCAACGCCGCGGAGTCCTGCGGCAGCGGCGCGCTGCGGCCCTGCAGGTAGCCGCCGAGCACCGCCGCCGCGTCCTCGAGAGCCGGCGCACGCGTCCGCTCCACCCTGTACCGAGTCGCCGTCGTTCAAGCCCGCGCATCTCGAAGCCCGCGCCTACCCGCAACGCAAACGCGCCGAGAGCAAGACAACTCGAGAAGCCGGCCGCGAGTTCACCGCCGCCTCACCTGGGCCAAGATCACGCCACCGGCTACCTCGGAAGCGGTACGACGTTCTCCGGCCAAGCGCCAAATGGCCCGTAGCTGTACGCGGTGCCGGTCGCGAGCTTGATCGACCACATCACCGTGTTCTTGTTGTACACAGCGAGGTCGCTGCGACCGTCG
>Ga0182736_1000966_pt1 | contig 33654 bp, 36 predicted proteins | sample eDN5th30CKraftBY_FD_128882 | JGI IMG/M metagenome (GOLD analysis project Ga0182736, IMG submission 128882) | Enriched backyard soil microbial communities from Emeryville, California, USA - eDNA 5th pass 30_C Kraft BY (version 2) (version 2) | ecosystem: Environmental > Terrestrial > Soil >...
CCTATTCCTACATCGGCTCGGTGCCGATGCTGGACCTGTTCGACCGCCCGATCAACGATTGGGACAAGGTCGCCAAGCGCACCTTCGACATCGTGTTCAGCCTCATCGGCATCATCCTCTTCTCGCCGGTCATGCTGGCGACGGCGATCGCCATTAAGCTCGACAGCCCGGGCCCGGTGATCTTCAGGCAGCAGCGTTACGGGTTCAACAACGAGCTCATCAAGGTCTGGAAGTTCCGCTCGATGTATACGGACCAATGCGATCCAGCGGCCCGCAAGCTCGTCACCAAGGGTGATCCGCGCGTGACCCGCGTCGGCCGGTTCATCCGCAAGACCTCGATCGATGAGCTGCCGCAGTTCTTCAATGCGCTGATGGGACCGCTGTCGCTCGTGGGCCCTCGCCCCCACGCCGTCTCGGCACTTGCCAACAACCAGCTCTACAATGAAGTGGTGGACGGCTATTTTGCCCGCCATCGCGTCAAGCCCGGGGTGACCGGCTGGGCGCAGATCAACGGTTGGCGCGGTGAAACGGACAGCGAAGAAAAGATCCTCAAGCGTACCGAATTCGACCTCTACTATATCGAGAACTGGTCGCTCGCATTCGACCTGAAGATCCTGCTGCTGACGCCGATCCGCCTCATCTCGAAGACGGAGAACGCCTACTGATCATGAAGGGCGTTGGGGGGACTGCAAGTATCGACCGGGCAGCAAATGCCCTCCTCATCACGCTGATGAGGACGGTGGCGATTGCACTCGCGGTCCTGCTCTCCGGCTTTGTGCTGAGCGAACCCGCGCCGTACGAACTGTGGCTCGCCGGGCTTATCCCTATCTGGGCACTGTTCGGGCTTCGACTTTCCCGACACATCGCGCCGCTGGTGGTGCTGCTCGTGCTCTTCAACATCGGCGGCATGATCGCCATGACCCAGATGGCCGATCTGGGCAAGGCTCCGCTCTACATCGCCGTTTCGCTGTTCCTGGCGATCACCTCGATTTTCTATGCTGCCGTTGTGGAGTCGGATCCCAAGCTCATCAGCGTCATGTTCAAGGCGTGGATCTTCACGGCTGTCGGTACCGCAGCGCTTGGCATTCTCGGCTACTTCAATGCCGTGCCCGGAGCCTCGCTCTTCACCCGCTACGGACGCGCGACAGGAGGCTTCGAGGACCCGAACGTGTTCGGGCCGTTTCTGTGCCTGCCGGCGCTCTTCCTGTTGCACCGCGTGATGACCGCCGGGCCAAGGGTGGCGCTGCTCGCCGTCCCGCCCCTCTTCATCATCGTCTTCGGAATTTTTCTTTCGTTCTCGCGGGGCGCCTGGGGGCTTTTCGTGTTCGGGGCTGCGATCGTGACGCTTGCCCTCTTCATCCAGCATCGGAGCGGCGCGACACGGCTCAGGATCATCCTGATGTGTATTGCCGCCATTACAGCGCTTGCCGTCGGCATCATCATCGCGCTCCAGATCCCCGCCATCGCAACGCTGCTCGAACAACGCGCGCAGCTGGTGCAGGACTATGACGGAAACCGGGTGGGTCGTTTCGCGCGCTTTGCCCTGGGCTTCCAACTGGCGATGGAAAAGCCCTTCGGCATCGGCCCGCTCGTCTTCGGACCGATGTTTGGTGAGGATACGCACAACATCTGGCTCAAGACGCTGATGGATTATTCGTGGCTGGGATTTGCGAGCTATCTGATCCTGACCGTCTGGACTATCGTTGCCGGTTTCCGGATCCTGCTACGCGAACGCGAATGGCAGCCCTATCTGCTTTGCGCCTACGCAGCCTTCCTGGGCCACGTGGCGCTCGGCAGCATCATCGATACAGACCACTGGCGGCATTTCTACCTGATCCTTGGCCTGGTCTGGGGCATGATGGCGCTGGAACAGCGCCATCAGACCGCTTCAAAGGTTAGCGGCCGTTTAGCTATGCAGCCGATCAATAGTATGGCGAACGGCATTCCCGACGCGGGCCATTATACGGCTGGAATGAATTGTCTGCCGGACGATAGGAACGGTACTTCTGCGAACACCACTGCACGTGTGCAGCAGGCAAGCTTACTGCAGGACCGCCACGATAAACTGGCGCCGGCGGGTTCGCACTGCGCGAGATAGCATTGCCAATGATTGCACCAGCAATGAAGGCTGCCGGCGGGAACCATGCATCATTGTGGCGACGCCAGCCTTCACGCGGGCGGAACGATCCGCGGTGACCATTGTAGTAGACGTCCCGACCGCTTCGATAGTAGCCGCGCGTTGGGCCGACGATGCGCCTACGGTCAGGATTCTGAACCTGGATCAGATTTGAGCCGACCTCGGCTTTCGCAGAACCGGCGACGGGCATTGCCATCGCGCTGGTTGCCGCGCCTGACACTGCTATCGCAGCAGCGCATACCATAGATAACATGCGTTTCATGTAACTCTCCCGATTGTTGCCTGCCAGCATCCACTGGCTTCGACTATCCGGAGCCCAACGCCGTAGATCACCCGTAGTTCCACCTGATCGCGCAACAAAACCCGTGGAACAAGGCCAGCCCTTCCACGTTTGCAGACAGAACCAGCCTGCAGGTCCCTCGCCTCCGCGGCACTTTAAGGGTCAGGCTGCAGCCTGCTCAAGTTCATCTACAAGGAGATAAAAATGACCGCTTCAGATCCGGAAAAGGCATGGAAAATCGCGGAAAACACCCGGGCCTGCTTCTTCAGCGTGAGCGGCCATCAGATGCCCATGTCGGCCATCGTTCGCAAGGATGAAGGAGCCATCTACTTCCTCACCGACGCAAGCAGCGAAAAGGTTGGCGAGATCCAGGATGACCACACCGTACAGCTGAGCTTTGCCGATCACTCGGCCAACGACTATCTGGTCGTCGAAGGACAGGCGCAGGTTTCGAACGACCGCGAGAAGATCCGCGAGCTCTGGAGCACGTTTGCGCAGGCCTGGTGGGATTCGCCGGAAGACCCGAACATCCGCCTGATCTCCGTTTCGCCAAACAGCGCCGAATTCTGGGACGGCCCCGGTTCCATCACCGCTTCTGCCAAGATGCTCTTCGCCGCCGTCACTGGCGGGCGTCCGGACATGGGCGAGAAGAAGCATACCGGGATGTAAGATCGCCTCTCGGGACGTTGTTGCCGCTCAAAGGACACGGATGTGGCGGCAACTGCGTCTTCGTGCGCGTTTCATCAGCCTTCGTCACGGAACACGCCCACGGCACGACCAAGCAACGTTGGCAAAGGATCTCGGTCCATCTGGCCGGCCTGATTCAAAGGCTCCACGGACGCTGCTTTCCAGTTCCGTTCGCTTTCCAGCATCAAGCCCGGCGACATACATGCCCAACGGTCCTTCACCCGCGGATATGGGTGCCCAGAAGTCATTAAAATCCAGGTAATTCATCCTGATCGTGAATTCCGTTTCAATGACATCCTCAAGGCCGACGCTAATAAAGGTCTGCTTGAGCTCCCCCGGTTGGACCATCGGTTGGAAAGCGTAGCGGCTGCGAAGCTGTCGGCCCGCCTCATCTATGGCCGCTGCAGCATCAATGACCATTCGCATTCCAGGCATCCCACCGTAGTGATCCCATACAGCAGCGGCAACGGTACCACCGGGCCGAACGACCCGGCGCATCTCGCGGACCGCCTGGGGGGCTTCCGGTACAAAGTGCAGGACAAGGAGCGCCAGGGCACGATCGAAACTGCCATCTGTGAACGGCAGACTACAGGCATCAGCCTGCTGAATTGAAATCCTGCGATCCGTATTGCGCTCTGATGCTGCCGCCACGAACACTGGCGAGAGATCAACAGCCGCGATCGCCTTGATTCGGAGGTTTTCGGCCATTGCGAAAGTCAGGCTGCCTGTTCCGCAGCCGACATCAAGAACTGTTTCGCCATCGGTTACGCCAGCGAACTCGATGAAAGGCGTTGCAAGCTGCCGACTCCACCGGCCCATGAGCTGTTCATAGCCAGCGGCTTTCTGGACGTTGAAGCTAGAAGTCATTCTATCCTCCATACGCCTCACCCGTCCTGCACAGATTATCCGCCTCTGCGCACTGAAGAACAAGTCGTTCTTCAAAGCCGCCATCCGGGGCCGCAAAAAACCGCGAAGGAATATTCGCTCACCACGAACTCCAACTGCCCAACGGCTGGTCCGCCCGTCGCATAGACGAGAAGACGTTCTTCCGGCAGGAAGCCGAGCCTGCCACGGGCGGTGCCGGCCCAATCCATCTCGACGCTACTACTATAGTGACCAATCTTCATTGGCGAATACAGGACGTCCGTCTCCGCGCCAAAGACCGTAGAACCAAACCGCCAGTTGTAGCCGGTCTGCAAGCCAGCGACGAGATTTTCTCCGAGGATACTGAGGGTCACGTCAAATTCGGAATAGGTGAAATGCTTGTATTTACTTCTGCTAATGCCGTAGGCATAGCCGGCATTGACACCTAGATAGGCGCCACTCCACGAATGCACCGCACTTTCATTCGGATCGACCAGAACTGCGCTGCCGGCGTTTGCTCCAGTTGAAAGCAGTCCGGTAGTGAGTGTTGCAATGACGAATTTCACAGGAGCCCCTCCAAAGCTGTTTGAGAGGGTCAACTAGCATCCTGGTCGAACTGTCATGTCATATTCAGCAAAGTTCGACCGCCCCACGACATCGGAGCCATTTCCCATCAGCTCGCTACATGTCTGGCTCGACCAGACTTCCGGCCAACAAAAAACGCCGCGGAGGTACCCGCGGCGTCTTATCGGAAACAACTGCTTCGGCTTAGAACTTGTAGTTCAGACCGGCGCGAATCGTGTGGAAGTTGAAGGACATCTCGTTGCGGTCCAAGTCAGATTCGGTGACCGTCCACTTGCCCAGATCGGTGTAGAGATACTCGGTCTTCAGTGACCAGTTGTTGTCCAGCGCGTATTCCACGCCAGCGCCGACCGTCCAGCCAATCTGGGTCTTCGAAATATCGAAGAGCCAGGTGTCGAGGCGCAGCTTACCGTAGGCCACACCGCCCGTGGCGTAAGCCAGAACACGGTCAGCCGGTGCGTAGCCTACACGCGCCCGCGTGGTGCCGAACCAGTCGATCTTAGCTGCACCTTCATATTCTTCCTTGGCCTTGATGTCAGCGTACTGGAGATCGGTCTCCAGACCATAAACAACCGAGCCAGACTGCCAGTTGTAGCCGGCTTGCACGCCACCCAAGAAGCCCTTGCCGTTGAGGCTGCTGTTCTCGCTGTATTCCGGATCTTCAAAATCCGTGTAGTAGCCCTTGGCCTTTCCGAAGCCATAGCCGGCGTTGACGCCGACATAAGCACCGCTCCAGGCATAGGCGGGAGCCCGAGCGACTGCAGCCGGAACCGGATCAGAGGCGAAAACAGCGTCAGCGGCAAACGCAGAGGTGGAAAGCAATGCGACAGCCGCCGTGGCAATAATGAACTTCACAGGAACTACTCCAAATGGGTTAGATAACGGGAGCTCCTGTATCACGGCTAAACGTGTGCACTATGATAATTATGTCACACACGTAACACGTTAGCTGACTAATTAACGGATATTAGATTGGAAGGATCAGACCTGCTGGAACTGCTATTCAGGCCACGAGCCCGTGCTGGGACCGAAATGGGCAGTGCCTCTGCAACACATAGCCTCAACGAAAAACGCCGCGGAGCAAGCCCCGCGGCGTTTTTACAGGAATGGAAGCTTCGGCTTAGAACTTGAAGTTCAGGCCGGCGCGAACCGTGTGGAACTTGAAGTCAACGTCGGCAGCAATTCCCTCATCAACTGCGATATCCCAGCTACCGAGATCGGTGTAGAGGTATTCCGTCTTGAGGGACCACTTGTCGTCGATGGCGTATTCCACGCCGGCACCGACAGTCCAACCAACGCGGGTGTCCGAAAGATCTGCAAGGTCGATGGAGTACTTGCCGTAGGCTACACCGCCGGTCGCGTAAACCAGGAAGCGATCGGTCGGAAGGAAGCCGGCGCGAAGACGGGTCGAACCGAACCAGTCAATCTCGATGATATCAAAGTCAGCAATCTCGACCGAAACATCCGAGTACTGGATATCCGTTTCGATACCGTAGACGGCCGAACCGGACTGCCAGTTGTAACCAGCCTGAACACCACCGACGAAACCGTTGCCGGTTGCGCTGATGCCGAATTCACCGTCGGTTGCCTCAGCCTTGCCACCAGCATAGCCGGCGTTGAGGCCGATATACGCACCGCTCCAGAGATAGGCAGGAACCTGAGCCGCAGGGATAGGATCGTTGACGAAAACAGCGTCGGCAGCAAACGCGGACGTGGACAGCAGTACTGCTGCTGCAGTGGAAATGATAAACTTCATCAGAGAAGCCCCTCCGTTACATTTCGATGAGGGGATGTTTATCACCCATGAACGAATTTACTATGACATATATGTCACATAACAGATTTTGTTGAATGTTAAGCAGTGATCGATGTTTGACGGTCACGGCAATGCCGCAGTCTTCCTGAGATGTGGCAACGATATGATTTCTGCAGAGGCACTTCGGGAGAAAAATGCTTTCGCTTTTTGCGCGAGGTCGTGGAAGCAATTATCGAGCTGCTGCAACTATCCTGCCGCCAGGGATGGTCTTGTTCCAGAAATATTCTCCGGTGAGTCGGAAACATATTGGATTGCCATGCGGATCAGCTCCGGCAGGTTCCTGGCTCCGAGCTTTTCCTTCAACAGAGAGCAGCTGTTGGCGACGGTCTTGTAGCTTACACTAAGGCTATCGGCGATTTCGCCATAGGTCTTGCCGTCCGCCAGAAGGGTGAGCATCTGCAGCTCACGCGGCGAAAGGTTGCCGTAGGGGCCACCGTCGCGCCGGGATCCCAGCATCGCAATCTGAACAGCTATTTCGTGGTTCAGGTAGGGCTTGCCCGCGCGAACAGACTGGAAGGCAGCCAGCAAATCGCGCGGTCCCGCCTCCTTCAGCACATATCCCGTGGCTCCGGATTCCAGCGCCCGGCTGACAATGTGCGGGTCCGTGTGCATGCTCAGCACAAGAATAGGTACACGGGCATCATGCCGGCGCATCCGGCGAATCAGGTCCAGCCCGCCAAGGCGATTGCCGTTCAGGGCCAGGTCGACGATTACCGTCTCCGGACGGCTGCGAAGAAAGGTGCGATAGCCGCTGGTGGCGCTGCTCGCCTCCAGCACTTCCGCTACCCCCGCATCCTCCAGGATACGGCGGCAGCCCTGCAGCACGATCGGGTGATCATCGACAAGCAGTACGCGGCTCATTGCTGTCTGCTCCCTGTTTCACTGTGGTCGGCAAACGCGACTTGCCGGCGATTGTCGTCCAGCGGGATGGCGACTTCAAGCCTGGTCCCGCCCTCAGCGCGTTCCACGATCCTCAGCGTACCTCCAAGCGCGCGCACGCGCTCATCCATTCCCGTCAGGCCGAACCCCCACGGCTTGCCAGGCGGGAAGCCGCTGCCATCATCCTCCACCGTGATTTTCAGAGCGAAGGCCCCCTGCTCGGCATCGTCGGGGCCGCTTCTGTTGACCAGCTGCTCCGCCAGCCGAACGTTGATCGCCTGGGCCTCGCTATGGCGTTTTGCGTTGGTGATTCCTTCCTGAATGCAGCGGTAGACGGTCAGATCGATGCTGTCGCCGTAGCTTGGTGCAACAGATCCTACAGACAATGAAATCCGCGGGTGCGCATCGACGCGCTCGAAATCGGCAACCAATCCAGACACCAGCTCAGCCAAAGGCACATGCCCCAGCGCCATGGGCCGGATGCGACTCAACAGCCGGCGGTTCAGCATCTGGATCTGGTCGGAAATGTCGCCGAGTGCTGCAATCCGGTCGCGCATCCTGTCGGCGGAGGGATGTGCCCGCTGGTCGACAAGCTGTTCCAGCGAGGCGATGTTTGCCTTGAGGCCAAAAAGGCATGGGCCTATCTCGTCGTGCAGTTCGTTGGCGATGTGGCGACGCTCATCGTCCTGAACGGTGATCAGACGGCGGGTCAGCCTTTCATTGTCCGCTTTGGCGCCGGCCAGCCGTTCGGCAAGCGCGTTGAAGCGCCCGGCAATATCCGCCAGCTCCGGAACACCCGGCCTGACGAGCCTGTGCTGAAACTGCCCCCTCTCCAGTTCCTGCAATCCCTTGGCCAGGCTGGTCAACGGCTGGAGAACCCGCCCTAGCGCGAAATAAAGAATGGCAGCCACTGCAATATTGAACGCAAGCGCGATGCCCGCCAGGTTCTTGCTCTCCTCCCAGACCTCTGCGAGCTCGTCACCGGCATAGCCAAGCAGGATGACGGAGCCGATCTGGCGGCTGCCCATGCCGATCCTCAACTCACGCCGGATGTCCTCCACCTGAACGAGCTTTGAGAACCAGGCGGGCACCTGTCGCGTATCGTTGAGGTGAGCCGCATCCGCCATGGGCAGAACCGAGAACCTGCCACCGCCGAGAGTGGTGGTGATAACGCGGACGTGACGCAGTTCCCCCAGTTCCTTGGCAAGCGCTTCGAGCACGGCCGCTCCGTTTGCCTCCTGCGGGGTGCGAGCCATGGTTTCCAGGACGAAGCGCTCCGCAAGCCGCATCGATGACATGATCTCCAACTGCGCCGAACGGCGTGCGTCGTAGATGGTCACGATCGTCGCGACGATCCCCGCGACGGAGGTGGCGAAAACGAAGGCGGCAAAAATCTGCCAGCGAAGCGGTATCCTGTTCCACCACCTGACACGGGATTTGGGCTGCAAAGAAGATGCAGCGGAACTGGCATGGACCGGGAAGTGATCGTGTCGGCCATGGGGTCCACTGGGTTGCTCGGCAGCAATTCCGGTCATTCATCCTCCCCCGTGAAAGCTCCTCCGCAGGTCCGCAGACACTTCAGTCAATCTGGAATTATGCTCGCCTGCAAGCGCATAGTTGGCAACGGGATCGGGAACTTTTGCCAATCAACTCGCGGATGAGTTCCGTAGCGAAAACTTTGGGATCACCCTACGATACAGTCAGCATTTGGCCCCAGCCTCTTGCGCACACGCTAGCAAAGGCGTCCGGATCAACCCCGTCTCCCCGTTGCGCGGCTTCCGGACGCCTTGTGTTTGTTTCTGGCGTCCTTGGCTCGCGCCAGGAACCAGGCGGAATCCACTTTTCCTGCCTGCTAAGTGTCTTAACGCCCCCTTGTTTCCCATCGTCGGATTAGCGCGAAATACTGCGACGGCCGGATGCCCAGTGTCCCGCCCATGGCAGTGACGGGTATGCTCTGCGCCAGGTTCTTCAGGACGCGCTCAAGCTGCCACTTCCCTTCCGTCTCGTGCGCAATTGTCAACGCCGTCGGCCTTGCTGGGCCTCGGGCATCGACGGTCGAATCCCCCCCTCGGTCACAAAATGCGATAAGACCTGAATTGTAGTATACATGGATGAGAAAGCAGCGTTATATTGGTTGAGGCACCGACTGAACAAACTATCGAGCGGGGGCGATTCTTTGCAACAGGAGGACGCTCAATGTTTTTACCTTCGATATTACAGCTTTCGGCAGCGACATTGCTTAGCGCAGCACTGATCCAACCATTGGCCGCACAGACGACGGCCAACCCCGCCTCTGACTTCACTCAGCTTGAAGAAGCTCTCCGCGCCCCTGTCGAGCGCGGCGACGTTCCAATGGCCGTAGCCGGCGTTACCGATGCCAACGATAGAGTCTTCATCGGCGCATTCGGAGTTCGTGAACTTGGCGGCAACGATGGCGTTAACGAGGAAAGCGTTTTCAACATCGCCTCGATGACAAAGGCTGTCACCGCCGCCGCCGCAATGCAGCTGGTGGAGCAAGGAAAGCTCGACCTGGATTCGCCGATCTCCAAATGGCTACCGATGGCCGACAAGCTCATGGTGCTCGAGGATTTTGACGCTGAGGGCAAGCCGGTACTCCGGAAGCCGAACAAGCCGGTTACACTTCGCCACCTGATGACCCATTCCTCAGGCCTCGGATATGTCCAATGGTCGGACAAGCTCAAGCGCTACACAGAGACTCAGGGCGAGTTGCCACCGCTAACGTATGACCAGGAGGAGACCTGGCTGAGGCCACTGCTGTTCGATCCGGGCGAAGACTGGATCTATGGCGAATCCATCGACTGGATCGGTTACCTGGTGCGTGAAGCCAGCGGGCAGCCACTGGCTGATTACGTCAAGGCCAACATAACGGACCCGCTCGACATGAACGACACGAGCTGGGGGCTTTCCGACTCGATGGAAAGTCGCCGGGTAACGAGCCATCAGCGCAACGAAAAGGGTGAACTCGAGGCTACCGACTATATCGCCGACCAGAACCCTCCGCGTGATTATGGTGGCGGCGGCCTGTACAGCACCGTACCCGACTACCTTAAGTTCGTCCGCATGATCCTGAACGAAGGCACCGTCGACGGAAAGACGATCCTGAAGGCTGAGACCGTCCAGGAGATGGCAAAGAACCAGATGGGCGACGTGCGGGTGAAGATGATCTACACAACCGACCCAGCACGCTCGGAAGACGCCGAGTTCTTCCCCGGTGTTGAGAAGACCTGGGGCTTGAGCTTCATGATCAATGAAGAGGACGCACCTACGGGAAGGCCCGCTGGCAGCCTGGCATGGGCAGGACTGCGGAACACCTTCTTCTGGATTGACCCGAAGAACAAAGTGGGCGGGGTCTATATGACCCAGCTGCTGCCGTTCGTAGACCAGAAAGCTCTCCAGGCCTTCTATGACTTCGAGACAGCATTCTACAAATCGCACAATGCCGACAGCACGATGACGGGCTCCACCAAGTAAGGAAACCGCTTCATCGAACCTATAGCCCCGAAGTGGTCTGCGATCGCTTCGGGGTGTTTCGCATTCGTCAGCAGGCGAAGGCTCGAAATGGAAAGGGTTTTCGAACAGCAACGCAAAAGCCTTTGCCGGCTATCATTAGCCGCTGCCGCTGCATCAAGGAAATGGATGAGGAAAAATGGTCGGAGCGGCGGGATTCGAACCCACGACCCCTTGACCCCCAGTCAAGTGCGCTACCGGGCTGCGCTACGCTCCGAGCCGTGCAAACCCCTATATAACCCAACCCCGACGCGCAAGCACTATTTTGCGTTTCCCGCAGGTTCACCTGATCCATGATCGCAAACCGGCTAATGAGCTAGGCATATAGTGCCCCCTGCTAGCTCAACTGCGCCGGCTACTTGCGACGCGAAACGAAATCCGCTGCGTAGCGGTGCTCGCGAATCGGGCGAACGCGCTCCGTCGTCTCGTGGTAAAGCGGATGAGCCTTGTAGGCCGCCAGAGCCGCCTCGTCCGCGAACTCTGCGTAGACGATCACGTCGACCTTCGAGTTGTCGTAGAGATCGACCTTGCGGTTGATGCCGATCTCGAAAAAGTCGCTGTGCGGAATCTCAGCCAGCCGCCACAGGCCCTCAGCGATTCGATCAACATCCTGCGGATCATTGGCACTGAAAAAGACGATGTGGCGTATCATGCGAACTCCGATGCAAAGCGACAGACGTGAAAGGAGGCGGTCCGAGCTTCCCGATGTCAGGAACTCTGCCGCCTCCCCTTCGGTTGCAGATCCCTCAGGCCACGAACCCGAGAGACGCTGTAACGATCAGCCGCCTTATCGTCTTATCTGATGAAATCATCAATGCGGCGGATGGTGACGCGGCGGTTCTCCCAGTTCTCGTAAGGAGTGTTTACGAGCAGGAATTCTTCACCGTAGCCCACCGTCTCGATCGCCCGCGACGGTACCCCGAACTGCGAGACCAGCACGCGCTTCAGCGAATCAGCCCGCGCCTGCGACAGACGCAGGTTGTAGTCGGCAGCGCCCACCGCATCCGTGTGACCTTCGAGCAGGAACCTGGTTCCCGGGCGGTTGCGCAGCAGCCGCTTCAGGGCAGATGCGATCTGCTCAACTTTTGGGTACTGCGAGCGTCCGATGTCGGCCGAGGCGGTTTCGAAGTTGATCGCCTGAATATCGACGGACGGAGCGCGGCGGCGCAGATCCGGCCGGCGCTTGAACTGGTCGATCGTCACGCGGTCCTGCTGACGGACACGCTCGCGCGGACCTGCCTCAAGACGGCGCAGGATCTGAGCCTCACCGGGCATGCTCGCCTGCGCGAGGACGGCGGTTGGAGCAAGGGTTGCTGCTGCAAAAAGGAAAAGTGCGTTACGGCGGTTTAGCATGATGTTGCCTCCAGGAATTCAATGCGCGCAACATGCGACAGCATAGGTGAAGGCAACATGAATATGTCGGTTACAAACAGTTCAGCTTCTTCGCTGGCTACATTTTTCGCATCTGAGGGAGCCGGTCCCTCTGCGCCCATTCAGCGATGCAGAAGGACCTCTGCCCGTTTCTCGTCGGAGATCGGCATGCCGTAGGTTTCGGAGCGGCGGACCGGCACGAAGCCCATCTTCTGGTAGAGCGGAAGTGCTGCCGGATGGTCGAGCGTGCAGGTTTCGACCGAAACGACCTTGGGGCCGCCCTCCCAGGCCGCGCGAATTGCGCAGCCAAGGAACCAGCGCGACAGGCCCCTGCCGATCGCATGCGGCATCAGACCGAAGAGCAGCAGGCGGCATTCCTTGCGGTCGAAGCGGTGCAGCTCGAAGAAGCCCGCCGGCGCGCCATCCATGTAGAGCACATGGAACTCCCTGTCCGGCGCCTTGAGGCGCCTGGCCAGCTGTTCATCGTCCAGGAAGAGAGCTGCAGTCCAGTGCCAGTCACGCCCGACGCGATCGTAGATGTAACGGTAGAAGTGGAGCGGCATGTCCCGGCAGCGCAGAAGGGCCAGCTGGTGCGGGCCCATCGGCATGGGGGGATAGCGCTCTGGCGGACGATGCATTTCGAGCAGTGTAACTGTCGTCAGTGGTCCGGCCGAGTCTGTCATGCCTAGTCTCCCGTCACGACTGGCGTGTCCGGCTGGGCTCCCCACTCGCTCCACGACCCGTCATAAAGCCGCGTGCCAGTCGCGCCGACTGATTCGAGCGCCAGTGCGATTACGGCCGCAGTGACGCCGGAGCCGCAGGAGGTAACGGTCGGCCTGGACAGATCGAGGCCAGCAGCGGTCAGCTGTTCACGCAGTCGATCGAGCGGAAGCAGCTCGCCGTTTTCTGCCAGACTGGTTGCCGGAACGCTCACCGCGCCCGGCATGTGCCCGCCACGCAGGCCCGGACGCGGCTCGGGGTCCTTCCCTGTGAAGCGTCCCAGAGACCGCGCGTCGGCGATCTGTACGCCCTGGTCAACCAGCTGGCGCATCTCGTCGAGGAACACGACCTTGCTCTCATCGTAGTCGGCAATGAAAGCGCTGCCGGCAATCGGGGTTGGCTTGTCTGTCACGGGCCTGCCCTCCGCCTTCCAGCGGTCGAAGCCACCGTCAAGAATAAAGACGTTCTTTGCGCCCATGACGCGGAAGAGCCACCAGGCGCGTGGAGCGGAAAAGTAGCCGGGGCCGTCGTAGACGACGATCGTGTCATCAGCGGAGATACCCATCGAGCTTGCAAATCGCTCGAACAGGCGCGGGTGCGGAATGGTATGCGGGAACTGCGACTCAGGCTCAACGACCAGATCATGGTCGAAGAACACTGCGCGGGGAATATGCGCAGCCTCGTATTCCGCTTCGGCGTTACGTCCGGCAGCGGCAAGATACCAGGAGGCATCCACAATCGTGATTCCGGGGGTTTCCAGGTTCTCCTGCAGCCAGTCGGCGGAGACCACGAAACGACTCTTCTCACCCATTTCCTGAACCTACTCACTTGGGGATCTTCTCTTCAGAAGACCGAATTAATGGCAGTGCCGCAAGAGTAAAGTACATCCCCTGCTCAGGCGCTGGCGGGCAGCGGGCCGAAGCGCAGGCGGAAGCGGCGGTTCTCGCGTCCCTTCTTCTCGATCTTGCCGACATGGATCTCACCCACTTCAGAGGTGTTGGCCACATGGGTGCCGCCGCAGGGCTGGCTGTCGACGGAGGATCCCTCGCCGATGCAGACCAGGCGGATACGGCCGGTGCCGATCGGCGGGCGCACGTTCTTCGACTTAATGAGCGTGGGCTTCGCCTGAAGTTCCTCGTCGGTGATCCATTGGGTGAAGATCGGATGGTTGCCATGCACCAGTGCCATGATCTTCTCGGTCACCAATTCGCGGGTGTAGGACGGGTCCGGCAGGTCCAGATCGACGCGCGATTCCTCCTCGCCCACGGAAGCACCCGTGATCGGGAACGGGCAGACGACGCTCAGCAGGTGGCAGGCGGTGTGCATGCGCATGAGCTTCAGGCGGCGGTCCCAGTCAATCTCCAGCTGCAGGGTCTCGCCAATCTCGGGCAGAACGGCGCCATCTGCCGGGACGTGGATGATGTCCTCCTTGGTTTCGCCGGTAACGGTCGTGGCCACGGGGATGCGCGTTCCATCCTCGCGCACGAACCTGCCGGTATCACCGGGCTGGCCGCCGGACGTGGCGTAGAAGATCGTGCGGTCCAGAATGATTCCCCCGCGGTCGTTGATGCCGGTCACAACGGCACTGATCGTTCTCAAATAGGGTTCTTCACGAAATAAGGCTGCGGTCAGCATGCTTTTTCCTTATGATATAGAACTCTCAAGGGTCGTCTTCGCACTTGCGAAATACAATTTAATCAGCGATGGATTTGGCCCATTCATCGTTGCAGGCGGCCGGAGGCGCTGCAAGCGGCGATCCATGGAACTGTATCGGGAGAGAGCCCTTCATGAAAAGCCTTGTGACTGTGTTCAGCGCAGCGGCGGTGACACTTGCTTCTGCCAGCTTCGCTTTCAGTGCGCGGACTGACCTCGTCATCGGTGTCGTGCTGGAACCGCCGCACCTTGACCCGACGGCGAGTGCTGCCGGCGCCATCGACGAGATCCTTTACGCAAATGTCTTTGAAGGTCTGACGCGGATCGGTCCCAATGGCGAAGTGCTGCCGGGCCTGGCCGAAAGCTGGGAAGTTACCGAAGACGGCAAGGTCTACACCTTCAAGCTGCGCCAGGGCGTGAAGTATCATGACGGCTCGGACTTCGACGCCGAGGACGTGAAGTTCTCGCTCGATCGCGCGCGCGCCGCCGATTCCGTCAATGCACAGAAGGCTCTCTTCGCGGCTATCGACACTGTCGAAGCCGTCGATCCGCAGACAGTGAAAGTTACGCTCAAGCAGCCTCAGGGCTCCTTCCTCTACAATATGGGGTGGGGTGACGCTGTCATCGTCGCGCCCGAAAGCGCTGAGGGCAACAAGGAAAAGCCGATCGGCACCGGCCCCTTCCGCTTCGAGCGCTGGGCCAAGGGCGCATCGGTGACCCTTGCCAAGAACCCGGACTACTGGGGCGATGCCGTCGCGCTCGACAAGGCCGAGTTCCGCTTCATTCCGGATGCGGCTGCAGCTGTACCCGCGATCCTTTCCGGCGACGTTCAGGCGTTCCCGAGCTTTCCGGCAGGAGATGCGCTCGCCCCGATCAAGGCCGACCCGCGCTTCAGCGTCGTGATTGGCGCGACGGAAGGCGAGACGATCCTCGCCATGAACAACGCCAAGGCTCCGTTCGACAACATCAAGGTGCGCCAGGCGATTTCGCATGCGCTCGACCGCGAAGAGATCATTCTCGGCGCGACGGACGGGCTCGGCGTTCCGATCGGTTCGCATTTCTCGCCGGCCAACGAAGCCTATGAGGACCTTACCGGCACCTATCCGCACGACGTCGACAAGGCCAAGGCCCTGCTCGCCGAGGCCGGTTTCGCTGACGGCTTCTCAGCGACGATCAAGCTGCCGCCACCGCCCTATGCCCGCATTAGCGGTGAGATCATCACCTCGCAGCTGGCAGAAATCGGCATCAAGCTCGAGATCGTGCCTATGGAATGGGCGCAGTGGCTGGAGCAGGTCTTCACCAACAAGGATTTTGATCTCACGATCATCGCGCATACCGAGCCGAACGACATCGATATCTACGGCCGCGAGGGCTATTATTTCGGCTACAACAATCCGGAATTCAAAGCCGTGATGGCCGAGCTTGACCAGTCGAGCGATCCGGCTGTCCGTAACGAGCTCTATCGCAAGGCCCAGCGCATCATTGCTGACGACGCGGTCAACGGCTTCCTGTTCCAGCTGCCGAAGATCGGCGTATGGGATGCAAAGCTCACCGGCCTGTGGGAAAACTCGCCTCTGCAGGCGAATGACCTGACCAAGGTACGCTGGACTGACTAAGGTCCAGCGTATCTGAATGCGGGGGAGCGGCAAGACAGGCTCATGATTGTCTATGTCACAAAGCGGCTGGTTATCGGGCTTGTCACGCTGCTCCTTGCATCGGTGGTCGTCTTTGGCGTCCTCGAAATCCTTCCGGGCGATCCCGCCCGGATCATGCTGGGTATGAATGCCGGTCCAGATGCGCTTGAGGCGCTGCGGCAGGAAATGGGCCTGAACCAGCCCGCCCCTGTACGCTTTTTCCAATGGCTCGCGGGCCTTGTGACCGGCGATCTTGGACGCTCCTACACCTATTCCAGCCCTGTCATAGATCTCGTGCAGGAACGGCTTGTCGTCTCGTTGCCGCTGGCACTGATCTCGCTCTTTCTTTCCACAGCAATAGCAATCCCGGTTGGGGTGTTTGCTGCGTCGCGCAGCGGCAAGCTCAGCGACACGCTTACGATGGGCACGGCGCAGATCGGCATCGCGCTGCCCAACTTCTGGCTAGCGCTCCTTCTGGTCTATGTCTTTGCAGTGGGCCTGCGCGTCCTGCCTGCAGGTGGCTTTCCAGGCTGGGCAGATCCGGTGGAGGCGATCAAATCGCTGATCCTTCCCTCAATCTCTCTCGCCTTGCCCCAGGCCGCGATCCTCGCCCGCGTGACACGCTCGGCCATGGTGGAGACGCTCGGCGAAGATTTTATCCGCACCGCCCGGGCCAAGGGTCTGCCTCGGCGCAAGGTGCTCTGGCGGCATGCACTGCGCAACGCGATGATACCGGTGCTGACGATCCTGGGTCTACAGTTCTCATTCCTGCTCGCGGGCACGATCATTATCGAAAACGTCTTCTATCTGCCGGGGCTTGGCCGGCTGATCTTCCAGGCGATCAACCAGCGCGACCTGATCGTGGTGGAAGGCGTGGTGATGCTACTCGTTGCCAGCGTCATCCTGATCAATCTCGCCGTCGATATCTGCTACGCCATCGTCGATCCCCGCCTGAGGATCGGCCGATGACCATCGAGCAGACCGCCGTCGATCTCTCCCAGCGCCATGTGCTACGCCGGGCCTTCTCCAACGCTTCGTTTGTGGTAGGTCTCGCGATCACGCTGACGATCGCGATCGTGGCGCTGATCTCGCTCTTCTGGGCACCGTACGACGTGACCAAGCTGTCGGTCGCAAGTCGCGTCCAAGGGCTGTCCTGGGCGCACCCGTTCGGCACTGACCACCTCGGCCGCGACATTCTCTCAATGATCATGCTAGGCGCGCGCAATTCCATCGCCGTCGCGCTGGTGGCGGTCGGCATCGGCATGGGGCTTGGGGTGCCGCTCGGCCTCTGGGCTGCGGCCAGGGGTGGCTGGATCGATGAAGTGCTGATGCGCACCAATGACGTGATCTTTGCCTTTCCGTCGCTGCTCTCTGCCGTGATGATCACCGCGATCTTCGGCCCCGGCGCGATCAACGCCATCATCGCCATCGGCATCTTCAACATTCCCGTCTTCGCCCGCGTAGCACGCGGCGGGGCGCTTGCGATCTGGCCGCGCGAATTCGTACTGGCTGCGAAGGCCTGCGGCAAAGGCGGGTTCCTGATCTCTGCCGAACATATCCTGCCCAACATCGCGAACCTGCTCCTGGTGCAAGCGACGATCCAGTTTGCGCTGGGCATCCTCGCCGAAGCGGGCCTTTCCTATCTCGGGCTTGGCGCACAGCCGCCAATGCCATCCTGGGGCCGGATGTTGTTTGATGCGCAAACCCGGATTGCGGTCGCCCCTCACCTGGCCCTCTTCCCAGGCATGGCGATCGTGCTGACCGTGCTGGGGCTTAACCTTCTTGGCGACGGGCTGCGCGACGCCATTGATCCCAAGCAGAGGCGGACTTTATGAGCCTGCTTGAGGTCGAAAATCTCCGCGTCTCGATTGGTGAGATCCCGATCCTGAACGGCGTGAACCTTGCCGTAGAAGCCGGCGAGATCATGGGGCTCGTGGGCGAGTCGGGTTCCGGCAAGTCGATGACAGCGCTTACGGCAATGGGACTGCTGCCCCACGGCATGGAAGCTTTCGGTCGCGTCACGCTTGATGGCGTCGATATCCTCAGCGCGCCCGAGAGCGCCATGAACCGCCTGCGCGGGCGGGACATAGCCATGGTGTTTCAGGAGCCGATGACGGCGCTCAATCCGCTGAAGACCATTGGCGAACAGGTGGCGGAAGGCATCCGCTGGCACACGGGCGCGAACCGGGCCGATGCGGAGAGCCGCGCCCGCGCCATGCTCGACCGCGTAGGACTGCCGGAAAGCCAATTCCCCCTCAACCGCTATCCGCACGAACTCTCCGGCGGGCAGCGTCAGCGCGTCGTGATCGCCATGGCCTGCGCGCTCAATCCGAAGCTGCTCATCGCTGACGAGCCGACCACCGCGCTCGACGTGGTGATTCAGGCGCAGATCCTCGACCTGCTGCAGGAGCTGGTGGACGAGGGCCGCATGGGGCTGCTCCTCATCTCGCACGACCTCGCGGTGGTGGCGCAATATGCCGACCGGCTCACCATCCTGCGCGATGGCGAGGTGATGGAAGCGGGTGAAACGGCTGCCATCCTGCGCGAACAGAAGCACCCCTACACCCGACAACTCGCCCGCGCGTCGACGCATGTGCCAGCACGGGCCAAGGCTCCGGAGACTGCTTCCGGCAAGCCGCTCCTGGAGGTGAAGGGTGTGTCGCGGGATTATCCCGTACGGCGGACATCCCTCTTTGCGCCGAGGAAGACCTTCCGAGCCGTTGATGATGTCTCCTTTGACATTCAGGAGAGACAATCGGTGGCCCTCGTCGGACGGTCCGGCTGCGGAAAGTCGACGCTTGCCCGCATCATCCTTGCGCTCGACAAGCCGTCGTGCGGCTCTGTGACGTTCCGTGGCAAGGACCTGGCTATCGGCTCGCAGATTGAACTCAAGAGCATCCGCCGCGATTTACAGGTGGTGTTCCAGGACCCCTACGGCTCCTTCAATCCGCGCCACCGCGTGGAGCGGCTGGTGGGCGAACCGCTTCATCTCATGGAGAAGCCGCTTACCGCAGCGGAGAAACGCGAACGGGTTGCCGAGGCCCTGCAGCAGGTGGGGCTCTCGCCTTCCGACATGCACAAGTATCCGCATGAGTTCTCGGGCGGGCAGCGCCAGCGGCTTTCCATTGCGCGCGCCATCATCACCAAACCAAAGCTGATCGTCGCCGACGAGCCGGTTTCGGCGCTTGACGTGTCCATCCGCGCGCAGATCCTCGATCTCTTTGCGGAACTGAACGAGCAACTCGGCCTCGCCTATCTCTTCATTACGCATGATCTGACTGTCGCGCGGGCTGTCAGCGACGTTACGATGGTCATGCATGCCGGGAAGATTGTAGAGCACGGGCCGACATCGGAGGTGCTCTCGTCGCCCAGGACAGAGCCAGCGCGAGCACTTGTCGAGGCTGCGCCGGACCTTGAGCAGGCGCTCAACAAACGCCTGCAAGGGATTCAACGTTAAAAGGATTTTACGCAGAAGCCTGCGCGGGCTCCTTGTCGAGAACCATGTAGTCGAGCGGAAGCTCGGTCGTGTACTTGATTTGCTCCATCGCGAAGGCCGAGGAGACGTTGCGGATCTCAATCTTGGCGATCAGCTTCTTGTAGAACTGATCGTAGGAGGCGATGTCCGGCACTACCACGCGCAGCAGGTAATCCACGTCACCGCTCATGCGATAGAATTCCACGACTTCAGGGAATTCCTTGATGACTTCCGAGAAGCGCTTCAGCCACTCGGGGTTGTGCGCATTGGTGCGGATCGAGACGAAAACCGTCACCCGCGCATTCACCTTCTCGGGGTTGAGAACGGCAACGCGCTTGCGGATGACGCCCTCTTCCTCAAGCTTCTGGATGCGGCGCCAGCATGGGGTCGTCGAAAGCCCAACCTTCTTGGCAACGTCGGCCACGGCAAGGGTTGCATTTTCCTGCAACAGGCGAAGAATTTTGCGATCAAGACGGTCCATGCGGCACACCCGTAGAATAATTTTCTAGAAAATGCCGTCAAAATGGGGCTATTTCAAGGAAAATATTTCTACAATGAAGCGTTCGCGTAGTCCCCGGTTTTAAATCATCGCTCTTATTTGCTGCTTCAGGACTGGCAGCAGCTCTTCCTCGAACCAGGGATGCTTCTTCAGCCATCCCGTGTTGCGCCAGGAGGGATGTGGCATGGGCAGCACGCGCGGTTTTACCGGGCTCTCCAGAATTGCCCGCCATTCGCGCACCGTTTCTGTGAGGCTCGCCTTGCGCAGGTCACCAAGGTGCCAGGCCTGAGCATATTGCCCGATGGTGAGGATCAGTTCGATCTGCGGCATCTCAGCCAGCACGCCTGCGCGCCAGTGCACCGCGCATTCGCGGCGTGGCGGCAGGTCGCCGCCGTTGCGATCATAGCCCGGAAAGCAGAAGCCCATCGGCACGATGGCAAAGCGCGCCGGATCATAGAACTCCTCGCGCGTCACACCCATCCAGCTGCGCAGGCGATCACCGGACCGGTCGTTGAACGGCAGGCCCGTTTCATGCACGCGCAGCCCCGGCGCCTGGCTGGCGATCAGGATCCTCGCCTGCTGCGAGGCGATCAGGACCGGCCGTGGCTCATGCGGAAGCGCCATGCCTGCTGCGGGGTTGTCGCGGCAGATCCGGCACGCGCGGATCTGCGCCAGAAGCGTATCGAGGCTGTCAGTCATTTACCGGCTAGTTGGCAGCGGGTCAGGCGGAGGCGCTTGGACGCGCTGCGATCTCATTGTACCAGCGCCCTACATGGGTGAGTTCAGGCGGCAATTCAATGCGCGCAGGCTTCATGAACTGAACCGAGACGAACCCGGTGATATCGGCCACGGAAAATTCGTCGCCTGCGATGAACCTACGGCCGGCCAGTTCCCTGTCGAGGATTTCGAGGAAAGCGCGCACGCGCGGACGGTTCGCCTCGGCCCATTCCCGGATCTGCGGAACTTCCATTTCCTTCATCGCCGGATGGGTGTGGCGAAACACAGCCTGGATCGTGCCCAGCAGATGGAACTCGACCCGGCGCTGCCACATCTCTACCCGCGCCTTGCCGAGCGCTCCCCGTCCGAACAGGGCCGGCTCCGGGTGAAGCTCGTCGAGATAGCGGCAGATGGCAATGGTCTCACTGAGGATCGTTCCATCGTCCAGTTCCAGCACCGGAAGCTGCTTCATCGGGTTCAGCCGCGCAAACGCGTCGCCCAAATGCTCAAGCTTGCCCATGTCCACCGGGACCAGCGGAATATCGATGCCCTTCTCCGCCAGAAAGATCCTCACGCGGCGCGGATTTGGCGCCCTGCCCCCATCGTATAGCTTCATGCCTCACTCCCTCCAAAGATGCGCCTGTACAGCGACCACAGGGCATCCCCAATCGTGCTGCCCAGCCGGTAGAACCAGTTCTGGCCTTCGCTCTCCAGCACGGTCTGGTGTCCAGCGCGCCATTCCCTCGGCCGGTCGAACGACCCCTGCCACAGGCCACGGCCGGCGAGCCTCGCCCTCACCTCGACCGTTTCATATTCACCGTATGCCAAGGCCCAGCCGGTTTCCACCATCGCCTTGTTGAGCTCAATTTCGCCCGCGGAACAGGTGCCAAGCAGGCGATCGTACTGGTCGCGGCCATCGCCCCTGCAGCTCACCTGACTACCTCCTATAAGGCGCTGAAGCTCGCGCTTCGCCTCACGCCCGCATTCGTAGGTCTCGCCATGACGCAGGCAGAGCTGGTCGAGTTCCGGCGCGTCGATGCCCTTCAGCCTGATACGTTCGCCGTTCAGTGTTATCGAGTCACCGTCCGCCACGTGCGGGAAACCTTCGAGATCTGTTCGGAAGCCATTCAGTCCCAAGATCAGGCGACCCAGCAAGAATACGATTGCAATGCCCAGTAACCAGTCCCGCACCCGCCTCCAGCGCCACCGCCGGGATCGGCTTGATGGGCGAGAGCCAGCGCGTTTCGCAAGGTCAGGTTTCCGGGGCATTAACGGAATGAGCCTTTCGAGCTTCAAAGAGGCGATCCTAGCCGTCGACGTTGATTTGTCGACGCGCAAAGCCCCCCGGCGCACAGCTTTCCTGCTGCCTTGTGTTTTTGTCCCGAAGCCTCCATCTCTTCCTCATGACAGCGATTGAAACACCCTGTGTACGCATCTGCGTGATCGACGAGACGACCGGCATCTGCATCGGCTGCGGCCGCACGCTGGAAGAAATCGGCAGCTGGATGTCCTACACAGCCGAAGAACGCCGTACAGTTATGGCCGGGTTGGAGAAGCGCCTCTCCAAGATCGCAGACAGGGAGAAGGCTTGAGATGCGGCTGTTCTGGATCCTCATCGCGGTCATGGCCGTGGGCCTCATGCTGCTGGTCGCCAATCACGACAGCGGCTCTGTCTTCGGCATTCAGAACGATACGTTTGCTTCGGGACTCTACATGAGCCTTTGGGCCTGCGTCATCGCCGTGGGCCTCGTGGGCTCGCGCCGACACATGTCGCAAGTACTGCGGGACCTCGCCTATTGGCTGCTGCTCATTCTCATACTGATGACGGGATACCAATACCGCTTCGAGCTGCAGGACGTGGCGAGCCGCGTGTCGGCTGGCCTCGTTCCCGGCAGCCCGATGTCAGTGTCGAGTGATGGGCGTATGGCCGTGATGATCGACCGCTCCAGGAACGGCCATTTCGAAGCGCGCGTGGACATGAACGGCGCAACAGTGCGCACACTGGTGGACACCGGCGCATCGGTAACCGTGCTGACCTACGCCGACGCAGGGCGGATCGGGATCAATGTGGAACGCCTCGCCTTCACCACGCCCGTGATGACCGCCAATGGACGCGCCAACGCGGCCCGCGCCACCGTCGACGTCATGTCGCTGGGCGGCATCGAGCGGCGCAGAGTGCCGGTTATGGTGGCGGAAGCAGGACGGCTGGAACAAAGCCTGCTCGGCATGCAGTTCCTCAGCAGCCTCTCAAGCTTCGAGATGCGCGGCAGCCGTCTGATCCTGACTGATTAGGCGGCCTCGACCGCCGACAGGTCAACTTCGGCCAGCGCCTGCACCAGGACTTCCGGCCCTGCACCCGGGCGCGTGGCATCGCTCGACAGTATCTGACGGAAACGGCGTGCACCTGGGCGTCCGTGGAAAAGCCCCACCATATGGCGGGTGACGTGGCCCAGACGGCCACCGTTGGCGATGTGACGCTCAGCGTAGTCGGCCATGGCAGCGACGACCTCGGCCAGATCCGGTGCGGGTGCATCCTCGCCGTAGACTACGCGATCCACGTCCGCAAGGATCGCCGGGTTCTGGTAGGCCGCGCGACCCATCATGACGCCATCAACTTGATTCAAATGTTGAAGGGTCTCATCCAGCGTTTGAATTCCGCCATTGATGCCTATGAATTGATTCGGCAATCGCTGTTTGAGGCGATAGACGCGATCGTAGTTGAGCGGCGGAATATCGCGGTTTTCCTTTGGGCTCAGCCCCTGCAGCCAAGCCTTGCGCGCATGAACCCATAACGCGTCGGCGCCAGCCGCGAATACGGCATCTGCCATGCGATCGAGCGCCTCTTCCGGATCCTGCTCATCGACGCCGATCCGGCACTTCACCGTTACAGGAATGGAGACCGCAGCCTTCATGGCGGAGACACACTCAGCCACCACCTCGGGCGTCTTCATAAGACACGCGCCGAAGGTGCCAGACTGCACGCGATCCGATGGGCAGCCAACGTTCAGATTGATCTCGTCATAGCCGAAGTCAGCTGCGATCCGTGCCGCCTCGGCGAGCTTCGCCGGATCGCTGCCGCCCAACTGCACGGCCACCGGGTGCTCCGACGGATCAAAACCCAGCAGGCGATCACGCTTGCCGTGGATCACCGCATCCGCCACCACCATCTCCGTATAAAGCAGCGCATTGCGTGTCAGCTGCCGGTGAAAATAGCGGCAGGCCGAATCCGTCCAGTCGAGCATGGGGGCGATGCTGAAGATCTTTTCGCGCCCGGAATATGGATTTGCCATCGGTAAAACTAACTGCACTGGTTCAGAAACTGGGTGTGGCGTGCCTCTAACACGCTTTTGCCAGGGAGGCCATGTTGGCGCGGATGCTCCCAGACTATGGCAAGAGCATGTAGTGTGTCGGATCGCCGGGGCAAAGTCCTCCTCCGCAGAGCAGGACCGTCGAAACGCCATTTGCGGCTGAGATCAGCGCCAGAAGGCCCATTGCCAACACCGCGACGCGGCGGGGCTTCTTAGTGGATCGCTGCCCGACGAATTGGCGGTCGTAGGCCAGAAGAATCGCCCCACCCGAGATGATCAGCACCGAGACGATGAAACTCCACGTGTAGAAGTGCAGACCGAGGAACGGGTTGCCATAGGCGCCAGTGCCGGGAACGATATGCAGCAGGATCTGCCGCGTCGCCACGCCAGCGACCACGAGTGCGCCCAGAATCATGGTTGCATAATGGCTTGGACGGATGCCAAATCCGAGATTAAGAGCGAGCCCCGTCCCTGCCGCAATGAACCCGGCCCGCTGGAGGATGCAAAGCGGGCACGGAATGTCGCCGTAGATGATCTGGTCCGCAAAGGCGAACAGCAACACCGCGCAGATGGCGAGAAGGCCCAGCAAGTTCAGCCAGATCAGGCGCGCTTGGGTCATGCCTGCCCTCGATCAAAGCGTAATGTGGAGGACGCTGGACGCGTGCACCGCAAACAACGCGAGCACGAACAAGCTCGCCAACCACCAAAGGCAAAGCGCAGCCAGGCGATTCCCTCGCAGGATCGAAACAAAACCCAACAGATAGAAGAAAAAAGGAGCGCTCATCATCGGCGTGCTCGATCCTGCCAATTCCCGTTCGCCAAATTTGCGGAACAAGGTTCGTGTTGCTCCTTGAGCCTCCAGAACAATTGCAAAAAGGGCAATTGCATTACCGTGACGGTTACGGGAAGCAAGGAAACGGACGACCAATGACGGGTTGTGGCTGGCGAAGCCTTACAGGGGCGTCAGAGCCTATATGTAGGGGAAGAGAATGGCGCGAGTGACGGGGCTCGAACCCGCGACCTCCGGCGTGACAGGCCGGCACTCTAACCGACTGAGCTACACCCGCGCATTTGCTTCGGTTTGTTTCGAAGCGATGGCGACCCTTTAGAGGGTATCTAGATTCGTGTCAAATGGTGACAGCGATTTTCATACCCTGCCCTACCAATGCTCCACAGAGCAAAGCCTTTCCCCGTGGAATGGTCGTGGAAAAGCTTGTTTCTGCGCCGAATTGACGAGTTGGACTGACGTCAGACGCAAGTCAAGCGAGAGATATGTTGAAGACGATTTGGGAAGTGATTTGCGAGGGCCGCACCATTCTTCAGAAGAGAATGGCGCGAGTGACGGGGCTCGAACCCGCGACCTCCGGCGTGACAGGCCGGCACTCTAACCAACTGAGCTACACCCGCGCATTTGCTTCGGTTTGTTTCGAAGCGATGGCGCTCAATTAGGGGGTATCGAGATTCGAGTCAACAGGGGTTTCGGCCCGCCTGATCATTTTTCATTTTTTTTCGATTGGGGCTGTGGAAGTGTATTTTTCCGCTTGCGGATCAGTCCGGAAATGCCTAAACGAGCCTCACGAAACACGGGCGCACCACTTGCCGCCCGCGGGCGATTAGCTCAGTTGGTAGAGCGCCTCGTTTACACCGAGGATGTCGGGAGTTCGAGTCTCTCATCGCCCACCATTCCACCCCCTTCACAATAAAGCTTGTCTCCGAAGCCGATGCTATGTGGTTGTGTCCAGACACGACCAAGCGGCCAGTGCAGTTTCCCATTTGATCAGCGGCGCTGATTTTCAGGGCGATTGGAGGGCCACTGGAAGTTTTCCGGGCTATACCTGTTTCGGAGAGGGTCTTCGCGATATAGTTTTTCGCCTATCATGCAGTCGTAGGGGCTCTCTGCACGAGCCAGCACAACGGTTGGCTTGCCTTGCCCAGAAGGAATTTTCTGGGATGTCTCCAATATCAACTTGCGGCGTATGGCAGCTGGAAACTCCGACCAATCCGTAACCGGAATCACGAACGAGCCTTGCCCTCCGGAGACACAACTGCGGAAGTACACGTCGAGATTCGCCAGGTCGTTGTCGCTGAAATCAACCTGGTCGGTCATCAGCGGCAGACCATTGATAACTATACCCTCGGCAACAGCCCGATCGCGAGCCTCCGTGACAGGCGGACCCTCGTTGTTCGTTCCGTCGCCCGAGACGTCGATTACGCGCCTTATCCCTTCATGCGGATTCTGATCAAACAGGTTCATGCTAAAGTTGATCGCACCCGAGATCGAGGTGCGCCGGGGCTGATATGAAGGCACGCGATCCAACTTCTTCGCGAAAGCCTCTGCATCCTCCATGTTCGCAATAATAGTCCAGGGCACCACCATCTTCTGCCATGTGACGCCAGCCCATTCGAAGAAAGTCACTGAGATACGGCCATAGGGCCCGGACGTTATCGCGCGAACAACATCAGGGTCTGTCAACGCTGCCGCATATCCCTCACGTTGCAACATCAACTCGTCTGGTGTCATGGAGGTGGAAATATCAACTGCCAGCACAAGTTCCAGATCGACCTTCTCACCGGCATATGACGCGCAAAGCGTGGCAGCCGACAAGCCGAGGGCAAGAACGAAACTGAGCGGAGATCTCCTCATAAATATATCATACCAGCTTTTCATTCTCTGGCAAAGTTTACTCTTTTGAATGCCATCCTGAAATCGACCCGCGTCAGTAATCGCCGGCTTTCCGCGTAAGAAAAATTGCCGTTAATAAAGATCTCGCAAGCCAGTATTTGCCTGTTTACAGCGGAACTGCGAAATACAAAGGATCTCCTGCCGGGAATTCTGACCCTGCTCGCCCCGTTTGGCCCCCTTCGTGGCAGCTATGGAACCATCTCAACTCCCCCTTGTTCGGTCTCACGGGGGAGTTTGAGAGAGGTGACCGATGTTCTTGCGCGTTGACAAACTGCAGGTGGAACTACCTGCGCCCAAGAGACAGGATCCCAATGCGGCCGCGGCCTTGCAGGAATTGCTTGGCGGCAAATACGGCGAGATGTCCACGCTGGGCAACTATCTCTTCCAGAGCTTCAACTTCCGATCCAAGAGCAAGCTGAAACCGTTCTATAGCCTCGTCGCGGCCATTACCGCCGAGGAGCTGGGACATGTGGAACTCGTCAGCAACGGCGTCGCCATGCTGAACAACGGACCGGACAGCAAGCTGGACGATACCGGCGACGGCGGCGACATTTCCAATGCGCCTTACGAGGCGATGAAGGATATCCGCCTCGCGGGCGCCTTCTTCTCGCATGGCGGCGGGTCGACGCCCGTCAACAGCAACGCCATGAGCTGGAACGCCGACATGGTCACCACGACTGGTAACGTGGTCGTCGACCTCCTGCACAATTTCCATCTCGAATGCGGTGCGCGTCTTCACAAGCTGCGCGTCTATGAGAGCCTAAGCGATCCCACGGGGCGCGAAGTCTGTGGTTACCTGCTCGTCCGCGGATCTGTGCACGCCCACGCCTATGCGCTGGCGCTCAAGAAGATCACAGGTGTCGACCTCGACAAGTTCCTGCCCACGCCGAACATCCCGCTCGACAAGATCCCGGAATGCCAAAAATATCTGGCGGAAGGCTCGCATCGCAGGCTCTATACGTTCAGCCCGACCGACTACAAGGAGATGGCTGGCATCTGGGGCAATGGCGAAACGGCGCTGCCGACTGATCCTCCAGGCGAGCTCGAGGTGATCGACGGCATGCCGGACGGCGGCAAGATTCACGACCTCGTCGGCATCCCATCCGCCTTCACGCCAGACTATGCTCCGGAAGAGATGTTCGAGATCGCGACGAAGCTTTACAAGAAGTCGCGATAACAGCAGAGGCCGGGCGCCTGGCGTCCGGCCATTCTCAAGACAAAAATTATTGACCGTTCAGGTTGTAAAGCCGTCCCTCATCCTGGATCTGGTCGAGCGGTGCGGACATGATCGCCTCAAATCCGTGCCGATTATAGAAGGTCTGCACGTCCCCTGCCCCAAGCAGCCCCATTTCGATGAGTCGCGAACCGAAGCCGGTGTTCTCCGGTGGTGATACCGGCGGGCCACCTGATTCGCGCCAGTGGAAAACAAGCGTCTTGTCGCCGTTGTTCCAGCGCACTTCCCAGGAGACCGAAACGCTTCCGGTGGCGTTGGACAGCGCGCCATATTTCAGCGCGTTGGTCATCAGTTCGTGGACCGCAAGCGACATGGAAAGCGCGCCCTTGGGGCCGATCAGGATCTCACGGCCCTCGAGCAACACCCGCTCCTTCACGCCCAGCGACGATGCGATACCGTCGACGATATCCTCGATGGTGCCGCTGGAGTTGCGCCCCATTCGGAGCACGTCGTGGGCATTGGCAAGTGCATGGAGCCGGCTGGCGAAGCTCTTCAGGTGCTCACTTTCCACTGCCGTCCGAAAGGTCTGTGTAGCGATCGCCTGAATGATGCTGAATGTGTTCTTGATTCGGTGCGCGAGCTCGGCGTTGAGGATTGCGGCGATCTTTTCCGCTTCCACCTTGCCGGTGGTTTCGATCAGCGTGTTCATCACGCCGGCCACGCGGCCCTCGCCATCTAGGATCGGGCTATAGGAGAACGTAAAGTAAGCCTGCTCCATGTGGCCGTAGCGATTGATGACGAGCGGGTAGTCCTCGATGTAGGTCGCCTCGCCTGCGAAGGCCTTGGCAGCGATCGGCGCCAGTTCCGACCACGCCTCCTCCCAGATCACGTGGAGTGGCTTGCCCATGCACTCGGTCTTATCGCCGAGGATCATGCGGAAGGCATCGTTATAGACGGTGGTGTAGTCAGGCCCCCAGATCACCGCCTTGGGAAACATGGAGGCAAGCATCATCTGCACTGCTGTCTTGAGTTGTACAGACCAGCCTTCCGGTTCCCCCAAGGGCGTTCGCGCCCAGTCCAATTGCCTGATCTCTGAGGCAGCTTCGCCTGACCTGGGAACGAAATACAACTCGTCTCTCAAATAGGTTACCCACTGAACGCGTGGCGCAGCAAAGCTGGCTGCCACAGGCCTAACGGCGATGCTTCAAGTCATTATCAAAGCAACATTCAGCGGAAATGTCAAAGCGCGCGAAGAACTTCGCGCGCATATGAATATCGTCTCCGGAAACCCTAAAACTCCGGTTTGTGAGGCAAGCTGATCTGCCTCCCCTAACCTTCGCAGAAGACCTGCCGGCGGGCGTTCTGGGCGCGGATCTCCTCCACAGTTTCGGGCGTGTCCCGGCTTGCAGAGAAGGTGATCGGCTTCCAGATCAGGCAGACCTCACTTGGAATCCCGGTTGAAGGGGTCGTCTTGCACCCGGCCATCGACGCGAGCAGCATCGGCACGCCTAATGCGAGCGAGATCAGCTTCACGGCGCTTTGCATCTTCAGCCTCCTTTTTGGCCCTGCCTGAACTCTCAGCTTTCGCCCACACCCCGCCCAGGCCAAGAACCGTGGCAACCGCGCCGATGATGTAGGGGAGAAATCGCAACATCAGCTTTCAGACCTCCGGCGACGCAGGTACTCGGTCGCCAACCCATTGGCGAACAGGAACCAGGGAAGTATGTCAGGCGGCAGGATGCCCTGAATGAGCGACGAGTCTGTATAGGTCGCCATCATGGCGAGCGAACCGATGCCGGTCTGCAGTCTCGCCCAGAAAATGGTCTCACTATCACGGAAAAACTTACTAATACGGCTCCACATGTCAGCCTCCAAAAAGGGATACGATCTGGTTCCAGAAATAGGTTGCTGCGGCAGCGATGCCTGCGAACACAGCTGCAATTGCGCCTCCAGCGGCTGCGCCTGAGGACTTGGCATTGTCGTTGGCAGCTTCAGGCTCCGGCTCAGCACGCGTCTCGGGTGCAGCCGGTTCATAGGGCGCTGTTGCCGGTTCAGGTGCCATCGCTAGCGGCTCAGGCGCTGGTGCTGGCGTTGGCTCAAGCTTTGGCTCGGGCGTTGGCTCTTGCTGGGGTGCCGACGCCGCATCCGCTGGCTCGGGGATTGCGTGAAGCCCACTCTTGGCCATTTCCAACGCGTGCTGGCGGACCCCAAGAACCCGGCTTCCCCAGCCCTTGCCAAAGGTGCTCCAGGTCGACAGCCCCTGCATGAAGGCGAGACGGTCGTCACAAAGCCGGTTGATCACCAACTCGGGCTTCATTGCGTTGACGGCAGCCAGCGTGCCTGAACCGATGGCGCCATCCTGAGCTACCCCTGCAACCCGCTGCAGAAACTTGACCGCCCGTCCAGGGCCGCTATTCACCGCAAAATCGAAGACGGCATAGTCGACGCCGAGGGGAAGCAAGTCTGCCTTCACGGCATCCCAATAGAAGAGTTTGTAGACCCTCTCGACCTCGTTCGGCTTTATGGCCTTCAGGTCTTCGACCGTGCCATCCTGCTTGACGTAGCGTCGGTAATTCGCCAGCGTGATGCCCTTGTTGGTGGCTCCGCCAGGGTCCTTCGGATGATTGACGAACCCGCCTTCGTGGGTCAACACGAGCGGCAAGGCCCTACGAAAGTTCGTTTCCATGGCCATCCCTCACATAGGCCTATGCCCTGCTAGAAGAATAAGGGGTGCCAAAAGCCGGAGGAGAAACGCGAGCAACAGAGAACACGCGGCTTGCGGCTATCTCATTCAATTACCCGTCAGATTCTTGTTCTTGGTCCGTGGTTGGGCGTATTTCTATCCATGCCGAACCCGAACGATCCCGCGCGATGCGAAGCCAGATTGTGTTCGCAGTCCAATTGTCCGAGAAGAACAAGCAGGATCCAAAGAGTCGAATAACACATGAGAGGCGCAGCCAGCCTCCCCTGCCAGGAAGTAGCTACATGAACCCTGTTCTAGGTACCTATGCAGTGCTGATCGCGGCGATCGTTTGCGAAGTCATAGGGACGTCGTTCCTTGCCGCTTCGCAACAGTTCACCCGGCTGTGGCCCTCTGTGGCAACGGCTGTCTGCTACGGCGCGTCGTTCTACTTCCTGTCGGTTGCGTTACGCACGCTGCCGATCGGCATTGCCTATGCAATCTGGAGCGGCCTCGGTATCGTGCTCATCTCGCTCGCCGGATATGTTGTCTACAGGCAGATCCTCGATCTGCCGGCGATCATCGGGATCGGGCTTATTCTGAGCGGCGTGCTCGTCATCAATCTTTGGTCAAACAGTGTGGTGCACTGAAAAATGTAGCTCATGCTGGAGCCCTCCTGGTTCGACGGGCTCAGCATGAGGGTTGGGTGGCCCTTTCCAGGCAACAAAAAAGGGCCGGCAAACCGGCCCCTTTTTCCCTCTCCTGTCGGAGAAAAACGGTTAGCCGTTGACCGCGTCCTTCAGGCCCTTGCCGGCGGTGAACTTGGGAACGTTCCGTGCCGGAATCTGAACTTCTGCGCCCGTCTGAGGGTTGCGGCCCGTGCTTGCTTCCCGGCGAGAAACGCTGAAGTTGCCAAAGCCAACGAGACGTACATCACCGCCTGCCTTGAGCTCGTTGGAGATTACGGCAAAGACGGCGTCGACTGCCGACTGTGCATCGCCCTTGGAGATGCCGGCCTTTTCGGCAACGGCAGACACTAGCTCGTTCTTATTCATAAACAACAAACCCCTGTTGATGGCGCCCGCAATCGATTCACGGGCAAGGGCCGCAGTTTAGGAAGAACGCGCGCAATGACCAAGCGCTAAAAGCAGCGGAAACCCATGAATTCCACGGATTCCAACCGTTTTCAGCACAAAAAAAGCCGGCCCTGGGGCCGGCTTCTTCAAAATTCATGCAAGAACGCTTGCTTAGTGGGCTATGGCCTGGGTTCCAGCGCCTTCGCCCGCTTCCACGGACGCAGTCGTTGCAACCGGCTCCACCCACTCGATCGGGGTGAGCTTGCGTAGCAGCGCATGCTCCAGAACCTCGCCCACGCGGCTGACCGGAATGATCTCCAGCCCGCTCTTCACGTTCGCCGGAATGTCCGCCAGATCCTTGGCGTTTTCCTCCGGGATGAGGACGGTCTTGATGCCACCACGCAGTGCCGCAAGGAGCTTCTCCTTGAGGCCGCCGATCGGCAGGACCCGACCACGCAGCGTGATCTCGCCCGTCATCGCGATGTCCTTGCGGACCGGAATGCCGGTCATGACCGACACGATCGCCGTAACCATCGCGACACCGGCAGACGGACCATCCTTCGGGGTTGCGCCTTCCGGCACGTGCACGTGGATGTCCTTCTTGTCGAAGATCGGAGGCTCGATGCCGAAGTCCACCGCACGCGACCGCACATAGGATGCAGCCGCAGAGATCGACTCCTTCATCACGTCACGGAGGTTACCCGTGACCGTCATCTTGCCCTTACCGGGCATCATGACGCCTTCGATCGTCAGCAACTCGCCGCCGACTTCGGTCCAGGCCAGGCCGGTGACAACACCAACCTGATCCTCGCCCTCAGCCTCGCCGAAGCGATAGCGCTGGACGCCAAGGTACTTGTCCAGATTGGCCTTGGTTACCTCGACGCGGTCGATACCGGTCTTCACGATCTCCGTCACGGCCTTGCGAGCCAGCTTCATCAGCTCGCGCTCCAGGCTACGAACGCCCGCTTCCCTGGTATAGGTGCGGATGATCATCTGGATTGCGTCGTCGGACACGGAGAACTCCCCGTCCTTCAGCGCATGCTCCCGAATGGCCTTCGGCAGAAGGTGACGCTTGGCGATCTCTACCTTCTCGTCTTCGGTGTAACCGGCGATACGGATGATCTCCATACGGTCCATCAGGGCCGGCGGAATGTTCAGCGTATTGGCGGTCGTCACGAACATCACATCCGAGAGGTCGTACTCAACCTCGAGGTAGTGATCCATGAAGGACGAGTTCTGCTCCGGATCCAGCACTTCGAGAAGTGCGGACGAAGGATCGCCGCGGAAATCCATGCCCATCTTGTCGATCTCGTCGAGCAGGAAGAGCGGGTTGGACTTCTTGGCCTTGCGCATGGACTGGATCACCTTGCCCGGCATGGAGCCGATGTAGGTGCGCCGGTGACCACGGATTTCAGCCTCGTCGCGTACGCCACCGAGGGCCATGCGGACGAACTCACGTCCGGTCGCCTTGGCGATCGACTTGCCCAGCGAGGTCTTACCAACGCCGGGAGGACCAACGAGGCAGAGGATCGGACCCTTGAGCTTGTTCTGCCGGCTCTGCACCGCCAGGTACTCAACGATACGCTCCTTGACCTTCTCGAGGCCGAAGTGATCGGCATCCAGAACCTCTTCAGCGAAGTTCAGATCGGTGCGAACCTTGGAGCTCTTCTTCCACGGAATGGAGAGCAGCCAATCGAGATAGTTGCGGACCACCGTCGATTCGGCAGACATGGGCGACATGCTCTGCAGCTTCTTCAGTTCGGCCTGCGCCTTCTCGCGAGCTTCCTTGCTCAGGCGGGTCTTCTTGATCCGCTCCTCGAGCTCGGTGATCTCGTTGCGACCGTCCTCACCCTCACCGAGTTCCTTCTGAATGGCCTTCATCTGCTCATTC
>Ga0182736_1000968_pt1 | contig 33513 bp, 24 predicted proteins | sample eDN5th30CKraftBY_FD_128882 | JGI IMG/M metagenome (GOLD analysis project Ga0182736, IMG submission 128882) | Enriched backyard soil microbial communities from Emeryville, California, USA - eDNA 5th pass 30_C Kraft BY (version 2) (version 2) | ecosystem: Environmental > Terrestrial > Soil >...
ATCGTTGGCGCGTCGACCACCAACAACAACGCCGTCAATACCAGCGGCGACTATGACATCCTCGGCCGGCGCTTCTACGTTGGCGTGCGGGCCAGGTTCTAGGGCGGCGATCGGGGCCGGCGCTCCGTCGCCGGCCCCGCGTGCTCGAAACGGCAAGTATACGGCGCGCTCGATCAAGACCTCATTCCGAGCGCCTCGTATAAGTAAGTTGACGCGCAAGCGTTGCCTTTCCTCTTCCCTAGACCGCGTTCGCGCGGTCTTTTTTTGTCCGTTGCGGCACGTTCCATCGGGATCGCCGATCGGGCGCAGAGCCGCGGTCCGGCGCTAAGGATTGCCGCCGTGCTGGCGGCGTGAACTCGGCAGTTCAGGAATTGCCGCTGACGTAGCCCCCGTCGACCGGCAAGGCGGCCGCAGTGATGAACGCCCCGGCGGGCGAGGCGAGGAACAGTGCCGCGCCGACCACATCGTCCGCTTCCCCCCAACGCTTGAGCGCGGCGCGGTCGGCGAATTTTCCGGAAATCTCCGGGTTGTCCCACATCGGTCGGGTGAGTTCGGTGCGATGATAGCCGGGCGCGATCGCGTTCACCCGGATCCCCAGCGGGCCGTAGGCGTGGGCAAGCACGCGCGTCAGGCCGAGCAGCCCCGTCTTGCTGGTGGTGTAGGCCGGGACCACCGTGTCCATCAGGTAGCTGAGCATCGAGGCGATGTTGAGGATCGACCCCTTGGAGGTCTCCAGCAGCGGCTTGGCAGCCGTCGATAGACGCATGACGCTGGACAGATTGACGTCAAGAACGTCGAGGAACACGGCTTCGTCCCACTCTTCCACCGGCCGGCCAATACCCTGAGCATTGACCAGCACGTCGAGGCGGGCGAGGCCGTGCATGAAGTCGGCGACTGCTTGGCTGTCCCTGACGTCGAGTCGGCGGAACTTTATCCCGAGGTTGGCCGGGTCGGTCGCCGCGTCCGCCAGTTTGCTTTCAGAGGTCCCGGTCGCGACGACCGAGGCCCCGAGGCCGGCGAAACCTTGGGCGATCGCCAAGCCGAGGCCGCTTGATCCTCCCGATACGACCACCGCGCTCCCCGCGAAGAGGTCCGGGCGAAAGCAGGCGAGAATATCCTTCATGGCGATCCAACCTTCAGCTTGCACGGGTGGTCCGGTGCGCGGGCCAGGGCCTCGGCCTCGGGGACGATCCTACACGTCGAATTCGTCCTCCGCCGAGGTCAGATTTGCGGATTTGGGCGCTCTGCGGAGGCTAGGGTTCCGGCGCGGATACGACCGTCGTACCGATGCAGCACCAAGGTGGAGAGGAAACAGATCGCACCGCAGGCCGCCACGAACCATCCGGCGTTGGCCGCCTGGCCCGTGCTCGCCACCAGCCAGGTGGCGACAAGCGGCGCGATACCGCTGAAGAGGGCGAAAGCGATGTTGAGCACGAGGGCGACGCCCGAGAAGCGGATGCGAGTGGGGAAGATGTCCGCCACCAGGCCGCACCAGGTCCCGCCCGAAACCGACCCTGCCAGGCCAGCAATCACGCCAAGGAGCAGCAAGTTCACGCTGTGGCTGGCGGCGGCCGCATACCAGGCATAGCTGAGGAGGGCGAAGGCGAGGCCCGCGGCCCGGAGGAGCCAGCGGCGGGGAATCCGGTCACCCAACCAGGCCGCACCTAGGAGGCCGAAGGACATCGCGCCCAGCAGGATCGATTGGCAGGCGATCGCCTCGCTCGGCGAATAGCCCATGGCGTTGGGCAGGAAGGCCGGGAGGGAAAAGATGACGCCGTTGAAGCCGCTGGTCAGGGCAAGCGCCGCAATGCCGACCCAGACCTGCGCGCCATGTGTACGGATCATTTCCCCGAACGGCGCCTTGGCGGCGGCGCCGCGGCTCTTGATCCGGCTGAATTCGGGAGTCTCCGTCAAAGCCAGCCGGAGTTTGAAGCTGACGAGTCCCAGAGCGCCCCCGATCAGGAAGGCGATACGCCACCCCCATAATCTGAGGTCTTCGGTTGAAAGCGTATGATGTAAGACAAGGCTCAAGACGGACGCGAGGCCCACGCCCGAATTCACACAGAAGAAGATCACGCCGGTGGCGAATCCGGCGTTCCGCGGGGCGGTCTCCACGACATAGGTGATCGCGCCGGGAAGCTCGCCTCCCAGGCAAAACCCCTGCGTGATGCGCAAGAGCACCAGCAGAACGCTGGCCGTTACGCCCCACTGGGCGTAACCGGGAAGCAGCCCAATCGCGACCGTCGAAATGGACATCGCCAACATCGAACCGATGAACACTTTTCGCCGGCCAAGTCTGTCGCCGATATTGCTCAGTATGATTCCTCCGATCGGCCGGGCCAGATAGCCGACCGCGAACACGACGAAGGTGTTCAGGAGTTCAGTGACCTTGTTGTCACTGGGGAAAAACTGCTGGCCGATGTAGACGGCGAAGGTGCTGAAGATCACGAAGTCGTAGAACTCCAGCGCGCCGCCGAGGCTGGCCAGAATGATCACCTTCCAGTCCGATCGTCCCAGCTTGCCGTTGGCCTCTCCGACTGGCGTCGCGATAGCCCCGCCGGATGCGCTTGCTTCGGGTGTATTGCTTGTCATCGAGGTGCTCGGAGGGGGCGAGAAGCGACTGACGCGGCAAGCACAGTCAACTTTTCGGGCCGACTCGAAGCAACGAGCCGGTGTCGGTCAGAAGGTAGATCGCCCCGTCCGGCCCCTGCCGTACGTCGCGGATGCGCTGCTTCTGGTCCTCGAGCAACCTCTCCTCGCCCACCACCTTGTCGCCGTCCAGGATCAGTCGAATGAGATGCTGCCCGCCCAATGCGCCGACGAACAGATTGCCTTTCCAGGCCGGGAACAGGTCGCCGGAATAGAAGAGCATGCCGCTGGGGGCGATCGATGGGTACCAATAGTAGATCGGCTGCTCCATCCCGGCGCGCGCCGCTTGCCCCGACCCCACCGGCTTGCCGTCATACCGCCAGCCATAGGAGATCACTGGCCAGCCGTAGTCTTTCCCGGGGCGAATGATGTTCAGTTCGTCGCCGCCACGAGGGCCGTGCTCGACCGTCCATAACTCGCCGGTCGTCGGGTTGATCGCCCCGCCCTCGGGATCGCGATGGCCGAACGAGAAGGTGTCAGGGGGAACCAACGGATCGGCCAGGAAGGGGTTGTCCTTGGGGATGGTCCCGTCTGTGTTGATACGGCTCACACGGCCGCTGAAATTCTTGCGGACGGAAAGGTTCGCGTTCTGCTTGTCGCCGCCGCTGAGGTCGCCGTCGTAGAAGCGGAAGCGATCGGCGCCGGTGACGTAGAGGGTTCCGTCCTTTGCGAAGGCGAGCCGCCGCTCGCCGCCCTCCAGGATCACCTCGACCTTCTCCAGTCGGGTCTCGTCGTCGCTGAGGCGGGCGCGGGCGACGCGCTCGGTCCCCACACGCATGGCGCGCCGCTCCGCCACGGATTTCGAGAATACCCGGTCGTAGAAGTATTCGTTCGGCCATACCGCTGCCGATTCGCCGGGGGGAGGAGCGAAATAGCTGAAATAGATCATCCGGTTCTGAGCGAAGTTCGGATCCAGCACCACGTCGTGCAGGCTTTGGGCCGAGGCCACCTTGACCGGAGGAACGCCGGCGACCTGCCAATGGATTCCCTCGCGGGTGACGATGCGCATGCTGCCGTTGCGCTCGGTCACCAGCATCTTGCCGTTGGGCAGGAAGGCCAGGGACCAGGGGCCTTCCAACTTGTTGGCGATCGCCCTGACCTCGTAGGCTGACGCCGTCTTCGGCGCGGGCGCCCCGGTCTGGCCGACGAACGCCGGCTTGGGCGCGGGCAGGGGAGCCATCGCCGCCTGGCAAGCCGGGCCGGCGAAAGCCAGCAGGGCGCCCGCGGCCGCGCACCAACACATCTTCGTCATAGATCTTCCTCAACTTGGCGGAGTTGGAGTGGCGGCGACGCGGCGTTGAAAAGAGCGGCCTGTCAGTTTCTCAGCGACACTTGAATGGCGACGGAGCGGGGGCGATCGGGCGAGGCGGAGATGGTCCCCCCCGCCGCGCTGACGGGCCCCCGTCCGCTGGCGGTCAGCTTGTCGGTCAGGTTCTTGCCGATCAGCGCGACCTCCCAACGGCGGTCGGCCGGACCAAAGCCGATCCTCGCGTCGAACTTCACATAGCCGGGCTGGACGATCAGCGGATCGATCGTTCCCGACTGATAAAAGCGGGAGGTGAAGTAGAGGCTGGGATCCAGCCGCAGTTCGAAGCCCGCCAACGGCAAGGTCACGTTGAACCCGGCGTTGCCGCTGAAGGTCGGCGCATAGGGGCGGCGCTTTCCGGAAAGGTTCTGCACGCAACCGGCCGTGAGGGTGCCGAAGATGGTGCAGGAGCCGTTCGGGTAGCTGGTGTATTTCGCGTCGAGCAGAGCGACGTCGCCGGTGAAGGCCACCGCCTCGGTGATCCGCAAAGTGCCGCCGAGTTCGACGCCCTTCGAGCGCGCGCCGGCCGCGTTGCGGATCGCTGTCTGGATCGAACCCGACGGCAGGAAGATGTTGGCCGACTCCTGCAGGCCTTTGTAATCGCTTTGGAATACGGCCAGATTCAACGTAAGTCGCCGATCGAATAGCGTGCTCTTCAGGCCGGCCTCGTAGGCGTCGACCGTTTCCGGGCCGAACACGTCGCCGATCGCTGACGAGCCGTAGCCGCCCGCCTTGAAACCGCGGGTGTAGCTCACATAGGCCATCACCTGCTCGCTGACGTCGTACTGCACGCCCACGGAGGGCATCAACTTCTTGTCGGTGCGGCTGGGCTGGGCGAAGTCGTTGGCATTGCCGCCCAGGATGTTGCGCACCGCCGTCTGCGCCGCCGGAGAGCCGGGGACGAAGTTTTCGATATACGGAATGGGCCCGGCGACACCGAGCACATTGGCCCGGTGCGCGGTCTTGTCGACCACGGAGTAGCGGAGGCCCAAGTTGACGCGCACGCGCTGCACTGGCCGGATCGTCGCAGACGCGAAGGCTGACTTAGTGCTGTCGCGCTGGGTCATGTCGATGAGCCCGGCGATCGGAGAGCCGGCGTTGTAGAACTGCGGCACAAAGCTCCCGAACGGGTTGAAATAGAAGCCCGTCAGCCCCCCGAGGCCGAGGTGGCCCTGAGAATAGTAGCCGCCCACCATGTATTCGAAAAAGCCGCCGGACGCGGACTGCAGGCGGACTTCCTGACTGATCTGCCGGTAGTCCTCGACGGCGCTGCTCGGCATGTTGCCGCCGCCGCCGATCCCGGGGAGTGGGATCGGGATGAGCTGCACCAGCAGGTCGGCGTCGTGATGGAAATAGCTGGTGATCGACGTCAGCGAATGACTGCCGAGTTGCAGCGAGTTGGTCCAGGCCGCCTCCTGGAACCTGTAGTCATAGTAGGTGTCCGGCAGGGCTGAGCGATAGTTGAGCTGGGCGTCGATCACGCCCCCTGAGGCGGCCAGATAGGCGGCGCAGGGGCCGCGCGCCGCGCCATAGGCGGGATCGGGCGGGCACTTGAGCAGCTCGTTGTTGAACGCGCCCTGGGTGTTGGATTGGCCGGCGTCGATGCGGAAGTCCGATCGGAAATTCTCGGACGGCTCCCATCGGATCGAGAAGCGGCCGACGCTTTCGCGGACATGGGGACCGTCGGCGTTGGTGATGCTGTTGTAGATATAGCCGTCCTGGCCATAGAGCTTACCGGCGAGGCGGATGCTGAGCTTGTCGGACAGCGGCGCCGTGACCCCGCCCTCGATGGCGTACTCGCCGTCGGAAGGGGCGGTGAGGGCTGTCAGATTGTAGCCGAAGGTGGTTCCCGGCTTGCGGGTGGTGATGTTGAGCGCCCCGGCGATCGCATTGTTGCCGAAGAATGTGCTCTGCGGCCCTTTGAGGACTTCGATCCGGTCCACGTCGAAAAGGGAGGCGCGGATGGAACGTGCGCGCCCTCGGTAGACGCCATCGACGAATGTGGCGACAGCTTGCTCAAAGCCGGTATTGCCGCCCGAACCCACGCCGCGGATGTTCACCAGGTCGGCCCCGGCGCCCTGCACGATCTTCACGGTCGGTAGCCGCGCGCCGAGTTCCTCCAGGTTGCGCAGGCCGCCACGCTCCAGCGCCTGACCGCTGACCACCGATACGGCTGCGGGAACGTCCTGCAGGCGCTGCTCGCGACGCTGCGCCGTGACGACGACCTCCTCGACCGCGCCGCCAACCGCGTCCTGGGCTGTCGCCGCTCCAGGAACGCCCATGACCAGGCCGCTGGTCATCGCCACGCCAGCCAATAAAGTCGAACGAACTGAATGCATTAAGTGTCCTCTCCCGAAGAGCTACGGCGCGCTGCTTGGCCGGCGCCGTTTTCGTGCTTCGGATCGCCAGCGAGTAGCGATCCGAAGCTTGTGAGGAGAGGATGCCGGGTGGGGCCCGCCCCTGCTTGAGGACGTGCGCCAAATTCTAATCTACAAGCGTCGCTGTGACCTATTTCGCCGGCGGCGGATTGATGAAAACAACCTGGGTCTGGATCTTGCCGCCCCGGATCACGAACACGTCCTTGCCGCTGACGGCCGTCGGCGTGCCGGCGCCAAGGGTCCAGGTGGCGGACGCCACGCCGCCTTCTACGGTCGGTGGCTTGCTGGTGAGGCGCGGCGCCTTAGGGTTGGCCATGGGCGCAAAGAACTTGCGGATGGCGGCCTTGCCCTGGAAGACTTGGTCGGGGTGGATCATGATTGCGTCTTCGGCATAGTCGCTGACGATGGCGTCGAGGTCGTTCTTGGCGAACGCGCCCATATGGTGGTTCACGACTTGGTCGAGCGTCGTGGCGGCTTGCGCCAACCCAGGCAGAGCAAGGCCTGCCGCGAGGGCCAGGGCGGCGGTTAGATGTTCACGCAACGCAATTCTCCATCTGTATTTTGCTGTGCTGGGGCGCCCAACGAGATCCGCGACCAGCAGAGGCTAGAGCCAGCCTTGAAGGTTAAAGCGGGTGTCTCGCTCGATCTTGCTTCGCTCTGACAATGAGTTGTCGGGCGGCGTCACAGGCTGTCGTTTACCGGACTGGACGCACCAGATGGCCCCGCCTTCACCTGGAAGAAGCCGGACTGCCAGTCGCGGCTAAGCCACGCTGACTACCGCGGCGCTAATCTTGCTTTGACAGAGCCGCTGATACGCCGCCCTCAATAGGTGAAGCGAACGCCGACCTTGAAGCTGCGTCCCACCGGATCATAGAGCACGGGGTTGGTCACGCCATAGCTAGAGGGCAGGTCGTTCGGCGGATCCTTGTCGAACAGGTTGTTGACCACGCCGAAGACCTGCAGCTTCCGGCCTCCGCTGTCGATCACGTCATAGGCGGCGTTGAGGTTCACATAGACTTCGCTGTCCACGGAATTGTCGCTGATGCTGTTGGCTGCGATCGCGGTGTAGCCGGATTGGTGTGGGCCGATCTGGGTGGCGTTGTAGACGCCTTTTGATACGTAACGGATCTGGGCCGTGCCGCTGAACCGGTCCTTGGTCCAGGTCAGGTAGGCGTTCCCGGTGAACTGCGGCAGGCCGGAGGGCTGGGACACCGGCGAACCGTTCATTCCCGCGCGGTCGACGGCCGTTCCGGTAGCGTCGATGGTGATCAAGTCGAGGACGTAGGTCCCGAGCAACCGGGTCGAGAGCTCGCCGCCGGCCAGGGGCAGGCGGTAGCTCACCTCCATGTCGATCCCCCGCGTCTTCAGGGTGTTGAGGTTCAGGTTGGGGTTGGCGACGCTAACCAGCGCGCCGGTAGCGCCGCCGGCGCGGGTGATCAGGGCGCAGATTTCCGCGGCGCCCGCCGCGCAGCGGTTGACGATCACCTGCCCCCCCAGGGTGGTGATCGCTCCGTCCAGCTTGATGTCGTAGTAGTCGACGGCGACCCGCAGCGCCGAGATAGGCGACAGCACCACGCCGGCGGTGAAGGTGTCGGCCACCTCCGGCCTCAAGTCCTTGTTGCCGCTCAACCGCACGGGGACGAGGAAGCTGCCGCTGTTCTGCGGATCGGTCAGGAACTGAAAGCTGGTGGTGGTGGGGTTATTGAGCTCGAAGAAGTTCGGCGCCCGGATGTCGCGCGACAGGGTCGCCCGCAGGCGGATCTGGCGGATGGGTTCCCACACGCCGCCGCCCTTCCAGCTGGTGACTGAGCCGCTGGTGGAATAGTCGGTCAACCGCACCGCCCCGTTCAGCGACAGCGAGTAGGCGAGGGGCGCATCCGCCAGCAGCGGCGCGCCGAGTTCGAGGAAGCCTTCCTTGACCTTGATCGCCCGGCCGCTGATCGCTGCGCCAGGACTGGTGAAGAACCGCAGGGCGCTGGAGATGGGGTCGGCCGTGCCGCTGACCTTCTCGACCCGGTACTCGGCGCCCGCCGCCACCGACAGCGGGCCGGCGGGAAGCTGGAACAGTTCGCCGGCGACGCTGGCCGCGGCCACGTGCTGGGTCAACTGGGTGTCCTGGATCGCCGTGCCGAAAGCGTAGGCGACGCCCGCGGCGGAGAAGTTGTTTTCGCCGAACAGATTGAGCGGCTGGCAGCCGGCGACCAGCGGATCGCTCGGCGTGGTCAGCGTCGAGCGGCAGACGATCTGTCCGCCGGACGTGCGCACGGCGTCCACCGCGCGGGCGAAGTTGTCGGTGATCTGGGTGTTGAAGCCCTTCTGATGGTAGTTGGTCCGGCCGAACTGGTAGTAGGCGTTCCAGGTCCAGATCGAGCCCAGCTTGCCGTCCAGCCCGGCCGCTGTTCGGAAGGTGCTGCGCTTGACCAGGCCGCGCTGGGGCCCGAAGTCGTTGCCGATGCGGCCGAAGGAGAAGCTGGTTTGGCCGGTGGCGTCCATGGCGGCGCCGACCTGGGTCGGCAGATAGGCGTTGTCACGCAGGATGGTGAGGTTGCCGAGGTTGCGGGGCTGCGAGCCGTTGGTGGTCGCCGTCACATGGCCGTACGAGGCTTCCGCAAAGCCTTTCACGCTGTCGCTGAAGTCGAAGTCCGCGTGCGCCAGGATCGAGTAACGCTTCACCGGGGCGACCAGGGGGAAGTTGTTGTAGAAGGCGTTCTGCGGGTCGGTGCTGCCGCCGGCTTGGAAGATACCGCCGTTGGCGAAGGTCGGCCCCGTGCCGAAGAACGTCCCGTAGTTGTGCTGATAGGTGGAGCCGTCGCTGCGGAACTCGGTCCCCCGCAGTGGGCCGGCTGTGATCAGCCCGCCGAACGAGGCGGTCGAGGGGAAGGTGTTAGGCAGAAGCACCTGCCGCGCCAGGCCGTTGGTCTGGGGTGTCGGATTGGAGATGGTGTTGTAGCCGACGGCGCACCACTCGCGGCTGTAGCAGTCGCCGACGCCCTTGTTGTCGACATACTCGCCGCCGACCACGATGTGACCCCGCCCATTGGCGAAGCCGGTCCCGCCGGCCAGCGTCACGTAGAGCTCCTTGTTGTCGCTCCGTTCGGAGATTCCGTATTGGGCGCTGCCCTTGATGCCGTTCAGCTTGGTGTCGAGGATCAGATTGACCACCCCGGCGACCGCGTCGGAGCCGTAGGCGGCCGATGCTCCGCCCGTGACCACTTCGGCCCGCTCGACCAGCGCCGTCGGGATCATGTTGAGGTCGACCGTGCCCGATGGAGAGAAGCCGCCCCCGGCGGTGGTGCCGGCGACGAACCGCCGTCCGTTGACCAGCACGAGGGTCCGTTGCGCGCCGAGGCCACGGAGGTCGGCCAGGTTGGCGCCGGCGTTGTTGATAAAGATCGATGTGGTCGCGGGCGTCGACTGGGGCCGGAACGCCGGCAGGGTGTTCAGTAAGTCGGCCACGTTGGAGACGGCCTGGCGCTGCAGGTCGGCGGCGCCGACCACGGTCACCGGGGTCGGGGTCGTGAACCCGCTGGCGGTCAGGCGCGTGCCGGTGATCACCACCTCTTCGACGGCGCCCTCGGCCGCCGGCTCCTGAGCGAGGCTCACCGCGGGAAGCAGGCCGGTCGCGAGCGCGATGAAGCTGGTCGCGGTTGCTCGGCGATGATTTGGCTTGAAGCGTGTGGTGGTCACGACAATCCCCCTAAGGACGATGTTTTTTGGTTTTCAGATTGCCCGGCTCGGGCATGGCGTCATGCCGCCGCGAGCTCTGGCTTGGGTGTGCGGCGGGTACCCCCAAGCAGGGTGACCAGGAGCGCCACTGCGACGGGGGGCAGGGCGATGATCATCAGCGTCTGCTGGAGCGACATGTGCGAGGCCAGGGCGAGGCCGCCGAACAGGGGCGCGATGATTCCGCCGATCCGTCCGGCGCCGCCGGCCCAGCCGACGCCGGTGCTGCGGGTGCTGGCCGGATAGATCTGAGTCATCACCATGTTCAACCCGGACTGGCCGCCGGTCTGGGAGAAGCTCCAGGCCATCAGCACCCAGAGGAACATCGGCGAGTCGAAGGCGACCGAGCCCAGCGTCACCAGCAGGGCGGCGTTGGCGAGATAGAAGACGGGGATCAGCCGCGAGGGGCGGACGCGGTCGAGCAGCCAGCCCATCGACAGGGTGCCCGCCACGCCGCAAGTGAGGGCGATCATGGCCGTCACGGCGAAGCGCTGGATCGGAATCCCGGCCATTTCCTGGAAGAAGCTCGGCATCCAGGCGGCGAGCAGGGCGATGTTGCCCATGCTGAGCAGGCAGCACAGCCAGATGATGGTCGTGGGCCGCGCACGCCCCTCCCGGAAGATGTCCAGCAGCTTGGCCTTGCCGCGTTTGGCCGACCCGTCGCCGACGACGAACAGCTCGGTCCCCGTCAATGAGAGATCCGGCGAAAACCGGCGCAAGACGCGGGGAATCCGCGGGTCTGCGGGATTGCGGTTCACCATGTACTGTAGCGACTCCGGAACCATCAGCAGCATCAGCGGCGCGACGACCAGCGGCAGCAGCCCTGCCACCCAGAAGCCGCTGCGCCATCCGAAGTCGTCGATCAGCCAGGCGGCGATGGCCCCCCCGGCGGCGCTGCCCAGGCTGTAACCGACCATGATGACGGCGATGAAAGTGGCGCGGCGCTTGGCCGGCGCCGCCTCCGCCGCCAGGGCCATGGTGATCGGCACCATGCCCGAGAGAAACAAGCCCGCCAGGCCTCGTAGGATCGCGAGCTGCAGAAGCGACTGGGCGAACCCCGCCGCCAGCGTGAGAACGGCGAAGACCGCTGCGGAGAGCACCATCATCCGCTTGCGCCCGAACCGGTCCGCCATCGGCGTGGTCACGAAGGCGCCGACGGCCAGGCCGATCTGCTGCAGCAGGAAGACGATGGTCATGCTCGATGTGGGCTCGCCGAAGCCCTGGGCGATGGCTGGAGCGATCTTGCCGACCATGAACACGTCGAGGCCGTCGACGAACATCATCGCCGTGCATAGGGTCAGCGTCGTTACATGTGTCGCCCCGACCTTGCGGCGGTCGATGAAGTCCTGGACGTCAAAGGCGGCCATGTCGGCGCCCCCTCGACGGCTTGAATGTCGTGCTATCGTTGGATTTGCTGGATCGTTTCATGACCGAGATCTCTTGATGCCCGGAGAAGCCGCCTCGACCCTGTTTGCCGATCCGGCGATGCTCGCGGCCAGGGCGGAGCTCAGCCGGCACCCAGGGTATCTGTTCCGGCGAACCCTGCAGATCTCCGCAGCCTTGTTTTCCGAGCGCGGCGCGCGCTTGGAGCTCACCCCTGCTCAGTTCGACGCGCTGGCGGCGGCGAAGGCCCTGCCAGGTCTGGACCAGATCACCCTCGCGCGTATCCTCGGCGTGGACCGCTCGACCATCACCGTCGTGCTGGACGGGCTGATGCGGCGAGGTTTGCTGAAGCGGAAGGTGGCGGCCGACCGGCGGCGGCGCCTGCTTAGACTGGCAGGGGAGGCGGACGACGCCCTGCGGTGGGGCTGGGAGCGGATTGGCGTCTCCGAAGCTCAGCTGGCCGCACCCTTGGCGCCAGGCGCGACCGACGAGCTGAAGGTCGCCCTGCGTCTGATCGCTACCGACCCGGGTTCTCAGGCCCCGACCTGGACGCCGCTGGAGCCGCACGACGCTGCAAGCCCGGAGCGCGTCCCAGCCCTGTTCGACCGGCTGGCCTTTCTCGGCCGGCGTTGTTGCCAGATCTGGGCAGCCTATTTCATGGAAGCGACCGCGGGCAACGAGATCACGCCCGGGCAGTTCGCCGTGCTGTTCATGCTGAGGGCGGCGGGGCAACTGGACCAGAACGGCGTAGCCCATCTCGTCGGCTCCGACCGCTCCACCGCGGCTCTGCTGCTTCGGCTCCTGGAGGCGCGCGGGCTGCTTAGCCGAACCGTGGATCAGCTGGACCGGCGCCGTCGCATGATACGGATCACACCGGCGGGGCAGGAGCTTCTGGAGGAGTTCTGGCCGAAGGTGCTGGGCGCTGAGCGACGGTTGTCGGCGCGCCTGAGCGCCGTTCAGGCGGAGACGATGGGCCGGTCCTTGCGCGCCATCATCGCAATCCATGATCAGACCCCTCCCGAAGGTCCGCTCGCCGCTTAGCGCCGGGGTTGCGTCCTCGGCTGCAAATATGATGACATCAAACGATCAGACATCGGTATACCTGTTTGACCGGTCGTCAAGGGAGCCGCGCGATGTTTTTGAGGAACGCTTGGTACATGGCCGGTTGGAGCCGCGACTTCGGTTCCGAAGCGGTGGTTCACTTCACCATCCTCGGCGAGCCGCTGGTCATCTACCGCAAGCAGGACGGGACGCTGGCGGTGTTGCAGGACCGCTGTCCGCATCGGCTGGCGCCGCTATCGGTCGGGCAGCGAGAGGGGGACGATCTCCGCTGCATGTACCATGGGCTGAAGTTCGCCAGTGATGGCCGCTGCGTGGAAATCCCCGGCCAGGACCGCATTCCCCCAAGCCTCAAAGTCCGCAGTTATCCGGCCCTCGAGCGCCACAGCGGCGTCTGGATCTGGATGGGCGAGGCGGGCAAGGCCGACGAGGCCCTGCTCCCTGACTTCGTCGGGATTGATCACCCGGGCTGGTCGATGAAGCCCGGCCGGATGGACTACAGAGCCAACTACCAGCTCATCAACGACAACCTGTTGGACCTTTCCCACATCTTCTTCGTCCACAAGGACACCTTCGGCGCGGGCGACGCGAACTTGGTCCGTCGCGCCGCGACGTACCAGCCGCAGCTCACCCCGTTGCCGCGGGGCGTGCGGTTCGAGCGGCGGGTGGAGAACGGCCAGCCTCCCCCCTATCTGAAGGGCAAGGTCGAGGCGGGCGACACTTGGCACAGCTACGATTTCCTGGCGCCTGGCGTGTTCCTGATGTCCTACCAGATCTACCCGCCCGGAACCTTCGCCCGCGGCGCCGAGGCGGAGACGCCGCCGAGCCACGCCCACTACACCTGCCAGGCGATCACGCCTCTGACGGAGACCACGACCTCCTACTTCTTCGCCTTCGGACCCTCGTCCCGACAGCCGGAGTTGACGGACCTGTTCTACGATCTAGGCGTCGCTGCCTTCAATGAGGACCGCGCGATGATCGAGGCGCAGCAGCGGGTCATCGACCAATCTCCGGGCGTGCCGATGATACCGCTGGGAATGGACGGCGGGGCCTCGCTGTTCCGTTCGATCATGCAGCGCATGATGACCGAAGAGGCGAAGCCGTCCACGCCTGCGCGGGAACCGGCCCTCGCCTGACAACGCCAAGCTAGATGTGAGCTTTCACAATCGGCGCGCTGAGGGCCAAAGGTAGAAACGCATGATGCAATCAACAACGGTCGATCTCTCGCAGGCCGGGCCCATCCGCGAATTGGCGACAGCCTACTGGCGCTCCCGCTGCCTGCATGTCGCGGCTGAGCTGGGCCTTGCGGATGCGCTCGGCGATGACCTCATGTCGGCCGAGGTTCTGGCGCGCAAGACCGGCGTCCATGCGGGCGCCCTGCATCGTCTGATGCGCGCGCTGGCCAGCCTCGGCGTGTTTGTGGAGGTGGGCGACCGTTACGGCCAATCGCCGGCTTCGCAATTTCTCCGCTCGGACCACCCCCAGTCCATGATCGGCCTCGCCCGCTTCGCCGCCGCCGACTACCATTGGGCCGCCTGGGGCAACCTGGAGCATTCGATCCGCACCGGGGAGACGGCGTTCGATAACCTGTTCGGCTGCAATTCCTTCGACTACCTGAAGGCGCACCCGGAGCAGGCGCGCGTGTTCGACCAGGCGATGGCTCGAACAAACGTCGCCGCGCTGACCTCAGTCTATGACTTCACCGGCTTTGCCCGTATCGCCGACATCGGCGGCGGTGAAGGGCATCTGATCCGCGATGTGCTGGCCACAGCGCCGCAGGCCGCCGGCGTGCTGTTCGACCGGCCTGATGTGGTGTCTGCGGCGGGGGAGGGGGAGCGGCTGGTCGTTCAAGGCGGCGACTTTTTCAACGACGAGATGCCGGTCTGCGACGCCTACCTCCTGATGAGGATCCTGCACGACTGGGACGACGACGCCAGCGTGCGCCTGTTGCGCAATTTGCGCCGGGCGACGCCGGACCACGCCCGCCTCCTGATCGTCGAGGGGTTCTTGTCCGAAGAGCCCGGGCCGGCGATGGCCAAGATCACCGACCTCGAAATGCTGGTGCTAACGGGCGGGCGCGAGCGCACCGCCACGCAGTTCGGTAGTCTGTTGGAGCGAGCCGGCTTCAGCCTTTTGGACGTCATCCACACAGGTACAGGCAGCGCAATCTTTGAGGCCAAACCCGTCCCGGCCGGCTGAAATTCAATGCCGAGTTCGCGCAGCCGTAGGAACGAAGGCCGCCGGTGACGACTGGAACATGGGACCGAAGCGGTTCCACCAGAATTGGTGGTGATGTCGGACGAGGGCAAAAGGCTTCTTTTGACGGAGTGGGGGCAGGGGGCGTCGCTCCTCAAGCCGTGGACGAGCGCCACTCACCAGGGCGGCGGAGCCGTTTAAGCTCCAGCGAGCTGTTGAACTGCTCTCGACTCTCGGAAAGCCCGCCTTATCGCGTCGCGCTGACGTCCACGTCGCTGTTCCGGCCAATGTCTAGGTAAGGGAACCGCTCCACGACAGCGCGGACCTGTTTGATCCTGCCGCCGTAGTCGCCCCACTCGACGACGACTTCATTGCCGATTTCCGCCTGGTCGACGTCGATGGCGCAGTGAGAGATGACCTCACGGTAATAGAAGCTGTAGACCGTGCCCGAGGCGATCCCGACGCGCTTGCCGTCCTTCAGCACATGGTCGGCGTGCGCATGTTGCCCCCGGATATGGGGCGAGGCGGGGAGCTCCAGCTGCTTGTACGGATCGCCAGGGCGAAGCAGCGAGGCGTAGATGTCCAGGATGTCGTCCGGATGCCACCGGAGGGTGACGGTGCGGCGCTTGATGTCGGCGGCCTCGGGCTCGAGCGCCGCGCGCCCGACGAAGTCGTGGTTGAACTTGACCGAGATGTCCCAGTTCACTTCGAACGGGGTCCGGAACCGCGCCCGCATGTCGGAGGGGTCGACGCTCCCCGACACCATCAACTTCGGGTTCAGGGCGACCTTCGTATTCTCGAAGTAGCGCAGGAAATCCGGATCGGCCACCTGCGCGGATACGAAAGTCCACACTTGCTGGGGAAAGCCGCCTTCGATGTGGTTCACGAAGTAGGTGCGCCAGCCCAGCCGCTCGATCCCCAGCTCCTTCCCGGCTTGATAGACCGCGTCGTAGATCTCGGGCGCATCCGCCATGGGGCCATGGAGCTCATAGGCCAGGGTGCCGGCCATCCCGACGCGGGCGACCTCGACAGACTTGCCGTTGATCCGACTGTCGCGGAAGCGCAGGAACTGAATGTCGCGCAGGCTTTCGCCCGTGACCTTTTCCAGAATCTCGAGCGATTTGGGCCCCGCCACCTGGAAGAGGTAATCGCGCTTGTGCTCGATCTGCACATCGAGATCGGTCTTGCTGTGCATATAGGCTGCCCAGATACCGCTCGCGAAGAGGCGGAACTCCTCGGGCCCCATGCGCTGGAGCACGCCGTGGGACGCGACCAACCCTTCCTCGGTGCACATGATCGCGTGCTTCATGGCGCCGATCGGGAACTTGGCGAAGCTATTGGTGCAGATGCTGGCGATGAACTTCTCGGCGTCCGGGCCGGTGAAGTTCATGGGGCCGTAGCCTGAAAGGCCGCCGTGGATATAGGCCGTGTTCTTCCACGACAGGCTCTCGGTCTGCCAGCCGCTGAATTCCCACGGCCGCATGATGTTGCCCGACACCGCGTAGAACCACGTCTCCGGGTAACGCGGAGCCGCCAGCACGAGGCCGTCCGTCGGGTCGCTGAAGTTCAACTCGGTTCTCCTACTAACTTCCCGCCCGACATCAGCATGCGGCGGTTCGCTGACCTGAGGTACGTGCTCTGTCCATATGAAAGGTGGCCAAGCGCTAGCGACAGCGCCTGGCTCACACAAGGTGCGGTTTGGGATTACCGGCGCATGGAAAACTGAACCGCAACCGACCGGTCACGGTCGGTCAGGGCGTACACCGAGCCCTGAGTCGCCGCGAAGGTGGTCCGGAAGCTGGCCGTCCGCTTGTTGGTGAGGTTCTTACCGATCACCGCGAGTTCCCAGCGCCGCCCCGGAGCTCCGATCGCGACACGCAAATCGACCTTGGCGTATCCGTCTTGAGCCAGGAGCGGGTCGGCCGTCGACTGCTGGAAGTACCGGGACGTGAAATACAGGGACGGATCGACCCTCAGCTCCAGGTTCCTGACCGGGACGACAAGGGACGCCCCGACATTTCCGCTGAACTTGGGCGCGAAGGGTCGAGACTTGCCGGACAGGTTCTGAAGGCAACCGGCCACCAGACTTTGCAGCGAGGTGCAGGCGCCGTTGGGAAAGTCGCGGTACTTCGCGTTCAGATAGGCGACGTCCGCATTGAGGGTCAGCAGGCTCGACACCTTCAGGCTGGCGCCCAACTCCACGCCCTGCGATCGGGCCTTCGCCGCGTTCCGGATCAGCGTCTGGGGCGTGCCGGACGCCGTCACCACAACCGTCGCTTCCTGAAGGTCGGAATAGTCGCTGCGGAAGACCGCCACGTTGATGTTGAGGCGATTGCCCATGCCCGCATATTTGAGGCCCGCCTCGTAGGCGTCGACGGATTCGGAGTTGAACTCGTCGATCAACGCCCCGGCGCCATAGCCGCCGGCCTTGAAGCCTCGGCTGAAGTTGGCGTAGGCCATCAACTCGGTCGAAACGTCGTACTGCAGCCCGGCGGACGGCATCAGCTTGCGATAGTGCCGATCAGGATCGGCGTACGGGCCCAGTTGCCCGCCCAGGACCGCCGCCATGGCCGCTTGTGCGGCGGGTGAGGATGCGCGGAAATTGGCGTCGGTCGGGATGGGGCCGGGCGATGTGCCGATGATCTCATAGCGAACCGCCGACTTTTCCACATCGGAGTAACGCAGTCCCAGGTTGACCCTCAAAGCCTTCACCGGCCGGATCGTCACCGAAGCGAAGGCTGACCGCGTCTCGTCCTTCTGGTTGGAGCCGACATTCGCGGCGATCTGGTCGGTTGCGGCGTAGAACTGCGGCAGACGAGCGGCAAACGGCAGGAAGAAAAACCCTGTGTAGTTGTTGTATTTTAGCTTGCCGCTAGAATAATAGAGCCCGGCCATATACTCGATCGGGCCGCCGCCGTTCGACTGGATGCGAAGCTCCTGGCTGAACGTGTGATAGGCCTCGAAATTGGGAATCGGCAGGGTGCCCGCGCCGGTCGCGGCGTTGCTTGGCGGGATGGGGATCGCCTGTACGAGGCCATCCACATCGTGGTCGAAATACCCCGTCAGCGACGACAGAGTGACCGGCCCAAGGTCGAGTCTGTTGGTCCAGGCCGCCTCAGTGAAATCGTAGTCGAAGTGGGTGTCGCTAATCGAGGCGCGCCCGTTCAGATCGTCCTCCACGACACCGCCGCGAGCGATGTAGGCGGCGCACAGTCCGCGCGGGCCGCCAAAGGCGGCGCCCGGCGGGCACTCCAGCAATTCAGCCGCGTAGGCGCCGCGGGTTCGGCTGCGGCCTTTGTCGATCCGGAGGTCGGAGCTGAACGTCTCCGTCGGCTCCCAGTGGAAGGAGATCCGGCCTAGTTCTTCACGCAGGCGCGGTCCGTCCTGGTCGAGGTGGCTGTTGTAGATGTAGCCGTTCATGCCATTGAGGCGGCCGGCGAGGCGGATGCTGAATTTGTCAGAGATTGGCGCGGTCACGCCCGCATCGACGGAATACTCCCGATCGGAGCCATAGAGGGCGCTGAAGTTGTAGTCGAAGGAGTTGCCCGGCTTGCGCGTCGCGATGTTGATCGCGCCGGCGACCGCGTTTGCGCCAAAGAAGGTCGATTGCGGTCCCTTTAGCACCTCCAGTCGCTCGATGTCGAACAGGGCGGCCCGGATCGCACGGGACCGGCCCCGATAGACGCCGTCAACGAAGGTGGCCACGGACTGCTCGAACCCGGCGTTTTGCCCTGAGCCCAAACCGCGAATGTTGATGACGTCGGCAGCCTGTCCCCCAGTAATTTTTACGTTGGGCAGGCGCTGTGAGACGTCGTCGAGGCTCCGAAGATTGGCCCTTTCAAGAGCGTCGCCGCTGACGACCGAGACCGAAACCGGCACGTCGTGGAGACGTTGCTCCCGTCGTTGGGCGGTAACGACGATTTCCTCGACGTTTCCACCCACTTCGCTTGCGGTCGGGGCCTGAGCCGCCGCCGAAGTCGCCTGTGCAGCCAGAAAGATCGCAAGCCCGCTGCAGGTGCAGGCAAGAATTGAACGCGACATATTACATCCCCCCAATGAGTTGCGACCGTCTATTGGGCCGTCAACAAAGTTGTTCGAATCATTGGCCGCGGAGGCGGCCTTCCGCGCCTGCTGCTGGCAGGCCTCAGTCCGTGAGCGAAACATTCCCGTGCGGTGATGCGGCGCCGATCATTCTCGAAGACCTAGATGCGCCGTCGTTGATGGCTGCCCATGATGTGGGGGAACGGTCTCGCGACAATCGCGATAATCTCGATGTGATCGATAAGGGCAGTTGTCAGTACGGGCGCTTTGGTCCACCCGCTGGGGGCGATCTCGTCTCGTGGAGGTGGGGCGCGCCGGACGAAACGGATGCGTCCGGCTCGCAGAGTTGGCGCAGCGAAGCCGACAGCAGTTGCAGCGGGGGAGGGCGCCCGCGCGGGGTCATCCAATCACCTGATGTCAGTTATCACCTTTTTGCGCCTTCCTGTTTGACCACCACGTCGTTCTAAGTCTGGCGAGCTGGGCAAGGCGCGCCATCAGGCGCGTCGATCAAGACACGGCGCAGTGGGGCGAGGGACAGGACATGGCTCGGCATTTCTCGATGGCGCCTGCCGGTCGCCCCGGTCTGAAGGTGCGCCGTTGCTCAGCCCGGCGGATGGCCGGTAGCCTATGAATCAGCTGGTAGCCGAGATCGACCGCCGACCCCTGTCGTGGCTGCAAATCGGGGTGGTTCTGCTATCGAGCCTGGTCGCCCTCATTGATGGCTATGACCTGGCGCTCATCGCCTTCGCCGTCCCCTCCATCGCGGCCAGCTGGAAAATTGAGCCGCACCAGTTCGCCTATGTGATGGCCGCGGCGCATATTGGGATCGTGCCGGGCAGCATGTTGCTCGCGCCCATGGCGGATCGGGTGGGCCGCAAGCCTGTTATCGTCATTTCGCTCCTCGCGGCGGGCCTATTCACGCTCGGAACGGTGTTGGCGACAGATCTCATCCATCTGTTCGCCTGCCGGCTTATGGTCGGCGTCGCGCTCGGCGCGTGCCTGCCGACGGCCTATGCATTGACGTCAGACTACCTTCCCGCGCGGCGGCGCGCCGCGCTCCTGACGCTGATGTTCTGCAACATCGCCGTGGGCGGCGCGATCGGCGGGATGCTGACGCCGGTGCTCACGGCCGCCTTCGGATGGCGCGGCCTATTCGTGTTTGGCGGACTGCTCGCCGTATCGGTTGCCGCGGTGGTGACCTGGCTGTTGCCTGAATCGGTTCATTTCCTGGCGCGGCATCGGCCCAATGATCGCCGCTTGGGTATGATCCTCGCCCGTATCGCGCCGGGGTTTCAGCTCGGCCGCGACCGGACTGACGGGGCCTTTTCAAACGCTCCATTGACGACGTCGGCCATCGCGATCTGGCGCGCACCTTACGCCGCGGCGGCTGGCTTACTCTGCGCCCTCAGCGTGCTGAACTGCCTTGTACTCAATCTTCTCGTCGCTTGGCTGCCGGTTCTGCTTAGCCGCACGGGTTGGACATCCTCCGCCTCCTCGGGGGGCGGGGTCATGTTGCAGATCGGGAGCGTGCTGGGCGGACTGGGGCTTTCGTTCCTGATCGATCTGGGCCTTGGTCGCCTCGTCGTCACCGGCGCGTTCCTTACGCTCGCGGTCGGACTCGGGGCGTTTCTGATCGTGCCGTCTGACCCTCTAATGTGGGGCGTGCTCCTGGTCCTGGTGGGAAGCGTGACGGGGGGCAGCCAGTTCATCCTCAACGCGGTCACCGCAAGCATCTTTCCCTCTCCGCTGTTGGCGGCCGCGATCGGGGCCGTCGGCGCTGCGGGCCGGGCCGGCGCCATCGTGGGCCCGCTTGTCGGCGGCATGTTGATTGCCAGCGGCTACGGCGCCGCAACCATCCTCGCCACCCTCGTGCCCGCGGCAGTGGTGTGCGTCTTTATCAGCCTTCGACTGAACCTCGGCCGAATAGGCCAACCCGGAGCTCCCCCGGCGAGCATGCCCGGAACGGCTTAGGATCGCTCCGGAAGGGGCGCTGGAAAATTGCTTTTGTGGGGTTTCCAATGCAGTGGGGAAAAGGCGGCGTTGCGCTGAAAGCCTTCGCGACGGCCTGCTTGGTGGTCTTGACCGGGTACACATATGCGGTTGCGCAACCCCGATTGGCTGCTGTTACCGCCGGACCTCAATGGCTGAACTACAACAACAGGCTGAACGGACAGCGCTTTTCTCCGCTGAAGCAGATCGACGTCGCCTCCAGCCCCAGGGTTGCGGAAGCGTGCCGGCTTAAGATCGATGACGATGGCGCGTTCTCGGCGGGCCTGATCGTGACCGGTGGCGTGCTCTATGCGGCGACGAAGCGCTACACGGTGGCGATGGACGCGGCGACCTGCGCTGAACGGTGGCGTCATACCTACGCGCCGGACGAGGCCGAAGCGCCTGCGACGACGCGAGGGGTCGCGGTGGCCGATGGACGTGTGTTTCGCGGCACCGCCGACGGCCGCCTGCTGGCCATCGATGCTGTGACCGGCCGCCTCCTCTGGAGGAACGTGATCGGCGACGTGGGCTTGGGCGAGTTTGTCTCCGCTGCGCCGCTCGTCTGGCAAGGGATGGTCATCGTCGGCATCGCCGGCGGCATCGCGCCGATCCGCGGCCGCGTAATGGCCTACGAGGTGGCGACGGGGCGGGAGCTGTGGCGGTTCAATACCGTTCCCATGCCGGGCGAGCAGGGCGCGGAAACCTGGAAGTTGCCGGATACGGCGCGGACGGGTGGCGGGGGTGTCTGGACCTCGTTCACCCTCGACGTCACCACGGCCGAGCTGTTCGTCCCCGTGGGAAATCCTGGCCCGCAACTGTCAGCAGCCGCGCGCCCCGGGGACAATCTTTTCACCAGCTCGCTGGTCGTGCTGGATGCGCGCACTGGCGCGCTGAAATGGTGGCGGCAGCTCAGGGCGAATGACGATCACGACCACGATCTGGGCGCCCCTCCCGTGCTTTACCGCGACACTCAGGGGCGCGACCTGGTGGCGTTCGCCGGCAAGGACGGCCACGTCCAGGCGGTCGATCGCCAGAGTAAGGCGCTGCTGTTCCGTGTGCCGATCACCACCATCAAGGGTGAAGACTTGCGACTGACGGACAAGCCGCAGGAGATCTGTCCAGGTGCGGGGGGCGGAGTCGAGTTCAATGGTCCGGCCTTGGATCCGTTGACCAACAGCCTGATCACCGGCGCCGTGGACTGGTGCTTTGAGATGAGCACGGCCACGCCCGAGAAGGCCGGTCCAGCGTTCCGGGGCGGCGCGCTGAAGCCGGGGGCTAAGGCGTCCGGATGGATCACCTCCGTTGATGCGGAAACGGGTTCTGTCCGGTGGCGCTACCGGTCGGAATTTCCAATGACATCCGGGGTCACGCCCACAGCGGGCGGTGTGGTGTTCGCCGGAGATCTTGGCGGCGCCTTCCTCGTGCTCGACAGCCAAACCGGTCGGCTACTGCATCGGATCGACACCAAGGGGGCGATCGCCGGCGGCGTCGTGACCTACGAAATCCGCGGGGTGCAGTACGTCGCCGTCACGTCGGGGAACGTGTCGCGCTCGACCTTCGGCGCGCTCGGCGTGCCGACAGTGGTGGTGTTCAAGCTGGGTGGATCAGGCGCGGTGGCGGCGGGGCCCCGCATCCCGCCAAGTAAGGCCCGATCGACGGCGACGGGGCCCGCTAGCGCCGCGCGGGGTGGGCAGCGCTACGCGGCCTTGTGCTCATCGTGCCATGGCGCGGACGGCTCAGCTTTTCCCGGCGCAGCTCTCTCGGACACCGGCAAACGGCGTGATGAGGCCTGGCTGAAGTCTTTCATCAAGTCGCCGACGCCGCCCATGCCCAAGCTTTATCCGGAACTGCTCGATGATCGGGATGTGGCCGATATCGCCGCCTACATAAAGGCCGGCCTGCACAACTGAGCCCGCCTCACGGCGGAGCTGACGCCCTTCTATCGAAATGGGAAAATACATGCGGTTCAAGCAGTTGGCCTTAGATGGAGCGGCGCTCGCCATCATTGGGACTTTGATGAGCCCGGCAGGTGCGCTCGCGCAAAAGACACGCGAAGCTGGCGTCCGCGCCGAGATCGAGCAGCTCAACATCGAGTGCGGATGGTACCTCGATCACGCGATGTTCGACGCCTTTGCGGGCTGTTTCACGACCGAGGCGCGCCTCGGGGTGACGGGGGGGCAGCCGATCGTCGGGCGGCCGGCCATTCGTGCGCGCTACGGCGCCATGCCAGCCGGGCGGACGGTTCGGCACTTCGCCGGGCCGGTTCATCTGACCTGGGAGGACGCGCGTCATGTCCGCGGGCTTCGCAGCGTCAGCATCTACGCATCCGACGTCCCCGCGCCTCGCCCGCCCATTTCGCCGACGATCATGGACTACCAGGAGCTCTACGAGCGCGGCGCCGACGGCAAGTGGCGCTATGCCGAACGAATCGTGACCCCTGTGTTCGGCGGACCCTGACGGGACGCTACCTGTCCGTGTTGAGCCTTGGCTCAGGCGTTTCTTTTGATGACGCTTTCCGGATGGGACGCGAGCTGCGCGGCGAGGAAGCGCTCTTGTGGCTTCTCGGAAGCGGTCTTCGGGATTTGGTCAACGATCTGCATGAAGTCGGGAATGGCGTTGCCTTCCAGCCGCTCGCGGCACCAGGAGAAAAGGTCGTCCGGGATCTTTGCCGCGCCATTGCAGACAATCGCGGCGACAATGTCCTTTTCCCCCGGGGCGCCCGAAGCGGCGGGAATCCCATAGACAAAGACGTCGTCCACGGCCGGATGCTCGGCCAGCACCTTTTCGACAGCGTCGGCGGCGATGAAGTCGCCGTTCTTCCGCAACCCGCCGCCCTTCCGGTATTCGAAGTACACCCAACCATCGGCGTCCATGCGCACGATGTCCCCGCTACGCAACCAGCCACCGGCTGTCTTCAGCGCGGCGGCCTCAGGATTGTTGTAGTATTCGACGACCGCGGGCGAGCCGTCCGCAGGGCGGAATATGATTTCCCCGGGCTCTCCCCGCGCGACCTCTACGTCGTGCTCGTCGACGACCTTGGCGACAAGGCTCGCCGCGACACGGCCGCAACTGCCGTAGGGGCCCGTTCCCACCTGCCGGATAGTCTGCCCGCCTTCGAGCGCGCCGTAGTATTCGCCGATCGCGACGCCGAACCGACGTTCGAACGCCTCCCAGATCGCCGGCGGCATCCCCGCGCTGGTCACAAGCCGAATAGGATTGTCGCGATCGTCAGGCCGCTCGGGCGCGCCATAGAGCGCCGTCGCGATACCGCCGAGAAGCGAAACCGTCGTGCAGCTGCATGCGCGGATCACGTCCCAGAAACGCGACCTGGTGAATCGGCGGCTGAACACCGCACGCATGCCCATCTTCAGGCTCGGGGCCAAGGTGACGAACTGGGCGTTGGCGTGCGTCAGCGAGAGCCCCGTGTAGGGGCGATCCTCCTGGCGATAGCCGTAGAGCGACGGCGCGACGGTCCCAACGGCGCCGAACCGCTGGTGGCGGACGATTACGCCCTTCGGATCCCCGGTGGTGCCTGAGGTGTAAAGGATCTGCATGACGTCGTTTTCGCGGGCGGCAATCTCGAGTTCCGGCTGCGAGCCCTCACCGATGGCGAAGTCCGGGCCGATCGTTCTGCTCCACTCCAGCGCAGGCGTGCGAGAGCGCACGGCACGGACTTCCTCGCTCGCATAGTCGCCGACGAGCACGCCACGGCAGCCGCAATCGTTCAACATGAACGCCAAGCGGTCGCCTCTCGTCCGCGGATCGATCGGCACGAACACCAGGTTGGAGATCGCGCACGCGACCATCGCCTCCACGAACTCGGGGTGATTTTGCATCATCAGCGCAACGCGATCGCCGGCGACCATGCCGAGATCCATGAACAGGCGCGCGAGAGATTGCCCATTTCGCCAGAGCTGGGCGTAGCTCCGCGTTTCGAAGCGCCCCTCGTGCTCGAACGTCAGCACATCCAGATCCGGCTGCTCACGCGCGCCGGCGGCGACGATATGCGCGATGGTCGCGCCGTCTGAACCCTTACTCAAGCGCCGTCTCCATTGGACTCTTGCAACATGATCGGCCCAAGACTCGGCGGGCTCACAACTGGGTCTGAAGCGTCAGGCCGCGAGAATCGTGACGCAGGCGGCCGCTTCCTCAACGCCGTAGAAGCCGCCGGAACACGACGCGAGGGCGTGGCGCGCGTTCGGCGTCTGCCGCCCGGCCGCGTCGCCGCGAAGCTGCAGCACCAGCTCATGGATCTGGGCAAGACCCGACGCGGCGATCGGATGGCCTTTGGATTGGAGTCCGCCGGACGGGTTCACCGGCAGGCGGCCGCCGATGGCGCTCGCCCCGTCGGCCGCGAATGCGCCGCCTTCGCCGATGGCGCAGAGCCCTGTTAGCTCAACCTGATTGATCTCGCCGAAGGCGGAAGCGTCATGCACTTCGGCGACGTGGATGTCCTGCGGGCCCAAGCCGGCCTGCGCAAACGCCAGCTTGGCGGCCCGCCGGGTCGCGGCCCGTTCGACGTCGTCGATCGCCCGGATCACGCCGCCGCACATGGCGGACGCAAGAATCCGGACCGGGCTGGCGGCGCGTAGCCGATCGAGGCCCTCACGGGAGCAGATGACGGCGGCGGATGCGCCGTCGGTCACGGGCGCGCACATCGGCAAGGTCAGCGGCCACGACACCATTCGGCTCGCCAGGACTTCAGCCACGGTGAAGTCCTTCTGGTAGTGCGCCAGCGGGTTCATGGTCGATGCGTGGTGGTTCTTGGCCGACACGATAGCCAGGTGCTCCATCGTCGTGCCGTAACGCTTCATATGCAGCTTGGTGTTGAGCGCGTAGAAATCCATGAAAATGCTGCGCGCCCCGTCGGTCGGGACCTCGGGGCCGATGCCTGCGATTTCGGCCTCGTTCGCGGCGACAAACGCCCGTACCTGGTGGAGATCGTCTGGCTGCGCGAAAATCGCCAGGCGCCGCTCGCGGTCGGGCGAATGCAGCTTCTCAGCTCCAACGACGAGAACAACGTCGGCGAGCCCACCCGCAATCTGTCCGAACGCCAGGTTGAGGGCGCTGCTCGATCCGACGCAGGCGTTCTCGATGTTCCAGAGCGGAGCGCCCTCGATGCCGAGCGGGCGAAGCGCATGCTGGCCTCGTATGCCGTGTTGTCCTTCCAGGCCGCCCTGCGATGTGTTGGCGAAGAAGACCGCATCGAGTTGCGACGGATCAGCACCGGCGTCACGCAGCGCGTTCGTGGCGGCTTCGCGGGAGAGATCTCCCGTGGTCTTGTCGGCATGCACGCCGAACGGCGTCATGCCGACGCCGGCAATGAAAACGTCGCGCATCATATTCCCTGAGTCTGGCGCGGAGCGGGCCGCGGCTGCTGAACTTCGTCGGGAGAATTCGGGGCCGTGAGGTAAAACGACCAGCCTGATTTTCTGCCGATCAACCGCCAACAAAATTGATTGGTCGCTCAATGGGGCCGAGCAGAATTGTCATCGTCAGCCGGCTCACAAGAGCGCGTAGTAACGGATGGTGTTTCCATCGTGCCGACGCTGACCGATGCCAACGAAAACGTGCCGCATCAGCCAGTCGTGGGGCCCCTTTTCGGTGTCAAAGCTCGGGGCGGCGCGGAGATAAAATTCGTCGTACGGCACCTCGGGGCCGTCGCGGAACATCCAGTCCTGGATGCGCTCCAGCGTGTCCGGGTAACGACCCCACAGGAAGCCGCGGTTGTAGAGCAGGATGTTCTCGCCGTCGTCGGCCTGAAGCATGTAACGCGCGTCGGTCGCGAGCACGTCGTCTGGCCGGAACAAGGCCCAGTCGCCGCCGCTGAACGGCCGCACGATGCCGTTCAGCCTGGGCCCTCGCACCACCCCGCTTTCGATCGCCACGAAGCCACGTCCGGCGCCGCTCGGCATCGATTGGATATTGTCGTAGCGGGCGAACTTGAGTTCGATCTCGAACACGAATTCTAGCTTCGGCGCGTCAGGAGATGAGCTTGCCCCGAAGGGATCGTAGCGGTCGGTCACTAGCTTGCCCCGTTGTATGGCGGACCAAACAAAGTCGAATGTTGTTGTTTGATCTACGCTCGGTCCCGCCGATGATAGTGCGAAGGCGAGGGGGGCAAACTGCGAATAGGCTGATGAGATCTATAAGGCCCGGCGAAAGATGCGACGCGTCGACAGAGGTGCGCACCTCAATCGGCTAACGGACGTGCAGGTCGGCGTTCTTAAAAAACATCTGCTTCAAGAGCGTGCGGAGCCAAACGTTGAAGGGATCGAAATCGGACCGTTCGTGCCAGAACTGGAGGACCTCGATCAGGGGCAAGTCGAACCTGGGCGTCAGCACCTTCAATCCGAAAAGGTCCCGATAGATTTCGGCAAGCTTACGCGGCACGATTGACACGGTCGACGGATTGCCTGCGACGACGTGTGGCACGATTAGCCAATGCGGCGTGGTGAGGGCAGGGCTTCGCTGGACACCGGCCTTTGCGATCTGTGCTTCGATACTCAAGCGATCGGAGCGAGTTGGTGCGATTGCCACATGCTCGAGGGTCGCCATTTGCTCAATCGTGATCTCCTCGTTGAACGGACAATCACGGTGGGCCAGCACGACCATCACGTGGTCGAAGAGCTTTTGCTGCCGGATACGGCCGGTCGTCTTGATCGGCCCGTAGATGGCGATGTCGATCTCGCCCGTCTCCAACGCTTCGCGTTCGCGGCCGAGTGCGTCGATGGTTCGAAGGCTACAGTTCGGCGCCAGAGAACGAAGGTGCGCCATCAACGCGGGTATGAACACCAATTCTGTCCCGTCCGACACGCTGAGATTAATGGTCCGCTGGGCGGTCGAGGGCTCGAACGCGCCCCGACCGATCAGGGAGTTTCGAGCGGCGCGCACCATCCCCGTCACGTCGGGCTCCATCGCGAGCGCCTTGGGCGTGGGCGTCACGCCGTCGTTGGTCTTCAGAAAGAGCGGATCATCGTAATAGAGGCGGAGCTTCTTCAGCGCCTTGCTGATTGTGCCTTGCGTCACGCCGCCGGCGAGCGCGGCGCGGGTTACGCTGCGATGGCGCAGCAGATCGTCGAAGACGACGATCAGGTTCAGATCGAGGTCGCCTTGATTTCGCATGCGAATGACGCCTCCCGAGAGTCGGGTTTGGACCCGGCTGCAGGGTTGCTTCGCTGCGGCCAGAGTCAACCGCGCTTCTGCTTATGGCGATCCCCGCGAAAGCCGAGGCAAATGGTGAGGCGAAATGGTCGGCCGGCGGCGACGATTCTAGGTCGCGTCTTCGAGAGCGCCCGCCATGTGCTGGGCAAGAAGACCGCGGGTGAGCTCCTCGAATATCCAGCGCGACGCCACGCCTAGGGATGCGTCGGATCGATGAATGAGTGTGAAGGGCAATTCGATCTCGGCGCGTGCGGTCAGCGGAACGCGCTTCAGCGTTCCGCGACTGAGGTCGTCCTCGACGAGATGCAGCGGTACATAGGCCCAGCCCAGCCCTTCGCGGAGCAGGGCCAGCGCGGCGGTCGTGTTGTCCACGCGCCAAGGGCGTGCCGATGACACGCCGATGCGCTGATCTTGCGATTCTCCGCTGCCGGGCAAGAAAAACACCAGCTGGATATGCTGGCGGACAAGGGAGACCAGCCCCAATTCGCCGGGCTGGACAAGCGGATGCGCAGGCCCGGCCACCGCCACCAGACGTACGGTGCCGATATGGTAGGCCTCGATCTCGTCCGGCCAGCCCTTATCCCATCCGGTCACGCCGAAGGTCGTTTCCTTAGCCAGCACGCGTTCGACAACCTCGGCACGCGATTGAGAGAACAAGTTGCAGGCGGTGGAGGGGAAACGCTCCTGAACCTTGCCCAAGACCGACGCGAGAACGTCGTACGGAAAGAAAATGTCGATGGAGAGTGAGATCGAGCTTTCGAGGCCCGACTTAAAGTTGGAGGCGCTTGCGCAAAGCTCATCCTCCAGCAGCATGATGCGGCGTGCATAAGCCAACACAACGCGGCCACTCTCCGTCAGCGTAGGCCGCCGTTGGCTGCGATCGAACAATACCAGATCGAGCTGCGTCTCGAGGTTCGCGATCGCGTAGCTGATGGCGGCTTGGCTCCGGTTCAGCCTGCGGCTCGCGGCCGAGAAGCTGCCCTCATTGGCCACGACCATTAGAACGTGAAGCTGATCGAGAGTGGGCACTCCGACTGCAGGCATCTCAGCGCCTACACATCGTCGTCGACCGGACCATGGGCGCCAACCCTGAAGCGTGGGGGAGGCGGTCGCCCTGTTGGGGCCAAGGACTTGGACTGGTGTGTGTGCCCTCCGAGACGTGAATCAAATCAAGGCGCTCCAAACAAATCCTATGGATAGCATCAAGCTTATCCACATTCCAGAAATCGGCCGCCTCGCTAGCATTTCCGGTCTGGGCGGCGCTTGCACACGCGCGCCATCGGCGCATGAAAACTGCCGAACACGAAGAAGGAAGAGGAGGAGGAACGGATGTCGACCGCTAGCCAGTCAGGAATGGAAGATCAGGCCGATGCGCGGGCGCTGCTTCAGCGCATCGAGGTTCTCGAGCGCCAGGTAGTCGCAGCCGCTGATTATCAGGCGCTCGTGAACCTTCAGGCGGCCTACGGATATTACGTCGACAAGGCTCGCTGGCGGGACGCTGCGGATCTATTCGCGGAGGATGCGACGCTGGAAATCGGTGGTCGCGGCGTTTTCAGGGGTCGGGAGCGTATACATCAGTTCCTGGGGTTCCGCTTCAAGCTGGAGCACGGCCTTCTGCTCAACCATCTCCAGATCCAGCCCTTCATCACCGTCGCGCCGGACGGGCTGACCGCCAAGGCCAGGTGGCGCGCCTTAATTCACGTCGGCCGGCTTGGCATCGAGGCGACCGAGGGTGAGGGCATCTACGAGAATACCTATCGGAAGATCGACGGCGTCTGGAATATCCAGAGCATGCACTACTACGTCACCTACTACGTCAGCGTTTACGAACGCTGGGACAAGGGCGGCGTGCCTCTGGACGGATACATTCCCGGTTTGGATCCGGACGAACCGCCGACCGAGGTCTACGGCTCATACCCCGAAGTGTATCTGCCGCCATTCCATTACAAGAACCCGGTTTCGGGCGCTTAGGGACGCGATCGACGTCCGCAGAGCTTGATGGCAACCCGCCACAACGTGGCGGGGAATGCCTGGATGACGGCGCGCCGGGACAAGACGGCGGTGCGGTCGCGATGAGATTTTTGGCGCCGTCCAGTGATGCTTGGGCGACGGCGCCGAACCCACACGAGAAGAGGGCGAAGGTCATGACGACGTCTCACATTCCGGATCTGAAAGGCCTGCCTTTCTACCCCGAGCCGATGACCTTCCTGTCGTTGGGCGGGCGCCTTTGGGCCTGGGAGTTCAACGGTTGGAAGGCGGAGAGCCTGTCGTGGAAGACGGGCTGCTACATCCACACCGGCTTGTCGGGGCCGCAGTTCATTTTCGAGGGCTCCGAGCTCGCGGAGTTCTTCTCGAGCATCTGTGTCAACAGCTTCGCCAAGTTCCCCATCGGCAGCATGAAGCACGCGATCATGTGTACCGACGACGGGCTGATCGCCTCGCACGGCATCCTGCAGCGGAATGCCGAGCAGGAGTATCGCTACTTCGCCGGCGGGCCGTGGCCGCTCTACAAGCTGAGCCAGAGCAAGTTCGACGTGAAAGCCCGGGTTATCGACGGCTACCTGACGCAAGTGGCCGGCCCGACCTCGCTCGAGACGCTGGAGCGGGCGACCGGCGAGAGCCTACGCGATGTCGGTTTCCTGAAGTTCCGCAACACGACGATTGCCGGAAAGGACGTCGAGATCGGCCGCATCGGCATGTCGGGCAACCTGGCGTTCGAGGTGCGGGGACCGATCGAGGATGGCCCAGCGGTTTACGACGCGATCTACCAAGCGGGGCAGGGGCTAGGCATCCAGCGACTGGGCTGGCGCACCTACCTCGTCAATCACGTCGAAGGCGGCTTTCCGCAGCAAAGCTGGACCTTCTCGAGCGCCGCGAATGAAGACCCCGGCTTTCAAGCGGTCGCCGACGCCGCGAAATACCCCGCGACCCCGGCCGTCTCGGGCAGCGTGGATCCGGCCGACATGCGGGCGCGATATCGCACGCCGATCGAAGTCGGCTGGGATCGAGCGGTCCGTCTCGACCACGATTTCGTCGGCCGCGCCGCGCTGGAACAGGAGGTCGCCCAACCTCGCCGGACCGTGGCGACGCTGCGCTGGAATGCGGAGGACGTGGTGGACATTTACGCCTCGCTCCTGCGCCCGGGCGAGGAATACAAGACCATAGACCTGCCGACGTCGCCGACCTGGCTTGAGGGCAGGCTTGCCCACGCCGACCATCTGCTGAAGGACGGCCGACCGGTGGGGATGTCGTCTGGAACGATCTACAGCTACCACTTCCGAGAAGTGCTCTCGATGGCCTGCATTGATATCGACCTGGCCAAGGTGGGCACGGAGGTGACCGTGGCGTGGGGCGACTACGGCGGCCGGATCAAGCATGTGCGGGCCACGGTCGAGCGCTTCCCCTACCTGACCGAGGGCCGAAATGACGCCATCGATCTGCCGACGCTCTCGAAATCTTCGCCGGAAAAAGTGACCGGGTAGCTGGGAAAAGGCCAGGAAGCGAAAGATGTTGGAGCCACGCTACGTCCTGAAGCTCTCATGCGCGAACCGCCCTGGACTGGTCGCCGCGGTCGCCGGGCGCCTGTTCGCGGCCGGATGCAACATCCTCGAATCCAGCCAGTTCGACGATTTGGCGACGGAACGCTTCTTCATGCGCATGGAGATCAATTCCGTGGGCGAAACGCGCCAGCTCGACAGCCTGCGCCGCGACCTGGAGCCCGTCGCGGGCGAGTACGGCATGGAATGGACCCTGCACGACCAGGCGCGTCGGCCACGGGTGCTGCTGATGGTCTCGCGCTTCGACCACTGCCTGGCCGACCTGCTCTACCGCTGGCGGATCGGCGAGCTGGTGATGGATATCGCCGGAATTGTCTCCAACCATCCGGCCGAGCTCTACGCGCATCTGCATCTGGACGGCATTCCGTTCCACCACCTGCCAGTGACCAAGGAGAACAAGCCGGAGCAGGAAGCCCGGCTGCTCCGCATCATCGAGGAAGCGGACGCCGAGCTGGTGGTGCTCGCCCGCTACATGCAGGTGTTGTCGGACGCCGCCGTCGCCGCTCTGGCAGGCCGCTGCATCAACATCCACCACTCGTTCCTGCCAGGATTCAAAGGCGCCAAGCCCTATCATCAGGCGCATGCGCGAGGCGTGAAACTGATCGGCGCCACGGCTCACTATGTGACGGCCGAACTCGACGAGGGGCCGATCATCGAACAGGACGTGGAACGGGTGAGCCACTACGACTCCCCAGACGCCCTGGTGCGCAAGGGCAGGGATATCGAGCGGCGGGTGCTGGCGCGAGCGGTGGCCTTCCACCTGCAAGGCCGGGTCCTGCTCAATGGCGCGACGACGGTGGTCTTCCGCGACTAGAGGACGTCAAAAATGCCCGCGATGGTTTCGGCCTGACCCGGGCGCGAGGATGCGTGGGGTGGATATGGCAAGCTGTACTCGGCAGAACTTTGGGCGCGACCAGGACCGGTCCAGCGGCTGGCGTTCCGCATGAGCGCGCAGCCCGGCATCGCCGTCCTCCCGCCCTCGGCGACGCAAGGCTGGTCCGCCGCGCCACGCCCCGGGCTGTGGAGCCGTCCGCTATACGCTGACGGCGAGCAGGGCCGCTTCTTCGGCTGGATCCGCTTCGAGGCGATGGCGACGACAGGCCTGCATCGGCACCTCGGCCCGGCCTCCAGCTATTTTGTGGAGGGCGGACTATATGACCTCCAGGGTGAAGTGGTCGCCGGCCAGATGGGGATCAACCTGTCGGGCGCCACCCACGACGCCATCGCTTATCGGCCCACCCTGTTTGTCGCGCGTCTGGAAGCCCCGGTGATCTACCTCGGCGGGGAGGGGAGCGCCGCCGGCGCCGTGCATACCGGCGCGCGCGCCGGGGCCATCGTGCATGACAATGCGGAACAGCTGCCGGACATCAACGTCACCGTCGACGCCCTGCCGATGGCGCCCACCAGCATGCCGCGCATTGGCCGGCGCATGGTGTTCGACTACCGCGGAACGGGGCTGGAGCGGCGGTGCGTGCAGCTTCAGATGCTGCCCGGCGCGGCTGTGCCATGGTTTCGGACCCGCGACCGGCTGGACCTGTTCGTCCTCGGAGGCGGCATAGACGTCGGTGGTGCAGAGGTGGGCGCGGGCGCCATTGCGGCGATTGACGGCGACCGGGAGGTGATCCTCAGCAGCCCGCACGGCGCTCTGGTGTTCGCCTGGTCGGACGCCCCTGTAGAAACCGCCGCCGCCGATCCATTCGGCTTTTGACGGGCGGTCGGGCGGGACTGGATCAGGTGCGCGCCGCGTCCGTGACGCGCATTTACAAAACTGCGGCGCCCTCCTCCAAGACGTGACGCGCGGCGTCGTCTTACTGGAGGCTCAGATCAGTCGGCGATGCGCGCCGAGGTCACAACGATGAACGGTTGGAGAATGTCCTTGGCGCGTCGGACTGCGAAGCACGGCTTGAAAGTTGCGGCGCTCGCGGCATGCGCGGCGATATTCGCAGCCTGCCAAGGCCCCTCTGGGTCCACGACGGCCAACGGTCCAAAGGCTGGCGAATGGCCTGCGTACGGGCGCGATCATGCGGAGCAGCGCTTCAGCCCATTGACCAAGATTTCAACGGCCAAC
>Ga0182736_1000970_pt1 | contig 33481 bp, 31 predicted proteins | sample eDN5th30CKraftBY_FD_128882 | JGI IMG/M metagenome (GOLD analysis project Ga0182736, IMG submission 128882) | Enriched backyard soil microbial communities from Emeryville, California, USA - eDNA 5th pass 30_C Kraft BY (version 2) (version 2) | ecosystem: Environmental > Terrestrial > Soil >...
ACAGCAGACGGTGATCAGGTAGGTGTCCCCACACCCGAACACCCCCATCCCTTCCCAGCAGTCCGGATCCGTCTCCGAACGGACCATCTCGACGGAATCGTCGATGTCGTCGGCGCACAACCCCAGCCCCTGCGCTCCCAGCGTCCACTCCTCCGGGAACCGGTCGCAACCCGTGCAGCACGTCGCCGGAGAACATGTCGTATTCATCTCGGAATATCTCCTGAAACGTGACAATACGAAGGGAGGAACAGGTCTCTTCCACAAGCGGACTTCACACGCGGGGGGCGATCTCATGTGAAGTTCAGTCGGGAATAAAACAAGCAGTCTGCGAACCGTAAATGACGTACTCGAAGATCTACCAGAAACGCCTTTCAGTTTTGAGGCCGGCAACTTGATGGCATCCGTTCCGACAGTGGTATTCCTTCCATTCCGCACATTCCCCAGAGATTCATGTACCGCGTGTAGCGAACGGTCCTGCATCAATCAGGGAAGCCACTGCCGACACGAGACAGTGAGGAAATGCGCATGCCCCAATTCGCCGATGCACCGACCTTCCATTCTGCTGCGTGTTCGAGAGTGTGAGTCTGGCTGTGCCAGACCCTTTTCTCCATATGCGTACTGCTCGCAAAGCACTCGAATCTCCTCAATCCCTCAGCCGGAGCACCCGGGCACTATCAACTTGACAAGCGTCACTAAAAATGAGGGTAACGTTGATCTCGCGACATAACCGACATCACATCGAATCACCAATTGTCAGTAAGCTTGAGTACCAGGTCGTACGCATCTCCAACTCCGATAATATATTCATGGTGGTTGTAGCAGACAACGTACGACAGATCACCGTCTGTTACATAAAATTCGAACCCTGGAGACTCGTGCAGCACGCAGCAAAGGTCCGCACCCGATGCAAATTTGAACCCCTTCCAGACACCTTCATCATTGAATAAGAGTATCGGACTATTGGGGCACAAATGTTCAACTAACTGCTCTCCATCACTCCTTCGCCTGGATATGTCATTTTCAAACCTGTCCCAAAGCGGTGAGGCCCCTGGGGTTGCGTACAGATTGCTTACTCCTTCAATTAACATATTAGCTTCAGTGGTGAATACCTCTTGAGTTTCCACACCACATGTTTCAATTGCTGCTTGAACCCATTTTAAGATCATATTTCACCGATTGCATGGAACCGAATCTAGCAATATGTGTCCAACTTTCTTGCCGCCGCTCCGCTTTTTTCCACCAGTTTGCCAACCAACATGCGGCGCATCCGGCCCATTCTTTGCGTGCGCCCAGTCAATGTTCACTTCAGCGCCATCGGATGACCGCCATTCTACCGGAAAGGACTTTCCCCATTTGTCTTTTCCCCATCTTGTTACGACAAAATCAGTCCGAACTTCACCTGTGAGCTCAAATGCCTTACTAATCGCCTCGTCGACTGTTCGTCCGGTCCCTCGCCAGTCAAGATCATTGGGGCCGAGCTTGTATCGTAATGGAAAATAAAGGGAACCACTTTCGTCATCAAGAAATCGTTTAAAATTATCTCTGATCTTCTGTGTTCTATCCGATTTCTTAAAATACCTGACACCAGCAGAGCCAAGGTCAACGATAATCACTCCGATGTCAAGGGTGGTGATGATCGCGTTGGTGGTGTCTTGATTTCTCGTGATTTGATCCAGGACTTGGCTGGAAATGTCGCGAATCGGCTCACCAGTGACAAGTTCCACCACCCCGCCGGCCAAACTGTCAAGACCGCGAGCAGTTCCATAGCCTGCGGCCAGAAGGACGATCGGTGTTGCCGTTCCACCACTTCCCACAATCACCCAGACGCTGCCAACGATTTCGGCAGCCCCGATCACAACTCGGGTATTAGGGTGGCCGCAAAACGCAGCATAGCCGGCAAACGCCCAGTTTTCCTGGCTTTCCCCGCGATAGTATGGCAGGGCTTCCGGATGATGAATGGCCCTGTTGAGATTTTTGTAGATGTCAAGATCGCTGAGACTGACGTCTGAATCAATAGGGCAGTCATATGCTCCTTCATTTCCAACAAGCGAGTCATAGACCTGAATCCGAGCATTGGGAGGATCGATTGAGTACAGAGAATATCGTCCCAGACCTCCGATCTTGAACCTCCATCCTCCAGCGTACAAGGCAATGATTTTTTGTGCGGATGCCAACCCCTGAGTTTCGAGAAATTTGGGTCCGTGCACAGGACCGAGTATTTTACTCAAGGCATATGCCAGAGAAGTTTCTTCATAGACAGTGGCCTTGATGGTGGGAGCGTCCGGACTTGAATTGCATGTTTCACATGTGGAGCATTTGGAGCAGGTCGAGGCAGAGGATACCGCTCCCGATGGGGTGGCTGAATTGGAGGCTCCGCCTCCATAAACTCCGACACTGCCTGGACCGAAATCAATCATTCCATAAGGAATTCGCCCAGAGGGGTCAACAAGGCTGGTTGGGTTGTTCCTGACGTATGGGTAGAGGTTTTCCTCGTCGAACCAAGCGGGATCCTCACTGAGGAACCGGGCGATGGCTTCTTCGTACTCGCGACGGCGGAGGGTGTAGCGGCCGTCCGCTTCTTTGTAGTAGCCGAGTTCTCCGACCCAGGTGAACGGGTTGTCCACGCTGCCGCTGCTGCTCAGTTCCTTCCCGAACGCGGAGTAGGTGTACTCGTTCTCGACTGTCCCGGTGTCGTTCGTGAGGGACTGGGTGCTGCCGAGGGCGTCGTAGTGGTAGAACGTGCTGTCCCCCTCTCGTCGCTGGCTGACGAGGTCTCCATAGGCCTGGGGGTTGAGGGTGTACTCCGCCTCGACCGTGCCAGTGTCGTCGAGTTCCTGAATCAGGTTCTGATCGTCCCAAAGGAACTGCACCAGCCCGGCGTCGGTCTCCGTCGAGAGTCGGAGTTCATCTCCTCGACGGTTCGTCGGGGCATAGACGTACGTCGTCACGACATCATCCGGCTCCTCCAGTTGGGCCAGTTGGTTTTCGTAGGTCCAGCTGTACGTGGTGATGTCATTCGTCGGCATCTCCACCGTCCGCTGGTTACCGTTGGCGTCGAACGTGTACGTCGTGATGCCGCTGATATCTTCCGCAGTCACCAATCGGTTGGCAGCATCGTACGTCGAGGTCGTCAGATCTCCGTCGATGTTCAGGATCAGCCGGTTGCCGACCGGGTCGTAGAGATACGTGGTGATGGGACCAGCAGAATAAACAGCGGGGAGCATTCCCCAGTCATTGACGCCCATTCCGCTCCACTGATCGGCCGTGAATGCCGACCAGCTTTCTCCTTCGGTCCGCTGTTCGCTGATGAGTTGGTTGGTGGGATCGTAGGTCCAGATCCGTAAATCGCCGTCCTCACGGGCTTCCTGGGTGCGGTTGCCGACCGGATCGTAGGTGTAGGTGAACCGGGAGATGAGGTCGTCATTTGCCTGCAGATTCGCTACGGCGAGGATCTGCCCGGCGGCATTGTAAACGAAGGTCGTGCGGGTACCGTTGTCCAGTTCCTTCAGGATCTCCCGCCCGACCGGATCATAGGCGAACGTCGTCACTTCCTCATGTTCATTCTCCAGATGAACCAGCTTGGAATTCCTGTCACACATATATATGCGCCTGCCTCTGGAATCAGAGATGTAACGATGCCGGGATATTCCTGTCGATACTTATTAATGGTACGAGCAATTATGTGATCACCTTTTTTCAGGTAACGCAATCTTTAGCTCGTCGGCTCGGCTTGTGCCTGATACAATGCTCATGTCGATACCGCGACACGAGCATGCCGCCCTGAATGATATTTCAATAACGACACTCGGCACCCCAATTCTTTAAGTTGGCCTGTCAAGGCAGCCATGCCAAGATATTAAACGACGCTTTATGTCCTCGAATACATGAGACGCCGACTTGTCCTCGTCTACCAAAGGTTCCATGAAATGCCCGTCGCGCGCCCATTCTGCTGGCAAGACCGCCGGGGAGGATAGATTATTACTCATTGGCGTAAATTCCCATCCTTGCGGAATGGTACTTTCGATTATGTCAAAGAATAGTGAGCAATATTGCTTAGGGTATTGACAATCGTCTTCATTGCAGATTAAATACCACACAAGTCCGTTCTTGAATGAGATTCCATACACCAAGTACTTCTTTCCGACATCAATGCCTAGTTCAGACAAATGGACTGATTTTTCAATAATCGCCCTATGCTTGTCGTCGACTATGTCTGATGTTTTGTTTGTTTTACATACTACTATCACTTTCGGGGTTCCTTGTTGCGGATTAATTTACTATTAACTGCAATTGCATGTGACTCAGAATAACGCAGAGATGCTTCGAGGGTGCCATGGAATATAAACGCGCAATTCGCATCATGGCGTTTTGCGAAAGGGGTGCAGGTTTGCATTTATCCTTAAAAGATAATATTATTTAGTCGCAGCTATGCTTCTTGAACTTGAAGTCCATGCGCATTCCTGTTTTTGGATCGAAAACATAGTGCACAACAGAATCGAGTTTTCCGTTTGACTTTACCGCATACTCCCACTTTTCCATTCCGAGAAATCTTGCATCTTTAAGGTCAGTTATAATCACTTCACCCGCCCCTTTTCTGGCAGCTTCTAATGCTAGCCTATCCTGGATGGTTTTGGGGACGCGACTCCATCCTCCGGCGTCAAAGTATAGGGAATCGTCAACGAATTCTCCTCCACTGGAAAGATCTTCCTTGGGACGCGGCCCGAGGTCTCGCGCTTTGATCTTCGTCTTCTTAAAGATCTGCGCGGCACCGTGTGCCAATCCGACAACAATCGTGGTGGCATCGAGAACAAAAAAGATCGTGTCAGTTACTTCCTTGTCCCCAGTGTACAAATCCAGCGTTTGACTTGACAGCTCACGAACCGGCTTCCCCGTCCCAACCTCGACTGTCGCACTAACGAAGCTGTCGGAACCTCTAATGAAACCATAGACTCCGACTCCAATTAGTAAAATCGGAACTGTCAGCGGCCCTCCAGCCAGCAGCATACCGGCGCCAGCCATTCCCATTCCGAGGCCCCCCGCTGCTTCCGACGCCCCAAAGGATGCACGCATGAAGGGACTGCATGCGAACGAAGAGATATAAGCTGCGGATGCCGACTCCATGGGCTCGCCTCGATAGTAAGGCGACGCTCGTGGGTCTTCGACCGCTTTTGCGAGATTTGCATAGAGGTCCAGTTCACCAATTGTTCCACTTTTGGCACCAATACAATCGGTCCGGCCTCCCGGAATAATGATCTGAGAAAATGCATAGACACGGGCTGAAGGTGGATCAATTGCATAAGAAGAGTAATTGAATGACACTCCTCCTAGTGAAAATTTCCACTTGTGGGCATAAAGATTGACTACCTTTTGGGCTGCTGCCGTGCCTTGGTACATCAGGAATTTGGGTCCATGATCAGGCCCCAAGGCATCGACAATTGACTCCTCGAGTGATGATGGCCTGTACACACTCACATTATATGGCCTGTCATTCACACGGCTTGAGGTGCATGCATCGCAGAACATCAGTTCCGGCTCTAACCCAGATGGGTCAACAAGGCTGGTTGGGTTGTTCCTGACGTATGGGTAGAGGTTTTCCTCGTCGAACCGAGCGGGATCTTCACTGAGGAATCGGGCGATAGCGTCGTCATATTCGCGGCGGCGGAGGGTGTAGCGGCCGTCCTCTTCTTTGTAGTAGCCGAGTTCTCCGACCCAGGTGAACGGGTTGTCCACGCTGCCTGAGCTGGAGAGTTCCTGGCCGAACGCTGAATAGGTGTATTCGTTCTCCACCGTCCCGGTCTGGTCGGTCAGGGACTGCGTGCTGCCGAGGGCATCGTAGTGGTAGAACGTGCTGTCCCCGTCCCGTCGCTGGCTGATGAGGTTGCCGTAGGCCTGGGGGTTGAGGGTGTATTCCGCCTCGATATTGCTGGTGTCATCCACCTCCTGAATCAGGTTCTGGTCATCCCAGATGTAATTGATGATGCCGGTCTCGGTTTCTTTAACGAGCCGGAGTTCTTCCCCGCGGCGGTTGGTGGGGGCGTAGACATACGTCGTGATGACGTCATCCGGTTCCTCCAGCTGCGCGAGCTGGTTTTCGTAGGTCCAGCTATAGGTTGTAATTTCGTTCGCAGGAGTTTCGACTGTCCGCTGGTTACCGTTGGCATCGAACGTGTACGTCGTGATGCCGCTGATATCTTCCGCAGTCACCAATCGGTTGGCCGCATTGTAGGTGCTGGTCGTCAACTCACCGTCGACATTCAGGATCAGCCGGTTGCCAACCGGGTCGTAAACATACGTCGTGATGGGACCGGCCGCGCTCAGCGCCGGGAGCAGGCCCCAGTCATTGACGCCCATCCCGCCCCACTGATCGGCCGTGAGCGCCGACCAGCTTTCTCCTTCGGTCCGTCGTTCGCTGATAAGTTGGTTGGTGGGATCGTAGGTCCAGATCCGCAAATCGCCGTCCTCACGGGCTTCCTGGGTGCGGTTCCCGACCGATTGTGGTGTACTCGTGAACCCCAAAACGGGAGGTTCGCGAGTAAACCACAACTGAAGTAAAATTGTCAAAGAGCAATTGAATGTCGATAGACATTTCGCACTGGTGGGCAAACCACCAGCGGTATCAAGTCGTGATACTTGATTCTCCACCACCTCTCGTCCGAGGCGCCCGATTGCCCAGCTACGTGATTCAAACTGGTTTTGCTTGCGTACGACTCAGGCTACGTCACTACTCACCCCATGGGACAAGTTGGATTCCTTCGGCGTCCAGCAAATCCTGAGGCAGCCTGAACCAGACTTTGAGGTCATCACCCCAGTTGCAGACAACTAAAACTCCATTGTGAAATTCGAACATGCAACCTATAGGAGTGTCACGGTTCGGCGACTTCAGCATTTGGACATTTTCGATTTTCATTCCATAAAATTGTGCAAAGTTGTGATCGTGGGTAACATCTGTCTTGCGCATTTCTCCAAACTCGCCCATTCCAAAAGAATAAAAATTACTTTGGTCAATTTTTACGCTTTCCCCGTCACTGCCACATCTGAAACTGATTGGGGTTTCTCCGATTGTAATTCGCAATCGATCAAGATTATCTATTGATGTTAGTTCTTCTCCAGGTGGAACAAAGAACAGACCCTCAATAGAACGAAGTCGGTTTCCTATAATGTCATTGGCGGAAAATGAAATGCTATTTAACACTTTATCCTCACTGCATTCGTAACGCTTCCTGTACGTATATATTTTCGGTCCCGTCCTTCATTATTGTCACAAAATTTCCGCACGGTGTTGTAACGACCACATCGTTTCCCTTTATTCTGAATTCTACTGGTCCAGTTGCTCCATTTAATCCTTGTCCGCGGAACCGTCCTGGTATGGCTTTGTCTGGATGTTGTCCAATACTGTAGATTAGATCGACAACTCGTTGTCGATCTAATGAGTTGGATGGGTTAAGCCCAAAATCCCAAACATGTTTGCCAAGTTTGCGTCCTAGTTGCGACTCGTCTACATGAAAATTAAGTGCTCCTTTTTTTGCCAGCCACTTAGCGATATCTTCCAGCCACTTCGCGAGTCGCTCGGCGGGGTGGCTGGGGCGCGGCGCTGATGTTCCTTGTGTGTGGATGTTCATGGCCCCAGTCTTCTTCAGGAACTTCGGAAGAAAATGGAAAGACTGGTTGTCAAAGAACGATTACGACTGGGGCCAAGGAATTTTCCCCTGAACCAGAACTTAATCTTCATGGATATCACCATTATCACTCATCGGTTTTCGAACGCCCCAGCCACCCAGTCGTGCGCCATTCTTCGGTGAGTCGGTAGGTGGCGTCGTAGCGATATGTGGTCAGGTCGCCTGTGGCGGTGGCGATCAATTCTGGCTGCCGACGGGGTCATTGGTGGCTTCACTTTTCTATCCAATAGGACCGAATCGATAATGTGCGTGTCCCAGTTTACTGGTCGAGCGTCGTGCCTTTCTGGTCCGCGATTCAAATTGCGAGCATTGACCGGCCATCTCACTCCACACTGCATTCGCACTGCTCGCAGGGCAGTGGCACCCCTAAAGTCGCCGCCTCAACCCCGGCACCCGGCGCGGGCTATCTCACTTTCTACAAATCTGGGAGTGATACTGATCAGAAATAGACTTATTTATGGGGTCAATTCCAATTTTCGACAGCGAGGAGCCTTCGACTGGAACAATGAACATGTATTCACCGCTGATGCCATCGCAAGACAGCTTTTCTAACAGATGGAAATTCACAACAATCACATCCTGAACGCCCATGCCTCCAGAGCAGCCATAGTTTAATCCTGATTTCACAGACTGCAGTTTTATATCATCCCATGTCAATGGGACCTTTTTGTTCTCTTCCATATACAAACAAATTGCATCACCTGCTATACTCGCACACGAGAACACTTGCATTGATTTCGAAAGTCGATATTTATTATATAATATACTTACAAAAACGTAGCAAAAACAAGAACCGTGAACATGAATATCGCATAAGAATAGGTGCAGTAGTTATTGTTATCTTTTTTTGATTTGTCTATGATGTTTATTTTCAAAAATATTGAAATAACTAAATGTTTAGCTTATGTAATTTTTTTTCTTTTTAGTGCGAAAACAATCTCCAACGATGGCCTATGGGAAGAATTTACACTGATTTCCTGCTGGATCGAATATGGGCAGCGAGCTTGGGTCCGTTTTAGGCCACCCCGAGTGGGACGTGTCATCGGACGGAGGAACCCAAGGTCCCCCTATTTCATCTTCTTGGCCAGAAGTAGCTCTCCAGTCGTTGCTACTGTATTCATACTCTTCGCAAACATAAAATGCAACACCCATTCCGTCGACAATCCACTTGCCTTTGATGCAAGATCCGAATGGGCTCGCCACTGGGGCTTGTGGTCTCCAAGTAGAAGACAAACAACACTTTGCCAGTCTATCAACCACATTTGATTGACAGTTGTTATTTCGTGCTGGAGGAGCACCGTGCGGTTGATCGTTTTGCGGAATTTGTGCGAGACATTGACTAATGTCTGCACTTGTTGCGCTGCTGCATGGGCAGCCATTTGGAAGTTTACGGTGGGGATTGGACGATGGAAATACAGGATATGAAGTCTCTCGATCTGGTAAGCAAACATTCCTTAATTGGCAGTGGTATATTATCTGGTTTATTCCAAGAATCTTAAAGACTTCCATAGGTCGGCAGCAGACAGCGAGCATCCCGCTAGGGTCCGCGCCATTCGGCACAAAATACGCCAGATACATATTCAGTCCATCCACGAATCTCAGGAGATCCAGAGTGGTCCATCTGCCTGTTACCGGATCATAGGTCCGCATGATGACGTAAATCTCACCCGTCGCACTGCTCGCAGAGCAGTGGCACCCCTAAAGTCGCCGCCTCAACCCCGGCACCCGGCCAAGGAATTTTCCCCTGAACCAGAACTTAATCTTCATGGATATCACCATTATCACTCATCGGTTTTCGAACGCCCCAGCCACCCCGTCGCTCTACCCAGCCTATCTCGCTGAGATCCGGATACTCCGCTGCATTTTCTTACGGCCTGCATTGCAGTATCTCTTGATTCTTCTACCAATCTATCAGCAAACGATCCCATTCTTAACCTGCTTCCAGAAGGGTAATATTCAGACAGGGATGCTATTGTCTTCTCATGTTCAATCGAACTGTTCTCGACAATGTGCCTAAATGACCGTACGGTCCCCAATGCAATGGACATCTCGATATTCATGCGATATATCCACACAATCTCTGCCAAGATTGTTATTAACAATACCACCAGCAAAGTTGTGTTGAAATTGATCATCTTAAAAAAATGGCGACATTGTGATATATTCATGCCTGTTTACTATCTAAGCTCTTATTCGATCTTTAGTCCGCACGCACCAAGAGCTTCATTTACCCATGCTTTACAATTGTAATGAAACCATTGATAAGGCCTGCTTGTTAGTGTGTTTCGGATACAGTCTTCAATTTGCCCTGGCGTTGCCAATGGTGGTCGAATATCCCCTCCAATTCCATATCCCATTGGAAATCCAGAGGCAACTAATGCCATGCAACGAGTTGGCCGAAATGCCTTTTCTTCGCTGGGAGGTTGTCCTGCGGGGCCACCACTGAAGCCTACACCAGTCGTTCCTTTTTTTGGTGACCCGTCGGGGTTGACGCTTCAAAATTGAATATACATATGTTGCCCACCCAGTGCGTTTACGCAGTCCTCGCAAGGAGTTCCCGGCTCAACACTCCTCTGACAAACATAAATTCCGTTCACTCGATTTGGATTAGCTGGAGCAATTCTCCAATCTACTACAGGTAATCTTCCGCATGCTAGGTCACAGCATTTTTTTCCAAGCCCCTGGCAGTCTACTACCTTTGTGATAGTTGAGCTTCTTGGCATTCCACCCCCAGGTGACGGCTCGTGATGATGGCAAGAACATTCCAAGGGCGTTAAGCCACTTGAGTCAATTTCATTCGGCACGAAGTAGGCACGATACATATTCATTCCATCGACGAATCTCAAGAGATCCGGCGTGGTCCAGCGGCCAGTGGTCGGGTCATAAGTTCGCATGAGGACATAGACGTCTCTGGTGTCGGGATTGGTGAAGTAGCCGTAGCGGCCGCGGTATTGGAACGGGTTGGTTGTTGTTTCCGGGCTATCGAGGAGTTCACCCCAGGCGTTGCACTCGTAGGCTTCGGTGCAGTGGGTAGTGCTCCGCCCACGCAGGAGATGGAGCGCGCAATCTCAAATCAAGGGTTCAAACCGGATTGTCAAAGAACTTAAGCCGTCAAAAATGTCACGTCTCATTACGTTTGGGGTCAGGCAATGCCTTGCCGACGCTTACTGCGTCTGCCAAGCCACTAAGAAGCTCCCTTACATGCGAACGCCACGACAACTTCCACGATCACGCCAATCACGCTGAACATTACAGACAAGGAGAAAAAGCCGATAATTGCGTATGTAAATGGATAATTGCGTCCAAGAGATATTGGCTCTCCTGGAATTTTCTGGACCGGATATATGAATATATATATCGCACATGTGGCGCTGAGGAAGACGCACCAGGGTACAACAGTAAAAATCCTGTCTGCAGTACTAAGTTGATTCTCTTTGCACCCCACGAAAACCCCAATCACTGACGAAACTAATATTCCTAGGCGGCCACACGGGTGAACCCATCGTGGGCCAAACTGCAGATCGTAAACAGTAAGAAATGACAAGGCAATGAGAAATATGGACTGGATCGCAATCTCGATGAGCGGTGGTATCGATCGTTGCCTTTTCAAAAGGAGTTCATCTGTTGTTGATGTGGATGTCATGGTTCGTTACCCCTTGGGATTGGCAATGACTTCACCAACTGGACGCTCCTTGCGCCAGTCTTCGTCGCGCGTCTCCCATTTCAGGCACAAGCAATCTGGGCACCCTGTGTTGGGGTCGTTGTAGCTATCCACAAAATATTGAGTGCACTGCTTCATACGGCGGGGTGGCTGGGGCGCGGCGCTGATGTTCCTTGTGTGTGGATGTTCATGGCCCCAGTCTTCTTCAGAAACTTCGGAAGAAAATGGAAAGACTGGTTGTCCAAGAACGATTACGACTGGGCCAAGGAAATTTCCCCTGAACCAGAACTTAATCTTCATGGATATCACCATTATCACTCATCGGTTTTCGAACGCCCCAGCCACCCAGTCACCTTGCAGGCGGTAGTGGTTTACTTCACTTCACTCCCGTTTGCTTTCGGTTGAGCCATTCCACCATAGCAGAGAGATACTGACTGATGCGATGATGGCCGAAAGCATGATTCTCGACTGATCATACATCATCAATATTTCATTACGATATAATAGTGCATTAGACGCAACAAAGAATGACAGAAATGCAACCACTGACAATCTGACAATATTTCCAAGAAACGAAAAAAACACGAAGTTCATAATGAATGAAGACACTACAGACAAAGATATCGCAATAGCAGACATTTTGTCTGAATTCAAAAGTATAAGTAAATACGACAAAACAAAAGACAAAACAACCCTTAATTCAGTTTTCACATTCTCTTTGTGTTTCATGTATTTGCTGCGAGTGGGGGGAAATAGATATGGTCGTCTCGACCACCATATGCACCATTATCGATCACCACTTTCGTTCCGTCGCAAAACTCAAATTCGTAGAAAGCATGTCGCGGCGAAAGTGTTCCTCCAAGCTCCCTTGTTTGAGTACCTCGTTGTTTGATACAGAGATTTGACATCTCGTCGAGTTGTCGCTCATATTCAAAAGCCCATCTTTGGCATGTGTTTGTTCCAATGTAAAAGCCCCCAATGTTTGCAATGCATGTGTTTTCTGTGGACATTAGTATTTTTTCCATATCCTTCTGGCATTGCTCTAAAGTACAATTTGGGCAACATTTGGTCAGTGTTTCACACATAGAGGACAGTCTGGATTGATCTTCTGTCAACTTGATTTCCCTAGAGCTACAAGCTGTGTTTGCAGGGAATGGAAATCTTGACGGTGTACGTTCAAAGCCACTGCATGCTTCCTCGCAGGACTGATGCGAATAAATAATTTTACGAAGTGTAGGATTTGATGTATCTGCGTTGAATGATACATCACATGAACACTCGCATTTTTTGACGATTTTTCCGGTTGGGTCCAGGTTATTCGGTATAAAGTAACTGAAATACAAATTCATTCCATCGACAAACCCCGCCGGATCAGCACTCCACCACCTTCCAATTCTTGGCTGGTAAATTCTGGCTCTAACGTAGTAAAGATCGGTGTCTGGATCTCGGTAGTAACCGACTCCGCCAATCCACAGTAATGGGTTTCTGGTGGTTCCGGTGTGATCCAGGAGTTCTCCCCAGGCGTCATACTCGTAGGTGTCGGTGACGTTTTCGTCGGTATCGGTGAGTTCGCTGGTGCTGCCAAGGGCATCGTTGTGGTAGTAGCTGGGTGTCCAGAGTGAGCCGTTGAATCGGTACTGTGCGATGACGTTGCCGAAAGTAGACGGTTCCTGCGTGTAAACGGCCAAGACGATGTTGTTTTCATCTGTTTCCAGCAAGTATGCTTGACCGTCATAGAGAAACTTCGTGATGCCGTTGCTGTCGTCCAGTTGCACGCGCAGGCCGTCGGGATCGTAGGCCATGGTGTTGCGGATACCTGTGGGGAGTTCGATGAGTGTCGTTTTGCTCTCATAGTCCCAAGTCGTCGTGGTGCGGTCCCCATTTGGGGCAACGGTTAGCACTTGGTTCCCATCGGCATCAAACGAATAGGCCGTTGTTCCGAAACTGTCGAGGCTGGTGACCAGTTGGTTGGCGGCATCGTAAGTCGAAGTCGTGAGGGAACCACTTTCATTCTTAACCAGACGATTTCCAGTCGGATCGAAGGTGAATGTGTTCCGGTAGTCGCCACTTCCTGCATTCAGTGTTCCCCAGCCGCCTGCTGAGAGATTTCCCCAGTCGTTGGCGGACATGCTGCTCCAACTGAGGGAGTCCGTTGTGCGATGTTCTTCAGTCAGGCGATCAGTGGCATCGTAAGAATATGTGGTGATACTTCCGGCTGCCGTGGTGATCTGAGTTCGGTTTCCGGCGGGATCATAGAGATAGTCGAACTGCGAGATCGTGTCGTCGTTCGATTTGAGGTTCGCCACCCGGGTCACCTGGTTCGCTGCATCATAGAAATAGGTCGCCTTCGTGCCGTTGGCGAGTTCCTTGAGTGTTCTTCGTCCGGCGGCGTCGTAGCTGAAGCTGGTGCGGTTGTCCTGTGGGTTGCGAACGACAGTCAACTGATCATTGGAGTCGTAGGAGTAAGTGAACACTCCGGCTTCGGTAACAGTCGTCTGCGTACGTCGACCAGCCTCATCGTAACTGTAAGTGAGGATTTTTCCGATCGGGGTAATGACGGATTGTTTTCGTTGCAGTTCGTCGTACGTCGCCGTATACCGACCGGTGTCGTTTGCCATCATGGTACGGCCTCCCAGTGCATTATACGTGAATGTCGCCCGAGTACCATCCGGATAGTGGCGTTCTGTCAACTGATGGTTGGCATCATAGACGTATGTGGTGAGATTTCCCCGGGCGTCGATCCGGCCGATCTGGCTGCCGTCGGCGTTGTAAATTGCGGTCGCCCGACGGTTGAGCGGATCGATTTGCTCTGTTCTTTGCCCGGCGGCGTCATAGGTCGATGAGAACCGATGTCCTCGCTCGTCAATGAGAGCAATCGTCTGACCGGCAGCGTCATAAATCGTGGTAGTGCGGTCGTTCAGGGCATTCACAGTTGCCAGTGGACGGCCAGCCAGATCATAGACTGCGGTGGTCCGACGACCGTTGGCATCGACGTTCGCGGCCACTCGAATTCGATCGTAAACCGTTGTACTACGATTGCCGAGCGGATTCACTTGAGCGACCGGTCGCCCGGCGGTGTCAAAGACGGTGGTTGTCCGGTGCGATAACGGATTGACAGTGGCCATCTGCTGTCCGGCAGCGTTGTAGATCGAAGTGGTGCGTTGTCCGAGGGGAGCAACTCTAGCTACGATCTCATTCGCAGGGCTGTAGATTGTCGTGACTCGTTGATTCAACGGAGTGATCTGGGCGATAGTACGTCCGGCCGCATCGTAGATGGTGGTGGAACGCTGATTGCCTGCGTTGATTCCCGCTTTTCGTCGTCCGGCAGCATCGTAAATCGTGGTCGTGCGATTTCCCAAAGCATTGATTGTTGCAATAGATTGCTGGTTGGCATCGTAGACCGTCGTGGTTCGATTGTTTTGCGGATCGATCCGGGCGATGACGCTGCCGGCGGCGTTGTAGATTGACGTGGTTCGGTGGTTGAGGGGATCAATGTTTGCAATTTGTCTATTGATGGTGTCATAGAGATTGGTCGAGCGATTTCCTAGCGGGTTGACACTGGCCACGGTGCGGCTGAGCGCGTCATAGATGGCGGTTGTTCGGTTCCCGAGGGGGTTGATATTCGCCACCGGCCTTGCGGCGGTGTCGTAGAGGGTGGTGGTGATGTTGGAGAGCGGATTGATCGTGCGGACCTGTTCGCCGAGGACGTTGTAGGCGACGCTGGTCCGTTGTCCGAACGGGTCGATGCTGGCGATGATGCGGGAGTCGGCGTTGTAGAGGGTCGTGGTGATGTTTCCGGCGGGGTCGATGGTGCGGATGCGGCGGTCGGCGAGGTCGTAGCCGATGGTGGTGCGATGCCCCAGCGGATCGATGCTGGCGAGCATGCGGTTCGCGGCGTCGTAGACTGTGGAGGTGCGTCGTCCCAGGGGATCGATCGTTGCGGTGCGGCGGCCGAGGAGGTCGTAGACGTTCGTCGTGCGGTAGCCGAGCGGGTTGATGGTCGCCAGCACCCGGCCGGAACTGTCGTAGACCGTGGTGGTCCGTTCCCCGAGGGGATTGATTGTGGCGATTGGTTCGCCGCCGTCGTCATAGATCGTGCTGGTGCGATTGCCGAGCGGATTGATCGTGGCATACGTCCGGTTCATGTCATCCCGAAGGTAGGTCGTGCGGGCCCCGAGGGCGTCGATGAGGACCGTCGGCATCCCGTTGGCGTTGTACAGAGTGCTGGTGCGGGCTCCGAGGGGATCAATCTGGGCGATGAGCAGTCCGGTCCCGTCGTAGACGTTCGTGCCCCGAATGCCGAGGGGATTGATGGAGGCCAGGATCTGGCCGTCGGTGTGATAGAGCGTCGTCCAGCGGCCCCCCAGCAAGTCCAGGGCGGCCGTTCTCTGCCCGGCGCCGTTCCAGAGGAACGTGTGCCGTCCGCCGGAGGGGAACACGCGGGTCTTGAGCTGGCTGTTGCCGTCGTAGAGCAGGGTCGTCCGTTCCCCGAGCGGATTCGTGATCGACTGGGGAGCCGTGGCCCCGTTCATCAAGGTCACGTAACTGAGGGTGGTTCGGGCCCCCAGCGGATTGATGTGGGTGGTGAGGCGGTTGTCTGTCCAGAGGTACGTCGTGCGGGCGCCGAGAGGATTGACGACAGCGGCGATGTTGCGGGTGGTGTTGAACAGCACGGTCGTCCGCTGACCGTTCGGGGTCTGGATGATGTTGCCGGCCCCGTAGCTGTATGTCAGGCGTCCGCCATCCGGAGCGAGCACGGAGGTGACGCGGCGGTTGCCGTCGTAAGCGAAGGTCGTGCGATGCGATTCGGCGTCGATGAATGCTTTGAGGGTGTGATTCGTTTCGTACAGCAGCGTGATCCGGCTGCCGTCGGGGTATTGCAGTCCGGCGAGGTCCTCATTGCCGTCGATCGTGAACGTCGTGCGGCGCCCGGCGGGATCGACGCCCGTCTGCAGGTGGTCAGAGAGGTCGTAGAGATAAGTCAGCCGGTTCAGCATCGGGTCGATGACGGCCTGCAACCTGTCCCCGGCATGCAGCAGGGTCCACCGATCTCCGGCGGGAGAGAGCATCCGTTCCAGCAGGCCATCCGCGGCATAATAACGCTGATAGTTGTCAGGGCGCGTCTCGGTCCAGCCTCCACCCGATTCTTCTTTCAGAGCGCTACCGCTGGTCGGGGGCGTCAGATAGTTTCCCGCACCATCCTTATCGGTGAACGTCGCGGCATTCCCGGTGCCATCGACCAGTCGGGCGGTTGTGGAAGACAGGGCCGTGACGGTGGGGTTGTAGAGATCCGCGACCCCATGCCCGAACCCGATCTGACCGGCGGAACCGTGGCTGTGGTACGTGAACACCGGCGGCATCGTCGAGAACACGGGGGTGGGAATCCGGAAGGGAACTGAGAGATTTCCGTTGACCGGATTGATCCGGTAAGGGGTTTCCCCCTGAACGTGAGGATAGCTGGGCCGGGAGAGCCGTCCCAGAGAGGCTTTCAGGGCATCGTACTCCGCCACCGGCGGAATGCTGACCGGGCCGGGAGAGACCGGGGCGGCAGAACGCAAGGGCTGGGGGACCGGGAAGACGGGCTGAGACATCGTGGATCTCTCCGTAGGGATCAGATGACGGACTGTCAGAATGGAAAAGAGGCCGGAAGAGGGACAGTTCCTCAACTGCAGCCGCAATCACAGGGTTTACAATCCGGGGGAAAACTGGTTGGCTGCGCGGGAGGGCAGGTCGTCTGAGAACAACTGGCTCCTGGTCCATTCCCGCTGTTCCCGCCTCCGCCTGCCATCCCACAGCCGGTATCGACTGTGTCGCAATTACAGTTTTCAGCCATGTGATTCTCCGTTTGGTGTTGGGGATTGAGAAGGTGTCCGAGAGAGCACGGAGGTGCGGGACCTCCTCCAGCGGTGGGCCGACAGAGCGGGCCACTTGCCGAGGGGACAGGCTTCGGACCGCCAGGCGAGTTTATTGCGGAACCGTTTCTCCAGATTGACGCGGCAGCCGCACTGCGCGCAGGCGGTGCCGGTGTACTGGTCGCACGTCTGACAGATCGCCAGCCGGTCCTGCACTTCCGTCCGGGTGCATTTCCGGAACCAGTCCCGGGCATGTTTCAGCAGGGCTCTGGTAAACTGTTTCAATGAACGCCAGGACCAGTCCCGGGGAGCCACCGGCTTCACAGGAGGGGAAATGGCCGGACGGGGAACCAGGACACCTTGTCCGGGCCCCTTGCCCTGCTGCCAGGCAGCGAACGCGGCCGAATGAGTCGCACACTGCCGTTGCTGGTTCCCGTTCTTCTTGCACTGATGCGGATCACACCAGAACCACGGTGTCCCCGCCGCAGGCGGAGCACAGCGACAGCCGGTCGGTGAGGGTGGGAGCGTCATGACAACACCTCCTGACACCGCTGCAGTGCCCATAACGCCGGGCGTCTCAGCTCGTCGTGAGGAGTGGCGGGTGGACTGTGCGGACACTGCTCAAAACCTCCGGCGTAAGCAGGTCGTAACCGCAGGTTATGGAGGGGGCATAAGCATTCACTCGCCTGCATCCGTAACAGATCGGAAGAGCCAGGGATCGTCCAGTCCCGCGGTGTAAACACCAGCGGGGTGGTGGAGACGAGACAGGTGTCTTCCACCTGTCCAATCCCCCACTCCGGCAGCACAGGATGAATCAACTCGACCTCATCACCGGCGGCCTGTAGGAACCGGGTCAGTTCCACCGTATGGATGATCCCGCCACCGGTCGACGGCCAGTTGAACAGGAGGCTGACGATCGCAATCCGGACACGGCAGGTCGAGGATCGATGAGAAGAGATCTGAGCCGATTGCAGTTGCTGCAGAGTGTGTCGCGCGGCGGCCGTCCTCGGACCGGACTGCTGCAGGAAGCCCAACCATTCTACGGCGCGAGCGGTGTGGTCCAGTGCGGCGTCGAGGGCTGCGAGAGTGTTCGTGAGCTGCACCTGAGAGGTCGAAGAGGGCCCGCCATGGACTCGGGCAGACCACAGCGCCGCCAGCCGGTCCCGTCTCCGCCAGAGATCGCCGGCGAGTGCTTCCGTGACCGCGAGTGCCACGGCCTCCGGTTCCCTCCCGCCCGTCATTGAGTCCAGCTGGCCCGCTGTCATCCGTTCTCCGTTCTGGCCCACGTGAATACGGAAACATCATTGCGATATCAGCAGAAATACGAAGAACCACTAACGGAATCAACACACACTCGCGGGAAATTTTGAAAGACACAAAAAGACACGTTCATGAAGAAGGTGAGCGCGACGCAAACTTCGTTCATCTGCCGGAAATCCCGCAAACAGACCGCGTTTACTGACGCCGTATTAGCATTACGGGAAGATGTAAATTTATCATTAAGAAGTTCATGATGACCACCGCCCGCACAGTCCTTTCCCCCGCTGCGCCACGCACCTGCTGAGTCGGAAAAGCCGCCACCCATCTGCCAGAAATCTGGAAAGTTTGTGGGAGTCGAGGAGATTATTTTGTGGCCACGGACGCCCTCCGTAAGATGGGGGGCTGGCGAAGACTGCCTCCACGACGGTCAGGCCGTCAACAACGAGACGTCAGGCGGGTGAATCGCTGGTCCGCAACGGTTGCTCCCATCCCAGACCCCGGCCGGAACTCCTCCCGGAACAACGGCGGCAACCCGCTTCCGCCGTCCGGAGCGAAACGGCCTGTCGCCGAGGAGACGACTCCGCTGGGCAACCAGCCCAGCATGCGTTTGTCGCGACGGTGCCGCTGTGATTGAACAAAATCATGCTTCAGTCGGGATTCCGACCGAATGATGACTTCAGCAAGCCGGTCGCGATCATGCTCAGGAGGATCGACAGCGCAAAGACAGGCACACCCCACTGCGGTGCCAGTTGAGTTCCCCCCGGGAAAGTCTTGAAGGACACCATCAGGACTGCGACCACCAGGACGTCCAGCAGGGACCATTTTCCGGCCACGGCCAGGGTGTGCAATGCCCAGTTCCGGCGGGCGGGATTCCCGAAACACAAGACATACAACACTCCTAATTTGAGAATCGGAAACAGTATCGAAAACGTCAGTAAAATGATGCCGAGCAGCAGATCCCTATGGCTCAAGAGCGTGACCGTCATGCCCAGGAGAGAGTGAACTTGCGGCTCGAATTTCTCACCGGAAACCACTCCCACCACGTCTTCGAGCCACCGGTGTCCCAACCGCGGCTCCATGCGCACAAACGGAACGGACGCTCCGATCACAAAGGTCACCGTCGAGGCATAAATGATCAACAGCGCAAGATCGGTGGCATCACCAATGGACCGGTACGGCCTTCGAATCATGGATCGTTACCACTTTAGGTGTGTTTGGGACCGATGGAACCCCGTTCTTGGGGAGACCTTCCCGGGAGAGCCGTCTGATGATCTTCCGTGAACTCCACTGCAGGGGGCTGATGCGGAAGGGAAGGGGTCCAAGTGTTTGTCTCCAACCGTTCAATCAACTCTTTCCTCGGGATGAGCTGTCCCGTTTCCGGAGACTGATACGATTCCGCCCAGAGTCGTGCGGACTCCCTCCATTGTGTTTGTGTTCCGTCCAGCGTCCCTGCCGTCCAAAACTGCCCGATCCAGAATCCAACCATTCCGCCGGACAACAGAAAGACCAGTGAAATCATTGCGCGGCGACGCGGCAGGAAAGGGGACGATTGCATGGGGAGACTCGGGTCGCGGACAGGGAGTGAATTCGTGGACCGATGACGTGGAGAATGGGGAGGAGGGTTTGGGAGAATCCGATGGTCCGGCACCGCTGTGATCTGGACGACCGACTGATCGGCCATTCGTTGAAATGTGAGGTTCCAGTCCAGTTCTCTGGGCAACATGGAACAGGCCTCCCAGGCACGACGAAGGGCCGTGGGCCCATGGAATTCCGCAGGGAGGCCAGAAGATTGCAGCGGGACATTCCCCTTTCTGAGAGGAAGCAGGATCTCGATGGGGAACTGAGGTGCAGACATCGCAAGCGGAAGAGGTTGCAGTTGTGCCAGGACTCCAAACAGCCCGCCATCAAAGACCGGTTCGAGATCGACCTCCTGAATCCGGTCGCGATCAACGATCGCCATCAGCAGCAGGCTTCGGTCGGGACGATTCATCGAGTCTCGACCTCCATTGAAGTACCGGTAGATCACACATTGTCGCATTCCGAGCGTCAGAACTCCGGCCACACAGTCCTCCGTTGTCCAGGAGTTCGCCTGCTCCGGAGGATGGGACTCCTGAATCCGCCGTAAACTTCTGGAAAGAAGCTCCTCCGGAACGTCACCGGCTTGCCAGATCCAATAATCTCCCGCTGCGGTCGGATCGCGCAGAGCCCAATTCATCGTCAGCGAGACGGACTGGGGGAACTCATCGGGCATAAGCGCCATATTTCACCCCCTTTTGACGCACATCCATCTCCGTCTTTACGGGAATCGCGAAGGGGACGGACTCATGAGGGTCCACCCGTCGCGACACACCCACTTTCGTCCAGTTCCGACTCCCGAAACTTACGACGGCTTCGACGCTCACCGGTCCCTCGCTCTCCCCGGTATTGATCACAACGCCTTCGATGATCAGAGTGTCAGGATAGAGAATGAAATTCGTGGACCAGGAGGCGGTTAACTCGTTGATCTCGAACCGCGGAGGAGTCGGTGGAGGAGGAACTGTGAACCGTTTCGAAAGCACGAAGAGTCCCAGGACGAGAGTCAACAGAATCCAGCCCCATCTGGCGGTGACAGACTTTGCCAGGGACGTCCACCAGCGGATGCGAAGACGCCTCGTCATCCACTCCACAAACGGTTTCAGGCCTTCCGAATGAAATTCTTCTGCCGGAATCAGAACCGCTTGGTTACCCTCCTGTTGAATGGCAACCCGCCATTGATTCACTGAAGCGACCGGAAACACCGGGAACTGTGGATTTTCGAGATAGAGGGGGCCGATCAGGGGGAACTGGCGGCGTGCGAACGCCCGCGGCTCCAGTCCCCGGGCACTGGCCTGTAGCGAATCCCATTTCGTCAGGACCAGGCAGCAGTCGATCTTCTCTCTCCGGTAATAATCCAGAGCAAATTTGAGTGCCAGCTCTTTCTCGTTGCGGCGGCCCGGATCGGCGTCCCCCAGAAACTGCCCCAGATCCACCAGCAGCACGGCCAATGTCGCGGACCGACAGACCAGGGCGGGCCCCTGGAGATGTTCCGCCAGTCCCGGGAGAACCACCTGGAATGTCGGTGTCGACGGGGACGTTTCACCGTCGGGGATCCATGGCTCTTCCAGGGTGGGGACGCCCGCTCCAAAAATTTCCTTGAAGTCCTGTCCCGCACTGTCGACGACATGCAGCGTCGTGTCCGGCCGCCAGGGCATGCGAAGCGTCCAGGAGAGGCGAACCATCAGGCCCGGGGGCGTTCCCGGCGGAAGCTCCCCCCGTTGTAGCGCGGACCAGACGCGGGTGACATAGTCATGGGTCGCTTTGTTCTGGGGGTCCAGCATCACGCCGGGAACCAGGCCGTGCTTCAACGACTCCTCCAGGGCGGCAACAAAAATGGTCTTTCCCGCTCCCGGGATTCCCAGAATGACAATGGAATGATCCGGATCGTCAAACATCCTCTCCTCCGAGCAGTGCAATCAGGCCGATCCTCCAGCCGAACTCATCAGCACGTTCGCAGAACCGGGTCCAGCTATCGGGGCGCCAGAGGATGTCATTCCTCCCGACGGCCTGCACATTCAGATGCTGCCGCCAGTTCTGGAGGTCCCGGGCCAGATGCGTAACGGTAGAGACGGTCGTCCGAACAACTTCTTCGGGATCCGCCAGTGCGATCAACCGCTGTCGCAGGGGAGCGATTCCATCTGACCGGCGCCCTGAGACGAAATGAAACCGAGGGGGATACCGCCCGAAGATGCGAGAGAACCGCCTGCGGAACCGCCGCTGATCTTCGACGGACCAGTCTTCGCTGCCGGTGATCACCAGGTCATTACAATACGGAGCAAAAGATTTTTTCCAGAAGAGCATCTCGCGCTGACCGATCCCCTGTTCCGCCAGCACGACCCAGAGTACGCAGGTAATGTTTTCCAGATACTTGATCAGGACGCTTTCGTGGAGGGGATCGCCTGTCTCCTCTCGCTGAGCAGCACCAAATCCCGGGGTATCGACGAGCGTCAGCCGCTGTAACAGGGGGTGTTTCAGGTCGACTCGAATTCGGAGAATCCTGTTCCGGTCTGACGAACCCGGTTCCTGCGTCACCTCGTTCAGCGAGAATTTGAGGTCATCCAGGGTCGGGCACGGAACGGATTCCGGAACGGCTCCCGAGCGGAAAATGATCATCCGGGTGGAAACGCCTCCACCGTATTCCACCGGCAGGGAAGTACAAGGGCCGTTTCGGGACAGCGCCACGTCGGTTCCCAGCAAGGCATTGAGCAGGGTGGACTTGCCGACATTCCCGGCTCCGACCAGGGCGATGGTCGCGGAACCGCGTCCGGCCCGGGCGAATTGCAAATGCAGCCGGATGACCGCCTCCTTCGCGGAACGGAGGACGGCGGCGCGTTCGGCCTTTTGCTGGTAGATCTCGCTTTCCTGAAGCAGGATCAGGAAATCATCCACCAGTTGGCGACAGGCGGAGTGCATCTTCATGGAGTGATTTTCGGGGGATGGGACAATAAATCCTGAAGCTGACGGAACTGGGTGCGAACGTGCTCGGCGGTTTCCGCACTGCCGGCGTCCTCGTCAATGCGTTCGAAGGAATGTTCCAGTTCCGAGAGTTCCCGGCGGGATCGTTCCCAGAACTCCTCGAGAATCAGGTCGGCACTCCGCTCCAGCAACGGCAGCCGTTCCTCGAGGAGGAATTGAAACAGTTGCTTCACTTGTTCCATTGCCTGCTGGCTCAACCGGTCCTTCTGTTTGGTCCGGCTGACGGTCCAGGCAAACGGCACTGCGAGGATTCCAATTCCCGCCAGCGTCCAGCCGATGGGACCGGCCGCCGCCACCCAGAAGGGAATGGCGGTGGGAACGGCCGTGGTCGTCAGGAACCCGGAGTGGGTTCCGATCAATTGCGTCAGGGTCGCCCCGATCAGGGAGGGACTGGCGACATAAGTCACCGCCGCAGCGGTCGCCGCCTGAGCTCCGAGGATGATTCCCGTTCCGGTCGCGGTACTGGTGGCGGCAGTCGCCATGCCCAGAGCCATAACCCATCCCGTCCCGGAACGGTCCAGCGAAATTCCGCCGGATTCCCAACGGAGTCGAGGATAGTCACTTCTCAGGGTATCGGATGCGTCCTGAAGCGAGCATTCCAGCTGCCGAGAGGATTCTCGAAGAACCTCCTCGGTGATCTTGCCGACGTTCTCGGGAAGTTCCTGGATCACCCGGTCCAACCTGGCCAGGCTGCTTTGCGAAATCAATTCCTGCACCCGCCGGACGACTTCCCGTTGAGCGTCGTGCAGCGCCACCCGGAACATCTCGATGGCCTGTTGCCACCGAATACGGAATTTCTGCTCGATGAACGGTTGCTCAACCTCCAGTTCCCGACGCGCCTGCTGGAGCTTTTTGAATTGATCTGCACGCTCCTCCGGGGTCGCCAGGAGAAATCGGGATTCCGCTTCCAAACCCTGCAGGACAGGACCAGCGGCATCCAGTACGCGGCGACTCAAACGATCCAGAAGAACCGCTCCCTTACTGGTGTTGACAATCTCCCGGATGCGAGCGGCGAGTTCCGAAAGGCCGCTGTTCTCGATGTTTCCCAGAAACGCCTGTTTTGCACTCAGTTCCAACAGGGGACCGGAATCGGGAAACCCCAGTCGTGCCAGATGCGAGGCATTATGCGCGCGTGCTTCCACCAGTTCCGTGGGGGAAGTCTCGTCAACCTTGTTCATCACGAACAGCAGTTTTCGAATGTCTGCTGCACGCACTCGCTGGAGCAGTTCCAGTTCGTCCTGGTCCAGCGGCATCCGTGCGGTCACCAGGAAAATGACGGCGTCCGACTGCGGGATAAACGCCTGCAGCAACTCATCATGATAGTCATGGAGGGAGCCCGCCCCGGGAGTGTCGACCAGGATGACGTCGGGATCCAGCCCGGGAAACGGTCCCGCCAGATCCACGAGTTCAACCTGCTTCCGGTTTCCGGGGTTCCCTTCTTCCGTGACGTACTCGCGCACCTGGACGGGAGTGATCGCCTGCCCTTTGTCCGTGCGCAATTGCGTCGCCCGGAAATGCACGGTGCAGGTGAGATGTTCCTGCGATCGATAGCGGGAAATGGCATTCGAGGCCGGGAGGCGATCGATCGGTGCCAGGAGGTCGTCCTGTCTCCCCAGCAAGGCATTGATCAGGGTCGATTTCCCCCGCTTCGCCTTTCCGAGGATTGTGATGACGAACTTGTCCTCCCGGAACGAACGCCGGGCACCGGCGATGATTTCAGCGGTTCCCGAATTGCGACAACGGACAAGACGTTCTATGGAATGAGACCACTCCAGAAATTCCTCACGTAATGAATGATGGGTCATGTCCATGACGTTTCCTCAGGAATCAGCACACTGAGCGCGGAACTGTCGGAGCATCCGGTCTGGCGGAATCCGCGCCGGTGCGGTCTGACAAGACCATGGCAGAGGGACAGCCCGCACTGCAGCCCGGACACAGGAATGGCCCTTATCAATGGGGAGGACTCCAGGCGTCTGCTGACCTCCCACAGCGGCCCGTCCAGTTGTCCATCTGGCCCGCACTGTGACAACAATAAGTGACCGTCACTTATAGTTTGTGGTGCCGGACAGATCAAGTCCCGAAAACTGCCCCTCATCAAATTGCCGGCCAGGCCGGTGGAGGGAGGGGGGCGTGGACGACGATCTCCGCATCAGGTTCGGTAGACGGCTGCGCGCGGTGCGCATCGGGCGGGGGATGTCTCAGGAGGCTTTGGCCGCCCAGGCCGGACTGGCCCGAAACTTCATCTCGATGGTGGAGACGGGACGGCGGAACGTCACGATCGCCACTGTCAGCAAGCTGGCGCAGGCGCTGAACTGCCGCATGGCCGACCTGATGCCGGACGCAGAGTCCCGCTGAGCTTCTCCCTGAGTGAACGGAGAGTGCATTGAGTTCTGGCGCAGAACGGCGGCCAGCCCGGCTGTAGCGTGCTTAAATTCGCGGGAATTCAGGGCATATACGGTGAGCCGCTGGCATCGCAATCGGGCGTTCGTCGTCACGAGAATGTTTCTCTGTGGCCACAGCGGTTTCGACACGGTTCCCGCTGGAACCCTGTCTTCCCTTCTCGAACAGACAGGAGCCGATGTGCTGACGACATTTCATCTGGCCGTGCTCCGCGCGGCCGTGCTGTTCTTCGAAGAAGAACTCTGCCCGCATGGCGTCGATGTGATGCGCCCTTATTTCGACGAACCGCTCCCGTCCGCCCCCTCTGCGGGGGAACTCCGGGAACTGCGCCGGTTCCTGCAGAGATGTGAGCTGTGGTCTCTGCGAGGCTTTCGAGCGACCGCACGGAATTTCGACGTCCCGCCGCGGAAAACAGCGGACGTCCTGGACCGGCAGGAGATCATTCTCACGGTCTTGCTGTCGCACAGGCTCTGAGAACGCACCGGGCAATCCGCTCCGAACGTGTTTGCAAGAGGAGCGTGGCATTGAACGGGGCTCCGCTTCGGACGTCCCCTGCCGTCTTCGCTACTGTCTCCTGGCTTCAGCACACTGGCTGACGCCGGGTTCGGAAGCCGTCTCGTCATCCTGATCTGCCGTAAGGCCGTCTCGATGTGATTCGTTCACCCGCTCTGTGCGGGCCTGCTTTTTCACCTGTGCCCCGTCTGTGTGGGGCGGTTGTGCTTTTCACGACCGCCCCGGTGTGGGGTGGTCGTGATTCCTCTGTTTCGTCAGAAAGGGTTCACGATGACTCTCCGGGAATTGAATTGTGCCGTCGCCCGTCGCACGGGAGAAGATCTCTCCGAAATCCGCCGTCGCGGGTTCTCGATCGCCAACCCGCAGGAGATTCGGTTCGATCCCGAACCGGATCAACTCGTTCCCCAGATGATCGACTGGGACGATGATGCCCGAGGCAGCATCCCCATTCCAGGGAGATGTGGAACTCAGAGGCGAAGCACACGACGCCTGCACGCGGCGCGTTGACCTCTGGTCTGTTCCGTCCTGCTCTGGGGAGTCCCTCTGATCATGATTTCCAGACACACTCCGCAATTCCCTGCGGGCCAGATTCTCATCACGACCAGCGCCCAGCAACAACTCCGCGAGTCGGATGTCCGGCAGTCTCTTCGGCGTCACCTCGCCGGTGACTGGGGAGACTGCGAACCGGAGGATGCTGCTGAGAATGACGAGACACTGCTTCAGGGGGAGCGGTTGCTGTCGGTCGACCACACGGCGGCGGTGACGTTGTGAATCATCACCGAAGCGGATCGTTCCGCCACGACCGTGTTATTGCCTGAAGATTATTGAATCAGTTCCGGTTCGTTGTCCTCCTCAACACCCTCAACTCTCGACCATCAACCTTCAACGGAAACCACGATGCAAATTACGTTCATCAACAACGACGGTGCCGGCTTCGCGGATCGAATCGAGATCGAAGACGGCACGACCCTTCAGCAGTTGTTCACCCAGCGTCTGCCGCATGGCCATCCCGCTGATTACCTGATCCGCGTCAATCGCCAGCCGACGAACCGTCGGCAACAGATTCATTCCACAGCCAATTCTGATTGCCCAATCCTCCACTCCCTCTCTCTCTCACAGAGATCAACAGAAAGATTCGACATCGCTTCGAACGCCAGCGGGATCTCGTCCCGACGGACAAGCTCAACGAACTGGCCATCACCGTGATCGGAGTCGGCGCCATCGGCCGACAGATCGCCCTTCAACTCGCTCCCCTCGGGGCCCGCACGCTGCAGCTCATCGACTTTGACACCGTCGAACCGACCAACATTACCACGCAAGGATATTTCCATGACGACCTCGGCCGTCTCAAGGTGCATGCCACCGCGGAGCACATCCGCCGCATCGATCCCACGATCACGATCGAAACGATCCCCGACCGGTACCGTCCCGCACTCCCGACAGGCGCGGCGGTGTTCTGCTGCGTCGACAGCATCTCCGCCCGGGCCGCCCTCTGGCGGAGCCTGAAAGACCGCTGCGAGTTCTGGGGAGACGGACGCATGCTCGGTGAAACCATGCGGATTCTCACGGCTGCCAACCCCGGCTCTCGGCAACACTACGCCACCACCCTGTTCCCGCAGACGGAAGCCCAGACCGGAACCTGCACCAGCAAGTCCACCATCTATTGCGCCAGCATCGCGGCCGGGATGATGCTCCACCAGTTCACCCGCTGGTTGCGGGGGATTTCGATGGATCGTGATCTTCTATTCAACCTGTGGCTGAGTGAGCTGGCGATTCCAATATCTGGATCGCAGCAGCCGCAAGATCACGACTGAGGTTTGGCAGGAAATGTCCGTCTCTCCACTCAGGGCAGGGTGGTCAACTTTGTCCTGCGTGGCATTCTTCGCTTCCTTCAGGCACCGGGGCCAGTGTCTCCATTCTTCCCGTCCTGCTCCCTCGCTTCCAACTTCTCATCCGAGGAAATCAACCGATGACGAACCCACTGGCCAAGAACGAACCCGCTGCGGACAGGTCTGACAACCTCCTGTCTGCCGCCGCCCTGGAATTCGCAGATGTGCTGGGAAACGCTCTCGCCCGGCAATGGATTCAAGAGCAGACAAATGCAACGGACTCCGCGCGCCCTCAACCATCAAGCCCAGCCCCTCGCCAGACGTCTTCCCCGGATTCGGTCAGAGATTTTTCGGAGCCCGCATTGAGGCGTCGAGAAGGATCGACTTGAGGACCCCACTGGGAAAAAATCTCAGGATCTTCCGGGCCGCGCCAAGGGATTTCTCCGAGACGCGGGACTTATCACTCTTCGGCTTCATCCGTCCCGTTGGCTTCTTCGGCATCAACCGTGTGATCCTGCATTCGCCAGGTCTCATGGCCGAGCTGTTCATCGAACGATCCAATGGTCCGGTAGCTGCCAGGAAGTCGTCGCCCACGGCTGATCTGCTGGCCGCGGCGGTCCGCCCCGCGACGTTCGTTGCTCATGAATGTATAATAGTTGAGCAGTTGATGGAGCACGGGAATCATCTGCTCGTCGCTGGTTTCCCAGTAAGCCTGAAATGCTTGATTGAATGCGGGAATCCGCTGATGAATCAGGAGCAGCGGCAAATTTCCCAGAGCGGGGTGCGGCAGGAAGATTCGATCAAAGCGGGCCTGTTCGCGGGGCGACAACGGATCTGGGATCGCCTTTTTAAATGCCTGGACCTGCATTGAAAAGCAATCCGCCATGTAACGATACGACTGCCAGCCCAGTTCCAGCAGGACACCGCTCACGAGACTCAGCGGATATCGCCCACCGGGGGCTGTCTTCTGATCGGCCAGTTGTTTGATAAAACTGCTTTTTCCACCACACAGCCAGTTCATGAACTCCGTGTTGGTTCCGTCCGTCAGATGCTGATGAATGGCGGTGCTGATCCGCTCTTCGATATGAGCTTTTGCAGTCTCATCAACTCCAGATGTGCCGCCGCTCTGAAACAGCGAGGCGCGAACCAGCCCTTCCACCCGGTCCTGCGGAACCGTGAGCGGACAGCGCCGTGCTGCCGCGAACAGGCCGCAATGGATGACCTGTTTCTGAGACGGCCGTCGGATTCCTGACTCTTGAGCCGTGGCTTCCCCCTGTGACATCAGTTCCGTGATCGACCAGGATCTGCCGCTGCCGTCCGCGCAACATCCCAGATGGGGAGGAAGTACGGTCCTGATGTTGTCGACTTCACGACTGTTCTGGCGGAGATACAGGTCTCGAGCGTACTGAAACTGACGATTCTGAAACTCGCGCCGTCTCTGCACCGCCTGAAACAGGAAGGACATGAGGCGATAACTGTGACGCTGCTCTGGCGCAATGCGCCTGCGCTGGGAAAGCAGTGCCAGTCCTCCTTGCGCTCCCTGCAAGAGAGCAGTGTCTGCCCCCTGATGAGGAAAGAAGACACGTTCCCCGTCGGGGCGATGGGCACACTGCAGTGCAAACGTGAAGTCTGGTGGAAGGTCCGACCGAACCGCGGGTGGAGGAGTCCAGCGATAGGTCTCCACCGGCGTGGATCCCGCTTGCTCCATCGCGGCGCGTGCGGCTCCGCACACGGTAATCGTTCCGAACGGCGGCCGGTTGCTGGAAACCATCGCGTTTGCCTCCTTGACGACCTCTTTTCGTAGCGGTCTCGACTTGCGTTCTATTTTCTTTTCGGGGCGGGGGTTGCGTCAAGAGTTCTGGGAAAATCCCCAGAAGACTCGTCCGTTCCGGCCTCAAAATGATCCGGTCGTCACAGGGTCAGCGAAAAGACCGCAATCAACCCGCTGCAACTGGTGACGAGATGGCTGGCACGAACGCCCTGAGACTCAGCAAGGAAGAGATCGCCAACTCATTCGCTCATGGCGAATGGGGCAACCGTTATCCACCCATTCTGACCGTGGATCAGGCGGCGGAACTGCTCAGCATCCCGAAAGCCACGCTCTATGGCTGGAAATCTCAGGGCAAGCTGAAGGGGTGCAGCCAGAAGCTCGGGAAACATTTGCGGTTCTACCGGGACCGTCTGATCCAGACGGTGATGAACGAAGGCATCTAACCAATGAGGTCAGCACGATGAAAGACAAAGATTCCGAGCGCATCGGCGAGAGAGTTCGGATTTACAAACGCGGGGGACAGTACTGGGCCAATCTCCAGCACCGCGGCCGCCAACTGCGCAAATCTCTCAAGACGAATAACGTCAAAACCGCCCGCCGCCTGGCCGTAGCATGGGAACAGGAAGTCCTCAGCGGCTCCTCGTCCACAGTTGTTCTGAACGAGCCGCCAACCGTAGCCCACGTGGTGGAACAGTTGCTCGCCGCCTGCGCTGCGGAAGAACGGGCCGACAAAACGCTGACGAAATACCGCGGCGTCCTACAGCGGATCGTCGACATGACGGACGAATGGGGACTGACTGACATCCTGCAGATCGATCTCAACTTTGTCGATCGCTACCGGCAGTGCCGTCGCGAAGCAAAGCGGTCACCGAAGACGATCCACACGGAGGTGACGATCATTCGCCAGCTGACGAAATTCGCCAAGTCCCGTCGGCTCATCCGCGAGGATCCGCTGGACGGGCTCAAGAACCGCGAACCGAAGCGGACACAGCAGCCATTCTGGACGCACGAAGAATCTCAGCAGATTCTGGCTACCGCCCAGGAACCGCAACGGTCCGTGTTCACGTTCCTGAACGAGACGGGCATGAGGATTGGCGAAGTGCAGTGGCTCACCAGGGACGATGTCGACTTCAAGCAGGGAGTCATCCATGTCCGGCCGAAACCGGGATGGACAACCAAGACTGGCAATGTCCGGGCTGTGCCCATGACGCCTATCGTCAAGGCCGTGCTGGAAAAGCTCCCCCGAAAGACCCGCTGGGTGTTCACGGCTCCGGCCTCAGCAAAGTATCCCAAAGGAGACCACCAAATCTCAGAACGCCGCTTACTGAAATCGCTGAAACGCACGCTGGCCAAACTGAACCTGCAGGGCCACCTGCACACATTCCGGCACAGCTACATTTCGCGAGCCATCTTCAACGGCGTACCGGAAGCGGTCGTCCGCTCGTGGGTCGGGCATGTCGATGAAGAGACTATCCGACTGTACACCCATATCGCCAGCCAGCAGTCCCAGCAGGCCATGCAGAACCTCCATCAGAAACTCTGGGGAGATGATGCTGCCTGAGCCAATTGCGATTCCCTCGTTGAGCCTCACCCACTCCGGTGGGGCTCAACGGCACGGGAGCACACGCCGGGAGTTCTGGTTCCCAAAACTCTCCGCGTGTTCTCCCGGCGAATCATCGCCGGAAGAGATGTGGAGAGTTTCTTGTTCCAGACTCAGAAAGAGTCCGACCAATGATGACGTCAATGACACTGCAAAAGAGCCGGTTTCCGGTTCAGCACATTTTCAGCACAAATTCAGAATTTAGCAAAACGCTCCTCCCCCAAAGCAAAACCCGCCAACGAGTTACGCTGGCGGGTGGGGTCGGGAACGGAGAGAGGGGGATTCGAACCCCCGGTCCGGTTTCCCGGACACAGCATTTCCAGTGCTGCACAATCGGCCGCTCTGCCATCTCTCCCAAAATGGTTACGCTGGCATTCTTTCACTCAATTCGAGATTTGCCAATGCTGTCGCAGGGGCGAAATGCTTGACGAAAATCGCAAAAAATGACCTCTTGGAACCTCCGAAGTCCCATTCCCCAATTTCTTTCGAATCACCGCCGATCGGGCGGTGGCGACAGAAAATAGAGTTTCGGGAACCAGAGTCAGCGATGCGGGAGTATTGCGAACAATGAGACGATCTGCAAGCCGGTCGACGTTTCGTTGCGGCAACTTCCATTGTGACGCTGCTCAATCTGGCAAATACTCTCTGGCTCAGGGCAATCGCCAGGCACATTTGAAACGTGCCGGACCACATCTGCTCGAACTCAAGGAACATCTGGGGGGGGCGGAGTTGGAATTCTCGGAGGGAGTGGGGGTTCCAAAGACCCGTCGTCGAGTTGGCTGGGGTCCCGAATTGGCTGCAGTTGATCGATGGGGCGTTCTGGTGCCGTCGGATCAGCGGCAGGGACCGGTAATGGCGCAATGGGAGAGTGAGCAGAGAGATCGGCCGGAGTGGGGATGGGGTTATGAACATAACCTGGGAGGGGACGCCATCCCCGGACGTGAACAGGATCAATCCAGTGGCGATTCCAGGCACATTCATACCAGTCCGGCTGGCCAATCCGACTGATGTCCCATCCGGCATTGTACCAGTGATCGAAATGTGGTCGTCGATCTGCAATGTGATCGATGTGATCCTGGTAGTGTTCGGTGAGAGTGAAACACTGGCACCCGGCGAGGCTCGCTGTGAACGCTGCCATTCCGATCCATCGATTTGACCGCATCATCCAGCCCCCCAGCCGGTTTCTTGTCAGGCCATTGGCCGTTGACCACCGGAATTCCCCCAGAACGTGCCAGCAGTCCGGTGAATGCTGGTATCGATTGAATCGGTTCTCCTGCGGAAGCATCTTTCAACAATTCACCGATGATTGCGAAAAGACAACAGCAAATGATGCCCATCTGATGCAAAACGCCACCGCTCCTGCATTCTCTGCCGAAACTGGCGGCTTTTCGGTCACACTCTTCCGCATCGATCAGAATTCGGACCGTTTCCAAACTAGGCTTCAGTAGCTCGCACTGCCTTTCCAATTGAATCAGAGATTCCACTGATCAGAGATTCCACTGTCAATTTGGAAATGATCCGGAGGCAGGAGAGTCTCCGGCGGCGTCATTCAACGTGTCCCGATCCGTCTTCCGGACTTCCGTTGTCAATCGGGAAGTCACTTCAACAAAGACATTAACTTCCCCTCTCCTGTCGTTGGGGGATCGGTTCACGTTTGATTTCAGGAGGAGCGGCTTTCTGATGGAACTTCAACATTGTGTTCGAGAGAGACTGAATTCGTCCGATGACGATGAGCTGGCAGATCTGATTAATGAGATCTGCGACCATTACGTCGAAGGGGCTTTGCGGCTCACGGGGTTTGTGCCGGAAGAAGCGTTTGCTTTCCGTCGAGACCGGCGGTGCCGCCCGAGATCACGAATTTCCGTTCCGATTTATCTCTGGCCAGTGAACCCTGACCACCTTGTTGATCCATCAACCTCGGCCATACCGCAACAGATTGCCGTGACGCGGGATCTCTCGTACCGCGGAGTCGGAATGGAAAGCGATCGCCCGTTCGAATCCCCGTTCTATATCGCAGAGTTTGATGGCGAGAATGACCGGCTGATTCATCTCCTTCTGGAAGTCTGCTGGACGCAGGAAAAGTCGTCACTGCACTACATCGCAGGCTGCCGGATTCTGACCGCAGTCAATCACTGGTCTTCCCGAAAGGACTAGTGTCCCGTCCAGGCTGAAAATTCGGGTTGGCAAGATCGTCGATTTTGAGGAACCTCTGGACCAACAAGGAGGTTCCCATGAACAAGAAGTATATTGTGCGTCTGACGGACGAAGAGCGGGCCGTCTGCGAAGCGGCCCTCAAGAACGAGAAGGGCAAGTCGGAGAAATTGCGGCGAGCGACGATCCTCCTCAAGGCGGACATCGATGGTCCGGC
>Ga0182736_1000972_pt1 | contig 33441 bp, 34 predicted proteins | sample eDN5th30CKraftBY_FD_128882 | JGI IMG/M metagenome (GOLD analysis project Ga0182736, IMG submission 128882) | Enriched backyard soil microbial communities from Emeryville, California, USA - eDNA 5th pass 30_C Kraft BY (version 2) (version 2) | ecosystem: Environmental > Terrestrial > Soil >...
GCCGCTCGCGACGTCGATCGTGCTCGCGCGATACTTCAGCGCTTCGAGGCAGCGCGTCCACGGCTCGCCCGACGCGAACGGCGCGTCGCCGATGATCTGCCGCAGATAGTCGCGATTCGTCTCCACGCCGTAAAGCCGCGTGTTCGCGAGCGCCTCGTCGAGCGCGTGGCGCGCTTGGTCGCGCGTCGGCGACCACGCGATGATTTTCGCGAGCATCGGATCGAAGTAGGGCGGCACTTCGCATCCGGCTTCGATCCACGTATCGATGCGCAGCGCGCGGCCATCGGCTACGGGGAAGGCGACATCGGTCACGAGGCCGGGGCTCGGCTTGAAGTCGCGGCCCGGATCTTCCGCGTACAGGCGCGCCTGGATCGCGTGGCCGCGCGGCTTCAGGCCCGCCATCAGCGAGGAAAGCGGCGCGAGCGTTCCAGCGGCGAGTTCGATCATCCAGCGGACGAGATCGACGCCCCAGACCTGCTCGGTGACGCCGTGCTCGACCTGCAAACGCGTGTTCACTTCGAGGAAATAGAACCGTTCCGCCGCGCTGTCGTAGACGAATTCGACCGTGCCGGCCGACCGGTAATCGACGGCCTTCGCGAGACGGATCGCGGCATCGCACAGCGCAGCCGATACGCCTTCGGGCAACGATGGCGCGGGCGTTTCTTCGAGCACTTTCTGATTGCGCCGCTGCACCGAGCAGTCGCGCACGCCCAATGCGATGGCGTCGCCTTGGCCGTCGCCGAAGACCTGCACTTCGAGATGCCGCGCCCGCTCGATGTACTTCTCGAGGAACACGCCCGCGTCGCTGAAGTTGTTCTCGCCGAGACGGCGCACGGCGTCGAAATGCGCGCCGAGTTCGCCCGCGTTCCAGCACACGCGCATGCCGATGCCGCCGCCGCCCGCCGTGCTCTTCAGCATCACCGGATAGCCGATGCGCTCTGCCGCAGCGAGCGCGGACGGCAAGTCGTCGAGGAGGCCCGTGCCTTCGAGCATCGGCACGCCTTCCTTCGCGGCGATTTCGCGGGCGGTGTGCTTGAGGCCGAACGCGCGCAATTGCGCGGGCGTCGGTCCGATGAACGCGATGCCCGCCGCTTCGCACGCTTCGCCGAACGCCGCGTTCTCCGACAAAAAGCCGTAGCCGGGATGAATCGCCTGCACGCCTTCGGCACGCGCGATGTCGAGGATCTTCGCCGTGTCGAGATAGGTCGTCGCGGCGGGACCGTCGCCGAGCGAATGCGCAATCGAGGCTTCGCTTACATGGCGGCTAGCGCGATCCGCTTCGGCATACACGGCGATGCCGGTGACATCGAGCGCGCGCAAGGTTCTGAGAATGCGGCAGGCGATCGCCCCGCGATTCGCAATCAGGATCTTCTCGAACATGGAAAGGGAAGGATCGTTCGGAGGCGGGCCGTCCCGCCGTGAGCATGGCGAGCCGCGGTCGTCCGCGGCCGCGATCGCTTCAGCGATAGCTTCGGTTCAGTTGTTCGCGCGTGGTCGTGCAGCAGCGTCCCGAGCGAACGAGCATGACGTGATAGATCCAGCTGCGAATGCGCTTCAGTTCCATATGATCAGCTCCGCGGGTGTCGGGTTATAGGCGTTGCACGGATTGTTCAGTTGCGGACAGTTGGAGATCAGCACGATGACGTCCATCTCCGCGCGCAGCTCGACATACTTGCCGGGCGCCGAGATGCCGTCTTCGAAGGTCAGGCCGCCTTCGGCCGTCACCGGCACGTTCATGAAGAAGTTGACGTTCGCGCCGATATCGCGCTTCGCGAGCCGTCCGTCGTGCGCGCATGCACGCAGGAAGTTGTCGCGGCAGCTATGCATGTAGCGCTTTTCCAGCGCATAACGCACCGTGTTGCTCTCTTGCGCACATGCGCCGCCGAGCGTGTCGTGACGGCCGCAGGTATCGGCGACGATCGTCAGCATCGGATTGCCGAGATTCGAATACAGCACCGAGCCGGACGTCAGATAGAGGCTCTGCTGCCGACGCAACGTGCGTTGCGGATCGAAGCGTTCGCGCGGATCGTGAAGGCTGTAGAAGAGCGTATCGACGGCCTGATTGCCCTCCAGATCGACGATGCGCAGCGTCTGCCCCGCTTTCACTTCATGCAGCCACGGTTCGCCCGCGGCGAGCGTTTCGCGATACACCGCGCTTTCTGGATGTTTTTCACTGACGGTAAGCGCTTGGGTCATGTTGCTCATCTCTCAGGTTCGCTCAAAGGAAAAAGCGTTCGGTGTTGATGAAGCCGCGCACGTTCTCTTCGCATGCGGTACGGCAGATTTCCGCGACTTCGGGATGCGATTCCTTCAGTTCCAGCTTGACGGGCTTCGGCGAGTATTCGGGATGCGGGTCGAGCGGATGCTGGATCGCGGTCAGCACGACGAGCGTGTTCATCGGCGCATACAGTTCGACGTAATCGCCCGCTTTCGAATTGCCGGGCACGAAGGCGAGCGCGCCATCGCTCGTCACGTCGATGCGGCTGAAGAGATTGAGCGTCATCAGCAGGTCGGAAACGTCGAGGCCCCACTTGCTCATCTCGACGAGCAGGTTGTCGGTGCCATTGCGATAGAAGCCGTTGCGCAACTCCTGATAGCGGCCCGCGCCGTATCGTTCGAACACTTCCTGCGCATTCGATACCCCGCCGATGCTGTCGTGCCAGCCGCATGTATCCGCAACGATGGCGGCCAGGACGCGCCCCATGTCGGAATAGAGGCAATGGCCCGTGGTGAGCTTCGCGGTGTGCTGGCACTTCAGCGAATCCGGCAGATTGAGCCGCTCGCTCTTTTCGGCCGCGTTGACCATCATCACGCTGACGTTCGCGCCGCCGCGAATATCGGTGATGCAGAGCGACTGTCCGCGCTTGACGATCAGCGATGCATGACCGCCACCGGGGACCGTTTCTTCGAGTAACACTGTCATGGCGTAGAGCTTCCTTTAGTCGGAGACGAGTTCGATGCTGGATGCGCCCTGCACCGCGGCCTGCGCCATATGCACCGCCGATGCCGAGGCGCGCGTGCGGTCGAGCGGAATGTCGTAGGTGATGCGCGCGCCGTACGCGCCGGGCGCTTGCGGATCGACGCGCACCTTGTCGAAGACGAGCACGCGGCTGCCGAGCGTGAAGCCTTCCTTGAGGTCGTGCGTGACCATGAAAATCGTGAGCTTCGATTCGCGCCACAACTCCGACAACAGCACATGCATGTCCTTGCGGATGCCGGGATCGAGCGCGCCGAAGGGTTCGTCGAGCAGCAGCACGCGCGGCTTCATCATCAGCGCCTGCGCGATGGCGAGCCGTTGCTGCATGCCGCCCGAAAGTTGCTGCGGATACTTGTCGAGCGCCGCGCCAAGACCCACGCGTTCGAGCATCGCGGCGGCTTCGTCGCGTGCGGCGCGTCGTTGTGCGCCGAAGAGCCGTCCCGTGAATTTCGCGCGCGGCAGTTCGAGACCGAGCATCACGTTGCGCAGCACGCTCAGATGATCGAAGACCGAGTAGCGCTGAAACACGACGCCGCGATGCGCGTCCGGTTCGGCGGGAAGCGGTTCGCCGTCGAGCAGAATCTCGCCGCGCGTCGCCCGTTCCTGTCCGAGCAGCAGGCGCAGAAACGTGGACTTGCCGCAGCCGGACGCGCCGACCATCGAACAGAATTCGCCTTCCTTCACGGTGAGATTCAGCCGTTCCAGCACGACCTGATCGCCGTAGTTTTTCCATACGTTGCGAACGACGATCATCGCGCGCCTCCGCCGTACCACGGAAAGCACCACTGCGTGAGTCGACGCAGCAGTTCGTCGGTGAGCCACGCGAGCAGCGTGATCCACGCGACGTAGGGAAGAATGAGATCCATCGACAGATAGCGCCGCACGAGAAAGATGCGATAGCCAAGCCCGTCGGTCGATGCGATCGCTTCCGCTGCAATGAGAAAGAGCCATGCGGCGCCGAGCGAAAGCCGGATCGCGACGAGCAGGCGCGGCAGAAGCTGCGGCAGCACGAGCCGCAGAACAAGCGTCCAACTGTTCGCGCCGAGCGTCTGCGCCTTGATCCACATCTCGGCCGGGATTTCGGCGGCGCGCGCGTGCAGATCGCGAATGATCATCGGCGTGATGCCGATGACGATCAGCACGACCTTCGACAGTTCGTCGAGACCGAAGACGATGAAGAGAATCGGCAGCACGGCGAGCGGCGGCACCATCGATATGACGGTGATGAACGGCGAAAGCGTCGCGCTTGCGAGCGGAAACGATCCCGTCGCGATGGCCGCAACGAGCGCGATCGCCGCGCTCGCGACGAGCCCGATGCCGAGCCTTCGCAAGCTCGACGCGGTATCGGTCCAGAGCAGATACTCGCCGGTGCGTTTGTCTTCGGCGAAGGCGGCGGACTTCATCGCATCGCTCATCTGCGTCGCGCTCGGCAACAGCTTGTCGTCGGGATTGTCGGCGAGCCGCATCGAAGAGCCGGTGAAATACACCGCGAGCAGCACGACGAACGGCAGCAGTAACAGCATCAGCGCGCCGGTCCTGCTCGGATGTCGATTGATGAGTCGCATGTTGACCGCCATGTAGTAGAACCTGAAGCGCTCAGAGCTTGCCGGCCGCCGCCATCTCGACGTAGGCCGGATCGAAGCGCAGCTTCACCTTGTTCTTGTTGCCGACGACGACGCCCTTGTCGAACGCCATGCCGACGGCATCCGCGCTCTTCGCGTCTTGCCCCAGCAGGCCGTGATCGAACGAGAACTTGGCGACGCGCGTCATGATCTTCGGCATGTCGGGGCTGGTCACGAATTCGAGCGCGGCCTTCGGCGTGTAGAAGAGGGCGGTGGTCGAGAGCTGGCCTTTGAAGTTGGCGAGATCGGTGCCGGACGCCTTGGCCATCGAAGTCAGCGCGCTCGTGGTTTCGGGGGAATCGCCGTGCATCAGCGCGACCATCTCGAACCATGCGCCGGTCAATGCCTTGCCGAGCGCCGGGTTGTCCTTCAGCGTCTTCGTATTGACGACCATCATGTCCATGATCTCGCCGGGAATCTTGCTGGAGTCGAAGACTTCGGTGACGTTCGGCTGCGCCTTCAGGTCGGCGAGCATCGGATTCCATGTGACCGTGTTATGCACGGTGGGCGTGGCGAATGCGCCGGAGATATCGGCGTCGGACGTGTTGACGACCTTGAGGTCGCGCTCGCTCATGTGCGCGCTTTCGAGTGCGCGTGCGAGCAGATAATGCGAGACCGAGAACTGGACGAGGTTGATCTGCTGGCCTTTGAGATCGGCGATCTGCTTGCCCTTGCCCTTCATGAGGACGCCGTCGTTGCCGTTCGAGTAATCGCTGACGATCAGCGCCGTCGAGTCCACGCCGCCCGAAGCCGGGATCGTGAGCGCGTCCATGTTGGTCATCGCGCAGCCGTCGAACTTGCCGGCCGTGTATTGATTGATGGACTCGACGTAGTCGTTCAGCTGGACGACATCGATATTGATGCCGTACTTCTTCGCCCACTTGGAGACGATTCCCTGCGTCTTGGCCTGGCCCCACGGCATCCAGCCCGCGTAGATAGTCCAGCAGACCTTGAAGTCGTTGCGCGGCGCGGCGGATGCGGCGCTGGACGCGAAAGCGGCGACGGAGAGTGCGGCGATGCCAAGAAAGCGAGCGAGCTTGCGCATGAGGTTGACCTCGAAGGAGACGGTTGGCGACGGCAAGGGAGCAGCGCGACTCATCGCGTTCTCTCCCGGGCTTTTATCCCGCCGTGTAACCTCGCCTGAGGTCGACAGCTCTCGGACCAGCATCCGCGTGAAGCAGACCGGAACCCTAGCCGTCCATTTCCAGATTGTTCGATGAACCGGATGATGCGCCGGCTCCTTGCCATCCCCTCTAAGCGGGAATCGTGCCAACGGTTTTTATGGCTGCTGGCGGCGTTGCGCAGGTTCGGACGGAGCGCATTGCCCATCCGCGGTGAAAGCGGCGCACGTTTGATGTATCGGCTGCACCAACATCGGGCGTCGTCCTTGGTTGCCAGCAAACGTTTCCTTGGGTAGACGCGCGAAAACATCGGCGCAACGCTTTGAGCCGATGCGTCGTTGCTTGCGATTTTCTTGGCATGAATGTGGCGCGGACAACATAGCCATTACCGGTTATTACGGAGAATCCGTCTCGTCGTACAAATAAAAACGAAGCGTTTAAAACAGACCGTCTGAAGGCAGCACCATAGCGGCCAAAGACATACGGGGAAGTCATGCAGCGTGAGAAGAACAACGCGCCTGTCAAAGGGCGGGTCATCGCAGTGTGCATCGGGGTTTCGATCGTCGCGATCAATGCGAATGCGCAGGATGCGGAAACGCAGCCGGCCGCGCACGTGAACACGGCGTCTCAGGCTCAACCGCTCATCTCGCTGCCCAGCACGCCGACGCCCGGTCCGGTCGGCAACACCGGCGAATTGCCGGCCGCCAATGGCGCGCCTCTCACGCCGCGCGGCACGGTGAATGCCGCATCGTCGCTCGACAAGAGCGCCACCCTCGCCGGCACGGCACGCTCGCGCACCGTCGATATCGAAGGCAAGCAAGCGCTCGACGATACGCTCGGCGGCGTGGTCACGACCGACACGGTGACGCTCGCGGGGCAGGACTTCTACACCTGGTTCGCGCAGGCTTGGGGCGCCATCCCGCTGTCCGAGCGCTACATCGTTTCGGTGCACGAGCGGCCGTCGCCGCGCTACGGCAGTCTCGTGTGGGTGGAGTACGGCCAGCGTCGCGTGTTCCAGGCGTTCCTGCCGATTGCGCGCTCGAACGTGAAGCCGATTGCCGAAGGCGCGGCGCAGATCGCCTTTCAGAACGTGATGCAGGCGGACCTGACCCGTCTGCTGTTCCGCGACGCCGACATGGCGATGGACGAACTATAAAAAAATCGCATCATAAGAAAATCGATGCAGTAAGGCCAAAAAATACGGGGAAACCGCAATGAAAACGAATGCGCTCTTGAAACGCGCGTTGCTCGCTTGCGCGCTTGCGATGCCGGTTATCGCCGCGCAAGCCACTTCGCTTGTGTATGAACCGGTGAATCCGAACTTCGGCGGCAATCCGCTGAACGGGACGAATCTGCTCAACGAGGCGAACGCGCAGAACAAGTACAAGGATCCGTCGACGGAGAACCTCGGTACGAGCAGCCAGTCCACGCTCGACCAGTTCAACACGCAATTGCAGCAGGCGATTCTGTCGCGCGTCGCGTCGTCGATATCGAGCTCGATCGTCGGCACGGACGGCACGCTGCATCCCGGCACGATCAACACGGGCAACTTCTCGATTGCGATCACGCAAGTTACCGGCGGCAATCTGCAAGTGACGACGACCGACAAGACCACGGGCGCCTCGACGACCTTCGTCGTCGGCAACGGACAGTAACGCGAGCGCGCATACGACATGAACAAAGAAGCTATCACGACACTGGCGACGCGCGCGGCACTGGGCGCCACGCTCCTTGCAACGATGCTGTTGACCGGCTGCGTCACGACGCCGATGCCTTCGGCGGGCAACGCGACGCTCACGCCGCCGACGCGCGTGACGCGCGACCTCACGCACCTGCCGCCGCCGAAAGGGCGCATCGTCGCGGCCGTGTACGGTTTTCGCGATCTGACGGGCCAGTACAAGCCGTCGCCGGACAGCTCGTTCTCGTCGCAGGTGACGCAGGGCGGCGCTTCGTTTCTCGTGAAGGCGATGCGCGATTCCGGCTGGTTCACGCCCGTCGAGCGCGAAAACCTTCAGGACCTCCTGACCGAACGCAAGATCATGCGCGCGCTGGAAACGCCGGACGATAAAAAGAACGCGATACCGCAGATCGGCGCGCTCGCACCGGCGAGCATCGTGCTGGAAGGCGGCATCGTCGGTTACGACACGAACATTCGCACGGGCGGCGCGGGCATCGCGTATCTGGGTATTTCGGCATCCCAACAATATCGCGTGGATCAAGTGACGGTGAACCTGCGCGCCGTGGATATCCGCAACGGCACGATACTCAACAGCGTGTCGACGACCAAGACCATCTATTCGATTCAGGTCGATACCGGCGTGTATCGCTTCATCGGCTTCAAGGATCTGTTGCAGGCCGAAGCCGGCATGACGCGCAACGAGCCGCAGCAGCTGTGCGTGAACGAAGCGATCGAATCGGCGCTCGTGCATCTGATCGTGCAAGGCGTCGCGAACCAGTCGTGGGCGCTCAGGGACACGAAGGACTGGTACGACCCGACGATGCAGCGATATCTGCAGGAAAACCAGGGCTACGCGCAGACGATGGAAGACGTGAACCCGTCGTATAGCCCGGTGAGAATCGATCCGCCGAAGACCATCGGCAGTTAATCAGTCTCAGCGAAGGAGATCAGCATGAAAGCATCGCGTGCGCCAATGCGCGCATCGAAGGTCGCTGTGTGCGCGGCGCTCGGCGCGGTCGTCTCGCTCGCGGTGTATGCGGCGGACCTGTCGTCGGTCTCGGATTTCGGTCCGCCGGAACCGGGCTTCGGCGGCGCGACGCAAGTCGCTCGCGTGTCGCAACACGGCCAGGGTAATCGTCTCGACGCGATTCAGGCCGGACATAACGGCTTGATGGCCAATCAGATCGGCATCGCGAACGCGGCGGCGACGGCGCAGGCCGGCAACGACAACTGGACCGTGCTTCAGCAAAGCGGCGCCGCCAATCTTTACGCCGGATATCAGTCGGGTCAGTACAACCGGTCGATCGCGATGCAGAACGGCAGCGGTAACGAAGCAACGGTCACGCAGGTCGGGAATTCGATGTCGTCGTCGGTGACGCAGCTTGGCAACAACAACGAGATTTCGATCTTGCAGAGCAGGAACGGTTCAGGATTATCGGTTACGCAGACGGGCGGCGCCCGGGCTGCGGTTCTGATGAAGTAGGCAGGCGAGGAGACCACGCAGTACAGGTAGGTGTGTGAGTGTGCAGGGCCGGGCGTCAGCGGGGGTTGACGTCCGTTAGGGTTACGAATCTACGTGCAAAAAACATCAAGTCAACGAGGCATAAAAATGAAAGTGAAGGCAATCATCATCGCTATGGGTCTGGCAGCATTGGCATCGACGTCGGCTTTTGCAGCGTCGGTCGGCGAAGGCGCGATCGTCGAGCAGTATGGCAACGGCAACACTGCTGGCGTGACGCAGACGGCGTCCAGCCATGACCGCGTGAAGGTCCAGCAGAACGGCGACGGTTCGAGCGCGACCGTTACTTCGAGCAACGGCGGCGCCAACGTGACCGACATCCAGCAAAACGCGGCACGCGTTTCGGGCGAATCGAAGCTGAGCGCGACGCTCACGCAGCAGCAGGCGATCGGTGAAAAGACCACCATCAAGCAAACGGGCAGCAACAGCACGGTGAACGTGACGCAGACGGCTTCGTCGTACGACAAGGACACGGTCACGCAATTCGGCAAGAACGACTCGGCGACCATCAATCGCACCGGCTCGAGCTGGAACACGGTCAACATCGATCAAGGCACCGGCAAGACGGCAGGCGTGAGCGACGGCGCAAAAGCGACGGTCACGCAGACGACCACGATCGGCAACCGCGTCGACATCCTGCAAGGCAACAAGAACGGCATCGCGACGGTGACGCAGACGAATGGCGGCTACAACTCGGCTCGCATCGATCAGATCGGCGATCATAACGACGGCAAGATCGAGCAGGTTTCGGAAATCGGCGACAACGTGTCGATCAGGCAGGCCGACTTCGCCCGCGCGCAAGTGCATTCGGAAAACGGCGGCGGCAACACGACCACCATCGACCAGAGCGGCGCAGGCGCACCGCACTATGCGCAGGTGACGCAAGGCAACGCGACCAACGAAACGACGACGATCCTGCAAACCGGCTCGGCCTACAACACGGCATACGTCGATCAGTATCGCGAAGCCAACGATCACACGTATGTCGTTCAGGCGGGCGATCGCAACACGGCGGCCGTTCATCAGACGGATGGCGGCAGCAACCTGGCAGCCGCGGTGCAGGTCGGTTCGAACAACAACATGGATCTGACGCAACAAGGCGCGTTCGAATCGACGCTGCTGGCCGGTCAGGGCGGCGGCTTCAACGAAGCGAAGGGCAAGCAGTCGGGCTCGCACGAAGACATGACGCTGACGCAAGTCGGCTACTTCAACTCCGCGGATGCTTCGCAAACCGGTGCGTATAACACGGCTTCGATCGTCCAGATCGGCAACGCCAACTACGGCTCGGTGACTCAGAGCGGTATCGGCAATGCGGCTGCGATCACGCAGGGCGGTTCGTTCAACAAGGCTGTCGTCGTTCAGAAGTAAGGAACGCGGCGCAACGAATGGCGGTATGGCGGGCGGCGAGCGGTTCGAAAGTACCGCTCGCCGCTGTTTCATTCAAGCGATGTCGCGAATTGGCCGATCGGTGCCATCGGCCGTACACGAGCCCAAAATTCTAGCCCGGCAATTCACGAGGAAGCTGACTGTATTCCGCCTGTTTCGATCTCGGCACCACTGACTTTTTGTCAAGTAATCATGTCGCTCATCCGAGGCGACAATAGATGCGTCGGCACTTGTGCGCCACGCAGGCGCTCGCCCGTTTCGCAGTCGAGACGCATCAGCGTCACAGCACAATCGCAAGGGGTCAAACGATGCTCACCTGCTTCGCAGTAAGCCATACCGATGACGACCAGCTCGTTCAATCCGCCGAGCACGAGATTCTTCAGGCGATTGCCGACGAAGCCGAAGTAAGTTTCGAGCCGGGCTTTGCGGGCAAGAGCTACCTGGACGTTCCGACCAATGCGGACGCACGCGAGGCAATGACTGCACGCCTGGAACAGAACGATATGTCCTTCAGCGTGGTTACGCGCATCGCTTATTAGGCGTGGATCACGAAGCGGGATGCGATCGCGGACATGCCGTCGACGCGCTGAACGTTCGTCTTGCGATGTGGCCCAGCACGCGCTCACGTGCGCAACGACCTCAACCCCGCACGCACTTCCCCGGCGAACAGGTCCGGCTGTTCCCACGCCGCGAAGTGTCCGCCCTTGTCGAGCCGGTTGTACCAGATGAGGTTGTGATAAGCGCGCTCCGTCCAGCTTCGCGGCGCCTGATAGTTCTCGCGCGGGAACACGCTCACGGCCGCGGGAACCGATACGTCGGCGGCCGCAAGGAAGTTGAAGTGCGATTCCCAGTAGAAGCGCGCGGACGAGACACCCGTGTTCGTCAGCCAGTAGAGCGTGATGTCGTCGAGAATGTCGTCTCGCGTCATCGCCCCTGATGATTCGCCGTTGACGTCGCGCGCGAACACCGCCGAAGTCAGCGCCGCCGCAGGCTGCACGTAGCCGTCGCCATGATCGAGCAGCCATGCGGCAAGACCTGTCGGCGAATCCGCGATGCCGTAGAGCGTTTGCGGGCGCGTGCCCATTTCCAGCGCGTACGCCCGGCGTTTTCTTGCGGCGCTGGCAAGCTGCTCGTACGCGTGCTTTTCTTCATCGTTGAGGCCCGCAGGTGGCGGATCGCCTGCCTGCAGCGCTTTGGCGATATCGGCGGGAACGGTCGCCGGGAAGTTGACGTGAATGCCGAGCAACTCGGGCGGCGCCTGCGTGCCCATCACGTTGGCGACCACGCCGCCGAGGTCGCCGCCTTGCGCCGCGAACTTGTCGTATCCGAGCCGCTTCATGAGCGTGACCCACGCGCGTGCGGTGCGCTCGGGTCCCCAGCCGGTCGCCGTCGGCTTGCCCGAGAAGCCATAGCCCGGCAGCGACGGGATCACCAGATGAAACGCATCCGACGCACTCGCGCCGTGTGCCGTGGGATTGGTCAGCGGATCGATGATCTTGAATTGCTCGATCACCGATCCGGGCCATCCGTGCGTGACGATGAGCGGCATCGCGTTCTCGTGCTTCGAGCGAACGTGGATGAAGTGGATGTCCAGCCCGTCGATCTCGGTGATGAAATTCGGATAGCCGTTCAGTTTCGCCTCGCACTTGCGCCAGTCGTAGTCCGTGGACCAGTGGCGCGCGAGTTCCTGCATCATCGCGAGCGGCACGCCTTGCGATTCGTCGGAAACGGTCTCGCGCTCGGGCCAGCGCGTTGCCTTGATGCGGCGGCGCAGATCGGTGAGTTGCGCTTCGGGAACATGCACGCGAAGCGGACGAATCGCTTCCTTGTCGATATTCGCGGTCTTCGCGACTGAGACGATCGATGAGTTCGGTTCAGCAAACGCGAGCTTGTTCAGCGATGCCGCTGCGATACCGGCCGCCGCAACCTCGACGAAGCGGCGGCGCGACGGCGACTTGGGAAGCGTCTTGTTATATGACATGAGAACTCCTGATGAAGGCAAAGCTATTTCGGCGGCCGACTCCGTCACGCGTACTGCGCTTCGAACACGATCGTTCGGCTCGGATCGCGTTGCATACGTAATACGTCGAATCCCGCTGCTGGCGCGGCTCACTGCTGCGCGATGGACGTATTGAAGCGCGCCGACGTATCCCGTGCGTGTCGAAATCGAGGCGTTGTGTAATCGCGCGTATCCGCAGCCGCCGCCGATACGTTGCGATACAAGGTGGCGGCAGTCGTCGACTTGGTTGAGCGTGTCAGCTCTCCGGGTCGTACCCGAACTCGCGGAGTTCCTGCGCACAGCGGCAGGCTTTGGCGATGTCAGCGGCCCATTGGACGGCCGCTTCGCGCGATGGAAGTTCCAGCACACAGAAGCCGCCGTCGAACTCTTTCGTCTGCGGATACGTCCCGTTCGTGACGGTGCCGTCGGCGGCGACCATCTGCGGCGTCACGTTCCCATTGATACCGCCGCCGAACACATAGACGCCCGCTTCCTTCGCCTCTCTGATGACCGCGCGTGCCGCTTCGCCGACCGCGTCGATGTCTTCATCGGAGACGTGCATCGCCGATGCAGGGAAGGAGATTAGGTACTTCGTCATCGTTCGATCCTCCGGGTGTGAGTCGGCCTCCCGCGTCGAAAGGCCACTGGAACGGCGCGAAAAAAGAATAAAAATCGCATCGAAAGATTACTAGGCTTTCAATCGGGCCGAGCGAACGCGTCTTACCTAAGGTGCCGATAAAAACGCGCGCTGCAAGGTAAGCGGACGATCTTCGCAATGCGGCCCTCAAAAAACCGTTGCGCCCATTCTGACGAAGAACGCGACTCATGGGCGCCGTATCACGGCGCGTCCCTTCGATCGAGGCTGTATTTCTTCGGCATCCCGATCACTGCGAGCTGACCTGATAGCGCGCAGACGACGAGCGTGTTCAACACGCGCTTCCTGAAGACCCCTTACTCAATGGCCTTCCAGGAAATCCCTATCTCTTCAAAGGAGGTTGAAATGGCCGGTGATATCAACATTCGTGAACGTGTCGTGATCTTGCCCGAGACAGGCGCATTCGCCGAGGCGCGGCGTCATCCCGAATCCACATCGAGCCGCCGTGTCGTGCATGTCTACGGTTCGCGCGTGATCGTGATGGAGGAATCGGCGGAACCCGCCGCAAAGGCGCTGGCGTACGAATCGCTGCAGGCATCCGCGATGGTGGTCGACTCGCTGTCGGCGACGGAGCAGTTGGGCTACAACGCGTTCGCCTTGCGCGAATCGAGCGCGTATCGGACCGCGAAGTCATCGCGTCCGCGCGAGGGCGAGTCGTGGGATTCCAGCGAGGAAATGCAGTATTCGTGTACGCCGCCCGAAGACTCCAGGGAGCGCGCCGAAAGGGCGATGGCGCAGGCGGGCGCGCCGACGAGCCAGCGTCTGACCGGCTCGGTCGCGGTGGGAATCGTGATCGTGGAAGGACCGAACGACAATCTCAAGTTTTCGCAGGACGAGCGTACGAAGGTCGTCGCCGAAGTGCAGAACGGACTGAGCTGGCTGGCGACGCAAAACCCGGAAGGCTTGACCTTCAAGTACGACATCAAGATCGTCGCGGTGGAGGTGCAGCCCGGCGCGGACACGCTGACTTTCGATGAAAAAGAGACGCTGTGGCGCGATCCCGCGATGACGCAGCTCGGCTACGGCACGGGCATGGGCGCGGTGACGGCGTACATCGAAAAGCTGCGCACCGATCTCGGCACCGACTGGACATATTGCGGCTTCTTCACCAAGTATCCGCTCGGGCATTTTGCTTATGCGTCGATCGGCGGCCCGCGTCTCGTGATGAACTACGACAACGATGGATGGGGCCCCGACAACATCGACCGCGTATTCGCGCACGAAAGCGGGCACATTTTCGGCGCGCCGGACGAATACGCGGCGAGCGGCTGCAACTGCGGCGGATCGTGGGGCGTGTACTTCAAACCGAACGCCAACTGCGCGAATTGCGCGCCAGGGGGCGGCGTCGATTGTCTGATGAAGGGCAACACCTGGAACATGTGCGTGCACACGCCGTTCCATCTCGGCTTTCCGCTCGTTACACAGACCTACACCGGCGTATGGCGGCAGGGCAACGACGCGCACTATCTGTGGGTCAACGCATCGTGGAACAGTTTCGTCGCGAAATGGCAGCAACTCGCGGAGCAGAATCTGCGTCTCGCCGATCTCAAGATCACGCGCGAGAACGGTTCCGAGCGATTCCACGGCGTCTGGCGCGAGGGCACGGGCGGCTATTACCTTTGGGTCAACGCGAATCAGGCGGACTTCATCACCAAATGGCAGGAGCTGGGCGCCCAGGGGTTGAGGCTCGTCGATCTCGAAGTGCAGAACGTCAACGGCACGCTGCTGTATTCGGGCGTCTGGCTGCCCGGCGACGATGGCTACTATCTCTGGATCAACGCCGACTGGAACAGCTTTGTCGCGAAGTGGCAGCAGCTCGCGGATCAGAACCTTCGTCTCATCGATCTCAAGATCGTCGACGTGGGCAGCGAGCAGCGCTTCTTCGGCGTGTGGCGGCAGGGCACGGGCGGTCATTATCTCTGGGTCAATGCGGACTGGAACAACTTCGTCGCGAAGTGGCAGGAGCTCGCCCAGCAGAATCTGCGTCTCGTCGATATCGAGATCACGCAGTCCGCGCAAGGTCAGCGCTTCTCGGGCGTCTGGCTGCCCGGCGCGGATGCGTACTACCTGTGGTCCGGCGCCGACTGGCAGCACTTCGTCGCGAAATGGGAAGAGGTATCGGCGCAAGGCATGCGGCTCGTCGATCTCGACGTAGTGCCGGGCTCCGGCGCGCAGAGTCCGACGCCATCATCGGTCGCGGCTTCTTACGGCGGCATGGCGAGCGCATCGGCATCGGCGTTCGATTCTTACGAGGATGGCAAGGGCGGTCCCGGCGCAGCCACGCTGGCAGGGGAAGCGGGCTATGGAATGGGGAGCGTGAACGGCGAGGGCACGGCGGTATCGGCCCCGGATTCGGGCAGGCTCGCGGGCGTCGGCGGCGGTTCGTCGAACGGCGGCGGCCTCGCGTCGACTTCGACCGCGACCCGCACCCCTACCGCCGGCGGCGGCAACGCGTTCGGCGGCGGATACTTCGGCGGCAGTCCGCAACCCGGCGATGCGCCCGCGCCGCAACCGGAACTCACGATGGAAGCACTCGGAGGCGGATCGGTTTCCTGAGCGCGATGGGCTAGGGGTCCACGCGGCCGATGCGTCACCGCTTCGGATCGGGCGGTTGCATCGGCGGCGTGTCCCAGTCGAGCTCATCGCCACGGCGCGTCTTGACCTGGCCGAGCCGCGACATCCATGCATCGACGAAAAGCGCTTCGGTATCGTCGAGCCCGTTCGACTGCTTCACCGACGATTCCGCGTGCGTCAGCACGCTGGCGACGCCGTGCATCGACGCGATGCGTGGAACGGCCGAAGCATCCGCGGTGCTCACGTATACGCGGTTCGAGATGGATTGCGTCGGCGGGGCGGCGCGCATGACGGCATCGCGCTCGGCGGCCGATATGGATAGCTGGAGAATGACGAGGACTTCGACCATGACACGTTGCTCCCGCGCGCGATGCGCGTAGCCAAGTGTAGGGCTGGCCGCATCCGGTCGCAACGCAGCGGCATGGATACTCGCGATGCTGCCCGACGAACTTATGGGCTCGTGATGGCGGATTTTGTCCGCAAAGATGACGCGTAATGCTCTTTCCTGCGCGGTTGACGGGGCATTATGATGATTGCACGTTCAATCATCGAGGCCAAAAATGACCGCTGACCAACGCCGCTCCGCTCTCGTCATCATCGACGTTCAGGAATCGTTTCGCCACATGCCCGACTGGTCCGACACGGATCTGCCGGCTTTCAAGGAAGCCGTACTGCGCCTCGACCGCGGCGCGCGCGAAGCCGGCGTTCCGGTGGTTCATATCTTCCATGTCGGCAAGGCCGGACCGTTCAAGAAGGAATCGGGCTTTGTGAAGCCGCTGGACTGGTTGCCCGCTTCGCCCGATGTCGTCTTCGAGAAACACACGCACAACGCGTTCACCGATACCGGCCTGGACCTGTGGCTGCGCCGGCGCCAGATCGATCATCTGGTGATCGCGGGCATCCGCACCGAACAGTGCTGCGAGACGACGACGCGAGTCGCCTCGGACATCGGCTATGCCGTCGACTACGTGACCGAGGCTACCCTCACGTTTCCGATGACTCACGCCATCAGCGGCCGCGTCTACTCGACGTCCGAGATCAAGGCGCATACGGAACTCGTGCTGCAGGGACGCTTCGCGCGCATCGCCACAACCGACGACGCGCTCGCTGCGTGGCGCACGGCAAAAGCCGCATGATTCCGCCGATATCCGTATGGTTCGTGCTGACGCCGCCCGTGCTGATGCTCGACTATGCCGGCCCGGCCGAGGCGATGCGAATGGCGGCCGAAGCCGGCGGGCCTTTCGCGCTGCATCACTGCGGCCCGCTCGAGCGCGCGGCGACGTCGCTCGGCACCTTCATCGACGGTATCGAACCGTTGCCCGACAGGCTGCCGCGGAACAGTCTCGTCATGGTCGTCGGCAGCACGGAGTCGCCGGAGCCGGGCACGAACGCGCCGTTCGATACGGTCGCGCAGTGGCTTCGATGCGCCCCGGCCGAAGACACGCGCATCGCCAGCATCTGTTCCGGCGCGCTCCTGCTTGCGCGCGCGGGGCTGCTTGCGGGACGGCGCTGCACCACGCACTTCGGACTCGTCGATGAACTCGCGCGCGCGGAACCGACGGCGCGCGTGCAATACGACTGCCTGTTCGTCGATGACGGCGACGTGCTGACGAGCGCCGGAATCACCGCGGGTATCGACCTGTCGCTGTATCTGATCGAGCACTATGCGGGAGCCGAGCGCGCCGCCGATATCGCACGCCGTCAGGTGGTCTATCAGCGCCGTGCAGGCGACGACGTGCAGCTTTCGCCGTGGCTTGCGCATCGGAATCACATGCATCCGGCGGTGCATCGCGCGCAGGATGCCATCGCGCAAAACCCTGCGCGCGACTGGAGCGTCGCCGAACTCGCGCGTGCCGCGCATGTGAGCCAGCGGCATCTGAGCCGCCTGTTTGCGGAGCACGCGGGCGTCACCGTACTGGAGTATCAGCAGAGTCTGCGGGTGGCGAGCGCGCAGCGCTTGCTCGCTCAGTCGGACTACAACATCGAGCGCGTGGCGGAGGAGTCCGGTTTCGCATCCGTCCGGGATTTTCGGCGCGTGTGGCGGCGGTATCACGACATGTCGCCCGCGCGGTTTCGCAGCGGTTCGGAGCTCGAATCTTCTGTCGACTGAACGCATCGGAACCCGCCGCCGGGCATATCTCGCCGCTTCCAGCCTGCCGTTTTGCCGCTGTCCACAGTCGGAATCTGGCAAGCATGGAGCCGGGGCTGCACCTCGACTATCGCGTCGTCCACCGCAGGGGCGGCCCCGGCATCGCGTTTCACGATGGTGCCTTGCCGAAATAGCACGTACAACGCAGTGCGTCTGGCGCATGATGCTCTCACAACACCGACCCGCCGAGCGTACGCAAGCGTTCGCAAACGGCGCATTCACGGAGTGAGACGAAGCGATGCAACTCGAACAAGGAGCGGGTCGCCCGCGCACGCTTTACGACAAGATCTGGGACCGTCACCGGGTCATGTCGCGTGACGACGGACAGGATCTGTTGTTCATCGACCGCCATTTCATTCACGACGTCACCGCGCAGTCCTTCGATCTGTTGCGTCAGCGCGGCCTGACGCCACGCTCCCCCGAGCGCATCTTCGGCACGGCGGATCACTACGTTTCCAGCGTCGCAAACGACCTGTCCGCGGTGGCCGACCCGGAGCGGCGCGGCATGATTCAGGCGCTTCAGCGCGACGCCGCCGAGTCTCGGATCACGCTGTTCGACATGGACGATTCCCGTCGCGGCATCGTTCACGTGGTCGGGCCCGAGCAAGGGTTGAGCTTGCCCGGCATGACCGTCGTCTGCGCCGACAGCCACACATCGACACATGGGGCGATGGGCGCGCTTGCTTTTGGAATCGGCGCGACCGAGGTGGCTCACGTGCTCGCCACGCAATGCCTGTGGCAACGCAAGTCGGGCAACATGCGCGTCACACTCGATGGCAGGCCGGGCACGGGCGTCACCGCCAAGGACCTGATTCTCGCCGTGATCGCCCGGATCGGCGTGGCCGGCGCCGTGGGCCACGTCATCGAGTACGCGGGCTCCGCGATCTCCGGCCTGTCGATGGAAGGCCGGCTGACGCTCTGCAACATGACCATCGAAGCTGGCGGGCGAGCAGGCATGATCGCACCGGACGAAACCACGTTCGCGTACATCGCGGGGCGTCCCTACGCACCCGATGGCGATGCGTGGGACCGCGCGATGTCGCAATGGCGCGACTTGTTCACCGATCCCGGCGCGCCCTTCGATCGGGAAATACACATCGACGTCTCGGACATCGCCCCGATGGTCACGTGGGGCACGACGCCCGAATACGCCTGCGGCATCGACGGACGCGTTCCCGATCCCGCGCGACAAGCCGACCCGGATCGACGCGCGGCGATGTCGAAAGCGCTGAACTACATGGGGTTGCCTCCGAACGCGGCGCTGGAAGGCGTGGCGATCGACAGGGTGTTCATCGGATCGTGCACGAACGGGCGCATAGAGGATTTGCGCAGCGCGGCGGAGGTGGCGCGCGGCCGTCGCATCGCATCTCGCGTCGAGGCGTGGGTCGTGCCGGGCTCGCACGAGGTACGGGCTCAGGCCGAGGCGGAAGGACTGGACCGCGTGTTCAAGGAAGCCGGTTTTCAGTGGCGTTATCCCGGCTGCTCGATGTGCCTTGCAACCAACGGCGATATCGCCGCGCCCGGGCAGCGTTGCGCTTCCACTTCGAATCGCAATTTCGTGGGCCGTCAGGGACCTGGGGTGCGCACGCATCTGATGAGTCCGGCCATGGCTGCTGCCGCTGCCGTGACAGGGCGTCTGACCGATGTGCGCCGTCTCCTGGAAGCATGAAATGGAAAGCCTGATTCACCTCGATGCGGTCGCCGTCCCGATCGCCGGCATCGATTGCGACACGGACCAGATCCTGCCCGCGCGCTTCCTGCAAAAACCCCGCTCCGACGATTTCGGCCAGTTCCTCTTTCGTGCGCTGCGCTTCGGTCCGGATGGCGCCGAGAAGCCTGAGTTCGTGCTCAACCAGGCGTCGTTTCGCGAGGCGCGCATCGTGGTGGCGAACCACAATTTCGGTTGCGGCTCTTCGCGGGAGCACGCGGTCTGGGCGCTGTATGACTACGGAATCCGGGCGGTGATCGCCCCGAGCTTCGGCGATATCTTCTTCATCAACTGCCTGAAGAACGGGCTGCTTCCGATCGTGCTGCCGGAGAGCGTCGTGCTTCCGCTCCTGGAAAGCCTCGGCGGCAGGGCAGTCAGCCGGATCTCCATTGACGTGCCCGCGCAGACCGTGACGTTACCCGATGGCGCTTCGCATCCTTTCGATATGGAGCCCTTCGCGAAGGAATGCCTGCTGCGCGGCATGGACGAGATCGATTACACGCTTTCGCATCGAGACCGCATCGATGCATTCGAGCGCAATCGTGCCGATGCCTATTGAGGCGCGCGCTTTCCAAAACGACCTGGAGGAGTTCAGATGAAGATTGCAGTCATGCCCGGTGATGGCATCGGTCCGGAAGTAGTGGCGCAGGCGCTCAAGGTGCTGCAAGTCGTGGCGCCCCATGCAGAGACCCAGGAGGCGCATATCGGCGAGGCCGGCATCCGGGCGCACGGCGTACCCCTTCCGCAGCCCACGCTCGACGTGGCGCGCAAGGCCGACGCCATCCTGTTCGGTGCGGTAGGCGTCGCGGACGAAGCAGGGATACCCCGCGAGCGTCGTCCCGGAACGGGTCTCCTGCAGTTGCGCGAAGCGCTCACGCTGTACGCGAACTTCCGTCCGGCCTATATGTTCCCGGAACTGATCGGCGCTTCGACCTTGCGGCCGGAAGTCGTCGATGGACTCGACATCGTGATCGTTCGCGAGCTGAACGGCGATGCCTATTTCGGTCAGCCGCGCGGCTTCGAGACCAACGAGGCAGGCGAGCGCGTCGGCTTCAACACGATGCGCTATTCGGAATCGGAAGTCGAACGCGTCGCGCACGCGGCTTTCCGCGCCGCTCGTCGACGTCACCACAAGCTGTGCTCGGTGGACAAGGCCAACGTGCTGGAGGCGAGTCAATTGTGGCGCGAAACTGTCACGCGCGTCGGGCGGGACTATCCGGACGTCGAACTGAGCCATCTCTTCGTCGACGCCGCCGCCATGATGCTGATGCGCCGGCCCAAGCAGTTCGATGTCATCGTCACGGGCAACTTGTTCGGCGATATTCTGTCGGACGCCGCGGCCATGCTGACCGGATCGATCGGCATGCTGCCGTCGGCTTCGCTGGGCTACGACCGCAAAGGGCTGTACGAGCCCGTGCATGGGTCGGCGCCGGACATTGCAGGCAAGGACATCGCCAATCCGCTTGCTGCCATCCTGTCGCTCGCGATGATGCTGCGCGAGAGCTTCGAGATGGAAGACGCCGCCGAGCGCGTCGAACAGGCCGTGCGGGCCGTGCTGTCCGCCGGCTACAGAACCGCCGATATCCATCAGGAAGGTACGCAAAGCGTCGGCACCCGTGACATGGGCGATGCAGTGGTCGAAGCCTTGCAGAAAGAAGTCGTTTAGGGCGGATCGCGGCCTGGACCGGCTGGCAGCGCGGCGTCACGATCACGCAAGGCCAGCCTTGCAGGGCAGTTTTCGCACCCACATCCCTTGAAAGGGAGGAGACAACCATGAAGCTGAAACTCGCAGTTGCACTGTGCGCAGCCGTGGGACTCGTTTGCGCATCGGCCACGGCAGTGGCGAAGGACACGCCTGAGAAGCCCGAGCTGCATATCGCGGCGGCGTCGACGGGCATCACATACCTGCCGATGCTCGTCGCCAAGCAGCGCGGCTATTTCAAGGACGAGGGGCTCGACGTAACCATCGCCGCATTCTCGGGCGGCTCGAAGACGCTGGAGGCCTTGTTGGGCGGCAGCTCCGATATGGTGGCGGGCGCGTACTCGAACACGATCACCATGGCGACGAAGGGTCAGCACCTCGTCGTGGTGGCCGCACAAGTGATTTGCCCGGGATGGATCTTCGGCGTATCGCAGAAACACGAGACCGACGTCAAGTCGCCCAAGGATTTGAAGGGCATGCGAATCGGCGTGAGCGCGCCAGGCTCCAGCACGCACATGGCGGTCAACTACATCCTGCACAAGGCGGGGCTGCAGCCTTCGGACGTATCGATCATCGGGGTGGGGCAGGCGGCCGGCGCCGTTGCGGCGGTGCGTGCGGGGCAAATCGATGCGCTTATCGTCAACGATCCCAGTGCCACGATCCTGACGAAAGACGGCAGCCTGAGACCGCTCGAGAACATGCGTACTGCGGACGGCAACGTGAAGGTGTTCGGGGCGGACTATCCCGAGTCGAGCGTATTCGCGACGCAGGACTTCATCGACAAGAATCCGAAGACGGTTCAGGCAGTCGCCAATGCGATCGTGCGCGCGGAAAAGTGGATCGCCACGGCGACGCCGCAACAGGTCGCCGACAACGTGCCGCCGCAGTTTCTGGGCGACAACAAGGCGCTCTACGCCGAGGCCTTCACGAACAGCCGACGCTGCATCGCGCAGAACGGGGAAATCACGGCCAAGGGCGCCCAAACGGTGCATGAAGTGCTTGCGGCCTTCGACCCGGCGGTGGCCTCGGCCAAGATCGACCTCGCCACGACCTACGACAATCGATTTGTCAGAAAGGCGGCAGAGGTCCAGCCATGAGCACCGCCGCGTATAGCGTCCCGCTCGACAGCGGACCGGCGGAAGCGCGCGAAGCGTTACGCTTCGACAACGTGACCTGCACTTTTGCCGGCAACGGCAAGAGAGCGCAGACCTACACCGCGGTTTCCGGCGGAAGCCTGACGATACGAGACGGCGAGTTCGTCTCGATCGTCGGTCCTACGGGTTGCGGCAAGTCGACACTGTTGAACGTCGCCGCCGGGCTTACCCGGCCTTCGTCGGGCAGCCTGAGCGTGTTCGGCAAGAAACTGACTCACGGTCTCAACACGCAGGCCGCCTACCTGTTCCAGGTCGATGCGCTCATGCCGTGGAAGACCGCCGAAGAGAACATTGCCATCGGCCTGATCTTTCGCGGGATGCCGCGCGAGGAAGCCTTGAGCGTCGCCCGCGGCTGGCTCGAGCGAGTAGGGCTGCAAGGTCATGGGAAGAAATATCCGCATCAGATGTCGGGCGGCATGCGCAAGCGGGCCGGTCTCGCGCAAGCCCTGGCGCTCAATCCCCGCATCATTCTGATGGACGAACCGTTCAGCGCGCTCGATATCCAGACTCGTCATCTGATGGAAAACGAGCTGTTACGGCTGTGGTCGAACGACCGCAAGTCCGTGATGTTCGTGACTCACGATCTCGAAGAGGCGATCTCGCTTTCCGACCGGGTCATCGTGCTATCGGCGGGACCGGGTACACGACCTATCGCTGAGTTCGAGATCGATCTCGAGCGGCCGCGCGAGATGTCGGAGATCCGCATGACGCAGCGTTTCCTTCAACTGCACACCCAGATATGGGACGTGCTTAGAGGCGAGGTTCTGAAAAGCTATGCGCGCAATCGAGTTTAGTCCAGGCAATCGCTTCACCGTTCTGGCGACGCGGCTCGCAATCCTGCTCGGCGTCCTGTTCATCTGGTGGCTCGGCACGTATCAGAAATGGCTGTCGCCGTTCTTCTTCGGCGATCCGGTAGGCGTGGCGCGTCGCATCGTCGAGTGGTTCGTCACGGGCTCGGTGTTTCGCCATCTGTACACGACGCTGCTCGAAACGATGCTTGCGTTCGCAATCGGCACGGTTCTGGGTTTGGGATGCGGTCTCTGGCTTGCCCTTAGCCCGTTTCTGGCGGTCGTGTTCGATCCGTTCATCAAAGCGATGAACTCCATGCCGCGCCTGATTTTCGCGCCGATTTTCGCGCTTTGGTTCGGGCTGGGCATCTGGTCGAAAGTCGCCTTGGGCGTGACGCTCGTCTTCTTCGTGGTCTTTTTCAACGTGTTCCAGGGTGTGCGCGAAGTGAGCCCGACCGTGCTCTCCAATACGCGGATGCTCGGGGCGAACTCGCGTCAACTGATGAGGCATGTGTATCTGCCATCGGCGACGAGCTGGGTGTTTTCGAGCCTGCACAACGCGATCGGCATCGCGTTCGTCGGCAGCGTGGTGGGCGAGTATCTGGGCTCGGAGAAAGGCGTTGGCTATCTGATTCTGCTGGCCGAAGGCGTGTTCGATATCAACTCGGTCATCGCGGGGATTCTGGTGCTGACCGTGTTCGCGCTAGTGCTCGATACGGCCGTATCGATGATCGAAGACTATCTGCTGCGCTGGCGCCCCGTGGCCGGACAGACCGTTGCCGCCAGCGCGTGAATGCGCGATCCAACCTGAAGGGACTAAATTGCAGACGAACACAATCAATCTGGCGGACCGCGTCGCTGTCGTGACGGGCGGCGCCCAAGGCATCGGTCTCGAAGTCGGCCGCCGGCTGCTCGAGTCCGGTGCGCGACTCGTGGTCTGGGACGTGAATCCTGCTGGCATCGAGCAGGCCCGTACTCAACTGCGCCGGCACGACGTTCACTTCGAGCGCGTCGACATTGCCGATTACGCGAGCGTGCAAGCGGCTGTCGCGGCGACGCTGGAATCGATGGGACGTATCGATATCCTCGTCAACAACGCGGCGATCGTCGGCCCGAATGCGCCTCTGATCGACTATCCGATCGATATCTGGAAGCAGGTCATGGAGATCGACGTGAACGGCACGTTCCATTGCTGCCGTGCGGTGGTCCCGGAAATGGTCCGTCAGAACTACGGCCGTATCGTCAATCTCGCTTCGGTCGCCGGCAAGGAAGGCAATCCGAATGCGGCGGCCTACAGCTCGGCGAAGGCCGCGGTCATCGCAATGACGAAGTCGCTGGGAAAGGAGCTGGCACGTCACGACATCGCGGTCAATTGCGTGACACCGGCCGTTGCGCGCACGCCCGGCGCGATGGAGCAGGCGCCCGAGCATATCGAGTACATGCTGGGCAAGATTCCGCGGGGCCGTTTCCTCGAACTGAATGAAGCCGCGGCGATGATCGCGTGGCTCGTCAGCGAAGAAAATTCCTTCACCACCGGAGCGGTTTTCGATCTGTCCGGCGGTCGCGCCACCTACTGAAGCGAGCATACATATGAAGCTGTTGCGCTACGGTTCACCGGGCGAAGAGAAGCCGGGCCTTCTCGATGCCGATGGACATATCCGTGACCTGTCGAACCATGTTGCCGATATCGCCGGCGACGCTCTGCTGCCGGATAGCCTCGCACGCCTGAAAGCGCTGGACATTGCGTCGTTGCCGCGCGTGGAAGGCAATCCGCGTCTGGGCCCCTGCGTGGGCGGCACGCGCAAGTTCATCTGCATCGGCCTGAATTATTCCGACCACGCAGCGGAAACCGGCGCCACGGTGCCGCCGGAGCCGATCATCTTCATGAAGGCCACGAGTGCGATCGTCGGTCCGAACGACTCGATCGAGATTCCGCGCGACTCGCTCAAGACCGACTGGGAAGTCGAGTTGGGCGTGGTCATCGGCACGACGGCCAAGTATGTCGGCGAGGCCGATGCGATGAACCATGTCGCGGGCTATTGCGTCATCAACGATGTGTCCGAGCGCGCGTTTCAGGCGGAGCGTCAGGGCCAATGGACCAAGGGCAAGTCGGCGGATACGTTCGGTCCGACCGGGCCCTGGCTCGTCACCGCGGACGAAATTCCCGACCCGCAGACGCTGCCGATGTGGCTGGAAGTCAACGGACATCGCTATCAGAACGGCAGTACGGTCACCATGGTGTATGGCGTGCGATATCTGGTTTCATACCTGTCGCAGTTCATGTCATTGCAGCCGGGCGACATTATTTCCACGGGCACGCCGCCCGGAGTCGGCCTGGGGCAGAAGCCTCCGGTCTATCTGAAAGCGGGCGATATCGTGACGCTGGGCATCGAGGGCCTCGGGCAGCAGCGCCAGAACGTCGTGCAGGGTTGAACGCTTCGCGGCACGGTCGCGCGAGAAATATTCGACGGAGACAAACTATCGTGACAGCGCTTTGGCGTCAGGTTTCCATTGCATTGGCAATCTTCGCTGCCGTCTCGACTGCATCGGCCGCGAGCGGCGCGCCTGTGCCGGAGAAGCCGAAGCTGCATCTGGCGGCGGCGGGCGTCGGCTTTCCTTACCTGCCGTTCGTCATTGCGGACAGCCGGGGCTACTTCAAACGGGCCGGGCTGGATGTCGAAATCGGCGTGTTCAGCGGAGGCGCCAAGGCTCTGCAGGCGATGATGGGCGGAAGTGCCGACATCGTGGCAGGCGCCTACTCCAATACGATAACCATGGCCGCCAAGGGGCAGAAGCTGGTCTCGTTCGTGACGCTGGCCTCGTGCCCCGGATGGGTGTTCGGTGCGACGCGCGCGAGCCACGACAAGGTCAAGACTTATGCGGACCTGAAAGGCATGCGTATCGGCGTGAGTTCGCCCGGATCGAGCTTTCATATGGGCGTGAACTATCTGCTGAGCAAGTCCGGCTTGAAGCCCGGCGACGTGTCGATCATCGGCGTGGGTTCATCTGCCGGAGCGATCGCTGCGGCGCGCAGCGGTCAGATCGACGCGTTGATGAGCAACGACCCGGTCGCCACCGTTCTGCAGGGCAGCGGCGATCTGTTTCCGTTGGCCGTGATGCGAGACCCGGCCGGCACGCGCGCGACACTGGGCGGCGACTATCCGGAAGCGGCCATGTACACGACGAGAGATTTTCTCGTCAAGTATCCGAATACCGTGCAAGCGGTGACGAATGCGATCGTCGAGGCCGAGCGCTGGATGGCGCATGCAACGCCCGAACAGGTCGCCGCCGCCGTGCCGCAGCAATATGCGCTGGCCGAAAAGGATGTCTTCGCTCGTGCGTACGCCAACATGCGAAGCTGCATTTCGCGCGACGGCCTGATGACGGACGCCGGCGCGCATACCGTACACGATGTCCTGACCGCATTCGATCCCGAAATCGGCAAAGCATCGATCGACCTGAAGACCACATACGACAACCGTTTCGTCGAGAATGCGGACAAGCGTTGAACCGAGGAGACCAGACATGGAGAGCGACATCCGCATCCTGGCGGAGGGCCTGATGTTCCCCGAGGGACCGGTGGCGATGGCCGATGGCTCGGTCGTGCTGGTCGAAATCGAGCGCGAGACGATCAGCCGCGTATCCGTCGACGGCAGCGTGAGCGTCGTTGCGGAAACAGGCGGAGGGCCGAACGGTCTCGCTGTGGGTCCGGACGGCGCTTTCTACATCTGCAACAACGGGGGATTCCTGTTCCGTACCGTTGCCGGGCTCAATCGCACTCGGCCGGGTATCCATCCAGGCTATACGAGTGGGCGGATCGAACGGTTCGACCCGCGCACGGGCACGCTGACGACGCTCTACGAGCGCTGCGGCGATCATCCGCTGTGCGGGCCGAACGACATCGTGTTCGACCACGAAGGCGGCTTTTACTTCACTGATTTCGGCAAGAACCGGCTGCGCGATCGCGATCACGCGGGTCTTTATTACGCGCGAGCCGACGGGTCGATGATCGTCGAAGTCGCGTATCCGCTTACTACCGCGAACGGCGTCGGTCTGTCGCCCGACGATCGCGTGGTCTACGTCGCCGAAACAGAAACGGCGCGCTTATGGGCGTTCGACCTGGAGGAACCCGGCCGGGCGCGCAAGCATCCGTATCCATCGCCGCACGGCGGACGTCTCGTGTGCGGGCTTCCGGGCTACCAGCGATTCGACAGCCTGGCCGTGGACGCGGCAGGAAACATTTGCGTAGCGACGCTCGTCACGGGTTGCATCACCGTGGTCGCGCCGACCGGCGAGGTGATGCGGCAAGTCATGGTCCCCGACGGCATGGTGACGAACATCTGCTTCGGAGGCGCCGACATGAAGACAGCGTATGTCACGATGTCCGGCACCGGGCGTCTGGGTGTGCTGTCGTGGCCGGAACCCGGATTGAGGCTAGCTTATTCGTGATTGCCGGGCTGCTGCTGCGCGCTTGCGAGCAGGTGTTTGAGGAAGAGCTGGACGGGTGCGGGAAGAGACTCCGCCTCACGCACGCAGATTTTCCAGTGCCGCTCGGCCCACGGTTCGTCCAGCAGGACAGCAACCAGCGGCGCCGAGCTGACGTAGCGCTCGGCGTGATGCTCGGGCACGAGTCCCACGCCAAGGCGCGCTTCGACCATGCTGCGCACCGGCTCGAAGCCATTGACCCGGATAGACAGCTTGAGCGGATGGTCGAGGTCTGCCGCCGCGCGCAACACCAGCGAATTCAGATAGCTTCCTTCCTGAGGCCCCACGAGCGGATATCGCGCCACCTCGCGAAACTTGAGACGGCCGGCACGGCCCAGCGGATGATCGGGCGGCATGATGACCACGAGGCGGTCGCTTCGGTACGGATAGACCTGCAGGCCGGCAGTTACCGTGGTGCCGCCGAATACGCCGATATCGGCAGTGTTTTCGGAAACGGCGCGCACGACAGCAGGGCTCAGGCTCTCCTGAAGGTCGATGCGCAAAGCTGGATGGAGATCCAGGAAATCGCGGATATCCTTGGCGATGTACTGGACGATGGTGGAGAGGCTGGCGTGTAGCCGGATCTGACCGCGAACGCCTTCCGCGTGGTCGAGCAATTCGCTTTCCATCTGCTGGATGTCGCGCAGCAGCGTCCGTGCGTGTTGCAGCAGTGCTGCCGCCGCGACGGTCAATTCCAGCCCCTTGTTGCTACGCACGAACAACGCCGTCTTGAGGATGTCTTCGAGCTGCGACATGCGCTTGCTGAGCGCCGAAGCCGCGATGTTCTCGAATTCCGCAGCCCGCGCGATGCTGCCGTGTTCGCAGACGGCGACGAAAAGCTTCAGCGATTGGAGGTCGAAGCGCAAGTGAATCTCCGGGGACGCGATCGCTCGCGCCGCGACGTTTTCATGACGCGAGAATAGCCATGGAGCCGGCAGGAAGTCAATCGAGCGCAGCCGTCAGGGTGTCTGCAACCCGCCGTCCATCAAGCGCGTCTGCGTCCATAGCGTGACGTTACGCTCGCACGGATACTTCGCCGCTTCACGCTCATCGAGATCGACGCCCAAGCCCGGCTTTTCGTTGGCATGAACGAAGCCGTTGCGAAACTGAGGAAGTCCCGGGAACACATCGAGCAGTGCCTCACGCGGACCTTTCAGTTCCTGAATCACGAAGTTCGGCGGCTCGGTGCCCGACCATTCCTGCACGCCGAAATTACGCGACGCAAGGTCGATATGAATGTTCGCTGCGTGCGCGAGCGGCGACATGTCGCCCGGACCATGCCAGGCTGTCCGCACGCCGAATTGCTCGGCGAAGATCTGCAGTTTTCGCGCCGCGGTGATGCCGCCGATCTGACTCAGATGCACGCGAATGAAGTCGATCAACCGCTCCGTAATCAGAAAGCGCCATTCATACGGATTGTTGAATAGCTCGCCTTGCGCCAGCGGCGTCGTGGTTTTCTCGCGCAACTGGCGCATCCATTCGCCTTCTTCGAGCGCGATCGCATCTTCGAGAAAGAACAACTCGAAAGGCTCGAGCTCGCGCGCGAAGCGAATCGCCTCCACCGGCTTCAGACGCTCATGCACGTCGTGGCACAACGCGACATCGAAGCCGATCTTGCTGCGGATGCCATCGAACAGCTTGAGCGTGTCGCGAATGTACTTGCGGCTGTCGAGGTAAATGCCGTCCGCAGCGCCTTCCGGCGCATTCGATGGCGCGCGGCCGAATGCGCCGCCGCCGTATCCGCCGCTTTGACAGCGAACATGCGTGATGCCCTGCTCGCGATATCGCTGAATGTTGTCGCAGAGTTCGTTGAGATCGCGGCCATCCGCATGACGATAGATCGGCACGCCTTCGCGCACCTTGCCGCCGAACAACTGATACAGCGGCATGTTCGCCTGCTTGCCCTTGATGTCCCACAACGCCATATCGATGCCCGAGATCGCGTTGTTTTCGATCGGTCCATTGCGCCAGTACGCGTTCTGATGCATCAATTGCCAGAGCTCTTCGATCGCCTCGGCATCGCGCCCGATCAGCAAGGGCCGCATGTATTCTTCGATCAGGCACTTGACCGCGAGATGCCGGTACGCGAAGGTCGCGCAGCCGAGCCCATACAAGCCGGGCTGATTCGTCTCGACCCTGACGACGATGAGATTGATGCCTTCAGGCGCGGTCAGGATGACCTTGACGTCGGTGATGAGCGTTGCCATGAGTTATTTCACGAGAAGCGAAGTCACGGAATCGGACTTGCTGCCCGTGCCTCCCTTGGGTGTCGAGCGCTGGCCGGTCTGCGCGGGCACCAGCATCATGAGGACGACCGACGCGAGCAGCGCCGCGGCCATGAACACATACGATGCGGAAGGACTGCCCGTCGCACCGTTCAGATAGCCGACGAGCCACGCGCCGAGGAAGGCGCCGAGCGCACCGCACGCGTTGATGAGACCGATCGCGCCGCCGAGCACATTGCTCGGAATCAGCTCGGGGACGAGCGCGAAGAACGGTCCGTAAGGCGCGTACATCGTGGCGCCCGCGATCACGAGCAACGTGAACGACAGCCAGAAATTCGACGTGCCGACGAGATACGAACCCACGAACGCGACCGTGCCGATCAACAATAACGGCCACACGAAGAGCTTTCGATTGCGCGTTTTATCGGACAGATACGATGCGAGCAGCATCAAAACGATGGCCGCGAGATACGGCACGGCGGAGAGCCAGCCGACCGAGACGATATCGATCGTTTTCGACGCCGACTTCAGAATCGACGGCAGCCACATGATGAAGCCGTACACGCCGATACTCCACAACGCGTGAATGGCGCAGCACTTGAGCACGATGGACGAACGGAACGCCGCCTTGTAGTCCCGCACCGGCGCGATATGCGCCTGCTCGGACTTGAGGATGGCATCGAAATCGGCTTTCTCCTTGTCGCTCATCCAAGGGGCATCGGCGGGACGATCCTTTACCGTGAACCACCACACGATGGCCCACAGAATCGCGGGCACGCCTTCGATCACGAACATTTCGCGCCAGCCGAAGTTGCGAATGAGATAGCCCGACACGATCGACATCCACAACACCGTGACCGGATTGCCGAGAATGAGGAACGTATTCGCGCGTGAGCGTTCCGTGCGCGTGAACCATCGGCTGATGTACATGAGCATGGACGGCATCACCGCCGCTTCGACGATGCCGAGGATGAAGCGCAGCGCCATCAACGTCGGAATGTTGCTCACCATGCCGGTCGCGGCGGCGCATAGGCCCCACAAGATGAGGCTCGCGAAGATCAGCTTCTTGACGCTGTTCTTCTGTGCGTAGATCGCGCCGGGCACTTGAAACAGGCAGTATCCGAGGAAGAACAGCGAGCCGATCAGCGACGAGGTCGCCGACGTGATGCCCAGATCCTTGTCGATGCCCGCGGCCGCCGCAAAGCCGTAGTTCGCGCGATCCAGATAAGCGAGGCTGTACGTGATGAAGATGATCGGCATGAGATGCCACCATCTTTGCGGTGCGACCGTTTTGATGTTGTCCATGATGTCTCCGATGTCAGAGTACGGCGAGCCAGCCGCCATCGACGTAAATGATTTGCCCGTTCACATAGCTCGATGCAGCCGACGCGAGGTACACCGCCGTACCGACGAGCTCTTCCGGTTTGCCCCAGCGTTGCGACGGATTGCTGTTCTTGACCCACTTGTCGAAGTCCGCGTTATCCACGAGCGCCTGGTTCATGTCCGTCAGGATGTAGCCGGGGCCGATCGCGTTCGCCTGAATATCGAATGACGCCCATTCGGCGCTCATGGCGCGCGTGAGCATCTTGATGCCGCCTTTTGCGGCCGTGTAAGGCGCAACGGTCGCGCGCGCGCCTTCGCTCGTAAGCGAACCGATGTTGATGATCTTGCCGCCGCGCTTGCGCTCGATCATGCGACGCGCGGCTTCCTTCGCGACGATGAATGCGCTCGTCAGATTGGTATCGATCACGCGTTGCCAGTCGGCGAGCGCGAGCTCGATCATCGGCTTGCGGAACTGAATGCCCGCGTTATTCACGACGATATCCACTTCGATGCCCTCCGCATCCCACGCGGCGAACGCAGCGGCAACCGACGCTTCATCGGTGACGTCGAATGCGCGGCCGCGTGCGTCGAAGCCTTGTGCCTGCAGACGGCCGACAGCGGCATCGACGGTTTCGGCTTTCGTGCCGTTGACGATAACGCGCGCACCCGCCCTCGCCAGTCCTTCCACGAGCGCGTAGCCAATGCCGCGTGCCGAACCCGTGACGAGGGCCGTTCGGCCATTGAGATCGAACAACTTGTTCATGCGTGTTCCTTATGTGATGCGGTCGAAACGTCGACGCGAGCGCGTCCGCGCAGCCTCTTTGGCGAGGCTGCGTTCCTGGTTGCCAAACGATGATGTATTGCTATGAAGGCGTGTCGTTCACGGTGCGGGCAAGCGCCGCGCGATCGTCGAAGTCCTTTTCCGCGCGTTCGATCAGCGTGAGCACGGCTTGCTCCGCCGCATGTGCGTCGCCTTGTTCGATCGCGATGCACAACGCTTCGTGCATCGGCAGCGAGCGGGCGGGGCCGCCCTCGATCTCCGAGCTCAACTCAAAGCTCGTGCGCAGAATTGCGGAGAGCGCGTTTTGCATCTGCTGAACAAACTGGTTGTGGCATGCCGTGAGAATCGCACCGTGGAACGCGAGGTCCGCCGGCACGTATTCGCCTTGTCCTGCAACGGCGCGCTCCATCGCCTTGAATGCGCGACGCAACGCGATGCGGTCCTCAGGCGTCGCGCGCTTCGCCGCGAGCTTCGCGGCATTCGGCTCGCGTTCGGGCGTGGTCGCGTGTTGCCGCGCTCGCACTGGCAGTTGTTCGGCTCTGCTGCCTGAGTCCGTGGCGAATTCCGAGTGCCAGTCGCACGGGTGTCCGAAAGGCGCGCTGATGCGCGTGCGCGCGTGCGTCGACAAATCGCCGAGGGATTCCACCGCGTGACGCCTGAGATAGCCGGGCGCGGCGACGAGCACACGCTCGAAGCGCCCGACGATCCTGTACGCGTTGCCCGAATCGGGGAGCGCCGCCGCCGCCAGCACCGAGACGTCGAACTGTTGGTGCACGAGATCCGGGATGCCCGGCAGCAACTTCAGATCGACACTCACCTGCGGATGCGCGCGCCGGTATTCCACCACGGCCGACATCAACTGCGCGAGACCCAGGTCCGGCGAAGCATGCACGCGCAGGCGTCCACGCGGGACGGTGGCGGCGTCGCTTGCCTCGGCTTCGGCGCTGTCGATCTGAGCGAGGATCTCCTTGCACTTCTGGTAGTAACGTTCGCCGCTATCGGTGAGGGACACGCGGCGGGTGGTGCGCTGCAAGAGCCGCGTGCGCAAGCTGTCTTCGAGCGAAACGACCGCGCGTGAGACGATTCCGACGCTGCAATCCATGCTTTTCGCGACGCCGCTGAAACTGCCGGTCTCGGCGACGCGCGAGAACACACGCATGCTGAAGAGCTTGTCCATGTCGGCTTTGTCTCCGGGCTGAAATTCAGGCGCGCTCCTGCCGCGCGATGGACTCACGATACGTTCGCAACGCGCTCGACGCCATCAGTCGTGGATACAGTCAGGTCATCCTTGCGTATAGGGTGAAGACAGATCAACTTGAACTCGAAACGCTGCAGGTGTGGCATATGTACTTTGCTCAAGGACGACATTTGAACTTGGGACCTACACTTAAAACTCTGATAATAAAGCTTATGTAAAGTCAGTTAGAAAGGCGGCAGACGAAAGCTGCCGCACACACCGCCGAGGCGCCATCAAGAAAACCGGGATGAGCAGCGACGCTCGCACGGCCCTGCGAGATCGATCCGCCGCCTAGTGCCCGAATCGTCGCACGAAACGATAGAAGATCCACGGATGAATCTTCAGCATCGCCATGACC
>Ga0182736_1000974_pt1 | contig 33408 bp, 31 predicted proteins | sample eDN5th30CKraftBY_FD_128882 | JGI IMG/M metagenome (GOLD analysis project Ga0182736, IMG submission 128882) | Enriched backyard soil microbial communities from Emeryville, California, USA - eDNA 5th pass 30_C Kraft BY (version 2) (version 2) | ecosystem: Environmental > Terrestrial > Soil >...
CGCCCGTTTCGCCGCCGAGCGCGAAGCCTTGCAAGAGCCGCAACGCAACGAGCAAGCCAGGCGCCGGCATGCCGATCTTGTCGAACGACGGCAGCAAGCCCACGCCGATGGTCGCGACGCCCATCAACACGATGGTCGCCATGAACGTGTACTTTCGCCCGATGCGATCGCCGAGCCTGCCAAAGAAGAGCGCGCCGAGCGGACGTACGAGGAAGCCCGCACCGAACGTCGCGAGACTCGCGAGAAAGGCCACCGTATCGTTGCCGCTCGGAAAGAACAACGTGCTGAACGTGCCCGCTAGCGCAGCGTAGATATAGAAGTCATACCATTCGAGCAACGCACCGAACGAAGACGCGACGATCAGCGTGAATTCATGACGCGTGACTGCGCGGTGCGACCGCTCCGAAAGAGACGTGGCCATGTCGATCCCATGCGCCCTGGCATCAGGCGAGCCGTGCTACGAGATGATCAAAGGTCTTTGAGCAATTCGAGCGCTTCATCACGCTTCATCACGGCAGCGTATTTCTGCGCCATGTCGAAGAGATTCGCCTCGTGCGGCGCAATCGCGCGATCACCGACGCAATCCGACAACACGAATGGACGAAATCCGTATTGCATCGCATCGACGACGGACGACCGCACGCAACCGCTCGTCACTGCACCCGCGACGACGAGCGTTCGCACGCCATGCTGCGTGAGCCATGCCGCGAGCGACGTCCCGAAGAACGCCGATGGCGCTGTTTTGCGCACGACGAGTTCGCCTGCGCGCGGCGTGAGCTGCGGCACGATCGCGCTGTCGTGCGAATCTTCCTTCAGCGCGAGCAGGCCCGGCACTTTCATCGTGAAGACGTTGTGATCGGAGTCATCGTCGGCGAAGACGATACGGCTATGCGCAACCGGCCAGCCCTTCTCGCGCGCATGCGCAAGCAAGGGCACGGTGTTCTCGATGGCTTGCGGAATATTGCCGCCGCCGAACACTTCGGGATTCGCGAAGCCGTTCACCAGATCGACGATCAAAAGGCCGACCGGCGCTTTCGGTTCGAGCGTCGAGCCGAAGCTCTGACGCTTGTAGGTTTCGATATCGTGGGACATGTGCGTGGTTTTCCTGGGTCAGCGGTCGAGGACCACGCCATCGCGCACGACGGCTTCGCCATCGAGGAATACATCGCAATGACGCAGCGGAATGTCGATATGACAGGTCGTCGAGCGGCTGCCGCCGGCTTCGTTATTCGGTCCGAGCGAAAACAGGAAGTTGCCTTCGAACGCGCGCGCATCCATGCCGATGGTCGCCTCGCGATCGTAGAGCCCGAGCGTCGACCAGTGAGCGCGCGGCTGCAGGCCCCAGCCGATATGCGAAATCGCGTAGGCCTCTGGATCGTTGAACGTCGCCATGTATTCGCTGAGCAATTGCGCGTCGATGCCGCCTTCGATGCGCTTTGCATAACCGCCTTCGACGGTCAGTTCGATGCGTTCCTGCACATAGCTTTTCTGCGGCAACAAAATATCGCCGCGATCGATCACGATGCGGCCATGCGCCTTGCCATCGTTAGGAAACGTCAGCGCGAATCCGCTTGGCCAGTGATCCCAGCGCCCCGGTTCATCGACGAAACCGTATTCGGCGATCGGTTCGAACTCGCCGAGCGGACAGCGAAAATCCGTCCCCGCGGCGGAGACGATATGCATCTCCTTAGCGCGCGCGATGCGCGCCCGTGCGGCGAGCACGCGTTCGCGATCGGCGGGTGTCGGCACGAGGCGCGTAAGCACTTCGGGTGGCTCGACCGCGAGCAGGATCTTCGTGCCGGCCTTGAGTATGTCGAGTTGCTCGGGCGAGAACAGCAAGGTCATCAGATCGAGCACGAGATCGCTTTCCTTCAACGCGGCAATCGCGGCCCGGTTGCCGGTCAACGGCGTCGTGCCGAGATACGCGAGGGAATCGCGGCTCAGCGCCTTCTCGCCGTTCACTGGCGGCAAGTCGAGGCGATTGACGATTGCGCCCATCGCTTGCGTCGCGATCAGTGCGGTCGATAGCGTTTGCGGATGCGTCGACGCGCTCGTGAGAATGGTGACGGTCTGCCCTGCTTCGAGACGCGAGAGCTCGAGCACCTTCGTCCACGCATCGACCATCTGATAATCACTGACTGGCATGATTGCCTCCTTCAACGAGCGTCGGAATGGATGCGCCGAGGAAATCGCCGAGCGCGGCGTGAAAGCCAGCTTCGTCGTCCCACGGAATCATGTGACCAGCGTCACGCACGCGCGTGTGCTGAAGATGCGGCACGAGTGCGCGAATCTCTTCGACGTCTTCGTCGCGCACGACGTCGCCTCTGCCCGCGGTGACGAGCAGCGCGGCAATCCGCAGATGCGCGAGATCGGCGTGAATGTCGTCGGTATGGAAGCCTTCAAAGCTCGCGCGTATCGCGCGTTCGTCACATGTATGAAGCCACTCCGCGCGCAACGCGAGTTGTTCATGGGTCCATGTGGGACAGAAGGCGCGCATTGCGTCGGCCGTCATGCCTTCGCGCGACTGCCGGATCGAATCGATGTACCACGGCAATTGCGACGGATAGACACGACGTCCCGGTCCCGAAACGGGCGGATCGATCATCGCGAGACGCGTCATGCCTGCGGGCTCCGAACGCGCAGCGCGTATGCCGATGCGCGCGCCCATCGAGTGACCGACGACGCTGTAGCGCTCGAATCCCAAGGTAGTTGCGAACGCAACCAGATCGGCGGCTTGTGCGTCGAGGCTGTAGTCGAGCGAATCCGATGCCGACGACAAGCCTCGTCCGCGCACATCGAGCACATAGGTATCGAACACTTGGCCAATATGCTCCGCGACGAAGCCCCACGTCACCGCAGGACTCGTAATGCCCGGCACGATGATCACCGGATCGAGTCCCGTGCGTGCGCCACCGTAACGCAGATAGTGCTGACGGATGCCATTCGCCTGAACGTTCGCGCCGTACAGATAGGTCGACATGTCGCCCTCGCTCAATATGCGCCGGACAGCAACGCGCCCGCGCCCGGCACGACGGCTTCGAGACCGAGTTGCTTGAGCATCGCATAGGTCGTCGCGACGGCCGCGGTGACGACCGGCTTGCCCGTCATTGCCTCGACCTTCGCGATCACCGGCAACGAAGGCATCTGCACGCATGCCGACAGCACGATGGCATCGGCTTCCTCATATCGCATCGACATGACGATCTCGGGAAGGCGGCTCGGATCATGACGCGCGACTTCGAGATTGTCGGGAATCTCGAGCGCGCGATAGTCGATCACGTCGTAATCCTCATTGCGGATATAGTCGACCACGAGTTCGGTCAACGGCTTCATATAAGGCGTGACGACGACCACGCGCTTCGCGCCGATCACCTTCAATGCATCGACCAGCGCGCCCGCGCTCGTGATGACGGGCGCATCGCCGCCGTTGTCGACGGTGCGCTCGTGCAAGCGCTTTTGCGATACGCGATGATAGCCATGACCCATCGCCATGATCGCGACGAGACACGCATAGCCGAGCACATCGACGCGCGCATCGGAGAGTTCAACTGCGCAGCGGTCCGACTCGGCATCCATCGCGGCGAGTTCTTCCTTCACGACCTTTTTCATCCGCATGCGGCTCGAATGAAACGTGAAGCGCTCGGGGCGAATCGTCTGGCGCGCGAGCAACATCGCGGGAATCTCGGTCTCCATCGTCGTGTTCGAACTCGGCACGATCTGGCCGATGCGGTAGTGCTTGGTCATGTGCTGCTCCATGTGCTTGTGTTCTTCGGGGTGGTCAAAGGCGGAAGAGGCGTTCCGCATTGCCGTGACAGACGAGCGCTCGCGTGGCGTCGTCGAGCGGCGCGCGTTCTATGAAGTCCGCTGCGATCTCCGTCGATTCATACGGATAGTCAACCGAGAACATCACCGCTTGCGCGCCCATTTCGCCGATCGCGCCGATGAGCGCCGGGGCCGAGCACACGCCCGAGGTCGTGATCAGGATGTTGGTGCCGATGTAATCCGAAGGCGCCCGTTCAAGACTCAGGCCATGCGAATAAACCGCGAAACGGCTGTCGAAGCGCCAGCGCAAGAACGGCAGACCTTCGCCCATGTGCCCGAGAATGATCTTCAGATTCGGGAAGCGATCGAACACGCCGCTGAACAGCAGGCGCAGTGCGTGGCTGCCGGTTTCGATGCCCCATCCCCAGGTCGCGCCGGTGAGTTCGGGATGACCGTCGAGCACGCGCGGGCTCACGAATGCATCCGTCGGATGCAGATATAAAGGTACGTCGAGTTCCTGCATCGTCGCCCAGAAGGGATCGTAAGCGCGGTCGTCGTAGTAGGTGCCGAGTGTGTGACCATTGACGAGCGCGCCCTTGAAGCCGAGTTCGCGCACGGCGCGCGTCAGTTCATCGGATGCGGCCTTCGCGGTATGCATCGGCAACGTCGCAAAGCCGCCGAAGCGCAACGGATGACGCGCGATCTGCTGCGCGAGAAAGTCGTTGCTCGCCTTCGCGCGGCTGATCGCGAGCGCCGCATCCGGCTCGCCCTGCACGCTCGGGCCCGTTTGCGAAAGTATCGTGTAGTCGATGCCCGCGCGATCCATTTCGACGATGCGCTGTTCGTCGAAATCGGTCAGGCGCGCGGCGAGATCGCGCAGGACTTCAGGCGCGATGTGCTGCGTGAAGCTCTTCGAATAGCTCTGGAAACCGGGCGTGCTGAAATGCTCTTCCAGGGCGATCTTGCGAATCCGCTTGTTCATTTGAACTCCATTTGATCAGTAGGCTGACGATATGATCGTGCGACGAGCCGGGACCGGCTCATCTCGCGTGCTCAATCGCCCTTTCCGAAAAGCTGTTTGATGCGCGCCCAGATGACGCTCCACACGAGGCTGCCCGCATTGAACTTCGCGGACGATGAGGACAGCGCCGCCTCGGGCGCCGCGTTACCGCCGAGCTGCGCCGTGATGCGCGCGCCGAAATCCGCGATCATCCTGCGCACGAAATCCTTCACGAGGCCCGAACGCGAGAACTGCGCGAGCGGTCCTTGCAACATGTATTCGAGCGTGACCGCGACCCGCGTTTGCGCGCCCCCGCCTTCGCTCGTCAATGCATATGTCACATCGCCATTCGCTCGCGAACGGCTGATGTTGTCCTGCCCCGCTCCACGCATGACCGCGCGATGCGCGGCATCGTCGCGTTCCAGGCGCGCCGCGCCAGCGAAGTTCGCCGACATCGGTCCGAACTTGATCGCGATCTTGCCCTTCACGCTTTCGCCGTCGTGCTCCACGAGTTCCGCGCCCGGAAGACACGACGTGACCGAAGGCAGATCGCCCATGAACGCCCACACCTTGTCGAGCGCGAAGGGAACGACGAAGCTGTCGTCTATTGCGGTCCACCCTTTGCGTTGCGCGGCGGGTTGATCCGTCGATGCAGTGCTCGCGGCCACGGGTGCCTGCGGCGCGGCAACCGGTGTAGCGGCGAACGTCTGAAACGCTGGCGCCGAAATAGTTGCATCGCTAACTATTGCGCGTGCGATAGGCGCATCCGCAATCGGTTCCGCTTTCAGATCGGCGAGAACCGCCTTGATCGCAGCGACGATGCCCATATAGCCTGTGCAGCGGCACAGATTGCCCGACAGTTCGAGCCGGATGCGTGCTTCGTCCGCATCGGGAAAGCGGCGCACGATATCCCGCGCGGTGATCAGCATGCCGGGCGTGCAATAACCGCATTGCAGGCCGTGATGGATCGAGAACGCACGACGCAGACGCTTCATCAGTTCGTCGTCGTCGAAGCCTTCGATGGTGCGTATGTTCTGCTGATCGCAAGCGACGGCGAATGTGATGCACGAGCGCACCGGTTCGCCATCGACGAGCACGGTGCAGGCGCCGCACACGCCGTGCTCGCAACCGAGGTGCGTGCCGGTCAGGTTGTGTGCATCGCGAAGAAAGTCGCCGAGATGCACGCGCGATTCGACATCCTCGCGCACGGATCGATCGTTGATAGTAAGTTCGATGACGGACATGGCAGTCTCTTTAAACCGTATTCGCGTTCGACGCGCCGAACGCCTGCAGAAGACAACGTTCGAGCGCTGCGGTATGAATCTGCCGATCGATGCCGTCCGCGTTCGGCATCGCACTCGTCACGGCTTGCGCGAGCGCTTCGCCGTTGGCGGCAGACGGGCCGCGTTGCGCGATCTGCCGTGCGAGTTCATCGAGTGCGGCGGGCGGGCCATCGAGCGCGCCGAGCACGATGCGCGCGAGTCCCGTGCGTGCATCGAACGCAGCCGCTGCGCTTGCATGTGCGAATTCGCCGGTCTTGCGGCACAGCTTGTAATAACCCCAGCGAAGCGTCGGACCGAGCTTCGGCAGCAACACGGCGGTAATGATCTCGCCGTCAACGAGCAACGTCGTGAACGCACCCAGCATGAATTCGCTCACGCGGACTTGCCGCGCGCCGCCTGCTTTCGATAGCTCCAGACGGGCATCGACAGCGGACAATGCAAGCGGCCAGTCGGCGGCGGGATCGGCATGAGCAAGACTGCCGCCGATGGTCCCGCGATTGCGAATCGCACGATACGCGATGCCGCCCGCCACATGCTGCATGTACGGATGACGCAGCAGTGCGTGCTTGCCGTCTTCGATCTCCGCATGCGTGACCGCCGCGCCGATACGCACGTGATCGCCCGCGTCGGAGACACTGCGCAGGTCCGCGATGCGCGATACATCCACTACGCGGCCAGGCCGTGCAAGCCGCAAGTTGAGCATCGGGCCCATCGACTGACTGCCTGATATCGGCTTTGCGCGAGTCAACTCCTTGAGCGCGTCGGGCAATGAGATCGCCCTTACATACTCGAACGCAGCGGCTTTCATCCCGCCACCTCCTGACTGAGTTCTTCCTTGCGCGCCGCCTTGCGAGCCTTCGCGGCCTCGATCGCGGCGAGCAAACGGCGCGGCGTCAACGGCGTTTCCGACACGAGCGCGCCGATGGGCGTGAGCGCATCGTTCACTGCATTGAAGAGTGCAGCCGGCGGCGCGATGGCTCCGCCCTCGCCCACGCCCTTCGCGCCGAATTCCGTATAAGGCGACGGCGTTTCCATATGGATGATCGTCAGCGACGGCAACTCGGTCGGTCCCGGCAACATGTAGTCGGCGAGTGTCGACGTGAGCGGTTGCGCGTTGTCGTCGTAGAGCGTTTCCTCATAGAACGCGGTGCCGATGCCTTGCGCCGTGCCACCGATTGTCTGCCCTTCGACGACCATCGGATTGATCATGCGACCGCAATCTTCGACGATCACATAGTCGAGAATCTCGACGTCGCCTGTCCTCGGATCGACGGCGACTGCCGCCGCGTGCGTCGCATAGCTGAACGCGCCGGTATCGACCTTCGGCTTGAAGCCTTGCGTCGCTTCGAGACCCGCGAGATTCACGCCCGCAGGCAAGCGCTCGGGACGGAGATACCATGCAGCCGCGATCTCCTGAATCGTCACGCGGCCCGTTACGCCGATCACTTCACCGTTCTCGAAGCGCACCACCTCCTGTTCTTCCCCAAGCAGATGAGCACCGATGAAGAGCAGGCGCGGCACGAGTTCGCGGCACGTCGCGGCCACTGCGCCGCCAGCCATGACGATGCTGCGCGATGCGTACGTGCCTGTCGAATACGGCGTAAGCGCGGTATCGCCATGCACGACCTTGATCTTTTGCAGCGGCACGCCGAGCACTTCGTTCGCGATCTGCGCGAGCGTCGTCTCCATGCCTTGTCCGTGCGAGTGGATGCCCGCGCGCAGTTCGAGTCCTCCATCGGCCGTGATACGCACGGTCGCGAGATCGTATCCCGGCACGACCGGCAAGCCCCATGATGCGAACACGGCCGTGCCATGCGCCGATTGCTCGGTGAACGTCGCGAATCCGATGCCGACGAGACGCCCATCGTTCTCGCCCTCTTTCTGCCGTGCGCGCCACTTCGGCACATCGAGTTGCGCCACTGCGCGTCGCAGGCTCTCCTGGAAGTCGCCGCTGTCGTAGTGTTTCTTCACGACATTGGTATAAGGCATGTCCGCGCCACGCACGAGATTGTCATGGCGCACTTCCCACGCTTCGCGTCCGACCGCGCGCGCGATCGCATCCATCGTGAGTTCGATTGCGAAGCACACGCCCGTGCGCGCTACGCCGCGATACGGCAGAAAGCCCGGCTTGTTGGTCGCGGCGCATTGCGTACGGCAGCGATAGCCGCTGAAATCGTAAGGCCCCGGAAGGTTGCCGAGCGCCTGCCCTGTTTCAAGACCGATCGTAAAGGGCCATGCGGAGTATGCCCCGCCGTCGATCAAAAGCTCCGCATCGAGCGCGAGCAGACGGCCGTTTGTATCGGCATACGCAGTGAGTTCGTAGTGATGCTGACGCGAGTTCGCGCCCGCGATCAAATGCTCGCGCCGATCCTCGATGAAACGAAAAGGCTTCTTGTACGTCAGCGCGAGCCACGCAATGCACAGCTCTTCCTGCTGCAACACGCACTTGTAGCCGAACGCGCCGCCGACATCGGGCGAAATGACGCGCACCTGCGCATGATCGATGCCGAGACATTGCGACAGCACCGTGCGAATCATATGCGGCACTTGCGTCGAGGTGATGACCACGAGTTGCGAATGCGTATGGTCCCAATACGCGAGCACGGCCTTGCCTTCCATCGGCACCATGCATTGACGCGCGAGATCGACCTTCTGCTTGACGACAACGGGCGCGTCCTTCGAACGCTCGTCGAAGTCGATGTCCGCCTTGAGGTCCAGAAAGAGATTGTCCGTCCAGTGATCGTGCACGCGCACGTCGGTGCGTTCGCGAGCGGTGAACGCGCTGGCGAAGGCTGGCAGTTCGTCGAGATCGAGCTCGATTTCCTCGGCGATATCTTCGGCTTGCGCGCGGGTCTTCGCGAAGCACATCGCGACCGGCTCGCCGACGAAGCGCACCTTGCCCGATGCGAGCGGCGGATGCGACGAAGGCTTGTACGTCGGCAGGCTCGAATCGGCGACGATATCCGTGGCGTCGTGCATGTCGTCGCGCACGATCACCTGTGCCGCATGACTCGCCGGCTTGCCGATATGCACGATACGCGCATGCGCAACCGGACTGCGCAAGAACGCGACCTCCTGCAGATCGGGAAACGTGTAGTCGGCGACGAACTTGCCCTTGCCATGAAGATGCCGCTCGTCTTCGCGCCGCCTCACGCGCACGCCGACGCCACCGCTTTCGGCTGGCGCTTCCATGTGTTCCGTGTCACTCATGCGCTCTCTCCCAACGATGTTCAGACAGGGTAGGCGAGATCGTTCGCGATCATCGCGGTGTCGTAGACAGCCTGTCTTTCCTTCAGCAGAAGAACGTTACCATTGCGCGCGAAGCGGTCAAAAAGCCTGCCCGCCTGATGCAGCGTAGTCGCGCCTTCGACGAGCGTTTGCAGCAGCATGTAGTTGCTCTGCGCGACGATTTCCTCGTCGGTCGCGTTCAAGATACGCACGTTGGAAACGAAGTGCAGCATTTGACGCGGCGCGAACATCTGCGTGCGCGCAATCGCGACCGCACGATCGCGCAGCATGTCGCGTCCTTCGGCGTATACGAGCCCGACGGGAAATCCATTGGCCGCGTTCTCGTATTCGGTCACGCGATAAAGACAGTTCTCGGTAAAGAATTCAGGCCAGCGCTCGATGTCCCCGCCATCGAGCGCCGCGCAATACTCCGCATGAAAGTCTTCGACCGCCGCGCGTGCGATCAGCGCCTTGTCGTGCGCGATGTTCTGTTTTTCGAATCCTGGCAGCATCTAGAACCCCATCACTTCACGATAGTGCTTGTACATGGCGCGAATGGCGGCTTCGGAGATCAGGTTGTCGGCCGTTCCGATCTTGTCGCCATCCAGCTTGATGATGCTGCGGTCGCTCACCGAGCGGCGCACGCCTTCCTGAACGAACTTCATCGCTTCGTTGTCTTCGAGGCCGAGAAAGCCCGACGGTCCCATCAGATTGCCCTGACGCAAACGGTGACGCACCATGTCTTCCGTGTCGTCTTCATAACCGAACATCGTCCAGAGCATGATCATGCTGTTCGGTCCGTTCGGCACGATATGCCGAATGCCGAGCGTATTCATCTCGCGCTGCACGATGAGGTTCGGCCAGATGGTCTGCATCGTCACCGACCATTCGGAATCGAACTCCTTGATGAATTCGAGGAAGCGCTCGTCACGCAAGATCATGCCGTCGTGGAAGGAACGCATCTCCTTCTTCTTGTCTTCATCGATGGTGGCGTAGAGCGAATCGCTTTTTGCGGAGGCCATCGTGCCGTGAATGCCGTATTTGCTGTCCGCGACCATCGCCGAACGATTGCCCGCCACGAGCAGGCCGAACACGACGAGGAACGAGTGCAGCAACGTCGCGTGATACGGGTCCTTCAAGTTCTCGTGATACATCTTCCAGTTGCACGGCAGCTCGTTCTTGTAGAAGCCGAGCACGCGCAGGCGCTTGCCGTTGAACACCGCGTCGAAGTCCTCGAGTATCTCGGGCGTGAGATAGTCTTCAAGCGATTCCATGTCGTGCGCGAACGATGCGAACACGACCCCATTGCGCGTCGCAACCGCAAGTTTGCGCAGACCGTGATCATCGTTGCGGAAATCCTTCGGCATGCCGCCCAGCTTGTTCACCCCACGCCGGAACGGCACGCCTTGCAGATTGCCCTTGAGGTCATACGACCATTGGTGATACGGGCACACGAACTCCTTGTTGTTGCCGCGGCTATGCCGGCAGAACTCCGCCCCGCGATGCGCGCAACGGTTTTCGAACACGTTGATCGAGCCGTCTTCCGCGCGCGATACGACGACCGGCGTCGGGCCGACATAAGAGCGCTTGAAATCGCCGGAATTGGGCACTTCCGCTTCGAGCGCGACGAAGTTCCAGGTGCGCCCGTGGAAGATCCGTTCGACTTCGCGCGTATAGACCGCCTCGCTCGTGTACACCCAGTCCGGGATGCATTGCAGCCCTTCTTCGGGCCAAACGAGCCCTTCTATCGGCGGGTTTTTCGATTGAGGCGTATGAATGCCGATGATCGTTTCAGACGAGTACACCTTGATCTCCCGAGTGTGTTGAGCGAACCAGCTTGTCGAGCTGGCGCAGCTTGATCGTGGGGTCGGCGAGCATGCGGGGATCGACCGCAACGCCTTCTTCGACGAGCCTTCTGATGGCGCGCAACTCGCCGCCTTGATTGATCGCGAGCACATGCGCGATGACGCCGCCGCGCAGACCCATCAGCACGGTCTTGTCATCGACGCCCGCGCGTTCGATCCACTGATCGATCTCGCCATCGGGCAGGCCGAGCATCTGGATGTTCCAGTCGTATTGGTCGGTCCAGAACCACGGCGTCGGTGCATAAGCAATCTCTTCTCCGGCGATGTTGCGCGCCGCCACGATCGCCTGTTCCTGCGCGTTCTGCCACGATTCGAGACGCGTCGCGCGACCGTTTGCGCCGTATGGGAAGTTGGCGCAATCGCCTGCCGCATAGACATTCTCGGCGGACGTGCGGCAATGCCGATCGACGACGATGCCGTTGTTCGTCGCCATGCCCGCAGCTTTGGCGAGTTCGTCGTTCGGCTCCTGGCCGATAGCGATCACGCCCAAGTCGAACGGCGTTGCATCGACTTGCACGCCGTCCGCGTGCTCCGTGACTTGCAGATGCTTCACGTCGAATATGAAGCGCACGCCGTGAGTTTCGTGCTTCATGCGCAGACGTTCGGCGAACATGGGCGGCAGCGCGCGGCTCAGCAAGCCCGATGCCGTTTCGAACACGCTCACGTCGAGGCCGCGCGTTCTTGCGCTCGCCGCGAATTCCAACCCTAGAAATCCAGCGCCGATCACAGCCACCGATTGCGCCGTTGCGAGCCGCGCACGCAAGCGCATCGCATCGTCGAGCGTGCGCAGATAGAACGTATGCGGACCTTCCGGCGCGCCCGGCAACTGCCGCGCACGACCACCCGTCGTCAGGATGCAATGGTCGTAGCGCAGTTCGCCATTACGTTCGAGCGTCGCGACGCACGATTGCGTATCGAGCCGCAGCACTCGATCGTTGAGCCATTCGATGCGCGCATCGCCGTATCGCTCGACGGCATGCACCCAGCCGTTGAAGCAATCGTCATCGTCCTTCGCGATGAGGACATCCTTTGACAGCGGCGGCCTTTCATACGGCGCATGACGCTCATCGCCGACCAGCACGATGCGCCCTTCATAACCATGCGTGCGCAACGCTTCTGCCGCGCGCGCGCCAGCCTGCCCCGCTCCGATGATCAATGCAGTCCGAGTCATGATTTGCGCGTGCATCAAAGATCGACGTAGATCTCGCCGCCTTCCACCTGCACGCCGTATACGCGAATCGGTTGCGTGACTGGCGCGCAAAGGGCAGCGCCCGTGCGGATATCGAAACGCCCCTGATGCAGCGGACATTCGATGCAGCCGTCTTCCATATAGCCGTCGCTCAAGAGCGCGAACTGGTGCGTGCAAACGTTGTGCGTGGCATGCACTTCTCCGTCGAGCAAATAGAGCGCGATGCGCTCTTCGCCGATCGTCAGGCCGAGCGGTTCGTCTTCCACTAGATCGGCGAGCTTCGCCGCGAACTTGAGTGCCATTCGTCGCCCCTTCGAAAATCGATCAGTATGCTGATGAATCTGTTGTTCGTATGCTAGCAGGACTTTTCGCCGAGTCAACCGATCAAAAATAATGGCTTTCCCGTAGAGAATCCGGCAAGAACGCGTTCGTGCGATGATTCGAAGATTCGTCCCATCGATCAGCGTCATGCCTTCCACCGCCGTCACGCGCACGAACCCGCTGCCGCTCGCGAGCATTGGCTTCATCCTTGCATCGATGCTGTGCCTCGCAATTGTCGATCCGCTCGCGAAAGCCATCGCGCTGCGCTATCCCGCCAACGAGCTCACGTTCTTTTGCATGTTGTTCGGCCTGATTCCGCCCGTGGCGATGTGCGCTGTCGGCCAGCGCTCGCTGATCGATCGCGTGAAGCGCCTCCACTTCAGGGGACAGACCTGGCGCTGCCACGCAACGGCGATAGCGCTGCCGACGGGACCGATCGCCTGATCATCGCTCGACCAAGGACATCATGAATCTCGAAGCACTCGACACGCCCGCCGCGATCATCGATATCGCGCGAATGCAGCACAACATCGACCGGATGCAGACGCGCATGAACGCGCTCGGCGTGAAGTTCCGGCCGCATGTGAAGACGACGAAATGCGCCGGCGTCGTGCGCGCGCAGATTGCAGCAGGCGCGCAAGGCATCACCGTATCCACGCTGAAAGAAGCGGAAGCATTCTTCGCGGCGGGCATCGACGACATTCTCTACGCGGTGGGTATCGTGCCCGCGAAGTTGCCGCGCGCGATGGCCCTCAAGCAAAAAGGCTGCGATCTGAAGATCATCGCCGACAACGCAGCGGCGGCATCGGCGATCGTCGCGTATTGCAAGCACGCGAACGACATATTCGAAGTGTGGCTCGAAATCGATACGGATGGTCATCGCTCAGGCCTCGCGCCCGATGACGACGCGCTCATCGAGATCGGCCGCGTGCTTCAGGAAGGCGGCATCGAAGTCGGCGGCGTGATGACGCACGCTGGCTCCAGCTACGAATTGAACGATCAAGAAGCGCTCGCCGCGCTCGCGGAACAGGAGCGCGCGGGATGCGTGCGCGCGGCCGAACGGCTTCGCGCTGCGGGCATCGCATGCAGGACCGTGAGCGTCGGCTCGACGCCGACCGCGCTCGCCGCGAAGCATCTCGAAGGCGTCACCGAAGTGCGCGCCGGCGTTTATGTGTTCTTCGATCTCGTGATGGCGAACGTCGGTGTTTGCGATGCAAACGATATCGCGTTGAGCGTGCTCACGAGCGTCATCGGTCATCAACCCGACAAGGGCTGGGTCATCGTCGATGCGGGATGGATGGCGATGAGCCGCGACCGCGGCACGTCGAAGCAGACGCACGATTACGGTTATGGACTTGCATGCGCGCTCGACGGTACGCCTCTCGAAGGCTGCGAACTCGTCGGTGCGAATCAGGAGCACGGCATTCTCGCCGTCGAATGTCGCGATGAGATCACGAAGCGGTTTCCCATCGGCATGAAGCTGCGCATCCTGCCGAATCATGCATGCGCGACGGGCGCGCAATACCCCGAGTACCAGGCGTTAGCCGCCGACGGCAGCACCATCGCATGGCCGCGCTTTCACGGCTGGTGAGATCGACGAGCGGAAAGCCGCTCATAAACGATGAGACCGCCAAACACGATTCCCGCCGAAACACTCGTGCAGCCGCTATAGCTGACGAGGCCGAGCGCCCATCCTTGATAGTCGACGATGAAGCGCAGCGCGAGCACGAGACCGCACCATCCTGCTATTCGAAAGCCGCGCGTTTGCCCTGCGCGAAGCGCGCGGCCGAATAGCATCATCTGATGACGATCCATCGAGACCGCGAGGCAAGCGAAGGCCATCAGGCAGAAAACGATGCTCAAGAGATGCGTCATGCGCTTTCCTTTTCGCGCTCGGGCATGACGGCACGCGCCGCGATGCGCTTGCCGACGGGCTTCGTGCGCGGACGATGGCGTGTCACGCGTATCGCCAATGCCGCATGCAGCAGGGCGAATGCCCACATCATCAGATCGAAGCCGGCGAACACCCAATCGCCTTGCGCGATGCTGCGCCACAAGGGCCGGTTCGTGGTCAGCGCATTGAGCGCCGGCACGAACGCGAGCATCGCCGTGGCGAGCCAAAGCAGTTCGATCCACGCGCGCCTCGCGGGACGCACGAACGCATATAGCAGCGTCGCGCCCCACATCGCGAAGAAAACATTGACCTCGGCATCGTCACGCGCGGCGATGCCGAGCGGCAGCAGCCGATTGCCCCACAGAAAGCTCGTCATCGCGATGGAAAGTCCCGCGATGCTCGCGATATTCAAACGTTCGACGAGCCAGAAGCCGACGTACGGCCGCGCCGGGTCGGCCAGCTTCTGACGGCGCTTGACCGTCCACATGACAAGCCCCGTGCCGACCATCGCCGTGCCCGCGAGACTGACGATGAAGTACAGCCAGCGCAGTTGCATATCGCTGAAGCGTCCGAGATGCAGCGCATACAGCACGCCGCGCGTTTCGGCCGCGCCGCCGACGCTGTCCTTCACTTCGATGAGCTTGCCCGTCACGCCATCGAAGAGCATGTACTGCGGACTCATCGACACGCGCGACGCCTCACCTCGCGAAACAGCCACGCGCGCGGTGCTGTCGCCGGGATTGGTGATCGTCACGCGACCGACCTTGTCGCGGCCCCAGCGCGCTTGCGCTTCGCGCACCATCGCATCGACGGGTGCAAGCGGCGCGTTCTGTCCGGAAGACTCGCGAGGCTGAATGAACGCGCTGAGTTGCGAAGTCATTGCGGCGCGTTCGGCGGGTGTCCTGAAGGCGGTCTGCGCGCCCCACGGCATGTACATCGCCATCAACGTGACGAGGCCGGTGTAGGTGATCATCGCGTGAAATGGCAGACCGAATACCGACAGCGCGTTATGCGCGTCGAGCCAAGAACGCTGACCCTTGCCCCATCTGAATGTGAAAAAGTCGACGAAAATTTTCTTGTGCGTAATGACGCCGCTCACGATCGCGACGAGCATGAACATGGCGCACAGGCCCGCGAGCCAGCGCCCCCATAACACCGGCATGTAATAAAACTGGAAATGAAAGCGATAGAAAAATTCACCGCCGAGGGTCTCGCGCGCGGTTGTGCGCTCGCCCGTGACCGGATCGAAACGGGCTGATTCGAATGCGCGCTTGCCCTTGGATGCGCCCGGCGTACGCCAGAACGAATCGATGACGCTCGTGCGTTCGTCCGGCAATGCGAAGCTCCACTGCGTACTGCCCGCCGCGATCTTGCCGAGCGTCTCGACGACGCGTTGCGCGACGAGCGCCGCATCCGGCATGTCGCGCTGCTGCGCTTGCTCGGGCCGCATCCATTGCGACGTTTCGTCCTTGAAGTAGCTGACGGTCCCGGTAAGGAACATCGCGTAGAGAATCCAGCCTGCGAGCAGGCCCGCCCACGTATGCAGATCGGACATGCTCTGGCGAATGCCGCGGCCTTTCGCTTTGGAATCGCGCGCGCTTCTCACGAGACGTGTCCTCCCGGCCATACCGTCCATGCGGCCATCAACAGCGGCACGGCGATGAACGCGAGCCCGCTCCATGCCCGACGCGCGCTGCGAACCGCGAACACCCAGATCACCGCGCACACGTAGACGACGAAGCTCACGAGCATGCCGGTGAGCACGGCTTGCGGCTTGCTCATCGGCAGGGCCAGTGCCGCGACGCTCGCGAGCGCGGCGAGCGCGTATCCGCCGAATATCGCGGCCACGATGCGAGAGACGAGCGGGCCGTGCCGGACGAGCGCGCTCATTGGTCGTGTACGCGTCGGCGCGTCATAGGCTTTCAAGGCGTTCTTATGCGAAAGATTGGCCGGATGCACGTCTGCAACGACGAGACGGAATCAGGCGCGTTGAGGTCCGCGTTGCGCGGCGTAAATGATAATAATTATCAATAACGCTCCGCAAGCTTGTCAAGCAACGCTTAAAAGTGGAACGCTGTGGCGCGATCGCGCGAACACAATGCGATGCGCGTGTGGCGCATCGGCGAGCACAAAATGGACGAACTGGCGGCGTTTATTCTTTGCCCGTGACCCACTTTTTCGTCGCGTGATAGCCGCGCTTCGACGTATCGGCGATGGCATGTCCGGCCGATTTCGCGCCGTCGCCGATGGCGTGCGCCGCATCGCGCGCCGCATGTCCGGTCTGGCGCCCGGCCGATTTCACTTCTTCCTTGAACTGATGGGCGCCCGATTCGACGCTCGCATGTGCCAACGGGCCGAGCGCGATCAGCAAGGCCGGAACGATGAGCAAGGTGGTCTTTTTCATGCCGGCGATTTTCGCATATCGCGCGGACCGCTCCGTTCCGCAAAAAAACGGAACGAACGTGTCACGCGCGGTGTGACTCTCAGCAAGCCGTCGGCCGCACGCGCTCGACTTCGAGTCCGAAAAACGGACGCAGTCGCGTGCCGACTACATTGCCGAAGAAGGCCGCGACGAGCCACAGCCAGCCATGCAGGCTGCCCGATACGATGCCGCTGAAATACGCACCGATGTTGCAGCCGTACGCGAGCCGCGCGCCATAACCGAGCAGCAAGCCGCCGACGATCGCCGCGATCAGCGAGCGCATCGGCACGCGCCAGACGGGCGCATAGCGGCCCGCGAGCGCGGCGGCGAGCATCGCGCCGAGCACGATGCCGATATCCATCACGGATGTAACGTCGTGAGAAATCGGCGCGGCGAGCGCGGCCGCGTTGGCCTTGCTCATCCAGTATGGCCAGCTCGCGGTATCGACGCCGAACAGGGCCGCCGCTTTCGCGCCCCACAATGCGAACGCCGACGTGATGCCCCACGGACGCCCGGACAGTGCGAGCGTCGCGAAGTTGAGCACGGCGAGGGCGATGCCGCCTGCCACGAGCGGCCACGGTCCATGCAGCCATGGCGATGTATGCGCCGGCTGCACGTGCGCGGCGACGAGCTTGCCATGACGGCGCTTCTCGATGACGACCGTGACCGCCGCGATCAGCGCGAACACGATCCAGTTGACGGCGAGCGCGGGCCCCGCGCCGAGCGTCTTCACGAGCGATACCGGTTGCATTTGCGGCAATGCGGTCCAGAACGGCATGTGCGCGGTCGCGATGACGGAACCCGCGATGAACGCAGCGAGCGTCACGATCATTCGCGTGCTGCCGCCGCCGACCGTGTACAACGTGCCCGACGCACAGCCGCCGCCCAGTTGCATGCCGATACCGAAGATGAACGCGCCCACGACCACCGACGTCCCTACCGGCGACACGAGCCCGGTCACCGGCGTGCCGAACAGCGACCCTGCCGCGAGCGCGGGAAAGAACAGCGCGACGCCGACCGCGAGCATCAGCATTTGCGCGCGCAGCCCGGCGCCGCGGCCATCGGAGATGAACACGCGCCACGCCGACGTGAAACCGAACGCCGCGTGATAAAGCGAGACGCCGAGCAGCGCGCCGACCACGTAAAGCGCAGCCTGGCGCGCCGACGGTTTGCCCGAGATACACCGCGCCGAGCACGATCAACAACGCGGCGATGCCGAGCGGCTTCGGATCGATATCCGCGCGGCGTGCAAGAGGAGTAGCGAGATCTGACATGACGATAAGCGTTTCGAAAAAATGCGGAACAGCTACCTATTTTCTCGCGTTTGGCTGATCTTCGCAGGCGGCACAGCGCTTGCATCGGCCGTTGCATCGAAGCCCTTTCCTGCACGGAGAAGAAGATGCATATCGTCTGTCACATGATGTCGTCGATCGACGGCCGCAGTCTCACCGACAACTGGAACCTCGATTTCGCGTCGCCCACCTACGAAGACACCGCCGCGCGTTTCAACGCCGATGCGTGGGTATGCGGCCGCGTCACGATGCAGGAAATCTCGCATGGCAAGGACCGCGACTATCCGCGCGGGCTCGCGAAGCGTCCGATTCCACGCACCGATCATTTCGCGAAACGCGACGCGAGCCAGTACGCGATTTCCATCGATCCGAAGGGACGTGTCGCCTGGAAGAGCAATACGGCGCTCGAATCGCATATCGTCGAAGTGCTGAGCGAGAGCGTCGATGACGATTACCTCGCGTATCTGCAATCGATCGACGCATCGTATGTGTTCGGCGGCAAGGACGATATCGAACTGAAGCGCGTCGTCGAAACGCTCGAACGCGAGTTGAAGATCAAGAAGCTGATCGTCGAAGGCGGCGGACATGTGTCGGGCGCGTTCGTCAATGCGCAGCTTGCCGATGAAGTCAGCGTGCTGATCATGCCGCTCGTCGATGGACGCGAAGCGCATACGTCGGCGTTCGAAGTCGCGATGGACAAGTGGAAAACGCCCGCCTACCTCAAGCTGGATTCCATCGAAAAACTGGAACACGACGTCGTCTGGCTGCGCTATACGCGCAAGTCCTGAACCTCGGGATTTACCCGCGCCACCGCATGCAAGCCGTTAAAAATGCGGCTTGCATTGTTATAATTCTTTCATCCCGCGAATAAAAGCTAACATCATTCCTCGCGCCGCTCCGATGGCCAAGAACGACCGCCTGCGTGCCCTTTCCGGCGCGCTCGAAAAACAGAACGTGATGCGTCTGCGCGATGCGGCCGCGCTGCTCGGCGTTTCGGAGATGACGGTGCGCCGCGATATCGCCGCGCATCCCGGCCAGTTCACCTATCTCGGCGGCTATATCGTCAGCGCCGCCGATGTCCCCAACGCGGGCTACACGATCGAGGAAGAGAAAGACCATTTCGCGCAAGCGAAGGCGGTCGCTTCGAATCACGCGGCGCGTCTGCTCGCGGATAGCGAAACCATCTTCATCGATTGCGGCACGACGCTGACCACGCTCGCGCGGCAGATTCCCACGGAGATGCATCTCACTGTCGTGTGCTATTCGCTCAATGTCGCGGAAATTTTGCGGCGCAAGCCCAACGTGCGGATGATCCTGCTCGGCGGCGTCTATGTGCCGTCATCGGAATCGTTCGCCAGCGACGAGAGCGTCGAAACCTTGCGGCGCATGGGCATCAACAAGGCGTTCATGTCGGCGGGCGGCGTCGATGAAGCGCGCGGCGTGACGTGCTGGAACTTTCATGAAGTCGCCATCAAGCAAGCCGCGATGGCGAGTTCGGTGGAACGTCATCTCGTCGTCGACGCGAGCAAGTTCGGCAAGGTCAAGGCCGTGCGCTTCTCGCAGCTTTCCGAGTTCGATTCGGTGATTACCGAGGAAGGTCAGAAGCTCCGCAAACGCGTCTGAATCGTTCCGATAAAAATCAGAAAGGCTCGTTCAGGTTTCGAACGAGCCTTTTTTGTTCCGCTTTTCGAAGGGCGTTACTGTCTGCGTCCCAGCGCGAACAACGTCCCCGCAACGAGAATGAACGCGCCGATGATGACCTTCTGCCAGGTGCTCGGCACGCCGATGAGAATCAGCACGCTATTGATGAGCGTCACCAGCACGACGCCCAAAAGCGTACCCACCACCGTTCCCGTACCGCCCGTGATGCGGGCACCGCCGAGAATCACCGCCGCGATCACATCGAGTTCCGTGCCGACGAGATCGAACGGGTTCGCAAGCCGGTTCGTCGACACGTGCAGGATGCCCGCCACGCCCGCCAGCAAGCCGGTATAGCCGAACACGAAAAGATGAATGGCGCGCAAGTTATAACCGAGACGTTCTGCAATGGCGAGCGAGCCGCCCATCGCATAGACGCCGCGGCCCATCATCGTGCGATTGAGCAGCCACCAGGTCACGATCGCCGCGATCACGAGCGCGAGCACGGACACCGGCAAAACCGCGCGCAAGCCATCCGGCGTGTGATAGAAAAACAGCGGCAGGCGCCCGAACGTATCCATGCTGTGCGGAATGTTCATGAAGAACTGCGTGCCGACGAACGTCAGCAACAATCCGCGATACAAATATTGCGTGCCGATGGTGACGATCAGGGAAGGCGCTTTCAATCGATGCACGAGCATGCCGTTGATGACGCCGAGAATCACGCCGCCGATTGCGCCCGCAAGCAGAATCAGCACGAACGGGCACTCCGGCCACCAAGCGAAGACAGCCTTCGTGATCGAATACATCGTCAACGCGGCGATTGCCGTGAACGACACGTCGATGCCGCCCGACGCCAGCACGACGAGCGTGCCGAGCGCGAAGAGCGAGACCGTCGTCGCGGAATGGAGCATGTCGAACAGTGTCGCGAACTGGAAGAAGCGCGGATTGATGCTGCCCACGACGAGACACGTCACCACGATCAGCCCGACCGTGAACCACTCCGGATTGCGCATCAGTTGCGCATACAGATTGCCCTTGCGCACGCGCGGCGCGACCTGGGCCGCGTGTTGCGGCATCGTCTCGCTTCCCGTGCGGCGGATGGATTCGCTCATGCTCATGCTGCCTCTGAAAGTAGCGCGTGATAAAGATCGGCCTCGTTCAAGCGGTCCGCGCGATATTCGTTCGCGACGCGGCCTTTCTTCATCATCAGAATACGGTCGCAGTTCTGCAGCAGTTCGGGCAGGTCGTCGCTGATCAATATGATGCCGATGCCCTCCTTCGACAGCCGCTGCATGATGCGATAAATGATGTCCTTCGATCCCACATCGACGCCCACGGTCGGACCATGCAGGATCAGCACGCGCGGATCGATCGCGAGCCAGCGGCCGATCAGCACGCGCTGCTGGTTGCCGCCCGAAAGCGATTGCACCGGCTTGTCGACATCGGGCGTCGCGATCTGCAAGTCCTTCACGGTGCGCTCGGCAAGCTCTTGCGCACGCTTGCGATCGATCTGACCGAAGCGGTCACGCAGGCTCGCGATCATCGCGGTGACGACGTTGTCGCGAATCGGCTTGTCGAGAAAAAGCCCTTCGTTCAGGCGGTCTTCGGGCACATAGCCGATACGTTGCGCCTTCGCATCCGCGGGCGAATGCAGACGCACGCGCATGCCGTCGAGCGTCACCGTGCCCGTGTCCGCAGGCGCGACGCCCGCAAGCGCACGCGCAAGTTCGTTGCGGCCCGAATCGAGCAGCCCCGTCACGCCGAGAATCTCGCCCTTGTGCAGCTTGAACGACACATCGGCGAACTGGCCCTTGCGGCCGAGACCTTGCACGTCGAGCACGATCTGCGACGCGGCTCCGTCACCTTCCGCGCGATAGCGTTCCGTCGACAGATGCTTGCCGGTCATGAGCTCGCTGATCTGCGCCTTCGTATAGTTTTCGATCGGACCTTGCGCCATCTTCTGGCCGTCGCGCAGCACGATCACTTCGCCGCCGATCGCATAGCACTCGTCGAGCTTGTGACTCACGAACAGCACGGCGACGCCATCCGCGCGCAAACGCGCAAGCACGGCGATGAGGTTATCGACTTCTTTCTGCGTGAGCGATGTCGTCGGCTCGTCCATGATGACGAACTTCGCTTCGCTCGCAATGGCGCGCGCGATCGCAACGAGCTGGCGCGTCGCGAGCGGCAGTTGCTCGATGAGCGTCTTCTGGAAATCCGCGTCGCCCGGCAGTCCGACGGCTTCTAACGCACGCGCGGCGGTTTGTGCGAGCGCTTTGCGATCGAACGTGCGCGCGAGCTTGCCCGCATGTTCCGCGAGTTCGGATGTCAGCGCGACGTTCTCCGCGACGCTCATGTTCGGCAGCAGCGACAAGTCCTGATAAACGGTTTCGATGCCCGCCGAAAGCGATTCGAGCGGCGAAAGCTTCTTGTGACGCGCGCCTTCGATCACGAGCTCGCCTTCATCGGGCGGTTGCGCGCCCGAGATGATCTTGATGAGCGTGCTCTTGCCGCAACCGTTCTCGCCGAGCAAGTGATAGATCTGGCCGCGCTCGAACGAGAGGCTTACGCCACGCAGCGCATAGACGCCGGTGAAACGTTTATGGATATCGACGACTTCGAGGAGCGGTGTCATATCGTGTAGTCGAGCGAGGCACACCGCAGTGCGCCTCGCGAATGGCATCAGAAGTTGTATTGCTTGTAGTTCGACTTGTCGACATCGACCCAGCCGGTGCCGCGCACGATCACGCCCTTGCCCGGGCCCTTCGTGACCGTCACCTTGTTATAGCCGGTGATGCCGAGGTCTGCGCCGTTCTGCACTTCCTTGCCGTCGACGAGCATCTGCGCGACCTTGTTCATCGCGAGACCGGCGAGCTTCGGATCCCAGAACGCGATGCCGTTGATCGCGCCGCTTTCGAGGAACTTGGCCGCTTCGGTCGGCAAGCCGGTGCCGTACACGCAGATCTTCCCGACCTTGCCGGCCTCTTCGACCGCGCGGCCGATACCGATGACGTCGAGCGACGACGAACCCTGGAAGCCCGTCAGATCCGGATGCTTGCGCAGCACTTCCTTCGCGACCTGATACGCGCGCTCGCCATCGTTATTCGTTTCGAGCTTCGGTTCGACCAGATCCATCTTCGGATACTTGGCCTTCGCATTGCCGATGCCGCCATCGGCCCATTGCACCTGCGAGCGCGAGCCGAGCGAGCCGACCAGCACGGCCCACTTGCCCTGATTATTCATGCACTTCGCGAGGCGCTCGTTCAGGCCCGCGCCGTATGCGGTGTTGTCGAAGGCTTCGATGTCGACCATCGTGTTCTTCGCGTTGTCCGCTTCATGCGTGACGACCTTGATGCCGCGATCCATCGCTTTCTTGAGCGCGGGTTCGAGCGTCGGCGGATCGTAGGGCACTACCGCAATTGCCGTGACCTTCTTCGCGATCAGATCCTCGATGATCTTGAGTTGCTGCGCGGCGTCGGCGCGGCCCGGACCCGTCTGATATGCATTGATGTTCGGATTCTCCTTGCCGAACTCCTTCACGCCTTCGTCCATGCGATTGAACCAGTTGATGCCGGTCACTTTCACGACCGTCACGATGGTTTCGTTGGTTGCGGCCTGCGCCGCTGCGATCGCGCCCGCCGCGAGTGCGATCGCGGTGAGTGCGGTGCCCAGTTTGTTCAGCTTCATTGCGTTGTCTCCTTTATCTATCCATTGGTCTCTTTGAACATCACACGCAACACTAACGTCCGGTCGATGCGGGCGGCGGTGGAACATTGCTCTTGGGCGCGGCTCCGCCGATGCCGAAGATCGCGCGCACGCGATCGCCGCCCGCGAATGCAAGCGATGCGAGCAGCAGGAAGCCCCACGCGCAATCGCCGAAAAACTGCGATACGCCGAGCAGATTGAAGAGGCTCGACAGAAATTGCAACACGGTCGCGGCGAGAAACACGCAGACGATGCGTCCATAACCGCCCGCCGGATTCACGCCGCCCATCACCGCGATCAGGATCGCGATCAGCAGATACGAATTGCCGTAGTCCCACTTCGCGCTCGACGTATGCGTCGCGCTGATGAGACCCGCGAGCGAGGCGAGCACGCCGCACATGCCATACGTGAGAATCAGCATGCGCGCGCGCGGAATGCCCGCGTAGAACGCGGCCTTCGGGTTCGTGCCCATCAGATAGAGACGCAGGCCGAACGGCGTACGCTTCAGAATCCAGCCGAGCAGCAGAACCGCGGCGATGAAGATCCACAGTGAAATGGGCACTTGCAGGAAGGTGCCGTTGCCGATGTTCGACAGCGGATCGACGTATTCCACGCGTACGGATGCGCCGTTGCTCAACACCACCGCGATGCCGGTGAAGAGCAACTGCGTGCCGAGCGTGCAGAGAATCGGCGTGAGCTTCAGCTTCGCGATGACGACGCCATTGAGCAAGCCGCCGAGCGCACCCATCACCATGACGATGCATACGAATACCGCGGTATAGAGCGCGGGCGAATCGTCGGCGGAGACCATATGCGGCAGCATCATCGCGGCGACCATGCCGGAGAGATTCGCAAGGCCCACGCCCGACAGATCGATGCCGCCGTTGCCCGACACCATCGACAGCATGATGCCGAGCGCAAGCAGGCCGAGCTCGGGCAACTGGCCGCCCATCGACTGAAGATTGTCGATGTCGAGGAACTGGCCGTGGGACATCCACGTTGCGACGATCACCACGAGCACGTTCACGCCGATCAGAAAGTTGAACTGGCGATCCGCGAGCCACTTCGACGCTTTCATTGCGTGACGCTCCTTTCCGCTAGCAGCGCGTTGATTTCATCGAGACGCGGCATCGACGGCGCGGTGCCCGGACGCGTCACCGAAATGCTCGCGAGCGCGCAGCCGAAGCGCACTGCATCCACAGGGCTTTCGCCGCGTGCGAGCGCCGCCGCGAAGCCGCCGGTGAAGCCATCGCCCGCGCCCGCCGTCTCGACGACGCGGCCGCATTCGAAAGCAGGCACGAGCGTCGATTCGTTCGACGTATGCAAGAGCGCGCCCGCTTCGCCGAGCGTGACGATCACGGCGCGTGCGCCTTTTTGGAGCAGTACGTTCGCGGCGCGGCGTGCGTCGTCCGCCGAAGCGATCTCGATGCCGGTGAGCGCCTGCGCTTCGGTTTCGTTCGGCGTGATGTAGTCGCACAGCGGATAGATATCGTCCGTCAGCGGCAAGGCGGGCGCGGGATTGAACACCGTCGTCACGCCATGTTTGCGCGCGAGTTCGAGTCCACGGCGCGCGGCCGGAATCGGTTGTTCGAGCTGCGTGACGAAGACGCCGGCACGCGCGATATCGTCTTCGATCGCATCGACGTCTTCGGGCGCGAGCGTGCCCGCGGCGCCCGCCGCGACGATGATCGCATTGCCGCCCGTGTTCTCATCGACATAGATATGCGCGGCGCCCGTCGCGACATCGTTCATTACCGTTGCGCGCGATGTGATGCCTTCGGCGCTCCATGTCGCCTGCGCGATATCGCCGAACGCATCCGCGCCGATGCGGGTGCAGAAGATCACGTCCGCGCCCGCGCGTGCGGCGGCCACCGCCTGATTCGAGCCCTTGCCGCCCGGTCCCATCTGGAACGCGGAACCCGCGACCGTTTCGCCGAGCAGCGGCATGCGTTGCGCGCGAAACGCGAGGTCCGTCACATAGATGCCGAGAATGACGACGCTTTTCATCGCGTGCCTCCGTGCGCGGCTTCGGGCGCATCCGGCGCGAGTTGCACCCCCTTCTTGAAGATGAAGCAGCCATAGCCGCGCGCTTCGCCCGTCGCGATCACGCAATATGCGTTCTTCGCGCGCTCGTAGAACGCGAAGCGTTCGACCGGCGCGAAGGGCAGCGCGCGGCCTTCGGCATCGTCCACTTCGCGTTGCGCTTCCCGTTGCACGGCGGGCAAGGTAGTTGCATCGCCAACTATCTCCATGCGGCCCGCGGGATCGTCGACGAACGTATCGAGCGGCAGCACCGACAACACGGCGCGCACCGCACGCGGCGCGCTCACGCCGTCCATGCGCAGCACGCGGCCGAGCACCGTTTTGCGCGCGACAGAGTCAGCGGGGAAATGGGCATCGCAGATCACCACTTCGTCGCCGTGGCCCATCGCGGCAAGCGCGTACAGGATATCGGCGTTCAAGAGCGGATCGATGTTCTTCAGCACAGCGTCTCCTCCATGCATGAGCGCGTTCCGTATCGGAATCGCGCCGAGTCAATTCCTTGATCAGTCTCCGTACGGCACCCAGATGTTCTTCACTTGCACCGCCTGTCGAAGGAACGGCAGCCCTTCGCTTGCGGCATCGTGCCAGTCGAACACGCGGCCCTGATCGACGAACGTGCGCTTCAGATTGCCGATCGACTCGCGCTCCACCATCGCCGATAGCGCCGCGCCGTGGAAGCACCAGAGCGCATCGACGTCATCGTGCTGCGCGAGCGTTTGAGCCAGCGAACGCGCATCGCCGGTGACGATGTTCAGCGCGCCGCCCGGCACATCCGATGTCTCGACGACCTGATAGAAGTCCGTCGCCATCAGCGGACACGTCTCGCTCGGCACGACGACCACGCGATTGCCCAGCGCGAGCGCGGGCGCGACGAGCGACACGAACCCGAGCAACGGCGCTTCATCGGGACACACGATGCCGATCACGCCCAGCGCTTCGTGCATCGCCAGCGCGACGCCATGCAGCGGGGGCGCATGCACGGCGCCGTCGTACTTGTCGGCCCAAGCGGCATACGTGAAGAACCGCGCGATCGATGCATCGACTTCGCGCTTCGCATCGCGCTCGCTCGAACCGGCGCGCGTGACGAGCTGCTTCGCGAATTCATCGGCGCGTGCGCTCAGGTTTTCCGCGAGGTAGTACAGCACTTGCGCGCGGTTGTGCGCGCTCGCCGACGACCATTTCGTCATGCCGCGCGCGGCTGCGACCGCATTGCGTATGTCCTTGCGATTGCCTTCGCCCACTTCGCCGACGATCTCACCGGCGGGCGAATGCACGAGCCGCGAATAACCGCTGTCGGGCCGCGCCTGCTTGCCGGCGATGAAGAGCTTCGCCGTGCGATCGAGCGCACTCACATTGCCCGCATCGACGAGCGAATCCGGTTGCGCCTGCAACGATTTCGTTTCGCCGCGCACCGGAAGCTTGGCCCATGCGCGCGGCTTCAGGTATTCGTAGATGCCCTCGCGTCCGCCTTCGCGTCCGAAGCCCGACTCGCGATATCCGCCGAAGCCGACGGCCGCATCGAAGAGATTGGTCGCGTTGATCCACACGACGCCGCATTGCAGGCGCGGCGCGACGTCGAGCGCGCGGCTGATGTTCTCGCTCCACACGCTCGCGGCAAGGCCGTAGCGCGTGTTATTTGCGAGCGCAACGGCTTCTTCCGGCGTGCGGAAGCTCATCGTCACGAGCACGGGCCCGAAGATCTCTTCCTGCGCGAGCGTCGATGCCGGCGCGACGTTGGTGACGAGCGTCGGCGGAAAGAATGCACCGCTCTCGGGCAACGTGGCACGCGGCGATCGATAGACTTCGCAGCCTTCGCGCTCGCCCTTGTCGACGAGCGCGCGAATGCGTTCGAGCTGAATGTCGTCGACGACCGCGCTCATGTCGATGCCCTTATCCAGCGACGTGCCGACGCGCAGCGTATCCATGCGGCGCTTCAGCTTCTCGACGAAGCGCGCTTCGATGCCTTCCTGCACGAGCAGACGCGAGCCCGCGCAACACACTTGTCCCTGATTGAACCAGATCGCATCGACGACACCTTCGACGGCGCTGTCGATATCGGCATCGTCGAACACGATGAACGGCGACTTGCCGCCGAGTTCGAGCGTGAGCGACTTGCCCGAACCCGCCGTGCTCGCGCGAATCTGACGGCCCACTTCGGTCGATCCCGTGAATGCGATCTTCGCGACGCGTTGATGTTCGACGAGCGCCGCGCCCGTGCTGCCATCGCCGGTGACGATGTTGAGCACGCCCTTCGGCAAGCCCGCGCGATGCGCCAATTCAGCGAACAGCAACGCCGTCAACGACGTGAATTCCGCGGGCTTCAGCACGACGGTATTGCCGAGCGCGAGCGCCGGCGCGATCTTCCACGCGAGCATCAGCAGCGGGAAATTCCACGGCACGATCTGGCCGATCACGCCGAGCGGCGCCCAGTCCGCGAACTCCTTGTCCTGCAGTTGCGCCCATCCCGCGTGATGCAGAAAATGCCTTGCTACAAGGGGTATATCGATATCGCGCGACTCGCGGATCGGCTTGCCGTTGTCGAGCGATTCGAGCACGGCGAAGAGACGGCTGTGCCGCTGCACCATGCGCGAAAGCGCATAGAGATGACGCGCGCGCCCCGCTCCGCCGATGGCTTGCCAGCCTTCGAGCGCATCGTGCGCGGCTTGCACAGCGGCATCGACATCCGCTCCCGTGCCTTGCGCGATCGATGCGAGCACGCGGCCGGTCGCGGGTTCTCGTGAGTCGAAGCGCGCGGCGTCGTCGCTGTCGCGCCATGCGCCGTTGATGAAGTGACCGAAGCGCCCGTCATGCTGATCGAGCCATGCGCGCGCGGCGCGATCGTCTTCCGGTGCGGGTCCATATTCCATCGAAGAGAAGTATTCGGCAACGCTCATGAGGCTGTTTAGTGAAGTCTGTTGGATCAGGCGACGGGATGGCGATTGAACGACGAATAACGTCCGCTCACATGGTGTTCGAGCTGGCGTTCGATATCCGCGAGCAGGCTCGATGCGCCGATGCGAAACAGATCCGCTTCGAGCCATTCGCGCCCGAGCTCTTCCTTCATGAGGATCTGATACTCGAGCACCGACTTGGCAGTCGACACGCCGCCCGCCGGCTTGAAGCCGATCATGACGCCCGTGCGCGCGAGATAGTCGCGGATCATCCGCACCATCACGAGCGACACGTCGAGCGTCGCGTTGACGCTTTCCTTGCCCGTCGATGTCTTGATGAAATCGGCGCCGGCCATCATGCAGATCATCGATGCCTTCGCGACATTCGACAGCGTGCGGATATCGCCGGTCGCGAGAATCGCCTTGACGTGCGCGTCGCCGCATGCCGCGCGGAAATCGCGCATCTCGTCGTAGAGCGCTTTCCAGTTACCCGTCAGCACATGCTCGCGCGTGACGACGATATCGATCTCGGACGCGCCATCTCTCACCGATGCCTCGATCTCGCGCAACTTCAGTTCGTGCGGATTGAGGCCAGCGGGGAAGCCCGTCGATACGGCCGCGACCGGAATGCCGCTGCCCTCGAGCGCGTTCACTGCCGTCCTGACGTAACGGTGATAGACGCACACCGCGCCGGTTTTGATCGACAGAGGCGGCATGCCGAGCGCGTCGAGCAGATCGTCGCGCAATGGACGGCGCGCCTTCGCACAGAGACGTTCGACGCGGCCATGCGTGTCGTCGCCGGAAAGCGTCGTGAGATCGATGCAGGTGATGGCCTTGAGCAGCCACGCCGCCTGCGCGTCTTTCTTGACCGCGCGGCGCGTGCCGAGCGTCGACGCGCGGCGCGTCACCGCCGACTGATTCACGCGCAGGCCGTCGAGCCAGACGAGATCGAACGGCACGCCGGGATTGCGCGCGCTGGCGTGAACCTGGGCCTTGCCGGGCCACGCGACGATGGACTTCGATGCAGTTTCCAGCATGAGATCGGTATGCCGGCGTCTTGTGCGACGCACAACAGTTTTTGATAGATTGATCTCAGTTTATAGCATTCTTGTTAGGATCGTGACATAGGGAAAGTTCGGAGACGACCGCGCCGAGTCTCACTCTTCCGTGCAAACCCTCGGTTGACGTCTTTGCGTTCATCGACGCAAACTTGAAGCGCTTCAAATCCAATCGATCAACCCAAACAGAGCAAATTCGGCAACGCGACCGAACTTTCTTGCTTTCGATTTGAAGCGCTTCAATTTCGAACGATACAAGGAGACACCGCATGTCCTCGCACTTTCCCCGCACTGTCCTGCGCGCGCTCGCCGCCGCGTGCGTGGCAGCATCGAGTCTCACTGCCGCGCACGCCGCCGACATCAAGATCGGCGCGCTCTTCCCCTTCAGCGGCGGACTCGCGCTGCTCGGCGACGAAAGCTATCGCGGCGTGCAGCTCGCCGTCGACGAGCGCAACGCGGCGGGCGGCATCAACGGCGAGAAAGTGGTGCTCGTCAAGGCCGATGCCGTCGATGCCAATCAGGCCGTCGGCGAAGCGCGGCGTCTGACGTCGGTGGAAAACGTGTCGGCGGTGTTCGGAAGTTATTCGTCGGCGGTGTCGTCGGCGGCGACGCAAGTGACCGAGCTCGCGGGCGTGCCGTTCTTCGAACTCGGCGCGACGGCGGACACCATCACGAGCCGCGGCTTCAAGTATCTGTATCGCAGCAACTCGACCACGAAGACCTTCGCGGACGGCACGCTCGAAGCGCTGACCAAGGTCGTCGCGCCGCAACTCAAGGTGGATCCGAAGACGCTGAAGATCGCGATCATCGCGGAAGACGGGCCGTACGGCACGCTCGTCTCCGGCTTTCAGAAGGAAGGCGCGAAGAAGCTCGGTCTGAACGTCGTGCAGGTGCTGCCGTATTCGGCGAAGAGCGTCGATCTGTCGTCGCTGATTCTGCGTCTGAAGGGCGCGGACGTCGATATCGTGCTGCAGACCTCGTATCAGAACGACTCGATCCTGTTCTTCCGCCAGGCCGCGCAGGCCGGCTTCAAGCCGAAGGCGGTCATCGGCGCGGGCGGCGGCTATTCGCTCTCGGATACGGCCAAGGCCGTCGGCGCGCAAATGAACGGCGTATATGACATCGACTTCCCGCAAGTCGCGATGAACGAGAAAGGCGCACCCGGCCTCGAAACATTCACCGCCGAATATCAGAAGCACTTCGGCATGGCACCGCGATCGGGCCATAGCCTCGTGAACTATGTCGGCGCGAAAGCGTTCCTCGATGTGCTCGCCAACGCGAAATCCACCGACAAGGACAAGATCCGCGCCGCCGTGCTCGCCTACAAGAAGCCGACGGGCACGACCGCCGCTGGCTGGGGCTTCCAGTTCGCCGACAACGGCCAGAACCAGCTCGCGACCACCAACGTGATGCAGTGGCAAGGCGGCAAGCTCGTCACCGTCTATCCGGAAGCGGTCGCGATCGCGAAGCCCGTCGCGGCGCAGTAAAACCGCCGCTGTCGACCCGCATTTCTCTTTCACTCGAACCGTGCGGCGCGTGACACGCGCTGCGCGGTGTCCAGGAAACGAGCATGTCCATTCTTCTGCAACTTCTGGTCAACGGCCTGTTGCTGGGCGGCGCGTACGCGATCATCAGCATCGGCCTCACGCTGATCTTCGGCGTCGTGCGCGTGGTCAACTTCGCGCACGGCGAGCTGCTGATGGTCGGCATGTACGCCGTCTGGCTGCTCGCCGCGAAGCTCGGCTGGCATCCGTATGTGTCGGCGGTGCCGGTCGCGCTGCTGCTCTTCGCATTCGGCGTGCTGATTCAGCGCTTCATCATCCAGCCGCTGCTTTCCGCCGACGCGCACATTCAGATTTTCGCGACCGTCGGCGTGTCGACCGCGCTCGTGAATCTCGCGCTGATGATCTTCGGCGCGGACGTGCATCCCGTCGATGTGAGCTTCGGCACCGAGCATCTGCAGTTCGGCGACATCAACATCGTGAGCGGGCAACTGATCACGTTTGCCGCCGCGCTCGCGGTCGCGGGCGGGCTGCATCTGTTCCTGCAACGCACCTACACCGGTCGCGCGTTTCGCGCGGTGGCGCAACATCGCTACGCGGCCTCGCTGATGGGCGTCAACGTGAAGACGACGTACGTGCTCGCGTTCGGCATCGGCGCGGCGCTGGTCGGGCTCGCGTCGGGCTTGCTGGTCGCGCAGTATCCGGTGTTCCCGACCGTCGGCCAGTACTTCGTGCTGACCGCGTTCGTCATCGTCGTGCTGGGCGGTCTCGGCAGCTTGCCGGGCGCGCTCGTCGGCTCGATCGTGATCGGGCTCATCGACAGTCTCGCGGGCTACTACATCTCGCCCGACATGAAGGAAGTCGTCTACTTCGCGATCTTCCTCGTGATTCTCGTGGTGCGCCCGACCGGTCTCTTCGGTCTCGGACGCGGCTCCGAATAACGTTCAGCGAGGCATTCGATGTTTCCCAATCTCCTGCATCCGCGAGGCTACATGGGCGCGCTGGCGCTCGTCGCGCTGCTCGCCGTGCCGTTCGCGCTGCAATCGCCGTTCGCGTTTCACCTGGCCGTGCTCGTGTGCATCTTCGGCGCGCTCGCGACGGCGTGGAATATCGTCGGCGGATTCGCCGGGCAGTTGTCGCTCGGACACGCGGTGTTCTACGGCATCGGCTCGTACGCGGCGACGCTGCTCGTCATCAACTTCGGCATCACGCCGTGGCTCGGCATGTTCGCGGGCGCGGTGATCTCGGCGATGGCGGCGATCGTCATCGCGTATCCGACGCTGCGTCTGCGCGGACCGTTCTTCGCGCTCGCCACGATCGCGTTCCTCGAAGTGTGCCGCCTGCTCACGGTGCACGAGGAAAGCTGGACGGGCGGCTCGGCGGGCCTGAACGTGCCGCTCAACATCGGCCTGCAATGGATGGTGTTCCGCGAAAAGTGGGCGTATCTGCTGATCGCGTTCGGCTTTCTTCTGGTGACGTTGTGGGCCGCGTGGCTCATCCGCCGCTCGCGCTTCGGCTTCTACCTGATCGCCGTGCGCGAACGTGAAGATGCGGCGCGCGCGGTCGGCGTGAACGCGGTGAAGGTGAAGATCGGCGCGGCGGTGATCTCGGCGGTGCTGACGAGTCTCATCGGCTCTTTCCACGCGATGTATCTCACCTTCATCGATCCGTCCGCGGCGTTCTCGCTGGAACTGTCGGTGCAGATCGCGATGTTCGCGCTGATCGGCGGACTCGGCAGCGTCGCCGGGCCGCTCGCGGGCACCGTCCTCGTGCTGCCGATCGCCGAGCTTGCGCGCGGCTGGCTCAGCTCGTTCGGCAGCGGCACGCACGGCTTCGTCTACGGTGTCGTGTTGGTGCTCGTCGTGCTGTTCATTCCGCGCGGACTCGTCGGGCATCTGGGCGGCTTCGTGCTGCGCTTCATCGACCGTCTGCCCGGCGCGCGCACGCCGCCGCCCGCACGGGCGAAGTCGATCGCGCCCGCCGATGCGTTGCCGCTCGGCACGCCGCTGCTCGTCGCGGAGCATCTGAAGAAGCGCTTCGGCGGACTCGTCGCGACCGACGATGTTTCCCTCACGCTGCACGCCGGCGAGATTCTCGGTGTGATCGGCCCGAACGGCGCGGGCAAGACGACGGTCTTCAATCAGCTTTCGGGCTTCATCCGGCCGAACGAAGGCATCGTGAAGATTCGCCTCGCCGATGGCACCTGGGCCGAACCGCGCACGCCCGATGCGTTCGCGAAGGACGGCGTCGGCCGTACTTTCCAGATCGCGCAGCCGTTCGCGGGTCTCTCGGTGCTGGAGAACATCATGCTC